>Ga0307516_10002985_pt1 | contig 22095 bp, 15 predicted proteins | sample 19_EM_MG_FD_203310 | JGI IMG/M metagenome (GOLD analysis project Ga0307516, IMG submission 203310) | Populus trichocarpa ectomycorrhiza microbial communities from riparian zone in the Pacific Northwest, United States - 19_EM | ecosystem: Host-associated > Plants > Roots > Unclassified | place... | reverse complement strand
CCGTCCAGGCCCAGGAAAGCGTCGAGCGCGCTGGCGCCGTTGTCGTCGCGGGTGAGCGCGGGCGCGCGGTTGGAGGCCGGATCGGCGCCGGCCGGACGCGCACGCGACGCCGAAGGCGCGGCGTCCAGCATCTGGCCCAGCGCGGTGGCGCTCGGATCGGTCTCGATCTGGTGGGCGAGCGGTGCGACGGGCGCCGCGCGACGGGCGGGCGGCTTGGCCGCCTGGGCCCAGTTGGGGGAGGTGTCGAACTGGGAATCGCGGGCACCGCTGGGGGGCGGGGCGGGCACCAGCGACGCCATCATGTCGAGGCTGTCGGCACGCGAGCTCGCGGAGTAGCCGAAAGCCGCCAGCGGATCCTTCGCACGCGACTCGGCCTGGAGTTCGGCGATGAGCAGGTAGTCGCCGAGCTGGATCTTGTCGCCGTTGGACAGCTCCACCGCCGCGCCCGGCGGCACGGCGTTGTCGTTGACGCTGCAGCCGTTGACCCTGGAGATCACCTTCAGCGAGTACTTGCCGTCACGGCAACGGATCTCGAGGTGCTCGCGCGAGATGTAGCGATCCGGGCTCGGCAGCGGCAACGAACAGGTGTTGCTGCGCCCGATGCGTCCACCATTCGCACCGAAGCGCGCATTGATGGCCTGCGGTTGGTCGGGCGGGGGGCAACGGAGTGCGCGGACGACGAGTTCCATGGCAGTTCGGTGAGAAGACGCTTTCGATTATCGCCGTCTGAATCCATCGCGCACGCGCGGCACCTGAAATGGGGGGATCGTGGCCATCGTTGCGCAGCGGCAGCGCCACGGCCCAGGGTTATCCCCAAATCACGGGGTGCGAGCGGGGCACCGGACGTGCGTCAATCCACGCCCTTGCACTTGTTGGCTTCCTTGAGGAAGTCCTTGCCCTCGGCGGCCGTCGGCTTGCGGTAGACCGCGCAAAGGCGTGCGCGTGCACCCTGGGCGCCCATCGCGTCGGCGCGCTCCATCATGCGGATGCCCTCGGCCACGTGGCCGGTCAGGTAGGCCTCGTAGCCCTTGCGGAACATGTCGGCGGCTTCGGCCTTGGGGTCGGACTTCACCGGCTTGTCCACTTCGGTCTTGGCTTCGACCTTGGTCCTGGGCTTCGTTTCGCCGTCCGCCGGCGGCTTGGCGTCGGTGTTGTCGCCATTGCCTTTCGCCTCGAGGGCGGCCTGGCGTTGCAGCTCGAGTTCGGCCTTCGCCTTCTTCTTCAACTCGTCGTCGGCCTTCTTCTTCGCGTCCTCGTCGGCCTTGCGCTGCTTGGCCGCCGCGTCGTCGGCAGCCGGGTTGGCGGCATTGTCGCCAGCCGGCACCACCGCCACCGGGACCGAGGCCGATGCGGCGGCGGGCGGCGCCACCGGCGCCTGGGCGACCGGCGCCTGGGCGACGGGCGCGGGCGCCGGTGCCGGGCTGGGTACGGGGGCAGGCACCGACGCGGCGGCGGCAACCACTGCCGGTGGCTCGACGGCCTCCCCGGCGGGCGCCGGGCGCAGCGCGAACCAGGCGCCGGCGGCCAGCACGACGACCGCGACACCGGCGATCGGCAGCAAGGGGAGCTTCTTGCCGGACTCGGCCGGCGCGCTTGCCGCCGTCGGCTTGGGCGCCGGTGCCTGCACGTCGGGCCGCGACGGCTTGGCGCGCGACTCGGGCGGCGGTGCCGGCGTCGGCACCTTGACCATCACCGGTCGGATCATCGTCGACTCGGCGTCGTCGCCGTCGTCGTCTTGCGGGACGGGCGTCTTGGCGATCAGGGTCGCTTCGGGGTCGGCCGCCGCGAGGGTAGCCGCGTCGCGCGTGCGCCGGGCCTCGATCTCGGCCTTGCGTGTGGCTTCTTCCTCGGCGGCCCGGCGCTTGGCCTCGAACGCGGCCCTTTCCTTCGCGGCCGCGTCCGCCTTCGCCTCGGCTTCCGCCTTCTTGCGGGATTCCTCGTCCGCCTTGCGCTGCGCCGTCTCGGCAGCCTTCTGCCGGGCTTGCTCCTCGGCCAGGTGCCTGGCTTGGGCCTCGGCCTCGCGCTTGGCGTCCGCCTCGGCTTTCCTGCGCGACTCGTCCTCGGCCTGGCGGCGAGCCGCTTCCGCAGCCTCGGCCGCCTTGCGTTCGGCCGCGGCCCTGGCGACGCGCGCAGCCTCCTCGTCGGCCAGGCGTTTCTTCTCCGCCGCGGCTTCCTGTTCGGCCTTCCTGCGCGCCGCTTCGGCGGCCTGGCGCTCGGCCAGCGCGGCCGCCTCCGCCTTGGCCTTGGCGGCGGCTTCCGCCTCCTTGCGCGCCTTCTCCTCGGCCTGGCGTTTCGCCTCGGCCGCGGCGGCGAGGCGACGGGCTTCCTCCTCGGCCTCGCGGCGCTTTTTCTCGGCGGCTTCCGCCTCCGCCTTCAGGCGCGCCTCTTCCTCGGCCTTCTTGCGCGCCGCTTCTGCCTCCGCGGCCTTGCGGGCCGCCTCCTCGGCAATGCGACGCGCCTCGGCGGCGGCCCGCGCACGCGCCGCGTCCGCCTCCGCGCGCAGGCGCACGACGAAGGCGTTCTGCGCCTTCAACTGCGCCTCGACGACCGCCAGCCGCTCGGCCTGCGCCGTCGGCAGCTTCAACGGCTGCGCCTGCACCGTGGCGAATCCCTTGCCGACCTGCTCGACGCTGGTGGCGAGCTTGTCCAGGCGTGCCTGGATGGGCGCGATGGGGGCCTCGCCCGCGGCGGGATCCAGCGCTTCAAGCGCGCGTGATTCGCTGCCCCAGGCGCCGTCCTGGCCGGCCAGGCGCTTCTCCAGGACCTCGAGCTTCTGCTCGAAGGCGGAGAGCGCCGCCTGGGCTTCGCGTTCGATGCGTTCGACCAGCGCTTCGTGCGCCGTGGCCGCGGCCGCGAGCTCCGCCTGGCGAGCCTCCAGCCCGGCCTGCGCGGCGGGCGTCAGCGCATACGACGCCGTGATGAATTCGCCGATCGCCGCGGCGCTTTCGCGCAGCTTGGTGCCGACGACACGCCCCGCCTCGGCGTTGCCCGGCCCCCCGAGGAGCAGCGTGTTCTGCTTGAACAGCGCCTGGCCCGTCTCGCCCAGCGCCTTCGCCTCGTCCAGCAGCGCCTGCGAGTTCCGGAGCCACACGTCGGCCTGCGCCTGGGCCTCGGCTTCGGCGGCCTGTTGCTCGGCCTCGGCCTGCTGCAGTTCGACCTCGGCGCGCTTCAGGTCTTCCTCGTAGCGCCGTTTCGCCTCTTCGGCGCGGCGGCGCGCGTCTTCGATGGCCATGCCACGGCTGCCGTGCCCCCCCGTGGTGGAGCGGCTGGTACCTCCGGTGGTAGTGCTGCCGGTACCGGTGCCGGTGCCGGTGCTCCCGGTACCCGTGCCCGTGCGATCCGCCGGGGAAACGCTGTCCTGGAGGGACTTGAGCGTCGCCGCCGTCATGATCATCGTCGACTCGGACTCGTCCTCGGCGTCGGACAGGCCCACCGCGGCAGTCAGTTCGCGGCTGAACTCGGCCGCGCTGGCGAACCGGTCGCTCGACGCCTTGGCGAGCGCCTTCAGCACGACCGCGTCGATCGCCTCCGGAATGGACGGGTTGTGGCTGGACGGCGGCTTCGGCGCCTCCATCAGCACCTTCTGCATCACGGCGACCATGCCGCCGGAGAACGGCCGCTCGCCGACCAGGAACTGGTACAGGATGACGCCGGCGGCGTAGAGGTCGGAGCGCGCGTCCGCCGTCTCGCCGCGGATCTGCTCCGGGGCCATGTAGCTGGGCGTGCCCAGCACGGTGCCGGCGTGTGTCTTCGACGTGGAATCGATGCGCGCGATGCCGAAGTCGCCGAGCTTCACCGAGCCGTCGTCGGTGACGAAGATGTTGTCGGGCTTGACGTCGCGGTGAACGACCCCGCGGCTGTGGGAGTACCCCAGCGCGTCGAGCAGTTCGCCCATCAGGCGCACGATCTGCGACATCGAGAACGGGTGCCGGGCAGCGAAAAAGGACTTGAGTTCCTTGCCCTGCACGAACTCCATGACGATGAAGGACAAGCCCTTCTCTTCGCCGTAGTCGTAGATGCCGACGATGTTCTTGTGGTTCAGGCGGCCGGCCGCCTTCGCTTCGATCAGGAACCGGCGGGAATGCTCCTCGGCCTCCTCCTGATCGAGCTCGTCCTTCTTGATCGTCTTGATCGCGACGATGCGGTCGATGACCGGATCGAAACCCTCATAGACGATGCCCATTGCACCCTTGCCGATGGATCGGCGGATCTGGTACTTCCCAAGTTGTTTGGGTGCGTCGCTCAAGAGGGTTCGGGCAATAGGACGAGGGACGAAGGGACAGGCGCAAGCCGTCGGCGATGTTACCCGAGAGTGAAGTCGGCTCGCACCGGGGTTGCCCGTGATACGCGGCCCCCCTGATGGGGGATGGCGCGGACACCTCCCTGGCGCAGCGGCGCAGAAGCGTGCCTGTCGGCGGCGTCGATCCGGGCTTGCGTTCACGTGTCCGAAAACGGCGAGTACGGTGCGCCCGGGTGCCTATGATGACGGCATGGAACTCGATCCCGACATCGCCTGGAAGGCCCTGGCCGCACATGACGCGCGCTTCGACGGGCGCTTCTTCGTCGGCGTGACGTCGACGCGCATCTATTGCCGGCCGGTGTGCCGCGTGCGCACGCCGCGACGCGAGAACTGCCGCTTCTATGCGAACGCCGCCACGGCAGAACAGGCCGGTTTCCGGCCCTGCCTGCGCTGCCGGCCGGAACTCGCGCCGGGCCTCAGCCTGATGGACTCGTCGCAGGTGCTGGCGCAGCATGCCGCGCGCATGATCGACCACGCGGTGCGCGTCGGCGCGGCGGTGCGCATGCCCGAGCTCGCGGGACGGCTGGGCGTCACAGAGCGCCACCTGCGCCGCGTGTTCGCACAGGCGCACGGCGTCAGCCCGATCGACTACCTCACGACGCAGCGCCTGCTGCAGGCCAAGCAACTGCTCACCGATACCGACCTTCCCGTCACCGAGGTGGCGCTGGCCTGCGGCTTCGAGAGCCTGCGCCGCTTCAACGCGGTATTCGCCGAACAGGTGCGACTAAAGCCGACGGAGTTGCGCCGCGCCGGCAGCGCCGCGCGCACGGCGCCGGACGACGGCGGCAACTGCACCCGCGTGCGCCTCGGATACCGCCCGCCGTACGACGTCGACAGCATGCTGGCGTTCTGGGGACAGCGCGCGCTGGCGGGCGTCGAGGAAGTGAGCGGCCGCACGATCCGCCGCACCTGGTGCGCGCCGCGGGCCGCGGTCGACGAGCCGCGCCAGGCGGGCATCGTCGCGGAGCCGGTGCGCGGCTGGATCGAGATCGAGTTCCTCGTCGAACGCAACGAGGTCGAACTGCGGGCGAGCACCAACCTCGCCGCCCACGGCGGCCAGTTGGTGGAGGCGGCGCGCCACGCGCTCGATCTCGACGCCGACCCGGTGCACATGGCGCCGCTGCTGGCGACGCTGGCCGAACTGCATCCGGGCTCCGCGATGACGGCCGGCTTGCGCATGCCCGGCAGCTTCGACGGCTTCGAGACGGCCGCGCGCATCGTCCTGGGCCAGCAGGTGACCGTCGCCGCGGCGCGCACGCTGACGCGCCGTCTCGTTGAACGTTTCGGCGCCCCGGTGGAGACGCCCTGGCCCGGACTGACGCGCTGCTTTCCCGATGCGGCGACGATCGCCGCCGCGACGCCCGATTCGATCGGCGAGCTGGGCATCGTGCGCCAGCGCACGGCGGCGCTGCAGGCGCTGGCGCGCGCGGTGGTCGACGGCCTGCCGCTGCATCGCGGCGCGCCCCTGGCCGCGACGCAGGAGGCCTTGCTCGCGCTGCCGGGCATCGGCGACTGGACGACCCAGTTGCTGGCGCTGCGCGTGCTGGGCTGGCCCGACGCGTTTCCGGCCACCGACATCGGGCTCCTGAAGGCGCTGGGCCTGGCCCAGGCGCGCGACGCGCCGCAGGCGACCGCGATGGCCGAAAGCTGGCGCCCGTGGCGTTCGTACGCGGTGATCGCGCTGTGGCGTGCGTTGGAATCCAACGACGCGCCAAGCCCCGGTCCGACCGCGAAGGCCGCCCCGCCCAGGAATCCGGAGGCGGCCCGAAAGACGCCGCCGACAGCACGCCGCAAGGCCCTTGCCAAGGAACCACGATGACCCGCACCGCCTCCACCACCCTGCCCGTCCGCCGCACGACCGGCATCGGCCTCGCCCAAGGCGTCATCGAGACCCCGCTGGGCCCGCTGACCGCGCTCGCCTGCGACGCGGGCCTGATGGGCCTGTGGTTCGACTACCAGCAGCATGCACCCGGCACGCTGGACGCGCCGGTCGACGACGCGCAGCGCTGGATCGCCCAGGCTCGCGAGGAACTCGACCTGTACTTCGCCGGCCGCCTGCGCGAGTTCAAGGTCGCCCTGGCCCCGCAAGGCACCGACTTCCAGGAGGCCGTCTGGCGCCGCCTGTGCGCGATCCGCTGCGGCGACACGACCAGCTATGGCCGCATCGCGCGCGAGGTCGGCAGCCCGCAGGCGTCGCGCGCGGTGGGCGCCGCGGTCGGCCGCAATCCGATCACCGTGATCGTGCCGTGCCACCGCGTGATCGGCGAGAACGGCACGCTGACCGGCTACGCCGGCGGCCTGCACCGCAAGCAGGCGCTGCTGGACATCGAGGGCATCGTGCTGGCGCCGGGCGCGCGCCACCTGGCACAGGCGACGCTGATATAAAGGCGGCCCCGCCACCACGCTCACACCCCTTGACCGCCTCGAAGCCCCCGCTGACGCTGCGCGACGCGACCTTGTCCGACCTGGCGCTGATCAACGACATCCACGTGCGCAGCCGCCGCGTCACGTACCGCGGGCAGGTCTCCGACCACTACCTCGACGTGGCGATGCCCGCGGCCAGCCTGGCCGACTGGCAAGCGAAGCTGCCGCGGTTGTTGGCGGGCGAGGGCCGGGTGGTGATCGCGGAGGCCGACGGCGTACCGATCGGCTTCGTCTGCGCATTCGCACCAGACGCCGACGGCAGCGTCTACATCAACAACCTGCATGCGCTGCCCGAGTGCAAGGGGCTCGGCGCCGGCACCGCGCTGCTGGACGCCGCGTCACGGTGGGCGCGCGCCAACGGCGCCCGCGCGATGCACCTGAAGGTGCTGGAGACGAACACGCAGGCGATCGGCTTCTACGAGTCGCGCGGCTGGTGCTGCACCCGGCGCGTCGACGACGAGTGGGCCGGCGAGAAGATCGTCGCGCTGATCTACGCGACGCCGCTCACTTGAAGCACTTCATGTCGAATTCGTAGGTCGAGATCCGCGAGGCCTCGGTCTCGACCGGCTCGCGCCGGACCGCACCGTTGTCGCCGACCAGCCGGTACGGCGTCACCGTGCAGCGTGCCGGCGCCAGGTCGACCAGCACCTCGTACTGTTCGCCGGCCTTGGGCACGAAAGCGGACATCTTGCAGACACCGGCCTGGCGCGCGCGAACCTCGTCCTTCGTGTGCGGCGTCAGCGAACGCGTGATCTCGGCGGACGTGACCGTCGGGAACACGGCGCGCGGTCCGACCACCAGCGGCTCGTCGGCGCGCACCAGGCGCTCGAGCGTCGCCGCGGACACCGGCTTGTCATCGAGCATGCCGATGCGTTCCGCGTCGTGGCTGTTGCCGCCGGTCATGCCGAGATTCGCCTTCGTGAAGCACGTGGGCGAATCGAAGACGGCGATGTCGGCGTAGTACGCGAACGGGTGCGAGTTCACCACGCGTACCTTCGCCGACCCGACCGTCACCGACGGCTCGACGTACTTGGGCGCGGTGTTGGGCATCACGTTGCAGCCCGCCGACGCGACGATCGCGCCCGCCAGCGCCACGCCCAGGCGCACGCGGGACGCGAGCGCGTGCACGCGCGAGGCGGCGGTCGGGGTGGGATCGTGGCGGTCGTTCATGGGCGGCTCCTGCCTTGTGTATCGGCGTCGTGCCCGCAAAGCTGTAGATCGTGTCGGGACCGAGACGAATGCCTTCGACGCCGCGCATCGTTTCCCGGCGGGATTGAACGGGATATCGGCGGCTTTCCGGAGGATCTGAAACCGCGGCCGGCCCGGCTCGAACCGGGCGGGAACAGGAAAGCGACGCGGAAATGAAGAAAGCCACCCGAAGGTGGCTTCCTTGACTTGATTTGGCGGAGTGGACGGGACTCGAACCCGCGACCCCCGGCGTGACAGGCCGGTATTCTAACCAACTGAACTACCACTCCACGTGGTCGTTCGCTTCGAGCGGGCGCTCGAGGCGCTGCGAGCGGCTTGCGCTCGCGGTGTGACTGGTGACCCCAAGGGGATTCGAACCCCTGTAACGACCGTGAAAGGGTCGTGTCCTAGGCCTCTAGACGATAGGGCCAGTCGTAAAGCAATTCTGCACCAGGTTTCCCTGGGATGAAAAACGGGCTGCATCGCTGGACTGCAACCCGCTCATATTCTGGCGGAGTGGACGGGACTCGAACCCGCGACCCCCGGCGTGACAGGCCGGTATTCTAACCAACTGAACTACCACTCCACGTGGTCGGCAACTTCGAACTTTCGCTCCAAGCGCTGCCTGCAACTTGTTTCCCCAGCGTGGCTGGCGACCCCACGGGGATTCGAACCCCGGTAACGACCGTGAAAGGGTCGTGTCCTAGGCCTCTAGACGATAGGGTCTAAATTCATCTTCTCTCTACCACACGCTGCCGGCCTGCCCTGAAGCAGATTGGTGGAGGTAAACGGGATCGAACCGTTGACCTCTTGCATGCCATGCAAGCGCTCTCCCAGCTGAGCTATACCCCCACAATTTTGGCCCCGGCGTTTGACTTCCGAAACCGCATCGCGTGGTTAAGAGCGAAGACCGCTAGTATAGAACAGATTTCAAATAGCGCGCAAGCGGTCGAGCACAACTTCGCGCTGGAAAAGTGCCAGCAACGCGTCGATCGCGGGGGTCTGGGCACGACCGCAGACGATCACCCGAAGCGGAATCGCCAGCTGGGGCATCTTGATCGCGTGCGCGGCAAGCGTCTCCTTCATCGCGGCGGCGAGCGAGGCCTTGTCCCACGCCACGGTCTCCAGCTTCTCGCGCAGCGTGCGCAGCGCAGCCTTGGCGACGTCGGTGACATGCTGGTCCAGATCGGCCTGCGCCGGCGTCACCGCCTTGAAGAACATCTCGATCCAGTCGGCGAGTTCGACGGTGGTGTGGCAGCGATCCTTCAGCAGCGCGCAGCGCGCGACCATCGCGTCGTCGGCCGCCGCCTCGATGCCCCGCTTCTCCAACTGCGCCACGACGAGCGCGGCCAGGCGCGCATCGTCGGCCTGCTTCATGTGGTGCGCGTTGACCCACAGCAGCTTGGCCGGATCCCACTGCGCCGGGCTCTTGTTCAGGTGCGAGCCGTCGAACCACGCCACCATCTGCTCCGCGGTGAACAGTTCGTCGTCGCCATGGCTCCAACCCAGGCGCGCGAGGTAGTTGTTCATGCCCTCGGGCAGGTAGCCGTTGTCCGCGTAGTCGGTGACGCTCACGGCGCCGCGGCGCTTGGACAGCTTCAGGCCGTCGTCGCCCAGGATGATGGGCAGGTGGCCGAATTGCGGCAGCGCGGCGCCCAGCGCGCCGAACATGTTGATCTGCCAGGGCGTGTTGTTGATGTGCTCGTCGCCGCGGAAGACATGGCTGATCCTCATGTCCCAGTCGTCGACCACCACCGCGAAGTTGTACGTCGGCACGCCGTCGTCGCGCACGATGATCAGGTCGTCGATCTCCTTGTTGCCGATCGTGATCGGGCCCTTGACGAGGTCGTCCCAGGTCACGTCGCCGTCCACCGGATTCGCAAAGCGAACGACCGGCTTCACGCCGTCGGGAATCGCCGGCAGCGTCTTGCCCGGCTGCGGGCGCCACGTGCCGTCGTAGCGGCGCTTCTCGCCGCGCGCTTCCTGGTCGGCCTTCATCTTGTCGAGGTCGTCCGGCGTGCAGTAGCAGAGATAGGCCGTGCCGGCGGCGAGCATCTGGTCGACGACGGCCTTGTAGCGGTCGAGACGCTGCATCTGGTAGACCGGGCCTTCGTCGTACTGCAGGCCCAGCCACTTCATCGCGGCCAGGATCTGTTCGACCGAGTCCTGGGTCGAACGTGCGACGTCGGTGTCCTCGATGCGCAGCACGAACTCGCCGCCATGGTGGCGCGCGAACGCCCACGAGTACAACGCGGTGCGCGCGGTGCCGAGGTGGAGGAAGCCCGTCGGGGACGGGGCGATGCGGGTGCGGATGGGAGTGGTCACGGGTGCCAAAAATGAGAAGGCACCCGAAGGTGCCATGGTCGGAGCGAGGAGCGGCGGCTCCTGGCGCAAGCTTACTCGGAGGCGTTCTGCAACGCGAGGCGCGAGCGCGCCGGATCGTCCTCTTCGGTCTGCTGCGAGCGACGCTGCGTCTGCATCGTGTTGAAGTCCTCGACGCTGACGTCGCCGGTGATGTAGCGGCCGTCGAAGCACGAGGCCTCGAAGCTCGCGACCTTGGTGTTCAACTTGCCGACGACGCGCTTCATCGCGTCGACGTCCTGGTAGATCAGCGCGTCGGCGCCGATGAAGTCGCGGATCTCGTCCTGCGTCCGGCCCGAGGCGATCAGTTCCTCCGGCGTTGGCATGTCGATGCCGTACACGTTCGGGTACTTGACCGGCGGCGCGGCCGAGGCCATGTAGACCTTGTTGGCGCCGGCCTCGCGCGCCATCTGCACGATCTCCTTGGACGTGGTGCCGCGCACGATCGAGTCGTCCACGAGCAGCACGTTGCGGCCCTTGAACTCCACGCCGATCGCGTTGAGCTTCTGGCGCACGGACTTCTTGCGCACCGACTGCCCCGGCATGATGAAGGTGCGGCCGACGTAGCGGTTCTTGACGAAGCCTTCGCGGTACGGCTTGCCGATCTTCTGCGCGAGCTGCATCGCCGACGGGCGGCTCGATTCGGGAATCGGGATCACGACGTCGATGTCGGACGGCACGATGGTGGAGATCAGGCGCTGCGCCAGCGTCTCGCCCATGTTCAGGCGCGCCTGGTAGACGGAGATGCCGTCGATCACCGAATCAGGGCGCGCGAGGTAGACATACTCGAACATGCACGGATTCAGCGACGGGTTCTCGGCGCACTGCTTCGCGTGCACATTGCCGTTCGGATCGATGAACAGCGCCTCGCCGGGGGCGACGTCGCGCACGACCCGGTGGCCGGTGCCTTCGAGCGCCACGCTCTCGCTGGCGACGATCACGCTGTTGCCGTCGGCCGTCTCGGCCGTGCCGTAGATCAGCGGGCGGATGCCGAACGGATCGCGGAACGCGAGCAGGCCGTAGCCGGCGATCAGCGCGACGACCGCGTACGAGCCCTTGATGCGCTTGTGCACGGCGGCCACGGCCTGGAACACCACGTCGGGCGTCAGCGCCGCGCCGCGCGCCGCGTTCTCGAGCTCGTGCGCGAGGATGTTGATCAGAACCTCGGTGTCCGACTCGGTGTTGATATGGCGGCGATCCTTGTCGACAAGCTCGGCCTTCAGCGCGTGCGCGTTGGTCAGGTTGCCGTTGTGCACCAGCACGATGCCGAACGGCGCGTTGACGTAGAACGGCTGCGCCTCCTCCTCGCTGTAGGCGTTGCCCGCCGTCGGGTAGCGCACCTGGCCCAGGCCGACCGTGCCCGGCAGCGCGCGCATGTTGCGCGTGCGGAAGACGTCCTTGACCATCCCGCGCGCCTTGTGCATGAAGCACTTCGTGCCCTGCATCGTCACGATGCCGGCGGCGTCCTGACCGCGGTGCTGCAGCAACAGCAAGGCGTCATAGATCAACTGGTTGACGGGGGATTTCGAGATCACGCCGACGATGCCGCACATAACTTGTTCCGTTTCCTGAAATACCGAGAGAGATTCGTTCGTGACCGTCGTCGAGGGCCTGCGCCACACCCGTAACCGTAGCCGAGATCGGCTCGAAAAGGTTGGCTGGAATGCCGAAATCAGGTCCTGATGTGCACGTTAAGTGACTGCGGAAGGATCGGTTTCAACCCTTCCAACGCGAGGCCCAGCCACAGCGCCCCGTGCGAGTTTTTCCACGGCGCGGCATTGGCGTAGGGCGACAAGGTGACCAGCGTCGCCACGACGACCAGGATCAGCACCCCGCGCACCACGCCGAAGGCGCCGCCCAGCAGGTGGTCGACGAACGACAGCGGCGTGGCCGAGACCAGCGCCCGCAGCATGCGCGCGAGCAGCGTGCAGGTGAGCAGCACCAGCACGAACACGACGATGTAGGCGCCCCACAGCCGCACCTGCGGATCGGTGCTGCCGAGCGGGACCAGGTCGGAGAGGTACGGCCCCGCCGAGTTGGCGATGATGAAGGCGACCAGCCAGCCCAGCAGCGAGACGATCTCGAACACGAAGCCACGCCACAGGCCGACCAGCGCCGACAGCAGGAAGACCGCCAGCAGGACGATGTCCACCCATCCGAGCTGGATGTCGAGGCCGGCCAGGTTCACAGCGCGAGCACCACGGCTTGCAGGCCATCGGCCTTGATCTTTGTGGCGATCTTGTCGGCCTCGGCCTTGGTGGCATACGGGCCCACGCGCACGCGGATGCGCTTGCCCGTGGGCGTTTCGACCGGCTGCGTGTACGTCTTCATGCCCAGTTTCTCGACCTTGGCACGCGTCTCGCGAACCTTGGCGTCATCGAGGAATGCGCCGACCTGGACCACGAACCGGCCGCCATTGGCTGCGGCGTCCGAAGGCTTGGCAGCGGCGGTGTCGGCCAGGATCGCCGCGGGCGGTGGCTTGGACACGACCGGTGGCGGCAGCGTGGGCGCAGGCATCGTCAGGTGCGTGGCGGGCGTCGGCTTCGAGGCGGCCGCCGCGGCGGGCGAGGCCACCGGCTTGGCGGGCTTCGCGGCCGGCTTCGTTTGCGCAACGGTCGAGCTGGCCGCGGCGGCGGCCGAGGCCGGTGGGTCGTTCGTGCGCGCGGGACTTGAAGTCAGCGCCGCTGCCAGCGTGGCAAAGGCCGAGCGGTTGGGCGACGGCGTCGACGCCGGCTCGGACGCCGGCGCCGCGGCGGACGTCCGCGAGTCGTAGGACACCGATTCCGGGACATGTCGGGCGGCGGCCGACGCGGCTGGGCCGATGGCGGCCAGGCTGGCGACCGAACGCGTGCCGCCGTGCGACGAGGCATCGACCACGCCCGGCGCGTTGCGCGCGGGAATCTCGATGGGCAGGTCGACGGGAATCGGGCGCGGTTGCGTCTCGAAAAGCAAGGGGAAGCCGATCACGCCGATCAGCAGCAGCACCGTCGCACCCATCAGGCGCGTGCGGGCGCGCGCGCGAACCTCGCGCATGGCTTCGGCGGCGTCGGCGGGATTCTGGGTGTTGGCCAGCGGGGCCTGGCGAGCAGGCGACTTGCCGCCTCTACCCGGGTTCGCGGGCTTGGCAGCAGCCTGCTTGTTGCGTTGGAAAATCGACAGCAGCCCCATGCCTTCTCATCGGTGTCCGGGGCCGGACAAGTTGCGGTGGAGCGGCGCGGGTGCGCGCCGCTGCATCAACCGAGGTGTCGGGCCACCAGTCGTGGGGGGCCGTCCTTCAGCACGCCGCCCACGGTGTAGAACGAGCCGAAGACCACGATTCTATCAGCCGGGTCTGCCTGGGCGAGCGCGGCGGCCAATGCGGCGGCCGGCGACGCGAAGGTGCTGACGCGCGGCTTGGCCGACGCCGAAGGCGCCGTGGCCGTCAGCGACCAGACGCACTCGGCCAGTTCCGCGGCCTTGGCGGCGCGCGGCAGCGGCAGGTCGGTGAGCATCCAGTCGTCCACCAGGTGCGTCATCTTGCCGATCGCGCCGGCCAGGTCCTTGTCGTGCATCGCGCCGAACACGGCGAAAGTGCGCTTGAAGAAGCCCATCTGGTCGAGGTTGAGCGCCAACGCCGCCACCGAGTGCGGGTTGTGCGCCACGTCCAGCACCAGCGCCGGCGTGCCGGGCACGATCTGGAACCGACCCGGCAGGTCGACGGACGCGAGGCCGATGCGCACCGCCTGGGCCGTCATCGGCAGCCGGTCGCGCAGCGCCTCGAGCGCCGCCAGCGCGCCCGAGGCGTTGAGCAACTGGTTGGCACCGCGCAGCGCCGGGTAGCCGAGCGAGTTCCAGCGCTTGCCGCGGCCGCTCCAGGCCCATTGCTGGCGATCGCCGGAGTAGTTGAAGTCGCGCCCGCTGAGCCACAGGTCGGCGCCGATCTGCGTGGCGTAATCGATGATGCTTTGCGGCGGCACCGGGTCGCCGACGATCAGCGGCCGCCCCTTGCGCGCGATGTGCGCCTTCTCGCGACCGATCGACTCGCGGTCGGGGCCCAGGTACTCGACGTGGTCGATGTCGATGCTGGTGATGACGGCCACGTCGGCGTCGACCGCGTTGACCGCGTCGAGCCGGCCACCCATGCCCACCTCGAGGATCACCAGGTCCACCGGCGCGGCGGCGAGCGTGCGCATGATCACCAGCGTCACGAACTCGAAGTACGTCAGCGCGATATCGCCGCGTGCGGCCTCGACGGCCTCGAAATGCGGGATCAGGTCTGCGGCGCTCACCATCTGGCCATTGAGCCGGCAGCGCTCCTCGAAGTGCACCAGGTGCGGCTTGATGTACGCGCCGACCTTGTATCCGGCGGCCAGCGCCATCGCCTCCAGCATCGCGCAGGTGGAGCCCTTGCCGTTGGTGCCCGCCACGCTGATCACCGGCACCCCGAACTTCAGCCCGAGGCGCTCGATCAGCGTCTTCGTGCGCGAGAGCGTCATGTCGATCTGCTTGGGGTGCAGGCGTTCGCAGTGGGCGAGCCACTCGGCAAGGGTCGTTGGCAAGGTCATGGCGGGGGTGGATTCCGCGACTGCGCGCGGAATGACAGGCTCTACGTTCTTGCGCGCGATGACACGCTCCGTCATCCTGCGCGAAGTCGCAGGATCCACGCGCAACGAGGTATGAAATGACAAGGGCGGCACGAGCGTGAACCCGGCCGCCCCGCGGACGTACTGAGGGATGGCTTACGCTACCGCGTCGGCGCTCTGACGCTGCAGTTGCGCGAGCAGCTTGGCGATCGTCGGGCGCAGCTTGCGCCGGTCGACGATCATGTCGATCGCGCCCTTCTGCATCAGGAACTCGGAGCGCTGGAAGCCTTCGGGCAGCTTCTCGCGCACGGTGTTCTCGATCACGCGCGGTCCGGCGAAGCCGATCAACGCCTTCGGCTCGCCGATGACGACGTCGCCGATGAACGCGAAGCTGGCCGAGACGCCGCCCATGGTCGGGTCGGTGAGCACGCTGATGTAGGGCAGCTTCGCCTTGGCGAGCAGCGTGAGCGCGCCGTTGGTCTTGGCCATCTGCAACAGGCTGAACAGCCCTTCCTGCATCCGCGCGCCGCCGGTGGCGGTGTAGCAGACGAAGGGCACGCGCTGCTCGACGGCGGCCTGGACGCCGCGCACGAAGCGCTCGCCCACGACCGAGCCCATCGAGCCGCCCATGAAGTCGAATTCGAAGCAGGCCACGACCAGCGGCACGCTCATCACGGCGCCGCCCATCACGATCAGCGCGTCGGTCTCGCCCGTGGCTTCCAGCGCGCCCTGCAGGCGCTCGGGGTACTTGCGGCTGTCCTTGAACTTCAGCGGGTCGACCGGCAGGATCTCCTGGCCGATCTCGAAGCGGCCTTCCGGATCGAGGAAGCCGTCGAGCCGCGCGCGGGCACCGATGCGCAGGTGGTGGTCGCATTTCGGGCAGACGTTCAGGTTCTGCTCGAGGTCGGTCTTGTAGAGCACCGTTTCACAGGACGGGCACTTGATCCACAGGCCTTCGGGGATCGTGCGGCGCTCGCTGGGATCCGTTTGCTGGATCTTCGGGGGCAACAGCTTCTCAAGCCAACTCATCAATCACTCCTTGCATGCGACTCGGTGGAGCCGCCCAACGTTGTCGAGCGGGGGTGCGTTCGACTTGCTCGGCTTGCCGCGCGACCGGTGTCGGGACGGCAGTGCCGATTTTCGCAAAACCCCGATTTTACGCTTTCCGGGTCTCGTCGACCGCGGCCCGGATCTCGGCCATGAAACGGCGGGCGCCTTCGGCCACCTGGTCGCGCGGCAGCACCTCCAGGCATTGCACCAGGGCCGAACCGATGACCACGGCGTCGGACACCTGCGCCACCGCCCTGGCCGACGCCGCGTCGCGGATGCCGAAGCCCACGCCCACCGGCACCTTCACGTGCAGCTTGATCCGGGGCACGGCACGCGCCACCGCCTCGGTGTCGAGGTGGCCGGCGCCCGTGACGCCCTTCAGCGACACGTAGTAGACGTAGCCGGCGGCAACCTCGCCCACCTGCTTCATGCGCGTCTCGGTCGAGGTGGGCGCCAGCAGGAAGATGGGCGCCAGGCCGGCCGCCTTCAACGCGGCCGAGAACGCCAGCGATTCCTCGGGCGGGTAGTCCACCACCAGCACGCCGTCGACGCCCGCCTCCGCGCAGGCACGGACGAAGGCGCCCGCGCCGTGGGCCAGGTCGTAGGCCTCCACCGGATTGGCGTAGCCCATCAGCACGACGGGTGTGCGCGCGTCACGGGCACGGAACCCGCGCACGGCCTCGAGCACCTGTGGCGTGCCGATGCCGCGCGCCAACGCGCGCTCGGAAGCCTTCTGGATGACCGGGCCGTCGGCCATCGGGTCGGAAAACGGCACGCCCAGCTCGATCACGTCGGCGCCGCCGGCGGCCAGCGCCAGCATGATCTCGACGGTCGCGTCGGCGTACGGATCGCCGCAGGCGATGTACGGGATGACGGCGGCGCGGCCCTGCGTGCGCAGCGCGGCGAAGGTGGCATCGATGCGGGCGCTCATTTGGAAGCCTCCGTGCTACGCACTGCGGGGCGAGCGCCTTCGGGCGGCCGGGCGTCGCCCAGCACACCTCCGTCGGCGGCGGCGCCACCCTTGACGGCGTGCCCCGCCATCGATGGTCGGTCGTAGTAGGCAACGCCGGAGAGGTCGGCGACGGTGCCGATGTCCTTGTCGCCGCGGCCGGACAGGTTGACCAGGAGGTGCTGGTCCGGGCGCATCGTGGCGGCCAGCTTGATCGCGTAGGCGACGGCATGGCTCGATTCCAGCGCCGGGATGATGCCCTCGGTGCGGCACAGCCGGTGGAACGCCGCCAGCGCCTCGTCGTCGGTGATGCTGACGTACTCGGCGCGGCCGATGTCCTTCAGGTACGCGTGCTCGGGACCGACGCCGGGATAGTCGAGGCCGGCCGAGATGGAGTGCGTCTCGGTGATCTGGCCGTTGACGTCCTGCAGCAGGTAGGTGCGGTTGCCGTGCAGCACGCCCGGCGAGCCCAGCGTCAGCGAGGCCGAGTGCTTGCCCGTGTGCAGCCCCAGGCCGGCGGCCTCGACGCCGATCAGGCGCGTGCCCTCGTACGGGATGTACGGATGGAAGATTCCCATCGCGTTGCTGCCGCCGCCCACACAGGCGATCACGGCATCGGGCTGGCGGCCGGCCGTCTCGGGCATCTGCACCAGGCACTCCTTGCCGATCACGCTCTGGAACTCACGCACCATTTCCGGGTAAGGATGCGGGCCCGCCACGGTGCCGATCACGTAGAACGTGTTCTCGACGTTGGTGACCCAGTCGCGCATCGCCTCGTTGAGCGCGTCCTTGAGGGTGCGGCTGCCGGATTCGACCGGCACCACCTTCGCGCCCAGCAGGTGCATGCGGTAGACGTTGGGGCTCTGCCGCTTCACGTCCTCGGCGCCCATGTAGACGACGCATTCGAGGCCGTAGCGCGCGCAGATGGTGGCGGTGGCCACGCCGTGCTGGCCCGCGCCCGTCTCCGCGATGACGCGCGGCTTGCCCATGCGGCGCGCCAGCAGCACCTGGCCAATGGTGTTGTTGATCTTGTGCGCGCCGGTGTGGTTCAGGTCCTCGCGCTTCAACCAGACCTGTGCGCCGCCGACCTCGCGGCTGATGCGGTCGGCGTGATAGATCGGGCTCGGGCGGCCGACGAAATGCTTGAGCTCATGGTGGAACTCGCGCAGGAACTCGGGGTCCTTGCGGTAGTGTTCGTACGCGGCCTTGAGCTCCTCGATCGCGTGCGTGAGCGTCTCGGCGATGAACGTGCCGCCGTACGGCCCGAAGTGGCCCGATGCGTCGGGCTGGGAGTATTCGAACATGGGGATCTGCTTTCAAGGGTGCCGGCGCCCGCTGTCGGGCGTCCGGTGAAGCGACACGGGCTTCGAGCGGCGCCGCTTCAGGTCATGGCGTTGGCGATGCGGGCATCTGCCTCGCGTATCGCCTCGCAGAACCGGCGGATCAGGGCGGCATCCTTGATGCCCTTGCCCTCCTCCACGCCGGAACTCACGTCAACGGCCCAGGGCCGGACGTGCATCACTCCATCGATCACGTTTGCAGGATTCAACCCACCAGACAAAACGACTGGAAGGGGGACGCCTGGAGGAATTTGAGACCAATCGAAAGCCTTTCCACCGCCGCCATAGCCCTCGACGAACGCATCGAGCAGCAGGCCGGCCGCGCTGGCGAAACCAGACGCATAGTCTAGCAAATCGACGCCGGGCGCCATCCGCACCGCGCGCAGGTAGGGCCGGCCGGGCTGCTCGCATTGCTCGCGCCCCTCGTCGCCATGGAACTGCAGCAAGGCGTTGGGGACGGCGGCGACCGCTGCGTCGATCAGGTCGGGGCTGGCGTTTACGAACAGGCACACGGGCGTGACGAAGGGCGGCAGGCGCCGCGCCAGCTCGGCCATGCGCGCGATCGACACGTGGCGCGGGCTGCGCTCGTACAGGACGAAGCCCACGGCATCGGCGCCGGCGGCCACGGCGGCGTCGACGTCCTGCTCGCGGGTCAGGCCGCAGATCTTGATTCGGGTACGGACATGCGTCATGGGGTGTGCCTCATTGCCTGGCGACCGCGCCCGACACGAACGGAACCGCCTCGTCGGGCCTGGCGAGCTCGACAGGCACGCGCGGCAACCAGTCGTGCGCCGCGGTACGGCGCGGCACCGCGAGGTGCGGGTCGTACAGCGGGCCCAGGAAGTACAGGCCCGCGGCCGGGAACGTGGGCGGCGCGAGCTCGCGATTGCGTTGCGCCAGCAGTTCGGCCATGAATTCCGGCGGCTGGTTGCCGCTGCCGATCGCGACCAGCGCGCCCATCAGGTTGCGCACCATGTGGTGCAGGAAGGCGCTGGCCTCGAAGTCGAAGCGCCAGTAGTCGCCGATCCGGTTGATCTCGATGCGGCGCAGCTCCTTGATGGGCGACAACGCCTGGCATGCCGACGCGCGGAACGAGCTGAAGTCGTGCTCGCCGATCAGCACCCGGGCGGCCGCGCGCATGCGGTCGATGTCCAGCGCCCGGAACACCCAGCCGCACAGGCCGGCCTCGATCGCCGGCCGCGCAGCCGACTCGCGCACGAGGAACGCATACTTGCGCCCGCGCGCGCCATTGCGCGCGTGGAAGTCGGGCTCGACGTTCTGCGCCCACTGCACGGCGATGTCCTCGGGCAGGTAGCGGTTGACGCCGCGCACCCAGGAGAAGATCTCGCGCGACACCGGCGCGTCGAAGTGCACGACCTGGTTGAGCGCATGCACGCCGGCATCGGTGCGCCCCGCGCAGAGCGTGGCGACGGCCTCGCCGCGTGGCAGCCCGACGAATTCGGCCAGCGCCCGCTCGAGCTTGTCCTGCACGGTGTTGCCGTCGGGCTGCGACTGCCAGCCGTGGTAGTTCGTGCCGCGATAGGCGATGCCCAAGGCAACACGCCCGGGCGGGACGACCGCGTCGGCGGTGTCGTCCTGCTCGGGCGAGTTGGGGGTGTCCGATTCCGGCTGGCCGGGCGCGAGGCCCGGCGTGCTCGTGGCGTCTTGAGGGGTGGGGATTGTCACCCCGCCAAGGTTAACCCAAGGCGTCCAGCATCGTCTGCGCGCGTGCCTTCAGGGGGCCGTCGGCCTTGCTGACGACTTCTTCCAGCAGCTCGCGCGCGCCTTCGTGGTCGCCGATGCGCCGGAACTCGTCGGCCAGCTCGATCTTGCGCGCCATCGGCTCGCTGTCGCCGTGCGCATCGCCCATGTCGAGGTCGGGCAGCACCGACTCGTGGTGCTCGTCGGGCACGTGCGCCGACTTGTCGAGATCCAGCGACAGGTCGCCGAAGTCGAAGTCGATGGACGGCTCGCCCGCCGCGTGGGCCGGCGCCGGCTTCGCGGCCGCCGGTGCGGGCGCCGGCGCGATGACCGGCACTTCGACGTGGCCCGGCTCGAGGTCGAAATCGCTGACCTCGAACGGCACGTCATGGCCGCTGACCGAGTGCGGTTGGCGCGCGGTGTCGCCCGCGTCCATGTTCATCGGCTCGGTGTACGACGGGGTCTCCGACGGCTGGACCGTCGGTAATTCGTCGTGATCGAAGTCGATCGGCAGGTCGGTGGACGAGGATCCGCCGTGGCCGTCGCCCTTGACCGGCGGACGCATCAGCGTCATCTCTTCGGGATCTTCGCCCAGCGGATTCAGCGGCATCGGATCGGTGTCGACGATGGCGTATTCGCCGCCTTCCGTGTACAGCGGATTCGTCGGGTCGATCTGGCGGCCGAGTTCCTGCGCCTTGGCCCAGTCTTCGCCCTGGCCGTTCGTCAGGCCCTGCAGCTGGCGCGCCTGCGTCTCGAACGTCTTCAGGTCGGCGCGCTTGGCGTAGACCTCGAGCAGCTTCGTGCGGATGGCCAGGCGATCCGGGTCGGAGCGCTGCGCTTCCTTCAGGATTTCCTCGGCCTGCAGGTCGCGGCCGTAGGCCAGGTAGACGTCGGCTTCGGCCACCGGATCCACGTCGCCGATGGCGTCGAGCTGGCTGAGCGAGTAATTGAGCGAGGACGAGGCCGAGTTGGCGGCGCCGTCGCGCGTGTCGACGCGCTGGCCGCCACTCGCTCCGAAGAACGAGTCCGGCTGGATCTTGCTTTCGATGAACGAGGTCTCGCCCGAGAACTTGTTGCGGTCGCCGCCCTGGCGACGACGCCAGAACAGGAAGCCGCCCAGCAGCACCACGAGGCCGGCGAGGCCCGGGAAGATGTACGGCGGCTCCAGCAGCGAGTCGAGGAAGCTGCTCTCGACCGGAGCGGGCGCCGCGACCGGCGCATGCACCGGTGCGGAGGCGCGCACAGGCGCCGACGGCGCCACCACCGGCGCGGGCGCCGCGACGGCGGGCGCGGACGCGACCACCGGAGCGACAGGGGCCGCGGCCGGCGCGACGACCGGCGACGGGGTCGAAGCAATCGGGGCGGGCACCGGCGCAGGCTTGGGCGCGGGGACCGGAGCCGGCGGCGGGGACGGGGGCGGGGGCGGCGGCACCGGAGCGGGCTTCGGCGCAGCCACCGGCACGGGCGCCGGAACCGGTGCCGGCTTCGGCGCGACGACCGGAGCGGGTGCGGGCGTGTGCGCCGTGATGGCGGGCAAAACCGGCGCCGGCGCCGCGGCCTTGACGGCCGGCGCGGCGGGTGCCGGCGGGGTCTTGGCATCGGCCAGGCGCTTCAGTTCGGCGACGTTGCGGCTCAGTTCGGCCACGCGCGCGCTCTCGGCCTTGCGCAACGCTTCCTTCGAATCCTTGACCTCGGACGGCGCGGTGCCCGGCTTGGCGGAGCCACGCGACAGCTTCAGCGTGTCGGGAGCCGGCGGCGCGGAGGCCGTCTTCTGGTCGCTGATCTTGGCCTCGACCTTGCCCGACGCGGCGCGCTTGCCTTCGTCGGTGTGCACGGTGGTGACGCCGGAGGCCAGGCGATGGCGGTAGGCCGCGAAGTCGGCGCTCTGGGCCGTGATGACCTGGTGCGCTTCCTCGCTGGACAGTTGCTTGGCGGTCTCGGCGCTCGGCACGGTCAGCGTGACACCGGACTTCATCCGGTTCATGTTGTCGTCGATGAAGGCCGCCGGGTTGTTGCGGTACAGCGAGACCAGCATCTGGTCGAGCGACACGCCGCTCGGCTTGTTGCTGGCGGCGATCGACGTGAGAGTGTCGCCCTGGTTGACCTTGACGCTGCCTTCGCCACCCCCGCTGGACACTGGCGGCGGGGATTGCTTCTCGACTGGCGCGGGAGCGGGCTTGGGCGCCGGCGTGGGCTTGGGCGCGGGCGACGGCTTCGGCG
>Ga0307516_10002984_pt1 | contig 22095 bp, 12 predicted proteins | sample 19_EM_MG_FD_203310 | JGI IMG/M metagenome (GOLD analysis project Ga0307516, IMG submission 203310) | Populus trichocarpa ectomycorrhiza microbial communities from riparian zone in the Pacific Northwest, United States - 19_EM | ecosystem: Host-associated > Plants > Roots > Unclassified | place... | reverse complement strand
TTGAAAAAAATATAAGTAGCAGAATTTGATTTTCTGATTGAATTGTAAAATTGATTGGATCAGACTAAATTAACTATAAATTAAATTATTTTTACACCTGATCTAAACCAAAAAACGAGTCGATAAAATTCCAAGTCAACCGGATAGGAAAGATGAAGTTCAATAACAATGGTTTTCAGTAGCTTTCATGCTCTACCATTGAAGGAGAAGTACACATCAAATAATTTCACATTCCATAGGTCACAATTGCAGCGTAGATATTATTCTATAGAATTTATGAAACTGACCCAGTCAAACAAGTGACAGTTCATTGGTCATCACTATGCCTGCATGCCCCCCTCCAAAGTTTAAGGTGTCCAGATAGATTTAAGTTTCATGAACTTTGGCTTTATTGTATTTTTCTTGATAAAAACGAACTCCCAGGATTATGTTGCCACGGTTGGACGAGAATCACCTTGGAACAGCTGGAGCAATTCGTCCATCCATGTGGGTTGAATATTACACGTACCGGCTATTTACTTTTATTATTATTATTATTTATCTTAAAAGATATTAAGTTGATTTTTTAAAATGATTTTAATATGATAATATTAAAAATTATTTAAAAAAATTATTTTAATACATTTTTAGTTTAAAAATACTATATCTTAGTGTACCGAATTTGCCAACTAGGCTCATCTCTTAAATTTAGACCTGCTAATTACTAGCATTACAAATTTTGGTGCTATGAAACAAGGCCTGGGCTTACTTCAAAATAAGTAATCACAGCTTAAGTACTCATTGATAATTGAGATTAAGGCCCATTTCAGAACGATTTGTCCATGGAATGAAATCCTGACTTTGCTTTGAAGAAAAGAAACAAATCAATCCAGATCAGTACCTTATTCTTATTTTTATTTTTATTTTTACATGTTCTATGCTTTATTCTCTACTATTATGAACTGGGAAGAGTTTGGCTTACAAGGTATTGCTTTTTAAATTATTTTTGTTTGAAAATATATTAAAATAATATTTTTTATTTTAAAAAAATTATTTTTGACATCAACACATTAAAATAATCTGAAAATATAAAAAAAGAAAAAAATTAATTTTTTTAAAAATACTTTTAAAATGTAAAAACAAATATACTAATATTAATACAGGAAGGTATATACAACATTGAGACAGTCTCAACCCTCTCATTCTGGGCTTCATTATTCTCAAAAGCTTTTTTCCTTTGAACCTAAAAACATTTAATTTTGTCAATAATTTTGGTCTCAAACTATGGGTTAGGGAGCAGGGTGCTTTAACAGTTTTGGGTTTCCATTCTAATCTAATGAGGAGGATGAGCTTGCCCTTTTGACTTCATTAATTGGACATCAGATCTGAACCAGAAGTGTTAGAGCTACCCTTTTCAGTTTTGTGGCTATTGTAGTATTGGACCTTGAGAATCAGTTTGCATGTTAAGGCCCGTGACAACCCGAAGCCTAAAACCTACTTATATCAGATTCCAAGGAGCCTAATCAGCTTCATATACATATACTCATGCATACGTATACATGTATACATGTATATGTATATGTATATGTATATGTAATAGTTGAGTATTTATAGATTAATTGTTTGTGTAATTTGTAAATAAATAAAGATAGAAAAGTTCTCTATCTCATATCGAAAAAAAACACTCCCCTCTAAGTGTTCATAAGTGTGAGTTTTTCTTATGTAATAAAACATATTTTCTATCTCACATCAAAAAGAAACACTCTTTTCTAAGTGTTTACAAGTGTGAGTTTCTATTAGGTAATAAAACGTATTTTTTTCCTTAATCTTTTATTCTCATTCTTTTAGATATTTAAAGAGTTTAGTTGAATCTTAAAAGTGTTGTCTCCATGTAAGATAAATAAACACTTTAAAGACAGTGTTTTCATCCCTCTAAATCAATTTTTAATTTATTTTCATAATAAACAATTTATTTACATTAATTTCCCAATCAATAAAAAAACTTTAGCTCTTATGCACAGAAACTAAATTGGATTTACAAAGATGGTGTTATAATAGCTAGTGGGCCAACATTAAAAGCACTTATTACTTGATAACTCTCAACTTTTTGCTCATAAGAATGGATCAGCGATGATTAAAAGTAATCACTCTGTTTTTATTCAACGTGGAGTCCACTCAAAATTCAGTCGGCTTGTGAAAACCACAATCGGGATATGTTAGTATTTATTTCACCTCTTGTCCTTTTCCCCTCTTTGACAAGACACGGTTCAAAAAAATTATTTAAAATTAATTTTTTTATATTTCTAAATGTTTTGGTACAATAATATTAAAAATAATTTTTAAAAAATAAAAAAATATATTATTTTAATATATTTATAAATTAAAAACACTTTAAACCACAACTAGTACTGTACTCTTAAACAAATATATTCTTCTATTTCATCTTACATTGATTTCGGAAGTATTATTAAACTTGGTTTGGTCTAATAGGTTAATCAGATAATTTATTAAACTTAATTTGAATTAAATTTCAAATTAAATCAGACGAGAATTGACTCGATCAGACCTAATCAATCTCATAAAAATCTAGTTTAATATTTTAAAAAAATAAAACTATAATATTTTAATTTCTTATTAGAAAACATGAAACAACTCCTTTCTTATTGACTCGATTAATTTAGGATAATCCATTTACCTTCCAAAGAAACCTGTTCATGTCCATGAAAAAATCCATCTACGTGGCTTGGAAAGAATGATTGATTTGGCGGCCACAGCAAGACCGTGTTTGACACGTTTTATTCCAATATCATTGTACTTGTGTCTCTTCAACAATTAATACATGTCTGCTGTCCATTTTTTTACTTTGACCTTGGATAGTATTCGTTTTGCGTGCCATGATTTGAATTCTCTCAAGATAACCTGCAAGAACTCTCTCATCGGCAAACACAATCCAGGAGGGAAAGGACTTGTCTTTTTCCGTGGGCTTGATGCAGCCCACATATCTTTGCTATAATGTTGCATGATTGCCTCTCCGATATCGGTTAACAAGGCCAATTCTCCGGTGTGAAAATGGTGTTTTAAAGTGATTTTTAAATTATTTTTTATTAAAAATAATATTTATAAATGTTCTTTTAATAGTTTTAATGTATTACATCAAGAACAAAAAAAAATAATCTAAAAAATATTATCCAACACGCTACCAAACACAATAGCATGATTTGCAAATTGGATAAGCATCAATTTTGTACCAATAAATTAAGGGCTGGCTGACACATACAATGCGAGAAAGGAGCATTTAAGTGGGCAATTGATAACCACAAGTTGCAATCTTTTGTCATATCAAGCTAAGATACGCTGCATATCTGACTATCAGTTATCATCTGGCCACAGTCTTTCAGTTGCACTAAAATAGCCGCTCAATGGCTCAGAGCCGTGGATAACATTTCAATCCTACCCCATTTTCGCCTCTCTTTTTTCCAGCACATTTAATTGATCATATCAACCTCTGAGTGTGTTTTTCAAGAACAGCCCAGTGGTTAAAAAATATATCCAAACTACTATAATTATATATAAAAAAATAACTTATTTCTAAAATAACATGAGCATTTCAAGGTCGCACGGGTCTCACCTACGCATCTTGAGGTCAAGCACGTGTCAATTGTGCATCTTATGGTCGCGCATATGCAACTTACATGTTCTATGAACTATGCTATTTTGGAAACTAAGTTTTCAATTATGCTAGTTTGGATATATTTTTAGTCACTGTGGTGTTTTTGAAAAAAAAAAATCAACTTCCAAGTTTGTAGTCTCTCTCTCTTTTTTTTAACTGGAATTTCACATCTACAAGTTGGGGTGATCATTTTCGGTTTGGTTCGGTTTTTATTAAAAAAAAGAGTAATCAAACCGAATTTTTTTTAAAAAAAAAACAAAACCGAACCGAAACCGGTTCAAACCGACCGGTTTCGGTTCGGTTTGGTTCGTTTTTTATGACAAAAACCAGTTCAAACCGGTTTGGCTCGATTTTTTCGGTTTGGCTCGGTTTTTTGTAGATTTAGCTCGGTTTTTTCGGTTTGGGTTTGGTTCGGTTAGGTTTTTTTGGTTTTAGACTTATAAAACCAAAACCGAACCGGCCGGTTTTTTAAAAATTTTAATCTGTTTAATCGGGTTTTTTTCACGGTTTAGTTTTTTTTGGTTTTCTCGGTTTTTTGGTTTTTTTACTCACCCTTGCCTACAAGTAAGTTTTTTCAATTTTTAAGGGCCGGAAGTGTAAACTATGTATTGTAATGAATTTATATAAGTTAGATCCTCATATATGATGTGGTTTTAAATCTTTTGACTACCAAAAATATTCACATAGGTTAGGTTTAGCACCTCTATGTTTATAAGTTAAGTTGTTTATATTTTGACCAATCTTTAAAAATATGATGTCTGATAAGGACATTGTTTGAAAGAAAAGAAAAAAATACATGCTACCCAAGAAAACAAGGTGAGAACAGATTATAAGAGAGAGATATATATTTTTATGCCTTGTAAATGTTTGACCTAATCCAGAAATTAAAAGTTAAATAACTCTTTAAAGTCTTTGGGATAAAATCTATCCAGCATGATAACTAGATTTGTTTTTTTTTTTTTTTGAATGATTTCATGAATGTGAATTAATGAATTTTGCACATACATACAAGTGAATATAAGTATCTATGGAAAAGAAAGTGAAATTAAAGCATAAACTAACTAATAAGAAAAATATAATTAAAAATATGAAAATTTCAAACAAAAAAAAATACAATGTGAAAGAAAATAACATAAAGCTACAACTAAACACAACCAAAAAATTGATATACACAAAGAGAATATTTCCTCGTCGATGTAAACGCTCTATTTTTTCGGCATAAAAATCACCGATGGATTTACCAATAGAAACATGTTGTCAGCTAGTGTCTTGTCTCAAATGTCATAATTGTCAGTCATTTCGTTGGTTATTCTTATACTGGCAAATAGATCAATGGATTATTGTCGTTGGTGATTAAAATAGGCGTCAATTATTTCCTGTCAGCATATCCTTTGGTGAATACTACCAATGGATATATTTGTTGGTAATATATCGTATGTCACTGATGGATTGGCCGACAAAATCACTGACAAAAATTTTATGTCAGTGAATCCATCATTGTACATCAAAACAATTCATAACTCTCAATAATTCTCCAAGGAAAATGGTCTTATTTGATCAACAAAATCATAGACAGATTTTTTATATTCGCTAGTGTTTTAGTAAATTGTTTTTTTAATGCTATCAAATAATTTCATATTAAACAACATTAAACAACTAATTTAAAATGAAGATTATATAATTAATTTAACTGTAAAACTCAATTACAAATGTCTATATATATAAGAAGCTGGCATTGCAGGTGAAGGGGGAGGAAAATCTCATAAAGATCTACTTTGTTCTTTATACTTTGCCTCTATTTCAGCCCTTTGAGCACTAATTTGATGTTCAACCAACTCCTCAATGGCTAGTGCCAGCTAACTCGGGCTGAATTTTGAGGTGCCTACGGTTAAGACACTACAACTCGACCTCATATCTAGGTCATAGTTATAAAGATAGCGTAAACCAGACTTCTATTGAGTCCACCAGTTTTTCAGCCTCCAACTACAACTTCATATCGTGTTTTGGATGGGTTGCAGGGTCCTTCCCGTGTTTGGCATGCATGCCAACGGTATATTGTTCCCACATAAAAAAAACAAGTCAAAGATATCGATAAAAAAACATCAGTCCAAATAATATACAAAAGGTTTCAAAGTTTACTTATAATAAACATCTCAGCTCGTTTGTCCAGGAAGTAGTGTACTACTTTCTGTGTATTCTCCCTCTGTATACGTGTTTCCATGTATAACTTCATCAAAATTGGCTTGCGTCTAAGCTATGCAGCCTGCAAAATAATCATTAGTTAAACAATATCACAAATAATAACTACCATTTTAAAAATAAATACTTAAAAATACATTTTGCTCTTACTTAGCACTTTGCATTGTTAGTAAAAGAAAGCGACCTACCGATATGCTTGCTAATGAAATCGTGAGTCTTTTTAATTTTATTTAAGGACTCACTATGTGACCACCTCATGAAAACCTTTGATTTCAAGAACTATTGATATGTCTTTCAATTACTTTCAATGATATGCAAAGGTCTAAAATTCTTTTACACCTCAAAGTCATTTGACTCGGCTCTTTTCTTAGTGTAGGTGTGCGTGTCTTACCAGAAATAACACAACTTGGTTTAGAAGTTCATTAAAAAAAAATCAAAGAGATTATAATTTTACCAAAAAATATAAACTTAACACGTTCAAACTCATCTAGTTGCACTATGATTTTTTCAAACTCGCCTGGCAACCTTAGAGTTTGCAGCATCCCACAAGAATTCTTTTTTCTAATAATTTGAATAAAATAATTAGTTTAGAAATTTAAAAATAAATGCATATTAACTAAAAGTATAGATTATATATGTATTAACCTTAAACTTACCCCCCACCAAGCCTTAACCACAAGCATCTATTTTAGATGATCTTTAAGCTGGCACTACTGAAACAGAGGCACTCTCATCAATATTTTCATCGTCAATGTTATCATTCATGTAGCTTCCATATTTATGAACATGAAAATCAATTAATTAAATCCAAACTATATATGTAACATCCTGAAATTTTCCACAATCACACGTGAAAATTCGGGTAAATGTTTTATTTTAAAACGCAACCACATAAACCATATATGGAACTCATTCCTCATCCAAATAATTAAAATGACATAATAGAAATTTAATGCTACCTCACATAAAATATATGTAACTAAATTAAATTCAACATGATAATAAATTCCTTCATTTACAAAAGTGACTAAATTAAATCCATCATAATATTTAAATTCCTTCATTACATTACTTTAACAATTCAAATAAAATACCTTAAGGCATAATAAAAGAATGCAATATAATTGTAAATTATATTCCTTTCCAAAATTACATGTTAATGTTATCATGATTACATGTATTAATCTTATACAAAAAATAAGGTCTCAAATCTACTAAGTCTTGTCAGGTGGTGCCGAACCTGAAAAATAATTTAATATTACAATAAATTAATTTGCATGAAAAATAAAATGACAACATAACAAATACCAATTTAACCAAATTATTATTCCCATTTATAATTAAGTTATTGAATAACTTAATTCATTTCCTTCATGAACTAAGAGAATTCTTACGACCCAACCTTAGTTGACAACCCCCAATTCGAGTTCCAACACTCACCGTCTAGACCAAGACTCATTCCTAAAAACTGAGGAATCCATCCAACCGCCCAAAACAGGGCACCAGTCCCATCACACATGGTAAATTGGTCATCTCGCACTATAGGGCAAACTAGTCAACGCAGCCCCAAATAAGGCACCGGTTCCATCAAACAGGGAAAACTGGCTAATGCATAGACAAAATAATTATACAACTAGACAGTAAAAGAAATTTATCTAACATGTATCTAAACAATTCTGAATAGAATTTAAATGGCAAAGTACCAAACACCTACCTGAAGTCTAGGCACAGTACACAGGATCATATCTCAGTGTTCCCTCAACAACCTCTCTTGTATCAACAACCCACCATCAATTTTTCATACGATATCTTATCTTTCAAGCACAATTTATTTCATTAAATTAATCACCTTGATTAATTTTTGTAATTTAAAGAAAATACATGATTCCTTTAAATCTTAGTTAACTATCTCATAGCCAGAAGTCAATAATCAATCTAGCACAATTCCTATACCCAACATTCAATAATTAAAATCCACTAAGAAAAATCCATAATTTTCTCTCTATTTGGCCTAAACATCCAATGCATACAAGGAAAAATTCGGATTTCCTGACCTCTTCTTCTTAACCTTTAAGAACCATTTTTTACCAAGCTATAAACCTCACTAATTCACCTTAAACTTGTGTTTCATCCTCCATGAACCACTCTTAACACCTTAATCTATCCTCCCTTAAGTGTTTTAGTAAGATTTTTCAAGCAAAAGATGGAAGAAAACCCTCCCCTCCTTCTCTTGCTGAAAACAGTCTCTTATAGGCTGAAATTTTGTTATAAAAAGAAGATACATTTTAGGAGATTCCACACAAAATTTTAGCTATATCTGACAATTAGGCTAAAAGTTACGCATTTTAGCGTAAAAGTGGTTAGTTTGTGATTTTTCATCAAAAATCTGAATTTCCTTATTTCATTCTTGCATAAATCATACTAATTATTTTACTCAATTCTTGAGACCATTTTATTATCTCAAATATATTTATTTTGTATTTTTATCATTTATTTCCTTTACGGACTTATTATTGTTCCCTAGTAAAGTTACCGATTTTTAACTGGTGCTTACACTAACACTTTTCGTACAATTCTTTCATAAGTTTTATTCTTCATTTTCACTATAATTCTAAAGAATTATTTTCTCATTCTTGAGACATATTTATTTTAATTTTTTTATTCTTTTATCTGTCGAGACCCATGACGAATTTCACTGTCATTGTCACTTTTAAACTAAAATTTATAATTCTAATTTTAACTTAAATAGTACCTTTTAAATTCATTCGTGAAGGTCATCCCTTCCATTACACGCCTCATAGTTAAATGTGTGTGTGTGTGTGTGTGTATTTGTCATTTATCCATTTTCTTTTCATCCCAAGTTTCTATTGCTCGTAAAGTTAATTATTACCTTTGTCCCTATATTTATGTGGGGGTTTACAGTATAAACACATAATCATTAAGTTAATGTTATGTTTGAATATAAAAAAGTTGCATATATGCTTAGGTATGACTTCCATTCTGTTATTCACTTACCAAAATAACGATATCTGGCAAATAGAATGTCAAATCCACTACTCGTATTCAATAAGCCTGCATCTTTATTATGTGCATTAGGTGACTCTTCATTATTGGCACATAAATGTATTGTAGGCTTCGAACACTATTGCTTGAAAATGCACAACCGCTCTGTTTTGACCTTAAACGTTTCCTCGGCATCTGAACAATATAACTAAAAAATTAAATTATTCAATTAAATTCTCAATCCATGGTTTATGGTATTTTGTTTTAGTGCATCTATCCATTAATAACAAAATTTCAACAACACCTCTCTTATACGAGACCTTACCTAATTTTTTAAAAAAAAATACAGACAACTATATACAATGAACCAAATCATTTTTCACAAGCATAACCACAATCGTGATTAACCTATGTTTTAGTAATGATCATTTTACATATGGATTTGCTTGTTCGTATTTATAGGAAAACAAAACAAAATGGAAAAATAAACATGATAGACTTCATAAATCATAGGACAAGTGATTCAAAAGTCTAAATTATATAAAATGATGGTTCAAATTAGATGAAAATAAAAATAAAAAAAATCAACAAGAATACCATTCCAAGTTTTTGAAGTGCCAATATAACCTTTACATAATTAAATCAACAACAATTTCTACTTCCAATAAAACCCACCCTCTTGAATACATATAACAACCATTTTTATTTATAATCATTCTGATAACCTAAAACAGAAAAGAAAAGAGAAATCTAATCTTAATTTAGTAATTAAAACAACATCATAGTTCATATGCTATATGTGAAATGAAAACAATTATAGAAAATTAAAGAAGAGTAATAGAAGAAGACAAACCTTAAAGAATATCTGAAAGAGAGAGTGTTGTGTCATTGTTTAGAGGAGAGAGAAAACATCGCCGCCATAGATTGTAGAGAGAAAGAAAACATTGGTTTTTTAGTTGAGAGAGAGGAAAATGAGAGATGGGGTGGAAAATGAAGATTTTAAGGGAAATTTAGGGATTGCCTTGACATAACTGGGTTTAAAATCACTGATGAAATTTTACATCGATGAGTTCGTCGATCATTAACCACGATAGCATATAACCGATGGACTCACCGACAAAAAAATTTGAAATCTTTTGTAAGCCCCTATAATCACCAATGAGTTTTCATATGACAGTATTTCTGTTAGCAAACCCAAAAAAATTTTCTTCCCCAAACTCTCTGAAATTCTCTGATAATTTTAGAGTTAGTTAGCGATTATATTGGTGAGTACAATATAATTGATGGATTTAAATCTATCGGTGAACCCTGGTTCCAACTCCATGAATTTTTCCCTAAACTCTCTATAATTTTCTGATGATTTTAGAGTTTGTCGATGAGTATAATATAACCAATGAATTTAAATTCATTGGTGAACCTGCTGGTTGATCCCAATTCCATGAATCCTTATCCAAAATCTCGTAATTATTTGACTGCTTTAGCATCATTGGTGATTCCATCAGTGAAGTTAAATCATTGATGGAATCACCGACAAGCGCAAACATAAATTATAACTTTTTTTATTTTCACCGGTAATTTTTTCGGTGAAGTAACAAAATGTATTTTTTTCCCATATTTGTTATAACTCTTATCCAACCTAGCAGTTACATTCATAAATTATGAAAAAAGGAGCTCATTTAAAACCATATTCTTCGACAACAAATGCTTGATAAATATAAAAAATAAAATTATTTATACACGACAATAAATATCCTTCATTATGGAGAGCTCGATATAGATCAACTAACGCATCTAGTTGAAATACACATTCTCCTTCAATTACTTCATTGTTATCATCTTTAACAACTTGGACATGACTTCTAGGTTTAGTTTTCATAATAGATAACCAATCAACTCTCTTATAATCCTTTCTAAAGTGATGAGTGTATCTATAATACACTTATTGGCATTGTTTAGCAAATACAAAAACATCATTAATGTTGTTAAGTCTATCTTTTTTATTAACCTCGACCAAACCATGGTGAAGATCTACTCTAATTTCTTTATTGGTATCATACCAATAACATTTGAATAAAAAGATTGTATTTTACGCTATATGATATTACAATTCAATTACCTATTCTAACTTATCATAATAAACAACTTCAAATTCATTGAAAATTGATATCCAACACAAACCCTACTATTATAGGTATTTTTACCCTCTCTATAATCTTCAATATGAAAAGACATATACATTGATGAGGTACTCGTTATAATATTGGGTCTTTTATTCAAGACCCAAAGATAATAATTTCAATATTTCCTCTTATGTTGTACACCTAGTTAAAGATAACTACCATTAACGGTCAAAAAATGTTTTTTAAGAAAATGTATTCTTAAAATATTTAAAAATTATTACATACTTGTGTTTTAAACTACGTGACGAATTGTTCATCTTATATTTGGAAAATTCAAGCTTCAGTAATATAGTGATTTTAGAATAACAAAAATTAATGGTGTTGCCTATAAGGAAGTTAATGAGAATTTTGTCTAAATGAGAATACAAGAGAAAATAATTGAAGACTGCAAAATTGTAAAAATGACTTACTAAATAAAAAATCTCAATTCATTGCAGTTAAATAGCATATAATTATGTGTTTGTCTAAATTCAATGTCTGTCAAATATCTTTTTAAAACTGCATTCTTCGATGATTGTTAACTAAGATGAAAAAATATTGAAAAACTCTCACTGAAGGTATTTAACTACCACCATCATGTTTTTGGACACGGTTGATTTTTATTCTTGTGTGATGCTCAAAATAATATGATATAAATATTGAAACCTTTTCAACAATATAAGCTTCGTATATTAAAGCTTTAACATGGAATTCATGACTCTTCATTCTATATAATCTGCGTTCATCCAAATTCATCAATCTAGTTATGTTTGAAGTATATCTGTCAAGAAATTGCAAAATCTTAAACCATTAGTAGACAAGAGATTGTGATTTTTTATCTATAGCAAAGGTGGCTTTGGGCTTTTACAACACGTGCCCTATCATTAACCAACTTCATATTCCAACGATCATAAAAAAAGTTATATCCATTCTAGCTTTAATGTTATTCTTTGTTTTTCCCTTGATGTAAATAACCTTGTTAAAAATATCTTCAAACGTGTTCTTCTTGATATGCATGACATTTAAATTATGATAAAGAAAGTTAGTCTCCCAAAAAATACTCTGCTTTACCTAATTATGGGTCACACCAAACCCAAAAAACTTCTACTTACTAAATTGAAAACCAAATATAATATCCTCATATTGTGAGACTACATCATACAATTCTTCACCTAACAATACCGGTATTGCAACATCCCTTTCAACTTTACCTTTCAAGAAGTCCTTATTATTCTATTTGTATCAATAATGACTTGGCAAAAACCTCCAATGACAATAAAAAAAAATCTTTACCATTATTCATTAAGGTGAAAGCCTTAATAAGGACAAGCTCATTTTTCATGTGTGCTTCATCCTGAAACCATCTCATATGTAGGAAAGTTATTTATAATCCACATCAAAGTTATCTGTATTAGAAACTTTTATTTTCTTAAGACATCATACATTAAAGCCCTAAATTACCATAATTGTTTCAACTCATCAATCAACAATTAAAGATAAACATGTATATCCATACCTGGACTATAAGGACGGGGTATAATTGTAAATAAAAACATGGATTTTGATCTTATACATATCAATAAAGACAAGGTGTAAATTATTAGTATTATCAGCCAACAAAAATAAGATGCAATAAAGGACCTAAATGGATTGAACTCATGCGTACACCAACCAAGACTTATATTTTATGGTTCCATTGAAAACTAATAATGCACCTTATTAAACTGCTTCCAACCTTCACCATTAGATGAGTGCACCATAACTTCATCATTTACATCATATGAATGATGTTATGTCACGTGCTCAGCTATCTGCAGAGATATAAATAACCTTTAAAGCCTATAAGTGATTGAAAAGTATCTCAGTTTCTTGTATGTGACAAGTTTCCTTCCCTACTAGTATTAGGTTTATATTAATTATGCCTACATGTTTTGCACTCGGTTAAATTTACTTCTTCACTATACTACAACATGCAAAAATTTAGGTATATATCAATTTTTTGGTATTCTAGGTCAAGAGGTTTCATTATGAATTTTACGGTATAGAAATTCTCTTTTAGCTTATTCCTTTTAAATAAAATGTTTTTTGCCCATTTGATGATGTTATCACAATTGGCCTAACTCATACTATAATATGACTTAATGGTAAACACTCGTGCAATGGCTACAATTTAATGTGATTTGTGCACCTATCCCATAATGATTCATCGGAATATTTTAAAAGTTTTAAGAACCTAACTGCATCTATATTTGGTTCTTTATCTACACATGAACCTTCACCTGAATGATCATGATTCATTCTTTTTGCATCCATCTCCATACTCATATAATTATTACTATTATCATCTACAACTTCATGTAGGCTGCTAGAACTAGATGTTAATCCAACAATCCTTTATAATATGGTCCCATAAAGAACATTGGGTAATTCAAGTGCTAATCAACATAAGTATTTCTCAACTAACTTTTTTTTTAGAAGATGCATCGTCACAACATATGATTTATGAAACTTTTTGTTTTTACACTTCACACATAAACATCTAATTCTGGCTCCACTAATATTTCCCGTATTTAAATATGAAAAATTAATAAAAACCCTTAACCATTTTACAATAATTTTCCATATACAACTCTTGGGGTGAATCTCGATATATTTAAGAACGATCATCCATCATTACTTAGAAAATCTATATAGAATATTGATGACAACATTTATTAATAATATACAATCAATTCAAACTCAACTTTGGTAAATTGAAAATGAATTCACAATCTAATAAACAATTATATTTTTTATACAAAAATTTAATGATACATCAAAATATTAACTAAATAAATCCAATTAACAACAAGTAATTGGTGCCCAGCTAATTATTTATTATTTATTAAATTCAAACTTATTTAATATAAATTAATACCATTTAATTGTTATCAATTCCGTAAAAAATCAATTTCCCTAAAATTTCCAACACAACAATAAAATTGACATAATATGATTGTTAACCATTAAATAACCTATCATTTTTTTTTTAGTAAAAAACACCTAAGTCATAAAATCAACTCAATTTCATCAAATTATAAACAAATTCAAATTTTCTCAAATTTCAAACAAATCCTAACATACAAATCAAACTTTTATTCTCTATGAAAAGGTTGTAAAATATTTAAATATACAAGCAAACTACAAATACTACAACAAAAATCAATAAATTAATTTAAAATATAAATGGATAGATTTGCTTTCTTGGTATAGGGAATATTTTAAAAACAATTAAACCAAGACAATGATGCTAACACCACGGAACGTTGGGTTGTCGAATTTTTTACGATGAGGATTAGATTTTTGACAAAATAGGGGAGGAGGAGTTGTTTTGATTTGCAATTAAAGAGAACGAGGAAGAAAAAAGAGGGGGAGGATATGATTGCTATTAGTTATAACACTTTTAGATCTTTTGATGAATTTTTTTATGGAATATGATGATTGAATAATACTGTCAATAAGTTTGATGTCCAATAATGACATGTTATATTACAGACAGAATCACAAATAAAATTTTTTATTATTTTTTTATGGTGGTGCAATTAAAACGAAGAAAGCATAACATAGGCATGTGGTTGTATGGTGATGGTGATGGTGAGTTTGTGGTGCTTTGTTGTCAAAATCAAATAGATGCTAATCGATAATTAAGGATATATATAATTGATTTTTGATAAAAGATATTGTAAAATATACTTTGTTATCAATCAAAAACTTTTCTTGAAATTATTCTAAAGATGCTCCCAATATTACAATAAGGCATTCAACAAAATATGTTTTCGGCGTTCTAGTTTCAAATTTAAAAAAAAAAAAAAAAAAAACTTTTTTAATTGTCGTACTCAGCTCTTAGAAATTCTTAGCAACTAATAATAGTGATATGTTACAACCATTCCTACAAATGAGAAGGTTTGGGTGTGAAACCCTCACATAGAAAGATAAAAAACCAAGTGATTGTGAATATCTTAACACCATCATAAAAATTCTTGTCATATGTGTAGACAGAATGAAAATCCACGATCGCCATTGGATTTAGGAAATGACACACACTAATTCGCCATGTCCAGTAGTCAAGATTCTCATCCTTGTTTGTATGTGCCTGTGCTGTATCACTTTCATGACTTTCCGTCATCTCATCTTCAAGAAATTATTTTGGGGTGGGTTATGGTGGAGCACTTGGCACTCTTTGCCAATTCCCACTCATGCAGAAATGAGTATAGTGTGCAAAACCCTAATATCAATGTTTTTGTATTTGAATTTTCTATTATAATCATGAAGCTTATTTGACTTCATGTATAAAGTATGTGGGCTCACGGCCCTTTCACTTTGCCCCATCTTTTGTATTTTGGAGTTTTGGTCAATTGGATCACCTAGATTGTGTAAATCATTTTGAGTTGATTATTTTGGAATTTTCGTAGAGATTGTTTTTTATATGGTTTTTTTATTGTAAATATATTAAAATAATATTTTTTTAATTTTATTTTTAACATCAGCAGATTAAAACAATTTAAAAACTAAAAATAAATTTAAAAAGCACAGTTGAATTGCAATGCAGAACAGAATTTAGTTAGACAACAGAATTAAGGTGGACCAAAATATCAATTTGGAAAAACGGATAGTCCATTTACATGTTGCAATTCAACCACCTTTGCTTATCCAATCTTCTTTCCAAATTCTCGTTTACTTTTTACTGTTTTCGTTTACTAGTATCTATATATTATGCAGTTGATGTAGCAGAAATCAAGTTGATAGATACTAACTTAGTTTTTCTGTATATATTGTGCTGTAAACAGGCATAGAGTTCATGTCTTTCACTCCATGTGTTCGTAACAAAAGGAAATTTCCTACTTTTACAAAAGGGATATAAAGAAAAACATAAAAGCTCACTGTCACTTTGAATGCTATATATGATAATCATACATGGTCCTGCGCCGGTTCATCTTTCTATAGTCAGGTTTTTAATATCTGATAGAGTAAATCATACTCCTCCTGTGTGGAAAGACTACAAGCAAACCCAGAGGACTGAGGGCCAAGAAGAGAAGAGAGCACTGGCTCGGTCAAGAACATCAGTATTCTTACCTTATAATATTACAATAAGGACGCATTCATATACCTTTGAACAGGAATCTTTTACTCGTTTCCCCACAAAAATTACCATAACTACAGTGAGAGAGGTGAAATAAAGTATATATCATCAATCAAACACAAAAAGTAACACAGCCCTCATGTGTCACCAACTAGTGCTCCATCTTTTTATGCCTCTCCCCACCATTTCTTTATTTCTTCCTAGTGCGAGACCAGTCACCAACCCAGAAAAATAACTGGCCCGGCCTCGCCAGCTTTATGATAAAAATGGACCCACCAATGTATAGATTATGTTAGGAAAAACCCTAATGTTGATATTTGTGGGATCTTTATAATTAATCTATGGCTGATATCCTACCTTACTTGACCAGGCTCCTGTATTCTAAGACTTATCAACCTACCAACCATGTGGAGGATTAATAATTAATCATGTGTGTGTGTGTGTGTACATTTATGAATTATTTAATTTTAAGGGATAGAATAGAAGCATCACAGTTTCGCAGCTATCTAAGAAAGTTTAGGATGGTAACATGGAAAATATATTCCTCTCTATGATAGTTTAATTGGAAAGTTTAACGCAATCAACTGCCTCTGTCAGCCAACCACAGTATATTATAACTTGTAAAAGTAGCAAGAAAATAATAGAGAGACCGTATAAAACTCTATGCATTATTGTTTTAAAACCTGCATCAACTTGGCCAGTCCACTTGATATTTAAACCGGTTTGATTTGAAGAAAATATAAAAAATATAAAAAAGAAAAAAATCTAGCTGACCGGTCAACCGGCCATCAATACATTGATTTTTTTTAATTTTATTTATTAAAACAAGATGGTTTTAATTATTTAAAAATAATCTAAGAAGTCGGATTTTAAAACTATAATATGAATTAAAGAATAATTTTTTATTCCAAATATAACTAAGAAATCTTAGTCAAGATAACAAGAACAAAAAAAAAATCAAATAAAAACATAAATAGTGTGAATGTTATCCTATGTTTTACCCTAAGTATAAGTATAATTAGAATATAGGTGCATCATGAACTCACATGAGTTGCACAAAAACCATCAGCGTGTGGAAGAGCCTTCCAAGAATGCAGCCTGTAATTGGTCCCCTCTGCTGGAACTCCTCGACCCAAGAGAATGCCAGGGAGCCAGGTTTTCGGCTTTCCTTCAAACTCTATAATAATTTACAAGAGTTAAAGGCATCTACTTCCTAGGGACTGAACTGGGTTATGGGCTCGACATAGTTCATCGATGGAGCCAGGGTTTTTTTTTTTTTTTTTTTTTTAATTTAAGCTTTTTCCTCCATCTCCCCATCAATTTTGGAAGCAAAATTTGATCTTGACTCTTTCAGGCATGTAACGGTCACTTTGAAAGGACATTCTAGTCTAAACATGATTAATTTGAGGAGGTTGATTTAGTATTTAAGAAGCTAATTTCCTTTTTTGACGTTAGATCAATATAAATTGTGTGAAACAAAATCCTTATAAAGCTTCCTATATCAATGCTAATTTTATATTGGATATGAATATACATAGAAAATGGTTCAATATGTGTCACATAAGTGGATATACAACAAAAACCATAGTTTTTAAACTCGGCCCGGTCCAAAGCCCGGGTTCCGGGTTTTGACCGGGTCGTCCGGGTCAATCCCTATTTTTTTAAAAAATCAAAACCGCATCATTTTAGTAAAAAAAAACAAAAGTCAACGGGTTGCAATCGGATTTTTGACCGAGTTTTGCCGAGTCAGCCAGGTCACATCGGGTCATGACTTTTTCTATTTTTTCTTCAACCCGGCCGGGTTCTAGCCCCGGGTCGGCCAGATCCTGAGTTTACCAGTCGGGCTGGGTCAGGTTTCAAAACTATAACAAAAATTAATAAAAAGATGAGTTTAATATTCGATACATGAGAGATACAATAAAATACTTGAGTATGTGAGGGTTATAGTTAATATTTTTTTTGAGGTTAAATTTTTATTTTTTAACCAAAAATGGTTGAAAAATAATTTTTAAGTTTTATTAGTTAAAACATTTTAAAATTGAATTGAATAGAACTTTAATGAGTAGACCTTTTTCATTTAACTATCTATAAGTTTTTCAATAATTAAAATTAATGCAATTTCATAATGATAAATGACCATATAATTATGTGAGAGATATTTTAAATAAAAATAAAAATATTATAATCTTTATTCAAGAAACATGATATATTTCTAGATTAAAAAATTATATATTTTATAAGAAATAACATATGAAAAGGAAGACATGTAGCAATAATTAAATTTGAAAGAGAGAAGATGAAATTAACACCAATCCTTTTATAATCAGCATACTAACTATCTCGTAATAATAATTATCAAGATAATTTGATTTTTAGATATTTAAATTTATTTAATTTTTTAAATAAAATATAAATACCTATCATTTTCTTTTATAATTTTATGTATCATTACATTTAATTGATTATATGTTGTAATCGATTCTATTAATTTTTTTCAGGTAATTTTTTCATTATTTTTAAAATAAGACTTTCCAATGATGGATAAGATATTTAATAAATCACCGTAAATATCTTTCATCTATCGTCTTATAGTGTCTTAAACTTCTTAGACTGTTGTTTCTTCGTATTCATATTGTATATATATACGCGTTGATTTTTTTTAAATAGATCAAATAAAAAAAAAGTGATGACGATAATCTGGGAAAAAAATATTTTTTCAAAATCGATTCTCAACCAATTAAATACCGAAGAACAAAGTTGGGTTAAAAAGAGACCTTAAAAATCAAGTTAAGTCAACCTGAGTTAGCATGACAAACATGTAACCCCCGGTAATCAGGGTTGAGTCACCCCGAGTCATCCCGCCAAACCCGCAGCCCATGTCATGAGGTCGGGATAACTTGATAGCAAAGAAAATAAAGAAAATCACAAAACCCATTAAAAAAAAAAAACAATTGTTAACTTTTCAAATCCATAACATGTTTATTAGACTGAAAACATCCTATTTGGAAAAACCATGTAACTTAATTCTCAATCAATTAAATATTGAAAGATGAAATTGAAAAAAGAATTTCAATTATACAAAAGGATTAAAAAAATATACAATTAAAAGAATTAGGATCAAAATTGAAATACAAATTAAATTTTATCTTTAATTGAAGAGTGAAATTGAAAATAAAAAATAATTTAAAAAATGACCAAAAACAACAACCAAAAGGATGATGGTCAAAATTGAAATAAGAAATACAAATAAAATTTTTATTGAAGAGTGAAGTTGAAAAAAAATCAATTTAATAAAAGGTTCAAAAAAAATCAAAATAATAAGGATCAAATTGAAAAAAATATCACAAATCGGGTTAAATGATGAAATTGAAAAAAAAAATCAAAGTTTTATAAAAAACCCAAGAATAAAAATTAGAAATCAAAAGAATAAAGATTGAAGTAGAAATTCCTATAAATCAAAGAACATCTCTAAAACTCTGCACGACTAGCGTGAATTTCAAGGAGAAAAGAGAAAAAAGAGGAGAAAACAAGAAAGTGTCGCCGACAAAAAACTATGTCATCACCAACCACATGTGCTACTTCAAAAAAAAAAGATATATGACACTTCCAATGACACGTGTGGAAGAGATATTTTGGACATCAAGAGGTGTTGCAGATGTTGCTCGAAAGGTACAAGTGCCTCCCACGTGTGTGCGTGCCAATCACTTATATATATATAAGTGGTTGTATATGTATACCAAGTCGCTCCTCAACAAACATAATAATAGTGAAAAATCATTGTGGCTAATTTTAGTTTTTCGGCTATGAAGGACGTTGTGGTTGTTTTACTGTGCATTTTATTTTTTTTTTGTTTTTTTTATATTTAGTGAAATATCAAATTGCCTCTCAGTTTACCAAATAATTATAAAAAAACCATTGTGAAAATATAAAAAATCCCTTGAGGGCAGTTTTAATTTTTTTGCTTCCAAGAGCATTTTTATCGTTTTATTATGCTTTTAAAATACAAAAATACTTATTTGTCATTGATTAGTAATGATTAATGTATCATGTGAAAAAATCTAAATATTCCTCAGAGCCAGTTCAATCTTTTTTAGTTTGAAGGGCAAAGATAACATTCGCTGTTCTAGTAAATAATACAAATAGATACATGTCTACAATATTTTTCTAAGGATAATTAGGTTTTATTAATCTTTTACCAAATCCCTAGCAACGTGAGAATTTGTCTCCCAATCCTGGCAATCACGATTCTTTTAGTTATATGATACTGATATTTGATTAAAAGTGAAAAATCCTGATAAAATAATTTTACTATGCTTAGTTCATCATTGGAAATTCATGGGAGAATTTAAACAAATTTATCACTGTAACCTTAAAACTCACAATATCTAAATTTGAAAATATGAATATTTACTTTTCGTTTAAACATTACACACATAAGCGTACATGTTACAATTATTGAAAACTAATATATTGAAATGACTCAAACTTAAAATTAGTAAAATATTATATTCGGTTCGGTTCGGTTTTTTTAGAACAAAAACCGGTTCAAACTGGTTTGGCTCGGTTTTTTCGGTTTTGGGTTCGGTTTGGCTCAGTTTTTTCTGGTTTGGGTTCGGTTCGGTTCGGTTTTTTCGGTTTCAGCCTTATAAAACAGAAACCGAACCGAACCGGTCGGTTTTTTTAAAATTTTAATTGGTTTTTTTTCACAGTTAAGTTTTTTCAATTATTTTTCCAGTTTTCTCAATTTAATTGATTTTTCAGTTTCTTTCTTACCCCTACCAAACTGTTACCAACATATATTCTGTCTGAAGCTAGGACAAGCAGCCATTGATGGCATTTGTCGAGGAAGTGTGAGGTAAATTAGGAGATACAAGGTTGTGTCCTCGTCCACTGTTTTTTTTCCTTATTCCAAATATACTCCTTTCCCTTATTGTCTCAAGCCATTCTCTGTTACACAACAAGTATTTCACTTACACTGCCCTATGCTGTTGGGTTTAATTCAGGTTCATACAGAGTACTCCCATGATGTAATCTCTTTATCATGGTAACTAGGGCAAATGAGTTGTCCAATCTTTGTCTTAGATCAAGAGACATGTGTTTGAAAATCTTGTGTGTCCTAAAAAAGATGGCCTTTTTTTTCTGTTTGTTACAAAATCAGTTCATAAAGAGGAGCAGCATGGAACCCTAATTCATCAAGAGATTTGAAGGTTTGTCTTGGCTACAGAGTGGGAATAGCCATTCTAAAAATTGAGTTATTTAGATTTGAATTTGCTTCGTCAAAGGAAAACTCTGACTTGAATACTTGTTGATTTTTTTCACAAAAAAATAAAAAATATTTAGAGAAGTCAAAATAGGATTTTATGGTCACTATTATAAGTTGTCTAGCTATTTAACAAAATTAACACTTGATTTATTTAATTACGATCTAGCATCTAGCGTGGTCTGTATTTTTTTCTCATCATAAATTTAAAAATATTTGGTTAATAAATGCATCATAGTTTTCTTTCAAATTCTTTCTCGAAATCTTAATTAAAAAATAATAATTTATAACTTTTTTAAAACCTAAATTTTCGAATTATAACTCAATTCAACGCGGTGCAAACCGCGTTCTATGAAAATTTAATTTTTTTTACTAAAACTTATTTTTTATATATATTTTGGATCATTTTGATACGCAGATCTCAAAAATAATTTTTTAAAAATAAAAAAGCATCATTTTGATGCATTTCAGCATGAAAAAACACTTTGAAAAGCAACCACAATTATACTTTCAAGCAAACACTAATACGAATCCATATAACAAAGTATTTTTTCTTATCTTGTTGTATTTTAGTGATAATTCATTCAGGAAATAGGTTATATACATGCAAGAACAACTTATCTTCACACTAGGAGACCAAGTGATTGATAAAGAAAAACACTGGCCATTGCCAAGAAAAGGAAGAAAAGCATGAGGTTTGGAGGAT
>Ga0307516_10002983_pt1 | contig 22096 bp, 32 predicted proteins | sample 19_EM_MG_FD_203310 | JGI IMG/M metagenome (GOLD analysis project Ga0307516, IMG submission 203310) | Populus trichocarpa ectomycorrhiza microbial communities from riparian zone in the Pacific Northwest, United States - 19_EM | ecosystem: Host-associated > Plants > Roots > Unclassified | place... | reverse complement strand
TGCGCTGCTCAACAGCTTGTTCACTCTCAACATGGGCAGCCACAAACCCCCAGCCACTTCAACCAGTCTGGTCACTTTACGAAAACCAAACGGACCCTCATATCTTGGAACTATACAAGACCACCTGGGAGGAGACTGGGGATCCGACATGGCCTTTCATCCTCGCAATGAACACAATGACCTGTGAAAACCGAGGGAAGCTGCGAAACCCAGCTTTTTCAGTGCACAATGATACCCTCTCGTTGAGGGGATCGAACCGGGGCCCACTTTGTATTCGTGATAGAGGTGTCACTTATTCCCCAGTTGGCAGGGTTGTATGTCGACGTTCGGGCTGCTGTTTCCCCCTTGGGCTCTTCCTGTTTCCACCTCCACGCCCACGATGTCGTTTCCCAGCTCCCCCACCACCCGATCCGCCCTCGGTCATAGAAATTGCGACCCTCAATGCCTCCTCTTCTTCCTTCCTCACCCTCTCCTCCTCTGCAGCCCACCACTTCAAGAAGTCTTCCTCGGCCGCCCTCGCTTCCTCCTCCTCTTGGATCTCTTTTAGCGACTGCTTCTGTTTTCCCTTTGGTAGTTTCTCTTCTTCCTGCAATGTTTGAATAGCCGCAAACGAGGTTACACGAGGATGGGATGATTGCCCATCGGAAGGGGGATTGATGGATCCGTTTGCCCAGGGCTTGCCATTACTCCTAAAACAATCGATCTCAGCTTCACGAGAGGACGACAGAGGACGAAGGAGCCCACGAGGTGCGTCGAACGCTGGGAGAGCCGACCCCCATCTTGATGGGTGTAATTGGTTGAGGTACCTGGGTACTCTTGGTTCGGGTCAGAGACGGAGGGATGTGCGCCCTCGTCTTCGATGTGAGGGCTTTCGGTGGAGATTGAGACTGCGGTTTCCCCATCCCGAGTACAGGATCAACTCCCTGAGGACGCGTCATTGATAGACCAGAGCTTGCGGTGTCAGGCCTAACGATACTCAATGATCCCTGTGCGATGCTGAACGTCGTCCTCACGTCGATCCTTTTATCAGGGGACAACGACAACGGCAATCCGGGTGCGGGAGGCTGCCGTTCTGGTCGCGGTGGCGTCCTCGGCGTCCACCTTGCGGTTGGCGATCCATCTTTTTTGGGGATTTGGGTAAACGCATCCCTCTCCGTTTCTGCGATAATGCGCTTCATATCGTGCCTGAAAAAGTCTCTCAGCTGTTGTCGTTAACACAGCGGTAGGATGAGGCGCACTTGATAACAGGTCCAATTGGTTTCCATCCTGGGGACTGCTTCGAGGGTACCTTCCCAACAGCGGATGACTCCGGTGGGACAAGAAGTGGCGGGGGAACTCCATCCATGGCGAATATATCCTCTGGAACACTCCTCGACATTGGCATGGGTGGAGAACTATCTGGAATTGACTTCTGTCGGGCCACTTCCGACCGGTCCTTGATCAGCTGTGTCCGGGCGCTCGACTGAGGGATGTCTTGTAAACGAAGCCAATCTCCATATTTCTCCATCGCCCGATCCACGAAGAATGACGACCTTGTAATTGGAGCCTTGTTCGCCTGTTCAATCCGCACCGCGTTCGAGATCCTTTTCAAGAGGTCGTACGGGAGCACACCGAGCATGCGGTAGTGGATGAGTGCCTCCATATTAACGACCATGTACGCTTCCAACCGAGCCACGAGTTCACCCAAGTTGTAGTAAACCGCTTCAGAATACAGCGCGCACACGTTGCTCAAATTGACGTGTCTCAGGATGATCGAGGAACAGATCAGATTCAATCGGTCGGCCAGCAACTCGTTCTGAGGGAGGTGTCAATCGCGCACAACTCAGCGAAGCGGTACAACGTCTTACGGAGACAACAATGACCTCCAACATGAGGTTCAGCAGGTCCTCGGATGAGCTGACGTAACCTGCAATCTGTGAACACACTTCCCCAATGGGCGGACCGACCCAACATGCATACCTAAAGAGTCAAACATCTCTGCATCATCTCCTGCGCACAGGTACCTTAGGACAAACTCCATTGGCTTCCAGTTCATGTGCTTCAGGTCAAGCACAACAGTCCCCTCAGGAGTCCACCGCTTCCTCGTCCAATCCTCGTCGTCAAAGAACGCAGCGAAAAACTCGGACCTGGCACGTAACACGGCCGAATGACAATAAACTGTCTCATCCGCCAACTCGAGGACCACATCAGGTTTGTACACCCGATGCCTCGCCCGATCCTGCATAATAGAGAACCCACTAGAGAAATGGTTGACCGACGATTGCTCCAGAGCAAGCTTGGAAACGGCCTGGACGGATGCTCCGAGAAGCGGAAGGTCCAAAATCCTCGCAAGTACCTGCAGCTCCGATCGGACTTCGTGGGGGTTGACCTTTCCGTAAACCCGCATCCGGTCGATTACATCTCGTGGCACTGTGGGATCCCAAACCGCGAGTACCTCGTCCGTGTACAGATAGTACAGGAGTATAAGCACAGAGATGGCGTGGCAGCCGGTGATGGATAAAAGCGCCATCCGAGGATACTTTTCCGAACGTCTTGGCAGAGCATTGACCGTGACATTGGAGGGAGAGTCCTGAACTACTCGCGTTTGGCCAGACAGGAGGGAAGCCAGGACCGAGCTACGGGTCACCAAAATGCAACGGTGAGCAGGAACCTCCGGCCCCTTCTGCACTTGGATAGTGACATCTGCTCCAGGCGCCTTATAGGTGCCCTCGGGGATCTTGGTTTTCGGGTCCTCCAGAGAGACCGGGAACAGGAAATCGCAAAGCCTCCGCATACAAGGGACATCGATACCGAGTGAGTTCCCTTCCTCCTCTTGGTCCACTCCGTCAAATGCGATACCTTCTGGTGTGAAGAAGAGGCCAGCCCACGTCGGACGGTGATCCCAAAACGGCAAAAGGTCAGCAATGTCCTCGTTTAAGAGTTTCCCAGTTATGCGGATTGGGTCGGACACGAAATCGGCTCGGAGCGCGGCGAATGCCCCCATGTTGTTACCGTACACGCACTTGATGCGTTGTATGTACGGAATGCGCCTAAACTTAAAAGCTTTGGTACTACCCTGGGCCGGCTTAGGGTTTCTCGTTCGCAGGAAGACGTGACCGGACTCCGTGCAGAGGATTATAGAGCCACCAGCCGCCATCGAGAAATCCTATAGGAAGGGTGTAAATATCGATTATGATTCAGGACCCCCTTACTCACCTTGACGGCGGTGAACGCCTTCCTAAGGGCCCACACTAATTGAGGCTTAATTACAACCTTCTCTCCTCCTGATGCGGGCTTGGATTCTGGCGGGGTGAAGATAAAAAGTTCTCCATCGGTAGACAACGCCCCGAAGACATCATCACATACGGACAGCTTCGTTATGGCAGCAAACCTGGCGGACTGCGTATACTGGTTGGAGGCGCGGGGGAGTACGATGGTTGGAAGTGGGAAACTGCGAAAGTCAGGGGTGATATTGGGGTCAGGAATATACGGAACGTACTGGACCCTGATGGAACGACTGTCCAAGAGGCAAACTACAGCCCCGTACGCTCCAAGGCAAACCATAACCGAGTCCTGGCATCATATGCATTCGCAAGCAGACAGGGTGTGGGAGGCTTTTTTAGCTTACGGATAGGGCGACATCCACCACAGGCTCGTCCATCTTTGTCACAACTTTTGGGTTCGCTAGGACTGGGTTGTATTCCTTGTTCCAACCTGCAAACCCGCCATCAGGATAAGGTTAAATGTACCCTACTGCCGAACACACCGAATTGGCCGTTGTTTGTGCCCCATGCAAACAATTCGTCTGCCGACCAACAAACGGAAGCCGTCTTGCAAGCGGCAATACCGTCAATCCTTTTCCCTCTGAGAGGGCCAGCGATTTTTCGGGCGGTAGGCTGAATCAAATCAGTACTTTCGACCGCATACCCTAACTGGGAAAACCTGTTCAACCCCCAGCTCATGACCTCCCTGGACTCCGTCAAGGCCAAGGTGTGATCCTGGCCCAGGGCCACCATGATAATCTTTTGAGGGATCTGCATCGAGACGAAATCGTACTGCGTGTGTTGCGTCTGCCCCAGCCTACCGCCAAGCCCAAAGCCACAGACCCGAACGTTGTTCGTGGGCTCATCGGTGACGATAGCAGTATGAAGTTTTGACATCCCGACCTGGGTGACGCTTGGAGGGAGTTGGGAGGAGGATTTAGCCTTGAACGCGGGGTGCAGCTGAACGTGCTCGGGGTGAACTCGATCACTCCCGTCCCCCAGACCAAGGGCTGCGTTCCGATTCGCGCCCCAGGTGTATAACTCCACAGCAGCGGAGCGTCCTTTGTCAACGGCGTGAAGTCTCAAATCCTTGGCCGAAGGTTTGGTATAGTTAACCGTCGAGTTGTACAGGTCGATGGCCGTGTTTCCTTCGGAATCTCGTATCGTTACATCTATCTCGCTGCATTCCAGCAATAAGACACTACAATGCGATTATGACATCATCAATCCCCAGTGGTGGTTGTAGACTCACGCAGTGATGAGGTTCCCATGGTACAACGCTCTGTGCAAAGGAGTCCACCGATTTTCGGGGTCCTGCACGTTCACATTGATCCCTGGGTGAGCCAACAGAAGCCGGACATACTCCGGGGCAGATGGTTCGCCGGACGAACAAGCCAAGTGCAAAACCGTCCTCCCCAACCAATCCCTAGAGTTCACATCAAAGTCGCAGAAGTGGGACCTCAGTTGAACTGGACTCGATTTTGTCCAAGATCTTCCCCCGCCCTGACCGGAAGCCGATCTCGAGGCGGAGGCGGCGGCGCGAGCTCTCTCGAGCTGGCGTTGGAACGCCTGTTGATCACGTTGAGCAAAGAGAGCATGGAGTGATTTCATGCAAGATTGTCAGAGTCCAGAAACGACTCTGACGGCGGCCCCAGGTACCCTAGGACACTCCACAGGCGAAGTTGTGTACGATAGTTGGGTGAACGCACTCTAGATGGTGCGCTGGCGGTCGATCTCTGTCCGTCCGGAGGTCGAGAGGTGGAATGCCTTGGGGATTCTGGAGGTCAGAGGGGGGTCGGATAGAGGACAGGGAGGAAAATTTGTGGGCGGAACTGGGGAGTCAGACGAAATCACCCGCGCTCTCCTCCCAGTTCGATCATCAGCTGGGCGGGATCAGGTCCCACGTGTCCCAAACTTCCACGTCGGCAAACGTTCGACAACGGCCCCCAGTTCCGCCAAAACCCTCCAGAAAATCCCGGACTCTACCCATGCGATGGACCAAACCACCGCCCTCTACGCTCTCGTGTCGTTCCCCGTGCTGCTGATTTCTTCGGTGGGTTTCTTCAATCAAATTTTGGATTAGGATCTTCCGTGATGAATGAACGTTCATCCTTGTTCTTCGAGCCGTGAGCCTGAACTTTCCGGCGTCGTGGCAAAGACGAGAAATATCGTCAATGGCCCTGGCGCCTTTCGGCTTCCAGTGGTATTCTGACCTTACCTTCCGCGATTTCGATTGCATGTTGTTCACTGACACTCAAGTTATACGCAGCCCTCGTCTTTTGGTCACCCCAGTCGATCATAACCTATTCCTCCGAGAAGAAATACCGGTGTCGCACGTCACCCAACAAACCGATACCCCTCCCATCCATCGATGAGCCAGCCACTGTGGACCTCTCGATCATCGTACCCGCATATAACGAAACCAAACGGATACCCAAAATGCTCGAGTCTACAATCAAACACATATTGTCCGTACCCAAACGGAAGACTGAGATCTTGATCATCGACGATGGTTCGACAGACGGTACTGCTGACTTGGCACTCGAGTACGCAAAGGGAAACCCACAAGTTGAAATCCGGGTGGTAACCCGGAGAAAGAACTCTGGGAAAGGGGGTGCCGTACGGCACGGCATGTTGCACGCGATGGGGGAGAGGCTGCTCATGGTCGATGCTGACGGTGCAAGTCGGTTCGATGACTTGGAACTCCTATGGGCCGCATTGGACCGGCTGGACGAGAAGAATCCCAATCATGCGGCCATCGCTGTGGGAAGTCGTGCCCACCTCGTCAAGACTGAGGCTGTGGTAAAGGTATTTCCCTCCTTTCCGCGGGAGGCCCTATAGTTAACCCTTGCCACAGCGCTCGTTGCTCCGGAACCTGCTGATGTACGGGTTCCACACGATCCTCCGTGTGCTCGGTGTTGGCCACGTCCGCGACACTCAATGCGGGTTCAAGCTCTTCACTAGAAAAGCCGCGCAGCAAATCTTCCCCAGTCAGCACTTGACGACCTGGATCTTTGACGTCGAGATTCTACTCCTCGCTAAGATGCTCAGTATTCCGGTGGAAGAGGTTCCGATTGAGTGGCATGAGGTCGCGGGGAGCAAGTTGAATGTTGTAACAGACTCGCTGCAGATGCTTAGAGACTTGTTGATCTTGAGAGCAAACCACCTTTTGGGCAGATGGAAAGTCAGCCAGAATACTGTTAAAGTAGTACCCTCATAATCGATCTCAAGGACATCCCTGTACACCTATCCGTTTATCTAATCGCTCTTTTGTTGCTCTGGCACCCATTCCACGACGGGTGAATCGTCACGGAAGTCAAGAGTTGGAATCGTTGATTGAGAACTATCGGGCCGGCCACTACCTGTATGATCTACATTGGGAACTAATATTGTACACGGGTTGGGGGATACACAAACGGTTGTCATACAACCGCAATCTTCTTAGTGAAAACTTAACTGGAAATGGATGAAGGCTCGAATAGGGTGTGGGTGAGAGACTAGAAACGGCGAACTACAGTGGATATGCCTTCCGGAAGGAACAGACCGAGCAGTATTCGCCTCCATTTGACGGGGGGGACGGGGGGTCACCCGAGCATTTACACTCCATGAAATCCTGGCGTCTCACACTCTTGAAAGACTCGAGGTCCGGTTCGATATGCATTTGAATGGTGTTGAGGGTGGAGAGGACCGTGGTGTCCCCGTTGAACCCTGTTCGGCTTCCTTCGAATTTCTCGCGTTCCTCTCTTGCAGCGAGGGCAGGGATCAAGACGGGAAGGTTGCAAACACTAAGCGCAACACAGTTCTCGACGGCACCTGGGTAACGACGATCAGAAATGGATCAAGGGAAGTTGGGGGGAAAAGAACGAAGGCCAGAATTTGGCGACAAACGTGTAGAAGAGAGCAGAGAGAAGGGAGACCAAGATGCCAGACTGGAAGGAACTGCTCACCCAGTATCGCTTCCAAAGCCCCAGGCATTTTCAGAACCAGAATAGCGTGGGCGAGTCCGGCCAATGTGGTCATTAACGAGCACGAGAAAATAGCGATTAGGCGGATCCGGAGCCCGGAAGAAACTCGCACATCTCTAAGAATCCAGAGCGGTGCAACGACGAGAATGGCGTCGGATATCGTCTCAGCTACAAGGTGGGTCAACGACAGAAGAAAGGCGGTCGGGCGAAACAAGACATACTCGCCACTTGCGTGATAGCAACGGCTTCCCCCAGCACACACTGGACATACTGGTGGTTCTTCCACGACTTGTCTCCCTTTTCGCATACCCAGAACATCTGAGCGACGAGGAGGATCCACTGAAAGAAGAAGAAAACGGCGACCCCTGGGGTTGCGACAGGAGTTAGTGTGGTCTGATTGGATGTCCGGCACACTCACCCAGGAGTGCTCGTATTTGTGATGGCCATGGAGCAATACGGATGACAGTGAAGACGATGGAGAGCCTTGCACACCATATCGTTGAGTAGAAAAGGCCGCCAACTGTCGATCGCAGCGGTCAGATTATATAAACAACCGCTTGCGACCACCGCTGGGGCTCACCGGCGTAGAAAGCAGCGATCCGCAAGTGCCGGGGTATATTCGCTAGATCTCGTGTGTCAGAAGAACCCACAACCAACGGCGATGAATGTGTTCACGTCCTTCACCCATCAGGAATGCACCTAGAGAACGATTGACGGGGTCAATTCGGTCACCACGACTGACGATTAGGTCATCCCTGAAGGTACTCACCAGGCACGAATGTAGCGAGGCACAGGAGGCCGAGGAATGCAAATAGATCGTCCCACCACCACCGTCTTTGGCGTACAAAGCGGAACACGATCAGGCGCACCAAGGTCACGATCGCCGCGACAAGAAACAGGGCGAGCGATGAGTCTGCGGAGCAACGCTTCGGTCGTAAAAATGAGGAACCAGGGCGAGAAAGAAACTGAGACGCACACTTGAACTCGTCAAGACTGATGGGCATTGCTGAGGGGGATGCAAGAAGGGATGCGGGGGACGGGGAATGTGTAAATCCAAACCCCCGGTGTTATAAATACGGTTTCACCGAATGTTGGATCGGTTTGTTCCAACGACCCGAGAAGTATTCGCCTGTTACGGCACATTACAAAATGAGAGGTCGCTTTTTGAAATGCAGGATGACGGTATGCTGTTTGTTCGTGCCACGCCAGATAAACAAAGACTGGGATCACCAGATGGCGGAGGTCGGATGCGGTGTTCCCCATAGTACACGGTGACACCCCTGTACACCCCCGGGGTTATGTAGAGTCGGCAGAGGTATGTACCAATGTGAGGCCGTACGCGTTTGGCTCGGCTCATCAGCGGGAGCCCGGGGGTGTCGTCGGGCACAGACACGGGCGTGGCATCGCGGTTGCTGAGGTGATTGACAGACGCCAATGAACTGTGCTGATCCGCGCCGCCTCGGTTCCGCGCTCAGAATCGTCGTGTCATGATACAAACAAGGGGACGCTATCCAGTTTTTCCAAGAAGCGGTTTACCGTTTTGGAACGCGCTCAGAGGGTGGCTGAGTCCGCGAGTTTTGGACCCCAGCCGTTGTTTGGGGCTCAAAACAAGACAGCTTCCGGCCGTCGACTGGCACCGGTTATGAGTTTCAAAAATACTCGACGGAGGCGACGGAAAACCACTTCGACACGGTTGGGTCTCTGAGCCTCCCTTAAAATTAAGGTCCTGGATATTCGTTTGTGTACATTGTTCCGGCCTTGCGGACGGTCACCCACTGTCCGTAAGACTAGGTATACACCTGAATATCGTAGAGGGGTTCCAACTGCCGTTCGCGCTGTTTGCAACCTGGGAAAGCGGTTAACATTTTAACGTCCCTTCCATTTCCTTCTGACCCCATCAACGGCCAGGTACCAGCCGCCCGCTTCCGCCGCCTTCGTCCTCCCACGCTCACCGCAGCGACGATTATGCTTCCAAGGCTAAGACCAAAACACACACCCCGGGTGCCCCTCCTGCCCAGGTCTCTCTCTTCACCGGCCACCCCTGTCGGCCCGCGGCTGCTTAGGTCGTTCGAAGCCCTCGTCGAACCAAAGCGTTGCGGGCGCGGAACTCAAGTCCGGTTCTACGCTCAGGGACCGCCGAGCGGTGGCTTCCCGGGCTTCTCACTCCAACAACAACGCAACAAGGGCGACGCCCTCGAAGAGTTTGTAGGTCCCTCCTCTATCCGCTTCGTGACCCCCGGTGACGCTGACAAGACGTAGAGTGTTGACCTCACTGAGCTGGCAAGGAAGGGAAAACTCGACCCGACAATCGGCAGAGATGAAGGTACGTTTCCACGTCATCCCCGCGCTCGGCGTCCGCGTCTGGTTGGGTTGTTCATGGGTTTAGAGATCAGAAGGACAATTCAGAGTGAGTATTCACTGCGTTTATGTTTATGCAATCGCAAGCATTTGACCTAACCAACGCTGGCAAGTTCTTTCAAGGCGAACAAAATCAAATCCGGTGGTGTGTGCGCTTTATCCGGTTGCATTTGCGAACGCGTGTCAAATCGTTGATCCCCACAGCTCATTGGACCCCCAGGCGTTGGCAAGACAGCCATTCTTGAAGGTCTGGCCAGCAGAATTGTGTCCAAGGAGGTCCCAGAGGTATGCCACAAACCCGTTCTGTCATGGCGAAAATCCCTGACACCTGGGATCATCAAATCCACAGTCCCTCCAACACAAACGCGTACTCTCGATAGACCTGGCCGCTATAATGGCAGGTTCAGGAATCAGAGGGCAGTTCGAGGAAAAGTTCAAGGCTCTACTTCGTGACATCGAGGACGAGGTATGGTTGATCCCCTTTTACGTCCACACAGTCCACCGACGGATTTAACTATTGAATGAATAGGCAGGGAATGTGATCTGTTTCATCGACGAAGTTCGTGAGTATATGTGCTGGTTTCGTCAGCCCTCAATGTACACCTAACCATATCCGCTTGCTCCCATAGACAGCCTATTCAACTTGGGCAAAGCAGAGGGAAGTATTGATGCGGGCCAAATGATCAAACCTGCCCTTGCCAGAGGACTTCAATTGGTTGGCGCTACCACATGTCAGTACCCCATCCCGTAAATACTTCCCTTCCCCCAGATTTTGACCTCTTGTCCTTCCCTGTCATCGTCGCCAAATCCCGATCGTCCCGCGTTTGGTGTATCACAGCGGATGAATACCGCAAAACCATTGGAAAGGACGCAGCGCTCGAAAGGAGATTCCAACCAGTTACCATCGACGAACCCACCGTTGAGAACACGATCTCGATTCTGCGTGGGTTAAAGCCGAAGTATGAGGTTCATCATGGGGTGGAGATCTCTGATGGGGCTCTCGTGACGGGTGAGCATTATTGGTAATTCCCCACGACCTGGGTCATCCGGATTAAGCAATTCGACGGCGGCGAGAATCCCGAGATGACAGGGTGATCGGAGTCGAGGGCGATCAGCCTCGGATGGACCGAGGCCCATGATCATGATAAGTACCCCCATCGGTCCTCCAAGGTCGCTGCCGGCGTGCTGTTATCCCCATCACCCATCTGCCTGCCAACCCCCCATCATTCATTTCGTTGCCTAATCTCTTCTGATTGCAGCGGCCGTGTATGGTGCTCGGTACATATCTGACCGGTACCTCCCCGACAAGGCGATTGACCTCGTAGATGAAGCGGCCTCTGCCCTCCGGCTTGCCCAGGAATCTAAACCCGATGAGCTCGAGGCGCTCGATAGGGATGTCGTCAGGATAGAGATCGAGCTAGAGAGTTTGAAGGCGGAGACCGATGTGTTCAGCGCCGAGCGGAGGGGAAAGATCGAGAAGGATTTAAAGGAGAGAAAAGAAAAGGCAAAGGAACTAACGGCTGTTTGGCAGAATGGTACGCCTACCCCCCAGGATGTGTATCTGCGAGCTAACGCGGACGCACATGCGCAGAGCGAGCCCGCCTCGACCGCATCAAGGACATCAAGCTACGCCTTGAAGAGGCCAAACATGAGCTCGATGTCGCCCAACGCCACGGGAACTACGAGCGGGCGAGCCAGCTTAGGTTCTCAACGATACCCGACCTCGAACACCAACTCCCGAAGGAATCGGAGTTTGCGAGGGATGGTGAAGAAGCTGAGGGCCCACTAGCGATGGTACACGAGAGGGTCACTTCAAATGATATCGCGAGGGTTGTTGCAAAAGCAACTGGCATTCCAGTCCAAAACTTGATGAAAGGGGTCAGAGCGAAATCCATTGTTCGCGGCAGTTGTTTACTTACTCTCTCTTAGGAGAAGGAAAAGTTGGTCCATGTAGGTCCCGTTGGTTCCTTGTGATGCCACCATTGATTGCCTTGAAGATGGAGGACGCTTTGAGGAGGCGTGTGGTTGGGCAAGACCATATCGTAGAGGCGGTCAGTGATGCTGTTCGGATTTCTCGTGCGGGTCTGCAAGCTCCCAATCGACCCGTGGCATCGATGATGTTCTTAGGCCCCACTGGCGTTGGAAAGGTAACACGCATAGCGACTTCCCCTGAAAGTGCTGACACAACTCCACCGTCCAGACCGAACTGTGCAAAGCACTCGCTGCTTTCTTATTTAACGAGGAACAGAGAGGACTGTGAGCCTTCTGTGTTTGATTGCATTTAGTGTCGTCTCACCCAGAGGTCTCCGTTTTAGGATCAATATCAACATGTCCGAGGTAAAGGGGGAGAAACATACGATGGACTTTGACAGAATCTCATCATTTCTCTAGTTACACGACCGGCATACTATTTCTAGGCTTATCGGTTCCCCGCCCGGATATGTGGGGTTCGAAGAGGGAGGTCAGTTGACGGAGGCTGTGAGGAGAAAACCATACGGTTCGTGGGTCTTTGCTGTTGGCTTCCTTCGTCAGCCCCTGATATCCGTTGTAGCCGTCGTTCTGTTGGATGAGCTAGAAAAGGCTCATAAGGTGGGTGTTTTCTGGAGCCCCTACACCCGTCCCTCATATTCGCGTGATGAAGGATGTGTCGATGATCTTGTTGCAAATCTTGGATGAGGGGAGTATCACAGACAGTCAGGGACGCAAGGTCGACTTCAAGGTACGAAATCTCTCCGGGTTACTCCATATCTCTAACCTCGCGTACTCCTAGAACACCATCATCTGTCTGACGAGTAATTTGGGAAGCAACATTCTTGCCCATCCCTCATCTTGCGACGAGAACGGTATCGTATCCAAAGAAACCCGCGACCTAGTCTTGGAACGCACATCAGAGTACTTCGCCCCAGAACTCCTTAACCGACTGGATTCTATTCTTGTTTTCAACAGGTTATCTCAAGAATCCATTCTCGAGGTGGTCTCTCTGCGGCTCAAAGATGTCTCTGGCCGACTGCAGGACCGACGAATTACCCTGGACGTTGATGGCGGCGCTAAAGACTGGCTCGCGAAGCAGGGATATTCTGATGTGTACGGCGCACGCGCGATCGCCAGAATCGTCAGGACCAAGGCGAGCTCGGTTGGGACGGATTTACCGTTGATTGGCGACTCATGACGTCCCTAGGTTCTGTTCCCGTTGGCCCAAAAAATGTTGAGCGGTACGATACGGTGAGCAGCACTGAAATTCAAACACCCTGCTGTGCTGATACTCTTGCCCAGCGATGGGGATGTTGTGGTGATTCGAGCGTCAGCGGATGGCGAGGACCTGATGATCGAGGACAACCACCCGGCGGCAATGGACGCCTCCAGTCCTCCAAATCCAGAGGCTTCCGAGTCGCTTCCCTTGGTTTGTAGGAAGCCCTAAATGTCTTATTTACCTATAAGAGTACCACCACCACCCGCACCTACACCTGTAATATCACCCCGCATGCCCTCCCTCCCCTCGCGCCATACAAGGTCACTTGCTGCGGCGCATTTTTTTGAAAGTTTCCCGAGTCGTGACAGAGGGACCGTGACAGCCGTGACGCCTTCCAACCTCTGCCCTCCGACCGGCAGCTCCGCCTCCCTTGACTTTTGTGAACCGGATTCCCTGGAAGCCTGGAAAGTTTTGAAGACGAACAGGCTCGAACCCGACTCCATCTCTCAGGTTTTGCCCCGGCCAAATACTGATGCCAGGAATCACTGTACTTCCCCCAACACCAATCGGACTGCCCACATCGCATTCATCAAGTCAGTACCCGTTTGCATCGTAGGCTTTTAGACACCCGGGCCTCGGTGCATATACCCGTCGTCCTTACTCACCACCTATTGTTATTTCAAGGTTCCGCGATGCAAAATGGATACTCGAATAACGACGAAACCGTCGCAGATATCAAGGAACGGGCTAAGGAAAAGGCATTTTCAGTTACCAAAGGAGGAGGGATCTCTGCACACTCCCTCATGCGCGTCGCTCAAGGCTTAGCGTCCGATGCTCAGAAGGCCGAAGATTCGGGTGACTTGAAGAAGAGCTTGGAGTTGTGGGTGCAAGCTAGTGGCCTCCTTTCCGCTTTGTTTAATACTGCGGACTACAAGGCGGAGGCGCAACCGGGGAAGAGGAAGGAGGTTAAGGAGTGGATGCAGGTGAGCATTTGATTGCGCTTTGCTTTGAATGGTCCGAAGTCGTAACCTGCGTTCGATGGGAAGGGTCACGCACAAGATATCATCGACAAGACGAACCGCGTTGAATCCAAGCTGAAAGAACTCGAAAGCTCTGGGACAACATCGCCCTCAAAGTAAGCATGCGCTCACATTCGCGCTCTAATGCCATCCCAACGAAATGACGCTCGCGTAGCTCTTCCGGGAACAAGTCGATCGCTGGCCGAATTGCTTCGTTACAGCACGCAGGATTGTCCGTAGCCTCGTCAAAACGTCCCCCACGCGAAGGCATGAACGGAGTCAACGGAACAACTCAGCCTACTTTGTCGTCATCGTCGTCGTCTTCAACGTTACCGCCCGTAACATCCCCGTTGTCACCAATTTCCCCAACGCCAGCGCGCCCTTTGAACCGATTGTCCCTCCAAACTTCGATGATGACCCCAATGCAACCGGCACTCACACCCGTCGCAATGACTCCGCATGCACTTATTCCCGCTTCGAGTTTCGGACCACCATCTCCCGTGTCCTCGGCGTCGGACTCCCCGAAGATTACGCCTGCGTCACCGTTAAGTGCCTCGAGCATGTCGGAATTCCAACAACAGTTCCCGACAATAGACGAGTTAGAAGAGATGGGCAACCTCAGGCTAACTGACAACGAACACAGCCCCAGCACGCCGCAACATTCACCCCCTTACACCATCCCAAATGGCGCCTCACAACCGATCCCCATCCCAGTCCCCACCAAGCCATTCCCCGCCATGCCCTTTGACCTCGCCCAGCGTCCATCAAGTACCCCCATCCCTCCAACCCATGACGTGCTGATGGGCAGCAGGCCCTCCTCGCCAGTCCCCAGGTTGCCACTATCTCCCCTTGTATCCCGGCCTTCTAACCTCTCCCTCTCCTCTCCTCTCGTGAAACCCCTCCTCACCCCTTCGACACCTCTGAGCAATATTTCCAGTCCAGTGCCATCCCCACGGACGGACAAACAAGATCTCCCGAAACTGCCAAAATCGACCGTGTGTACGCCTAGGGAGCTACACGACTACATGCACAATATTCGCTATGGGGTGTTGATACTTGACGTACGGCCGCGGGAGGAGTTCGAAAAGGAACACATAAAGACTTCGGCAATTGTTTGCCTGGAACCTCTGGTGTTGAAGCGTGAAAAGTGCGTCTCCGCCCGCTTGTGTTGATCCACGCTATTGACTCCCCCGAAGCATCACTGGTGAAGTCCTCGAAGACTCCCTTCATGTTGCACCCCGCGGTGAACGAACGCTCTTTTCCAACCGAGACAAGTTTGATGTCATTGTTATCGCCGACAAGTCGAGCGAAAGCTACGCCGCGAACACAGCCCTCCCGACATTAGTCCAAGCTATCTACGAGACTGCGTTTAAGAAGTGCCTCAGGCATGCCCCGATGCTCCTAGTTGGTGGCTTGGATGCTTGGAAGCAAGAGTTCGGCGATGGTGGGGCCGATGGAGGTGTCTCATCTAGCGGATCACTGACACCTGTGCTGAACGGTGGCATTTCAAGTAGTTCGAGCAGTTCGTCGACGCGTTATACCAGCCCTCCCTACGTTCGTAACAGGTCCGGTACGGAGTCCTCGCTGTCTTCGAGTTTCACCAGCAGTGACCTGGGTGCCCTGAACGACGGCCCACGGTTGTCGCCCTCGATTGAACCTTCTCCAGGACCCTCGTACACCCTGCCTCGACTACCCGTGGGGACCAATGGCCTTGGAAGCAGCTCGGAGCTTCTCAACCGCCAAGCATTGGTGAACAGTCGTCCCCAACCTTTGCATAGAACCGACCTCGTATGTGTTTCACCCTGTCACCTTGAGAGTTCGTTGCTGAGTCTCGTCTAGATCACATCAGGCTACGTAAATGGAACCACACCCATTCAATACCCCTCATACCCCAAATCCGCCGTCACATCTATTCCCTCCATGCCCTCCATGCCCCCTCCACTTCCCCCTACCCATGCGATCAATGAGCCCGCGTTACCCCCAATCGCATCCATCAACCCGTATCCTTTCTCGCGAAGGAGGAGCGACTACCCCGACCAAACGCAAGAAGCGTTATCCACTCTTTCATCTCGACCTGTTGATTATCCGGATCTGTCATCAAGTTCTGTTCTTAGACCTCCCCCTGTGGCGGCCGCTCCTGCGTTGGAGAGGCAAGAGAACCGGCCACGGCTCCCACATCACGCCCATTCGTTCTCATTGACTGGACCAAGACCGCCAATGATCCACTCAGATTACCCGGTCACGTATTGGTCCAACGTACAAATTGGAATTTCAGGACTGAAGAATCTTGGGAACACGTGTTACATGAATTCTACGATTCAGTGCCTGAGTGCGACGGTTCCATTTTCCAGATTTTTCACAGGTTCGTGGAAAATGCGGGTTGGAGCATTTCATATCCGCTGACACTCCCCTGCGTAGATGGGCGATGGAAGAGTGCCGTCAATATGGTAAACCCCCTCGGTACGAAGGGAAACCTGGCACGTTCCTTCTCCGTGATCCTCCATGAGATGTGGCAAGCGGAAATGCCTTACCTCATACCAGTGAACTTCAGGGTGAGGCCGTTATCATAACCATATTGTGGCTACCCTCACCAGTAGCACCTTAGAAATCAATATGCTCCCATGCACCTCGGTTCTCCGGATCGGATCAACACGATGCTCAAGAATTCCTGAGCTTCCTACTAGATGGCCTGCACGAAGACTTGAATCGGGTGTTGCAGAGACCACAAACCCTAGTCACACCTGAGCGGGAAGCAGAGCTTGAAAGGCTCCCGCTACAGATCGCGAGTCAACAGGAGTGGGAAACCTATAAGAGCAGGAATGACAGTTTGATCGTGGACTTCTTCCAAGGCCAGTTTAGGAATCGGATGGAGTGCATGACTTGTCACAAGGTTCGCTGTCGTAACACCCACTTCCCCGTTGATTTATCTGCTAACGTCTCTTCTTTAGACATCGACAACGTATAATCCGTTTATGTACTTGTCGCTACCGATCCCTCCCCCTTCTCGTGGGGGCAAAGTAGCACTCCAGGCTTGTTTAGACGCCCTAGTCAACAAGGAGGTCATGACCGGCTCCGAGGCTTGGTAGGTGGTCCACATTAACCCTTCACTCAAATCTATGCTCAAGAGCAACGCTCTAGGAACTGTCCCAACTGCAAGACCTTACGTCAAGCGACCAAACAGCTGTCCTTCTCCCGACTTCCACCCGTTCTCATGATCCACCTCAAGAGGTTCTCGTTTAAAGGGCCTTTCACGGACAAGATTGAATCGTTTGTCGATTTCCCGATGAAAGACCTGGACCTGACGAGTTATATGCCCTTTGTGGATGCCAACTTGGAAGCGGGTTTGCCTCCGGATGATGCTCGTGCCCAGATTCCGCCTTTCAAGTACGATCTGTATGCTGTGACTAACCATTTCGGGAGTCTGAGTAGTGGTCATTGTACGCTTTTTTCTTTTTCCCCCAATGAGACGACTAACTTTTTTGATTCCAGATACCGCTTTCATCGCCTCGAGAGGCGGGTGGATGTACTGTGACGATAGCCGGGTTACCCAAGTAGAGGCCAAGGAGGTTGTCGTAAGTCTGCCGTCCGACCTCTCACCGTCACATAAACTTACACCGCTTGCTCTCCTAGGGGAAACCCGCTTACATCTTATATTACAAGAGAGTCAAAACCTAAACTATACGTTCATATATCTCCCCATATTCCCTTCTTTCTTTCTTGCTTTTCTCCTGAACACCCCATCCCTGTTATCGTGTTGTGTATTATTCAATCCCTGCAACTATACAACCCATGCGTAGCTACTGAAGAAACCAATCATGGAAAGCGGATATGTGTATAAATAATCTCTCTTCATCTCCCTCTGCCCCACACCCTTCGAGTCCCCTCTATCGTATTCCCGCCGTCCAGGTTTACGCCGTTGCCCGCGCAATATCCGCCACAGTGGTACCGTTTATGTGTTTCCCTGGTTCCTTGCTTTCGTAATGACATTTATGACACATCCACTGGTTCGCTCCGCTCGGGTAGAACATGGGTGAATAGTTGGATTTGCAGCGTGAGCATTGGGTGTGGCTCGTTGTAGGGGTCGTGCGTGAGGATGCCAAGACGTCTGCAACTGAACCTAGGACCTGGTCGAGACGACGAGCCTTGCGGAGAAGGGCGTGGGTATGTGCGAGAGCTGGAGATTTGTATTGTTGGCAATACACCTGGAGTGCTGTCTAGAAGGAGGGTGAGATCAGCTTTCGACTGCTACCTCCGGACAGGAGTACCGGCCACGAGTAACCTACCTCTCCAACATCGTTTGCCTCACACATCTCGTGAATCACTCTCCTCGAAGAATGCTCTCTGCACGATATGACCGGAACCATGTTCCCAGAATCCCCATTCCAATTCACGATCGTTGTCTGGTCTCGCTTGCTCGGTCTCACCGCCTGGATTTCGAACCCGAACCTGTGGCCGGCGGTCCAGGCGCAAGAGACGTGGAATTCCTTGGAGCAGTCGCAGCAGCGGACAACAGCACCACCTCTTTCCGAGCAGAGGCTGCAGGGCTGGCGAGTCATCGACGTTCAGCAATTGTGGGGGTCGTGAGTGTGGGTTGGGGAACATACCGTCAGCCATCGGTGGGGGTTTATCACGCTTATACCCTCAACCAACCGTAACCTCGTGGTATCACTGAACGTGAGCTCCGGTATGAACACCGAGCAGATCACGTGTACCCATCCTTGTCCCTCCGTAGGCTTCTCCGCACGCAAGAACGTATCCGCAGGCGGATAGACCCCATCCTTTGGGTCATGCCTGACCTTGGGGCAAAGCAAACAACACGTATCCAACGACGCCTCTTGCACCTTGTCGTTCTGGCAGAGCTCGCACAACCAGTTATCAACATTCAACGATTCGGCGATGACTCCAAACGTTCCCGCGTGGGTTTTGAAACCGCATTCGTGGCATTTGACGATCTTACCGAGGGGGCCGTAGTTGTGACATGCAAGACATTTATCCTGAGGAACGGTCGAGGGTGGGGGTGTGACGGACTTCGTTGTCTATAGATTCGGATTGTTAGAAATATTCGGAAGGAGGGACGGATTCAGTCATACCCTACTCCTCTTAGCATTGGGTCCATTGATGGGGGTTCCTTCGCGTTTCTCAGGCGCTTTGCCCTTTGCAGATGCCGGTACGGATTCCTCCCGTGTAACAGGTTTCGTGAAATCGGCATACTTCCTCCAACTGGTCCCACAGTCATCGCACAGGACACTGCTGGACAGTCCTTTCGGCGCTTTCCACCATTGCACCGACTCCCTAGTCTTGCACGACGCGCAAACCACGTTGCTTCGCGGTTGTTTCACGATGGAACCTTCGGGATCGTCGTCAACCACGGGTGGGGATGGGGTTTTCGTCTTCCTGTTGGAGGCACGCTCTTTCCTGATCTGGATGTTGACTTCCTTGAGTTTTGAGCTGGTGGATCAACGGTTAGCCAGCGGTTTTTGATAGCCAATGTGGTGACATGCACCTCTTCCAATGGCCATAGTATCTGACGACCTCGTAAACGGATCTAGTGCCAATCTCTTCGCGGACGAGGCGTAGTTCAGCACCATGTTGTTGGATGGCATCTTCGAAAATGGTCTTCTCCTCGGTGTTCCAGTCTCGGTCAATCCAACGGGTCTCGTTCTTCTTCCACTGGAGAGGGGGGTTAGCCAAGCTTAATCGTGACTTAATCGCAACTATGGCGCCTCCCTACCCTCTCTTGACGGTTTAGTTTAATCTTCACGGTAGCCATATCCTCGCCTTTGTGCCAGGCGGTAGATAATAGTTTCGTCGCTTCCGTCAAGAAGTCAACGTTGTACTTCTGATCTGTCTTCACCGGAAGCACGTTCTTTGCCTTCTCAACTATAAAGGTGTCAGGTTGCCCCTCGCGGAGTTCTAAGACGCGACATACATTTTTCCACTGTGAAATCGTGTCAGAACGTCAGCTTCGGGGGGGGGCTCGCTCTCACGTACCATCCTCTGAGGACATCTGGGAAACATAACTCAAGACTTCCAAGGTGGAGTCGCCCCCGCGCTCCTCGCCATCTGCAATCCTATTAGTTTTACGTATTGGGGATTGTCTAGTCCCTCGTACCTGGTGTCGGTGTTGGGTCAGGGGCCGCAGGCACGGTCGCTTGGAACTTGAGCCCAGTTCGAGTGGCGATCCGCGGAAAGATGAAATCATTCGGATCTGTGATATGCCCGATTAGGAAGGTGGCCGGTGACCAAGTTCAAATCCGAAAATGAACGCACCGAGGGTGTCTTCCGGGACTGTGTGGGTGCTGGGGCAGGTGCATCACACATCAGCGGGGTCACCAAGAAAACCTGCCGACGATTGAACTCACCCAAAATATCTGAACGGCCACATTCCAAAATGTTTGATAGGCGCGTTCTCCTCCTGTTCCGCCAGTTTGCGATCCTTTCGCGGCCGACCTGGTCCCCGCGCGCGACTCGGCGCTTTGGGCTTATTGCCCGAAGGGGTGGAGTGGCGAATGACTTCATGGCTGTCCACCTCTTCCTCGTGTCTCTTGGAACAAGGCGCACACGTCCACCCGTAACCACGCGAGGGCTTCGCGGACAAGGGCGGTTGAACACACCCCATATGGAAGAAGTTCTGACACCGATCGCATTTCACGGTATCCTGTCTGTTTGTGAAAGTCAGTTCGGGGTACAAAGGAATGGGGAAACGCGCGAGAGCGAGACTCACGGCGCGCACCACTGCTGACAAGTGTCGCAAAGGCGGATGTTCGCTGTTAAATCGGGGACGATTTCCTTCTCGGCCACAATATACTCATATCTCGACACCAAAGTTTCGCAAACGTTCTCCGGGACTAAGAAATCATGCCGTTGATCGTCTGTGCCCAAACGCGACAAGGTCGATCACTTACGGTTCTTGACCTCACTGGTCAGTATTACCTCGAACTCCTTGCGGATGTAGGGATCAAACAAGCGGTTGAAATAAAACCTGTCCGGCCGCTTCTTCCAACCAGCCAAGTCCGAGATCCTGTCCCTGTGCAACACGAAACATTTCGCCCGCAGTTGGCTGGTTTCGCAGATTTCGGAGTAAATCGCGGCCAACAGCAGCCGGTTGTCGACAACCACACGATCGGAGACGTCTCCCGGACGGTAATACCAGGCTAAACGCACACGGGACCAAAACGCCGAGTCTTTGCTCGTCGTGCCCTTGGGTGTGCCCTCCGCCGGTAAAAACTCCATAATTCGGGCTATTGAGTACGGTGTGCCGTCCCTGGCTGCCCAGGAAGGCGAACAGTAAACGTGATCTGAAAATTCGAAATCGTTCATAAATGTGCGGAAACAGGTTGGATTGAGAGGAATGACCATTTACTGTGACGATTTCGCCGCTCTTGAGGGTGACTTCCACAGCCATGAGGGGTGGGGAAGCGAGTGGGTGTCGAGTGGAAAGGTGAGAGATAAAAACCCAAAGCGAGTCAAATGGGTGGCAGGAAGGGTGTGAGAGGGGTTTGAGATTATTTGAAGGGAAATAAAGAAGTGGGAGGGATAGAGCTGGATGAATGGGACAGCGAGAGGGAGGGGGGAGGAATTCCCACGGCTACATGCATGTTCCACTGTCGATCGACCCTTGGAACGACACGGCTGAGAGCACGGCCCCGGGAAAGTCGCCCTTTATTTTCGGTTTCCTGATATTTTGGCCCAAACTCGTGCCCCGTGAGAACAACGGGCCCAACTTTCCCTTTCCACTAGACCCATGTGGCTGCGGAAGACGGCGGCATGGTGACGTGCCCTGGTTTCGCTGCGGTCCCCCCCACCACCACCCTCTGACCTCCCGCGACCGACGCACTTCTACGCCATACCTATCCATTGTGCGCCCGCGATGACCCCCCGCTTCGCCACAATCTCAGCGATTTCACACCAGATAGGCAAAGCCTCCGTCGCGCCATGCCGTGGGTTGATGAAAAACACGTGGTCGGGCTGGGCGAGACTGGACGTCAGCCTCAATTAAGTCTCGCCGGTTGGCGGTTAACGGACTTTTTGCTGGGAATCAACACACATAACACCCCTTTGCCAGTACCTGGGAGTCTAGTTCCGTAGTTCCCTGCATACCTGATACAACCCTCGCATGCATTACTGATGTACGTAATCAAGGACCATCAACAACCTTGTTCAGGTTCCAACTGGGGTAAAGACCGTTGGTGCTGGTGAGACCGCCGTTGTCCGTGCCCAAGTCGCAGCCGTGGAGTGGCCCGTTCTCCCTTCAAGGCCCACCTGGGAACGCGACCGCCATCCCGCTTCAAGTATCTCACTGAGGTCTGAGTTTCCGGGAGT
>Ga0307516_10002981_pt1 | contig 22105 bp, 18 predicted proteins | sample 19_EM_MG_FD_203310 | JGI IMG/M metagenome (GOLD analysis project Ga0307516, IMG submission 203310) | Populus trichocarpa ectomycorrhiza microbial communities from riparian zone in the Pacific Northwest, United States - 19_EM | ecosystem: Host-associated > Plants > Roots > Unclassified | place... | reverse complement strand
CAAAAAATTCGCCCCCCCCCCCCCCAAAAAAAAAAAAAAAAAACGCCATGTAACCCATTCCATACCCGAAGCCAGCCCAACCACCTGTGCGATATGAATCCCAAAAGAAAAACCCCTAAGCCTACTTATCTACCCAAAAAAAACACCCATCAATCCAAAAGGTTAGCAAAAATCAAAACTGCAACCCGTAGATGCGTCGACTCGCCGCCGCCTCGCGAACGGCATCCTGAAGAACTCCAAATGCCCAGCCCTCCCAGAACTGGCTTTGCGCACGGAGGGCCAAAAACCAGCGGACGATCCTCGCTGCCTTGTCCACATTTCTCTCCTCCACCACCATCTTCTCCAAAAACACACACAGCTTCTTCAGGTCGCTGTCTCGAGCCTCGCCGTCCACGAGCTTTGCCTCGACAGCCTGCACCCATGCCCTGATTGTCTTCCGCACCGCATCGACATCTGTGCTCCTTGCCGTCTCGCCGACGGAGAGGGATAGCATGGGCGGCTTTCGCACCGCCTTGACCACAATCGTTTTGGTGCGCACTGGCTCTTCCTCCTCTTCCTCCATAGCTCCCCAGACTGCTTTATGTGTTGGGGCCGCCTCCTGTCCCTCGGCAGCATCGGCGGGGTATATAGCTCGCCATGCATCGGGCACATCTTTGGGGTCCTCCTCTGGATACCCCCCGCCGCCGATCGCCTTGGGTTCGGACAACCAGCCAGGATGGTTTTCAGGCGAGGTCTGTCTAACCGGCGGCAGTGGTGCCGGCGGCTTGGCAACTGCCCTCCTTCGCCCTTTGCCGGGGCCGTTGGCGGGTTTTGAGACGCCCCGCTTGGGTGGCGGTGGATTTTGCTTCGGCCCCGGTGGAGCACGATTGAAGGAGAACCCATTTCGCTGCTTCTCTCCCGGATGGACACTGTTTTTCCGTGCCTGTGCCAGTGAACGTGCTCTCCTCCCTTGCTCCGCCGCTTCGTCCTCCGCCCTGATGGTTTTCCGCGTCCCTGGCGAGAGCGAATTCCAGGCCTCGGAAGACCACTGCGAATTCGGTGGTGACTCTTCGGCCACCTTGTCGACCGCTTCTTCGACCTTCTTCGTCGCTTGCAGGAGAATCGCGCTTCGCATCGAAGGCGAAAAGTGCTCGAGACAGGACATGTCTATCTGCGACAAGGAGGGCACGTCAAACTGGGTTGAAGACGGCATAGGGCTGAAGGGCACCTGCGGATCGAAAATACGGCCGGGTGCCATCCTAGGAGGAGTCCGCACCTCGGCATGATGCGGGTTGGGAGGAACTTTGAAGGAGGCCTCCTCCTCCTCCACTCTCCTCGTTGCAGGCGTGCCCTTGGTATTGTTACTCAACAGGGCCGGCTGTATACGGGTAGAAGCCGAGCCCGGAGAACCGCGGTCTGTGTCTTGCGGCTCCGGGGGACCCGGAGGCGGTGGTGATTCTTGTAAAACAGCCGGTGGCTCCAGCGCAGGCATTGTTGTTCCAGCCAGTGCATGTTGTTTTGCCGGTCCACCCTTGGCCGCTAGCGGACGAGGACCTCCGCTGTTGCCCCTTTTCCCGAAAACATCGAACAGAGTCGTGACTTTCGGCTTGACGTAGGCTTGTATCGTGACGGGAGCCGCAGGCTTCAATTCCGGAGGAGGCGGCGCAGGGATCCTAGGTCTTTCCACGGCTTTCGCGTGGTGCTTCAGGAATTGCAGTTGCTGCTGTCTGCCGTCGTGGGCTGCATCTTCGAGTGCCTTCATTCCCACGGTGAATCCACGGATGTCGCCGGGAGAAACCGAGAAGCCTCGCAGGATCTCTATGCATTTCTTGGCGATGAGCATGGCATCGGAGGTTGGCGCACCGAACAGAAACGTCTTGTTCATGTCTTCGGTCCGTCCGCATCCCAGGAACTTCTCGGTCTCGAACGGCGCGTTCGCAGCCCTCTTGGCAACCTTGAAGTTCAACGAACGGCCCTTGACTCCCTCATCCTCCATCCGCTCTTGAACGGCACGGGCAAGACGATGAAGGAATTCTTCGGCTTGCTCCGTATCTGTGAATCGAACTCCCCAATTGATGGCAATCGATATGCTCTCCCTCGGAGTATCGGCCGCACCCACGAGCGTATTGTCGATGCCACGGCAGAGCTCGTAGACCCGGGTTCCGGTTTTGGTGCCGAGGGTCTGCTGCAGCCGGCCCTTGGGGATCTTCCTTAACTGAATTACTGCATCCGACCCAAACATTTCAACGATTTTCTCAGTCGTGTGACGCCCGATCCCCGGGAACGCTCGGACGTCCAGGCCGTCCAGAAAATCGTGAATCTCAGCACGTCGGATGATGTATTGACCGGCAGGTTTCGCCTTTCTCATGGCAAGCCGAGCCATGACAACATTGGTGCCGATACCGACGGAAACCTCGCACCGAGTTCTTCCGCGGCACTCGTCACGGATATGCCGGGCAAGCTCCTGGGCCTTTGCTTCTTCTTTGTCCAAATCGGCAGAGCCCTCATTGCAGACAAGATTCGAGATGTCCACTAACGCTTCGTCCACGGAAACCGCCTGGAGACGCTCACCGCCGAGTGAAAGAATAACTTCGTAGAACGCCTCGCTCGCTTCTGCGTATTTCTCAAGATCGTATCCAAGAGTGACAATATCCGGGCACAGCTCCTTGGCTTTGGCCATCCACATGCCGTTCTTAACGCCGAACGCCCTGGCCGCATAGTTGCAGGATGCAATCTCTGATGTCATGCTTTTTTCCGTCCGCCCGTGACATATGGCGACTGGCTTGTCTTTTATGTCCGGACGATCGCGTGTAGAGACTGCGGCGAAGAAGCAGTCGAAATCTATGTGCATGATATATCTGGCAGCTCTTGTCTTTAGAGGCTTTGGCCGGGGAAATCTGTGTTCCAGTCTCTGCAACCTGGAGCGAAGCTCGGCTTTCGATGTGGAGAGATAATGTAGGCGAGATTCCTTGAAAAAGGTACCGAGGAAATCTGGATTGAGGACCGACGCGTTGCGGACTCGAGGGTCTGAGAGGAAGGCTTCGTTGAACTCCTCTGGGTTCCTAGCTTTCCGCATTGCTACCGTTCTATTCGTGTTGGGAGATTTCTTAGGAGATACAGAAACGACTGGCATATCCCCCCCAGAAATATCCACAGCCGCGCGCCTGACCCTCTTTGAAGAACAAGATGGTGATTCAGGAGAAGCTGAACGCTTGTGGATTGTATGATTCGGAACCTTAGTTCGATGGGACGCCGAGGGAGGTGTTTTCTCTATGCCACTCACGGGCTCCAGTATCTGCGACAATTTTTGGATACTTGGCGGGGCGGGAGCAAGCAGAAACCCTGTTGGTTCGTTCTCCGCCACCGCTAGTACTTCACGCTCTTCCCTCACAGCTACCCCTTCCTCGAGGACAGGCTCTTGGTCAGGCGGTAGGAGCTTGCATGCTTCTGCTTCCACCGATACCTCGACGGCTTGATAGGATAGTAGAAGTCTCGCTTCTTCATCGTTGTTCACCATATCATCGACTTGGTGAGAGTGTGGCGGCTCTCCTGCCTTTTCTCTGGCCACCACCTCTCCGGCAATGGCAGGAAATTGGTCGGATTCAAGTGCCTTTGCCGTGTCATCCTCGACCATCTCCTGTTCAGCAACGAGTGGTAATTGTCCATTGAGATGTTCTCCTTTAGTGGATGGGGAAGCCGTAGGGATATCATCTACGACCTGTTGTCGCTTATCTTGACTGCCCTCGAAGTCCGAGAGACACACGGTCGAAAAACTCAAGAAGCTAAGACCAGCCATCACTTTTCCTTCCGCCACTGGAGGCCGAGAAGGCTCTGTCATGCATGGAGGCCGAATCACCGCTGCTGTGGATTCGAGAGCCTCAGCCAGCGTCTCTTGAGTAAACTTTTGCACCGTCGTATGTCGGAAAGGCTGAATTGCCGGTTCCGCAGAAGACGTTTCCTTTCTACTCCTCTCCTTATTCGAGCGCTGACTTGACGGCTTGGTAATCTGGGAAAAGATCATCTGCTGCGATCCAGCGTGAGTTTTCTGTGTCGATGTCGCTCGCTTCTTCGATTGCTGAGATGTCTTCCGAGAGCCCCCCCGATTCCGCTTCACCGGCTGGGAACTCTTAGGTGCCCTCTTCTTATAATATTTCTCCACCATTTTGTCAAGCACAGCGGAACCCAGGTCAGCCCGCAGAGTATCTCCCCACTCCCAAGTAGCCTCGCTCTCGTCATAACCCTTCCACTTGACCAGGAACTTCTTCCTGGTGCGCTTACTCTTTCCTGCCCTCTTCTCTCCTATGAGTGCCTCTACGGTATAGGCATCCGCGCCGTTGATATTATCTACAGGCGGAGGTCGTGTGCATTCGGGCTCGGGCTCGGACTGGGATTCGGGGGATGGCGTTCGAGGAGAATCTCTGATGGTCTCAGTTATTGGTATGAGGCATACAACGTCTGCCTCCTCTTCATCTTCCTCTGCCTCCCCCACTTCCGCAAAGTTGCGCTTGTATCTCGTCACTGGCTGATGGCTCGGTGGTGGCATTTGTCCATCGGGATCCGCCATCCACAATACATCCTCATCAATGTCATCGAGGTAATCGTCATCCAGGTAGTCGGGGATCTCCTCCGCCACCGTCTGTCCACTTGGCGGCGCCCGATCAGTCTCTCCAGGTAATGGCTTTGGTCGTTGGCCTAAATACGGACGTCCCTGACCCAGCCCCTCTTCGTCATCGTCGAAGCCACCTGCGTCGTCTGAATCTGGGATCTCCCACTCGGCGTTTTTCTGCGGGGTCATCTTGATAATATCCAGCGCGAACTTCACTAACTCCTCGCGGCGCGCCGAGCTCAACTTCGGCATCTGCAACTTTCGAGTAAACCGAAGTGCAGTCTGTCCTTCGGTCCTTTCGGACAGGCTGTAGTCCGACCATGCCACAATTTTTGCCGCCTTAACACACTCCAGCACCCAGTCTGGTGTGACAAATTTGTATTTCCCCAACAACTCCTCTTTTTTCTTGACTGGAAGCGCAGTGGCAATGACCACCGTCAAGCCACCATCCTTGAAATCACGCCAAGTGCCGCCATGTGCAACGACGATCTGTCGCAAGATACTCATGCTCGGATTCGTATAGCCAAGGACAGCCATGACATGGCCTTTGAAGATCTGTGGTAGCGCAGCGTTCCGTCTGAGCGAGTCTTGGTTCTGCAGCTTGACTCGCTTGCGTCGCATGTAATCGCCGATTCCACCGAACGTAGAGGCGTCATATTCTTCGCCCGTTAGAGAGAAGGACGTGACGGGAGGAGGTTGCTTCGCGGACGGGACACGCTGACGAGAGGTCATGGTGAAATAGAGTTAGGCTAATATAATGAGGTCTGAGTTGTCGGCCGTGAGTCGTCGTCCGTGAGTCGTCGTCCGTGAGTCGTCGTCCGTGAGTCGTCGTCCGTGAGTCGTCGTCGTCCGTGAGTCGTCGTCCGTGAGTCGTGAAGATGGAATCATCGACCACGAAACGGGAGAAGTGGCGTCGTCGGTCGTGTCCAGCTAGAATCTTAGTGTGCAGGGATCCGGGAGACGCGAATAACGCGGTAGTTACTGCCAAGAAACTGTGTTCCCAACACGTGTTTCGTGACCTCGTGATGCACGACACGATAACGAATGATACACAGTGATCAAATCAGAGTGACAGACTGCAGATACTCATCACTGCGATTTATAGATCGTCATGGTTATACAAGAGTACGGTGCAACCCAAACAGGACAAATTTGGGGTATCGATCAAACAGGCCCAATCTTTGAATCTCTTGACTGTCCACAAGTCAGTTTATGGACTCCAATATCCTGTTTGGTGGGATGCTGCTTACATCATGCATAGGGTTTTCAACAAGTTCATCATCTCCTCTGAGGCCATGTGAACTGCACAATGCTTTATTGTGATCGGCTTGAGGCTGTGACTTTTCCTCGGTTGCTTGCCCTTTTCCAACCGCCATCTCGCTGTCCCTCTTCTCCTCACTGCCGCCACGGCAATGACCATGGCCCGACTACGTCGCTCTGTCCACCACCTTTTTCGATGCACTCTTGATCTTCTTCTTTCCTGTCTTTAATTCTCTGTACGCACCTGGACCGACTAGAATTGCATAACTCCTCGCGATAGCAATACCACTCAGGTCGACCCCAGTATCTTGGAGGGACCTTAAGAATGCTCGGAACTGCGAGGGCGCTGGACGGTAGTGACCTGATAGTGGACTAAGACTTTTCAGCTTGCCGTCCTTGATCTTGATCAGTCCTGCGGCTCGGACTCGTGCGCCATGAAGGAAGCTGGAATGCTGGAAGGTGCCGGATTGCTTGATTCCGACGTACCTACGTGGAGGTTAGATGATTATTTGGATGTGAAGGGACTGGGATCGGAATGGTACAGGCGCAGAGAAGTCTGCTACAAAGATCCAGGTGTTTTTCCTTATGGTTTTGCGGAGGAGTCGGTTGAAGATCACCGCTGAAGAACATAGAAAGTCTTCCCAGGATTTGGCTCCGGGAAATCATCGTAGCCTGATGACTCAGGCTCGGACTCGGATGGCGAAATCGATGATGGTGGAGAGCTGGACGATCGGTACATAGCTTCGCCTCTGTCCGGATGATACTGGGGGAACGCTTCTGGGTGATCCGAAGGGACGATTCCTGTAGTCATTCAACATCGGTGATCTGTGGGCAGGAAAGTATCAGTCACCTAGCCTACTGTCCGAATATTCGGCTGTGGTGTCGATTCGCTGGCCGTTCCTGGCCCACCAAAGACGGCCATCCTTTACTTCCGTCAATATTGTATCGTCTGATGAAAAGATGGTCACACACCTCATCGACTTTGAACAGATATGCTTGTCGTTCCTCCAGTGAGAGGTAGCGGACTTTCTCACGTTCCAATGTTTCACGAGGACCTCTTTTAGGTTTACTTTCTTGCCCTCACTGTAGTCAAGCCACTGGAAGAAACTCTCTTTAGTATCTTGCAGCTTCCAGTATTCATGGTAGGCCCGGAGGTTGTGGCCATGTCGATGCTGGATCTCTTGAGCGGCTGCTTACGACAATGTCGCGGATTACCCACCTTGACTAATCACGGTAGAGAGGCGATCAGAAATCCGCAACCAAACCACTGGGTAGGTGTTACCCACCGTCAACCATCTCCAGAAAGTATCTGTTGAAAATGCTTAATACGCGGATAACTGACGACCAAGGGAAAACTTACTGCATGTCCATTGTCGCCATGTCGTGCTGCGCTTTCCGCCGCGTGGAGATTCTCTTCATATCGTCCTCTGCTTTGTATTCATCACCATCTACCTGGCCACGGTCTGGATCGTCATGTTGAACCTGTTGAAATGAGGCTCGTTAGGACTACTTGAGGCTTTCGACGCTCCAGACTAACCCTCATAGCGACTAACCCTCATAGCAACTTTCACTGCCTTATCCCAAGTAGGCTTCTACGGCTTCTGTCAGCCTGACTACCATGAGAAGGGACGTGTGCAGTCCTCCGCCAACGTGCGTCTGACACCGCCTGCACATCGGGTAAATGCCACCAGCTGCGAATATCTTAGGAGCAGGGCAATAACCTCAATCCAGCGTCGATCTGGCGTCAGACACATGCCGTCCATCTCTCGTCGCTCTTTGTGACCACGGTAATTTATCTGGTGTCTTCGCTTAGCCTTTGATCAAATCATCACCACAATTATCTTCATACCTGTATATTCACTGCAGCTCGGGCCCGTCGCTCCCAACCCTCTGCTATGTCCTTCCCTGATTCAAGGTTGCGTTCTGGCGTAGCTGAAACCACCAGCTTTAGGCCTGGTACCGTATCTGTCTTGGTTGGGCGTATACCTGACAGATAGCAACTGATAAAATGCGAGCAGATCACAGATGGCGAGCCCTCTGAGATGTGATGCCTATTCTAACTGGCAGTCGGAGAGTGAACAGAGGACATAAATAGTCGGAGTGTTTTCGTTCTTCCTGTGTATCAAAGCAAGAGATCTTGATTCGCTCACGAACAAGTTTCTCGTTCATCATACCCGCTGACGGTAATGCAGCTTCCCCACGATGACGTCGGTATCGTAACATCCGCCAACTCCCCTAACCCTTACACTAGAAATTACCCCAGAAGGCACATGAGCATCTGATGATCTGATCTGATTTGCTCTCTCTGATTCGCAACACTATTCCTCCCGTATCTCTACTGCCACCCCCAATTTACTCAACCTTCTATCTACGCGGGTTCTCCTCCCCATATCTCCCACACGATACAACGTTACCGTGCCTTAACACCAAATCATATTTCTTCATACATTTCCCGTCTCAGCATCACCGAGATATGAACAGGGGCAAACTCGCACCCGAAGTTCAGAGAGCTCTCTTTGTCAAGAACCTGAGGTCCGTCGTTCCATCATCCTGTTCTTTTCCCATCCGACCACCGTTTCATCGCGGATGATACGCGTGTCGTGTAAAATACATCATGTCGCCGTCGTGTCCCCCACCCCCCTCAGTGATACGGACTGTCTACTCCGTCGTCGAGTCATACGTCTAATCATCAAACAGCTACAACGTCTCTTCCGAGGAACTCTTTGATCTCTTCGGCAAGTTTGGTCCTATCCGGTATTACCTCCTCGAACTTCCATCCCGCTCTGCGATGTGGATGAAAGAACCTCCCTGGTAACAGTGAGCATGGCTGACTCGCACGCGTAGCCAAATCCGCCAGGGCATCGCCAACAATACCAAGGGAACTGCGTTCGTCGTCTATGAGGACGTGATGGATGCCAAAACCGCTTGCGACAAGCTGAATGGTTTTAACTTCCAGAATCGCTACCTCGTCGGTCAGTCCGGCGCCCTTCTGTTCCATCCTGTTGATGATCAGTTGCTGATTGTTCTTTGTTTGAATAGTGTTATATCACCAGCCCGAGAAGATGGCCCGCGCGGAAGGTGACCTTCAGAGGCGTCAGGAGAACCTAGAAAAGGTCAAGAGACAGCATGGCATCGATTAGCCGACTACTACAACAGTATTTATTTCCACATGACGATCGACGCGTTGCCTTTCGACGTGTCATAGTCGCTGTTTCCTCTTTCGGTCCGCGCTCTTTTCTTTTCTTTTCTTTGGAACCAGCCTCACGATTTCAAGTTCAGATTGGCACAAGGTATTGAGTATCGGCGGGAGGGAAGGTTTTGTTGTGGTGTGCACGGCGTTTTGATCATTTACAATTGTTTCCTTTGCTACTTGTTCTATCCTTCGGACTCGGTTGCTTTGGTATCGCGGTTCTGTGCTTTTACTTGTTCTGCCTCCAGGCCAAAGTCTTGTGGCTACTGAATGATACTACTTTCACAATATTGCATCGTAGTTCGTGAACTGCGTACCTTTTTGATATGGTCTACTGCAAGTACACCTTCGCCTGTCTCCAGTTGTATCGTCCGCTATCTAGCACTGGCTGTCCCCGCTGCCGCCAAAACCAAAACCAAAATCTCACTCCCTGCTTCCCCCTCAAAGAACTTCCCTTTCCCCTCACCCGCCAGTACAAACCCGCCAGTCGCCACCTTAACCAACTCGACTTCATCCAGCTTTATCCCCATGGCCTCCAGACAATGTCTCCCCAGGACCTCCAAAAAACCACTTTCCCCCCTCCTCTGCCAGAAACTCCCAACATCCCCGGCCCCCACCGTGATCTCTACCCGCTTCAATCCCTCGGCCTCACTCGGCGCAAACAACAGCACGACGCTCTTACCACCGCTGCCCTCGAGGCGGTCCACGTAGGTATCCAGCGCGCGGCGCAGCAGCTCGTCGCCGAGAACGACCGGAAGCACGAGTACATCGAACATAGTAGTCAGGTACGACATGAGTCGTTCGCGGAGTGGCGAGGGCATGCGGCTCATCAGCAACGGTAGACGGGTGAAACCCTCGGGCTCTTCGCCGCCGTCGTCGCCGATCAGCAGCGCCGTGTACGAAGCCGCCTCATAGATGATTTCTATGTGGATGCCGCGCGCCGCGGGAGGCTCGGCCGGCAGAGGCAGCCAGGCAACCGATATGAGCTTGCCCGCCCGTGAGAGCGACGGGTCTGATGTGTCCGGCAGGGCGACGCCGCGGAGAGAATCGCCGCGGAGGAGCTGTTGGAGACGCCGGGAATGCGGTTTTAGCGCCGCTGCGGTGAGCGCCGGAAAATTGTAGAGCGGAGTGACGCTGTGTAGCGTGTAAGTCGTGTTGTATAACAGGTGTGGCGTGGGTGGCGGGGAGGACATTGTGGATGTGCGGTTTGGTTGTTGGGCGTGGGCTGGGGAGACGCGTTTTTGACGTGATGTTGATGCAGGATGGTGTCATACTAGTGAGGGGCGGAGATGGAGGAGGGTTGCTTTTTGGAGAATGTTTACAGGTACATAGGGGCAGTGGCTATGGAGATTATGATTACAACTTCTATGACCCTCTAACTTCAAATAACCTGACTTTACCCTGCTCATTCCCCACGGCCATAGCCATGCCTCCCGTTCCACCACTCCACTTAACAGCGGTAACCTTTCCTAACGGCGTCGCGGATGTAGGCCAGTTCTTATAGATTGCGCAGCTGGGCAGGTGGACCAGTCTCAGGGCATCCTTCTTGTTCCTGCTAGCAATGCAGAGCACTTGGCCATCACGCGAGAACTCAAGCGTACTGATACTGGTTACTAGACTCTCCACCGTCTTGACAGGCTTCGGGTCTGTCGCTGTTCCCAGCGCCCCCAGTCCTTTCCCGCCGAAGCAAACCCGGCGGTCGTAGATATTCACTACTCCTGATGCGCTACCGACTGCTACGAAGCGTGCGCCAGCGGGGGAGTTGGAGATACAGGTGGTGGAAACACCACCCTCGTCACGCCAGACGGCGGAGATGGAGCGGGTGGAGAGAGAGTACTCGTAGACCTCGCCGGCGGTGTTGGCGATGGAAAGAGTTTCGCCGTTGGGATGCCAAGAGATATCGGCGACTTGCCCTTCGACGTTCGCAGTGGCTATCCATTGGCTCGAGACCGCATCGAGAATTTGTACCGTGCCCTTGGAGCCGATGAACGAGATGTACTTTCCATCTGGCGAGACATCGAAGCGCTCCATGCTGCGCTGGTTGCCCTCATGTCCGTAAACCCGGGTCACTTGCTCCACTGTCCCAGACTGCAGGTCCCACGAGTGGAAGTATCTTCTGCGACCAGCGGCAAGGATGCGGGTGCCGGAGGGATGGATCAATGCGGTCTGTAGAGCAGATTTCCGAATGTGAAGGGAAGAGGCGAGCGGGTTGATTTTGCCGTCGATGTGGTAAAGTCGCATAGTGGAGTCGAGACCGGAGGTTAGGAGAAGCGGGAGGGTCGGGTGGAAAGAGAGGCATTGGATCGCAGATCTGGACGGTGCGGCGACATTGGCATCGACGAGGCGGGCGATATCGATCACCTCTGGCCGGAGCTTGGGCGCTTTCCGCGACGGCTTGGAAAGGGTCAGGTCCGCGGCGGAGGAGAGGAGCGCAGAGAGCGGCGGTGTAGAGAGAACGGTGGTGAAGTCAGTGTCGATCTCCATTTCTGGGTCCGATTCCGACCCATCAGCGTCCGAAAGGCGGCGACGCTTAGTATCAGACTTAGGCGGGCGAGCCCAGTTCGGCATTGGATAAATACGCTCGAATTGCCGCCGGAGGCGCCACGAGTACTCTTTGCCGGTCACGAAATCGTCGGCTTCCGTATCGCGGAGCTTTCGCATGCGGGTGTGCGAGGCAAGTGAGACCATCATCTTTTCGTCGTCACTGTCCTCCCATGCTGGTGATTCACCGTCTTCTTCGTGGACCCCCTGGGCGTCGCCGCCCGTTACCATCTCCACATCTCCGTCCGTATCCCGGTGGGTGAGAGCCATTTCGTCGCCCGCATCAATGAAGAATAACTGTAAGAGTCCGCATAAGCCACCGTTTCGACGCCCAACAAAAGAGGAGCCCACCTGATCGTCTAAAAGAGCAGAAATGTCTTGTCCCTTACCAGCAACATCCCCACCGCGAACGCCCGCATGGAATGGCTCAGTGCCCTCTTCCGACTCGTATTCGAGTACTTTCAGCCCCGCTCTGAAACCCGCGACATCACCGAAGACAAGCCTTTCGAGCTCCTCCTCTTCCTTGTCCAATGGCGGCGGGGCATCTTCGGCGTTTGTGGGTAATATATCGGCTGTAGCGAGGATAGCTGTCGTCGACTCTGTTTGGTTTTTCTTGGCTTTCGATTTCCGGGCCATTGTGAATGTGTGGTGTTTAGAAGCGGTGAGCTGTGTAGTGAGCAGCATCGAACAACGATTGGAAAAAAATTTAAGACAGTGAGCGGCTCTGTTTCATAATTGCTCACTCGTCCCACTCCCAACCTCATGTGAAGTCCTGGCTTCAGCAGTTACAGTACCCCTGTCGCACTAAAAGACACAAGAACGCCTAAATCAGTGGAATTCGGAACGGATTGATGCCCAAAACCGCGTATTACGCAAGCTATTTTTTGCTTTTTTATTTTTTTTATTTAGTCATCAATCGAGTGCGACCATCACGGCTACTTTGTTATTAACTGCGGGAGTACGGAGATCGGCTAATAAGTAAAAGTATCCATCCACAGGATTGTGGCAAACTTATCGAGTGATGCTTGTGGGGCGCGTTTTTTTTTGTGCTCTACGCGGTCCCTTGCCTGCCAAGGCGACGCGCTCCGCATGTATTTGTTGTCTGTGCTTCCTTTTCCCCTTTGCCCTTGAGATACCACCCTACCTTCCATCAACCACAATCAACATTCGTATGCGCACGGACATCCAAAACGAGTGTCAATTCCCAGCCTAATCTCGTATCTGCCGCAATAATGTCTTCAAGCCGCAGTACCCGCGTGTCATCGAATCAACCGTCGTCCTCACAGCAGTCTACTCCCCGTGCCTCTCGCAGCGGAAGGAATGCTCCACCTGCACAACCGGCTGGGTCTTCGGTGAGGGGAACGTCCCCGCTCTTCCCTGAGGGACTCACATCGTCGCCGGCCCCGTCGTCAGACCGAGGAAGGCAGAGCTCACCGGCCGCCGGACCGGCTTCCACTCCTTTGGCGTTCAATTCAGATGCCTTCCGAGATTCCTCGCCCCTACAGTATCGGTCTTCATCTCCTCCGAGGGATGGAAGAACCCCACGATCTTCTGGGCTTCCCGGTTCCAGTGCTAGCGCCCTTCGCTCTAGGTATGTGAACGATTGAGACGGCGTTAGATTGCGTTGCTTACGACCCTGTCAGTCGTGGAGGAGCTGCTCTTGGAACAACCCCCGCGCGCTCGCGTCGAGGAGATCTCCAATTCTCCGATCTTAGGTCTACCCCGAGCCACCGTCGACTCCTGTACGTCGACGAGAACGGTGTGCCTATCGGCAGTGATGCGGCCGCCGATCTGCTCTCCGACGCTCCTACCTACAGCGCCGGACCCACCTCCGAACTTCCGGACGGACCCAAACGGTTGATCTGGGGTACCAACGTCTCGGTCGAGGAATGCACCCTCGCATTCCGCAAATTTCTGCACGAGTTCAAACGCAAGTACCGCATGCGCCAGGAGAACGAGTTTATCCACCCCGGTGAGGGCGAGGAGTTGGTCTATCAGAATATGATGAAACAAATGAGAGATCTGGAGACCACATGTTTGAACTTAGATGTGCAGAATCTGAAAGCTTTCCCGCCCACCAAGAAGTTTTATCACCAATTGCACGCATACCCCCAAGAATGTATTCCCATCATGGACACAGCCGTGAAGGATGAGATGCTGGAGTATCTGGTCAGGATCGGAGCATCCGATGACGAGTATGATAGGTGCTTGGGTAGGAGTTACAAGGCGAGGCCGTTCAATTGCGATAAGAGCATCAACATGAGAGACCTCAATCCCTCTGGTATGATATGCCTGCCTGTAATGCATGGAGAAACCACCGCTGACCGGTACTAAGATATCGATAAGGTGGTCTGCATCAAGGGACTGGTGATCCGGGTCTCGCCGATCATCCCGGACATGTCTAAAGCTTTCTTCCGTTGCCACGTCTGCGGCCACACCGTGACGGTCGAGATCGACCGCGGCAAGATTGCGGAACCCACCGAGTGTCCCCGAGAGGTCTGCAAGACGGCCAATTCCATGCAGATCGTGCACAACCGCTCCGATTTCCAGGACAAGCAGGTCATAAAGCTCCAGGAGACGCCGGACAACATCCCAGACGGACAGACACCGCATGCTGTTTCCCTCTGCTGCTACGACGAGCTCTGTGATGTTGCCAGGGCTGGAGATCGTATCGAAGTCACGGGAATCTTTAGGTCCATCCCGGTGAGGGTCAATCCTCGCCAGCGGACCATAAAGAACCTGTTCAAAACCTACGTCGACGTGCTGCACATTCAGAAGGTCGACAAACGCCGCATGGGACCGGACACCTCCACCCTGGAGGCCGAGGTTGCGAACGCGGTCATGGCGGATGTGGATGAAGTCCGAAAACTCACCGATGACGAAGTCACCAAGATCAAAGCCCTCGGTGCGCGTTACGACATTTACGAGCTTCTATCTCGCTCCTTGGCTCCCAGCATTTACGAGTTCGATGACGTCAAGAAGGGCGTCCTGTTGCAGCTGTTTGGCGGCACCAACAAGACCTTCGAGAAGGGTGGAGCTCCGCGATACAGAGGCGACATCAACGTTCTTCTGTGCGGTGACCCGTCCACGTCCAAATCTCAGCTGTTGCAATACGTCCACAAGATCGCCCCCAGGGGCATCTACACGTCCGGCAAGGGATCTTCAGCGGTGGGTCTCACCGCGTATGTCACCCGCGATCCCGAGACCCGCCAGCTTGTCCTCGAGTCCGGCGCTCTGGTCCTTTCCGACGGCGGAGTCTGCTGCATCGACGAGTTCGACAAGATGTCCGACGCGACGCGGTCCGTCCTTCACGAAGTCATGGAGCAGCAAACCGTTTCGATCGCCAAAGCGGGTATCATCACGACGCTGAACGCGCGCACCTCGATCCTCGCGTCGGCCAATCCAATCGGCTCCAAATACAATCCCAACCTCCCCGTTCCCCAGAACATCGATCTCCCGCCAACGCTGCTTTCCCGTTTCGACCTGGTGTATCTAGTTCTCGACCGCGTTGACGAGGCGACCGACCGCAAGCTCGCCCGCCACCTGGTGGGGATGTACCTCGAGGACCGGCCCGTCCACGCCGCTCAAGCCGAAATCATCCCCGTCGAAACGCTGACCGCGTACATCTCGTACGCGCGCCAGAACATCCACCCGAAGCTCACGGCGGAGGCGGGCGAGGAGCTCGTCTCGGCGTACGTCGCGCTCCGCAAGCTGGGCGAAGACGTGCGCGCAGCCGAGCGCCGCATCACCGCCACCACCCGCCAGCTCGAGAGCATGATCCGGCTCGCGGAGGCGCACGCGAAGATGCGGCTGTCAGAGACCGTCACTGTCGACGACGTCAAGGAGGCCGTCCGGCTGATCAGGTCCGCGATTAAGGAGTCCGCCACCGACCCCGTCACCGGCCGCATCGACATGGACCTGCTCGCCGGCATCTCCGGCTCCGAGCGCCGCCGGAAGTCGGATCTCAAGTCCGCAATTGTCAAGCTCCTCGACGAGGTCATGGACAGCGGCGGCAGCATCAAATACTCGGAGCTGCTGAGCCGGATCCAGGACCAGAGCGGCGTCAATGTCGAGAACATGGAGTTTGCCGAGGCCCTCCGGGCTGCCGAGGCCGAGGGCGCCGTCAGGGTCCACGGCGACGGCGCGAGGAGGACGGTCAGAAGGATCACCGGGGTTGTATAGACGTAGCTATGAGGCACGAGGATGATGATGTTCATAATGAGTGATGATCTGACGGGAGAAGTCGAATGGAATGCGGATTTGACAGGTGAATACTCGTGAACCGATGGACTGCATTCTATTCGCCAACCATCCATGCTGGATAACAAACCCATACCAACACCCCGTAAAGACCATAAGAGATACATCAAGTTTAAGGGAGGAAAAAAAACCCCTGCCAGCCTGCCGCTCGCAGCACGCTTCATCTTTCGTCTCATCTCATAATAATATTACGTCCTACTTGCTACATACCACGGGAAAAAAAAAGGAGATGACATGATTACCAGCCGGCCTAGGCGGTGCCGGTAGGATCGGGGATGTGGATCACCAACCCGTCGGTCAGTAGGGAGGTGGGGTAGTCTCCCAGGTCGAGGACGGGCTTGGGGTCGGTGACGACGGGGAAGGCGGTTACGACCGGTGGAGTTTCTTCGGCGGGCGCGGTGGCCTCGGGGGCGGGCGACGTGACGGTGGTGCTGGACGTCGGCGTGACGGTCTCGGTCTCGGTCTCGGTCTCGGTCTTGGCGCCGGTCCTCGTCAGCGTCAGCATGGTGGTGGGGGGCATGTAGGTTGGCCAGGCGTCGGCGCTGCCGTTCTGGGCGACGGCAGCGTCCTTGAAGGCGTTGAAGGAGTGCTCCGCGGTCGGGTTGATGGCGAACACCATGCCCTTGGCGCAGTGCGTGGACTGGGCGCAGAACCACCACGAGGCCGCGGTGGTGTTGACGGTGTAATCCCACGTTGGCGGCGGGCTCAGCGCATTGTCGGGGTTGGCCATGTAGCCGGACCCGACGCCGGACGAGTGCGCCACGCACGGCCGCTGGAACGTCGACTGCGTTACCGTGTGGTTCTGCGAGTAGAACTCAAAGCGCACCACGTCGCCGACCGCGGCTGCCAGCGACGACGGCGTGTAGATCAGCCCGGCGCTGCCGCCCACCGTCACCGTGTGCGTTGTCGCCGCGGCCGTCGGGGCGGAGCTGGTTTCCGTGGGTGCGGAGGTCACCGTGTCGGCCGGCAAGGAAGTCGTGTTGTGCGCCATGGAGGTGGTGTCGGAGGTCGCAGTGTGCGCCGCCGACGAGGTGCAGGCCGCGCAGACGGTTACGGTCGACGTTACGTGCACGGCGGAAGTGGGCGCGGCGGGGGCGCCAGCGAGGAGCTGGGTCGAGACGAGGGTTGAGATGCTGTGGATCACCTCTGTGGCGGTCTCGGTCTGGATCGCGTGGACGGTCTCGGTGGCGGTGGCGGTGGCGGTCTCGGTGAGGATGCTCTCGAGCACCTCTGTTTGGACGTTTTTGACGGTCTCGGTGCGGATGTTGTGCACCGTCTCGATGGCGGTGGCGGTGGCGGTCTCGGTGCGGATGTTGTGTACCGTCTCCGTCGCGGTGTCCGTCGCCGTCCGGGTCGACACGCTGTGCAGCACCTCCGTCCGAACGTTATTGACGGTCTCGGTGAGGATGTTGTGGACGGTCTCGGTGGCGGTGGCGGTGGCGGTGGCGGTCTCGGTGAGGATGCTCTTGAGAACCTCTGTTTGGACGTTTTTGATGGTCTCGGTGCGGATGTTGTGCACCGTCTCGGTGGCGGTGGCGGTGGCGGTCTCGGTGCGGATGTTCTCGAGCACCTCTGTTTGGACTTTGCTGACGGTCTCGGTGCGGATGTTGTGCACCGTCTCCGTCGCAGTGTCCGTCGCCGTCCGGGTCGACACGCTGTGCAGCACCTCCGTCCGAACGTTGTTGACGGTCTCGGTGAGGATGTTGTGGACGGTCTCGGTGGCGGTTTGCGTCAGGACGTTGTTGACCACTTCCGTCTGGACGGACACGTGGACGGCGGTCGCGGTGGCCGTCTTGGTGCGCACGTTTTCGACGGTTTCCGTGCGGATGCTGTGGACGACTTCCGTCGCCACCGACACGGCGGTCGCGGTGGCGGTCCGGAGTTCGGTCGAGATGCTGTGGACCACCTGCGTCGCCGTGGCGGTGGCGGTGGTTTCATGCACCCGCACCTGCGTCTCCGTCTGGAACAGCGTCTGCACGACGTGCGACATCTGCACCTCCGTCGACACCACCTGCTGCAGCTGCGTGTGAATCAGAGTCTCCGTGGCCGTGACCTGCTCTTTCACGGTCTTGACGACCGGCGCCATGGTGTGCACGACCGTGGTGGGGACGACGCTGGTGAGTACGGCGGTGTGCTGTCGCGCGTCAGTCTCTCTTCCGCGCGCTGAGGGAACGGAACCACGAACCACTACGACCTCGGTCTGCAGTTCGACGACGGTCGTGGGAACGACGTGCATGGAGACTTCCGTCATCGTCACCGCCTGCGTGACATGCATCGTGACATGGACCGGCGGCAGCGTCTCGAACATCTGCAACGAATTAGCTCCCGTCACCAGCTCCGCCGAGGTCGGGGGGTTCTCACCGTCTGGAGCTCGGTGACATGCTGCTGAACCGTCTCGGTCTGGTGTATCGTGACATGTTCCGTTACACGCTCCGTGACGGGAACCGATTCCACGACGTGCGCCGTCTCCGTCTGGTGGACCGTTTCCACCGAGTGCACCGTCTCCGTCTGGTGGACCGTTTCCACCGAGTGCACCGTCTCCGTCTGGTAAACCGTTTCCACCGCGTGCACCGTCTCCGTCTGGTGGACCGTCTCCACTGCGTGCATCGTCTCCGTCGAAACAACCACCGACACCGACACGGCCGCTCCCGTTGCGGTCTCGTGCGCCATCGCCGCCGAGCTCGGGGCGGTCTCATGCACCGCCGCTGCTGTCGAGGAGACATGCTCCGGCACTGACGCGGTCTTGTATATTGGACCGTACGGCGACGCTCGGACGACAGTGAATCCGCCCAGCAACTGGAGCGCAAGAATCGCCAGCAGACCGGTTCGAGAACATACTTTCGTATATCTCGAAGACACCATTTTTCTCTTCTCTTCTTCTCGGTGTAGTTATCAGAAACCTCGCCGGGAGGGGTGAAATGTCTAGCCATACGGTCAGATCGCGGTCCGCATGTACCCAGAGGGGGGGGACGACTCACAGAAAGAATAGCAATATTAAGTCCGGCCGGCGGGAATTATTCGACCTTGTACAAGTGCTGCTAAAGGTAGGAACCCGTCCCAGAAGTTATTACAGAAGAGAAGGTATGCCGATGTCGAAACGAAAAGAGGCCGGACGAAAACACACACAGCACATCGGACGTCTGTTTATAAGAAGAGGAGTGACGCTGGAGAGAGGCGAGGAAGAAGGGGAAGCACACGAGAAGCAGGAGGAGCCGGGCCCCGTTACAGCTCCGTAAGCCGAGAAGCCGCTCCGCACGAGGGATGCATCACGACTTCAAACGCCGGCGAGCTTCAGAACCCGACGACATGCTCTCGACAGACTGGGCCCTGGGCGGAAAGGCAGTACAGCGCCGGGCCGACACGGGGGGGGACGGGGGGACGGACGAGTTGGAAGTTGGAAGCTCGCACAGCGCAACTATTGGCAGTCTGGGGACCCGGGCTTGTGGGATGCACGGCTCGAGGTATCAGAGCGGTATGAGCATACCGGATCCGAAACGCTCTCCCGCCCGGGCGTTCTTCTTCTCTGCGGCGTTGCACCTCTGCCAAGCTGCGTGCGAGGCTCCATGGACGGAGTGTTGGATTACTGTTTTTCCTGCAGAAAACCGTCGCATCGTGAACACGAGGGTGATGGGGGCGACATCGTTGTGTATATACCTGTGCGTCGACGGCTCAAACAGACGGCGTTTCAGCCGTCGTCTCCAAACGGCCACATCTGTGTGGCTGGCGCTTATGAAACCGCGCCCAGCCCAGCCAGCCCAGCCCAGCCGCGACGCAACACAATCTGCCCGTACCTGACCAAAATGCCCAGCCAGCCCGCTGTTCTTCCCTTCGGTACCAGAACTGTGGACCGGCCGAAACGCAACAAGCTCCGTCTCGTCGCATGTCAGCCCATCACGAAGTGCATGTGTGCGGAAGGGGAATTCTCCCACAGTCTGTTCCATACCGGCCCCTGCCCAGAGTGGAGAGCTGGTGCGTAACTGGATACACTCGCATACATAACGCCGGTCTCGGCGACGAACACCCAACAACCAACTTCTCCACGCGCAGGTTGTCGCGACTCCATCCATGGGTATTGCGGAGTATCAACCCACACGCCCATCGACGCTTTGATCGTGTTCCATCTCCACCCACCCTAACGCCAGCACCCGATTACCATCCCCTCCTCCATCCTCCTCCAGCTGGCCGGCGACATTCCAACTCGACCGTCGCAGCGCTTCCATCCCGGCGATGCCACCGTATAGCAGTTTAGCGCCGTCTTTCCTCTCTCGCGCGGAAGAGAATCCCGAACGAACGATTGGCTCCCCGGATCCTCTGTTGGCAGGACAGTCACGGGCTCGGATTTGAGTTTGGTTGGCAGTGGAGAGTTGCTACATAGGCCGCCTGGACAAAGAGCAAGCTCACGAACTCCCTGGGACCTGTCACCAACCAACGCACCGAGCACGTGGCCGGAATGGAGTGCAAGCCGAAACAGAATCCAAGCGGTTGCGCGGTCTACCGTGGTACATAGATACATATGTAGTGTACATAGCATTAGTTTTCGAACCTGCAGCTGTTTGCTTGGGCATAAAACCTTTTCCCAATTGGTAGATACATGGTGGTTTGTCATCCAAAATACTCTGCTCATCCGATTCAAGCAGAGATTTACACACCCCAGAAATCCATTGCGCTATAAAAAAAAAGGTAGAATACATACCTTTGCCCCACGAGTATGTACCTCCCCAACCCGCAGATCTTCTACCAAGAACGCAGGTGGGAGGCGAAGCCCTGGGTCTCAGTTTCGGCCCAGCGTGTTCGCAGAGGTCCCTATGGGGCGCGTACATGCATGCACGGTCACTCAGCCTGCGACGTTCAACCTCCGAGGGTCCTGTGCTGCGTGTGCATACGGGCACCCGTTCCTCCGCCGCCAACGCCGCGAGATCCCACTGCATGATCCGTCCGGCCGTGGGATGTCTCGGAAAGATGGGAGAACAGCAATGTTGGCCTCGTCGGTGCGGGGTGGCTACGCGGAGGGACGATTGCCGCCTGGAAAGACCATAGATGGCGCATACGGCTTCCAGAATCAAACCGAGAACGGGCAGCGCGCTCACCCTCTTCCACGACATAGTATGTGGCTCGGGTGCTGTGTGCTCGCTCGGTGTTCTCCATCCGCGGCGCATCAATTACCACGGACGACCGGTGTACACGCGTATGGTGTCCGTAGGGAGATTGGTGTCCTCAGTGCTCATGACTTTATGGAAGAAATTAACGGTTAGTCAGCGGATTGACAGATGCGGTGAGATCTTAAAATCTCACCGGGGCCAACTAACCAGTCGATGACGGCGGTTGTTAGTTACAAAAGTCCAAATAGAAAATTTGGTCGTCGGTTGGTACCACAGTAATTTCGTGGCCCCGATCGCAATCCACAGCCAGCGACACAAAACCAATTAAGTTTTCTACTATTGCTCACATATGATAGATAACATCGTAGCGAATCACCTCCTGCTGTCAGATTATCGATTGGAACGTTGGTTGTTGAGGTATTCACAGAAGAGTGCTGATGGTGGTGGTGGTGGTGGTGGTGGTGGTGGTGGTGGTGGTGGTGGTGGAAATAGTGGGTCATTAGTTGCAAAACGTATCCACACATCCATCCAGCCTCCAGCGTCACGTAACATACACCCAATGTGGCAAACAATACATCTCCACATCCCTCCACGTTCCCATCAACATCTACTCCTTCACCAACGCCTATGATCGATGCACATTCACATTATGTTGTAGGGAGTCTTCGCTGGAGCATCGGTTGTACTCATGTGTGAGAGTATTGGAATGAGGAGACAAACAGCATCTAAAAATTTTGTTGGTCGGGGCGGATATGGTGTAGCTATAAGCGAATTATGTGGGCTCGTTGGTAGGTTTCCAGGTTTTGGGCCACACAACTAATGGAGCGTTCAGCCATCCCGACGACAAAAGACAGCAAATCGTACACACAGAGAAGAGCATCGGGAGAGAAGAGGGACAAGATTATCCCAAAAATTTCATTCATCGGAGGGGAGACAGTGAAGCTGTAAGCGGGATCCAGCGGGCATTTCTTGGGGTTGTGGGTGGATTTTCGGGTTTTGAGTAATGACACTATTTTCACTACCGCCACCACCACCACCATCAGCACTCTTCTGTGAATACCTCAACAACCAACGTTCCAATCGATAATCTGACAGCAGGAGGTGATTCTCTACAATGTTATCTATCATATGTGAGCAATAGTAGAAAACTTAATTGGTTTTGTGTCGCTG
>Ga0307516_10002980_pt1 | contig 22105 bp, 28 predicted proteins | sample 19_EM_MG_FD_203310 | JGI IMG/M metagenome (GOLD analysis project Ga0307516, IMG submission 203310) | Populus trichocarpa ectomycorrhiza microbial communities from riparian zone in the Pacific Northwest, United States - 19_EM | ecosystem: Host-associated > Plants > Roots > Unclassified | place... | reverse complement strand
GCCGTCCCGTACCCGTTTGTCCTCAAGAATCTGACGGTACGGTTACGGGTCCGGCTGTTCCGTAACCGTACCCCACCCGTACCTATACGGCCGTACACCGTATACGGTACGGCGTACAGCCCTAGTCCGGACAGAGTATCCGATTTTCCCATGGGATGTAAAAAATTTAGCGTTCCTCAGTAAAAAGTAATACATGAGGCGGGATCGAACCTAGGAGCTTGAGATGCCATGCGCTGGGTCCATGCTCAGCGAAAGCGCCTCACACGACACCGAAGGGTCTTGGTATGAGACTACGCTGGGTCAAACTTCAAGGAATAATTTATCAATCGGACACAATGCACATCCTCAAACAGGTCAAGGCGTGTCCGGAGTCCCGACCCATGCATCCGACCTCACTACCCTAAGACTCCATTTGTCGCTATTTTTCACCCGATCTAAGGGACCGAAAACCTCAAAATTCATTCCGATTTTCGATTAGACCTCCAAGGGGATTGTCGGGGATCCTGCGAAATCGAATCCCGGAAGCTTTCTTGTGGAATTCTTCACATGTATGAAATATACTCCGTCTCAATCGCGAAATGGAAAAGGGTGGCAGAAGGTGGCAGAGGAACAGCACGAAGAATACCCGAAATGTTTATGGGTATAAACGTTTTGTTTGGTCAAATTTTTCGACTTGCCTAATCCGTCTTCCCAGAGGACGTCTGGGTATTGGAAAATCCGGCGAATCCGTGTACTGTGGGTTGATTGACTTAAGGAGGATTCCATACATAGATACACAATATCTGTTCTTCGAACTTCTTAATGACATAGGGAATGTATGAATACTGAATATTTAGATCTGATCAATCGACAACCTCAAGCCTGATGGCTAGGTTGAGCACCGAGTGCATGCTCAAGCTACGGCTGCGGTCGATGTTTAGTTTGATATCACGAGCGAGGGAGGAGACGATGGGAGGGAGGCTGTCCAAGGAAAGGGTGAGGATCCCACCAGTGGACATCCCAGCCAGAGACGAGGATGGCGAGGACGACGGAAGTTCTGGCACAAGAGGCTTCGAGGTTGGATGGGTAGAGGCGTGATGGATGCTCCGGTTTGGAGCTATGCTAGAGACAATGAGGTGTCGAACATATTTGGAGTTGGGCGGGAACGGTAGGTGGGTTTTTCCGCAGAGCGTGGCCCTCGTTCGAGACGACTGTGGCACACGACGACTGCACGTGTATGTCCAGTTAGTGGGCTGGCGAGGCGGACAGACTCGCTGGATTTTCCGAATCCCAGACTTTCCGTCTTCCAGAAACATGTCTCTCTGGGACTCTAATTCGAGAAGCGGACCGTCATCGTCTGAGCGGACGAGAAGCCGCGTGGCTGGCTGCGTCGATGTAGTATGTACGTGGTCATCGCGTGCCCACACTGGGGGACAGAGGTAGTCTTCCCTACATCCACGCTACTATTGGTGAAGCAGTACGCTGACGGCCGTTTGGCCCTGTTGTTGAGCTCCCTTGTCAGAAACTAAGTTTTTCGATGCACACTCATTAAGTGTGTGAGGCAGGAGGACCGCGCTATACCATGGAGGTAGGCCTTCTATGATATCCACTGTCTGACGTCCGATATACGGTCTACGCAAGTGGTTTGTTCCTATGGGAGATTCACACAAAGGATCGTGCGTTAGAAGGTACTCCTTCCCCTGTTCTGTACCCTCCTTAACCATTCATTATCATCTATGGGCAGGACGTGTATCATTTGTCAGTCGCTTTCAATATTCCTTTGTTTTACACTGATCAACATACCTTTTACATCAGACACAGGTACTGGTTGGTCCCAGCATTTGAATCGATCCAGGTCCAAAACAGAATATGCGTGGTCGGACGACATCTGGCGAACAATAGTCGAACAAGGCGCTTTTTATCAACATTGCGACCACATGGCGAATATCTTTGCTCCGAAGGAAGCGGGGAAACCGATTGTCCCGCCCGAACACAACGGACGCCAAGCTTGGGCTGACCATATGAGTATTGTCAATATTCGCTGGCTGACCAAGTACAAACCGATAGATGGCACCTTTCGTCTAGATACCCGTTAGATTGTGTGATTACCCCCCGATTCTCCAACGTCCTATCCGTGACAATGATTGCCCAGCCACACTGGGAGCTGCTGGAATAGGAAAATACGATCCGGGATGACAATTGGAACTAACCCTTGGGAGATGAATTTATCCGTGGTTTATAGAGCATGTCGCTTCCGCAGTGGAATCTTCTGCGCTGTCTAGTATGATAGAACTTCATCGAATTAGAGGTAACAGAGAACCAGCCACCAGATCGGAAGCATATACTACTATCGTCGTGATCAAGAACCCTCATACGCGGGCGAGACCGACATAAGTACTTGCCTTAGTCACGGGTATTCCCTTGTTACTATACGATTGAGTTAGGTCTATAGAGCAATAACAGCTCGAGGTCTGAGTCCAGTCACACCAGCTCCCCTCCCATCCCATCCTGGAATATCTGCTCGGCACACTGGACACCTAGATTGCAAAGAGGGAGAAAAGGAACCCGATTAGTCCGGACGCGACTACAACAGTGAACAGCGTGCGGGACGGAACATGTCTGACTTACTTTGCAACATTCACTTCATCCCTCGCCATCAATGCAGCCCTCTGCATAGTCGATTTCACAGCCGTAAACAGACACGAACCACAGCAGATATGACCACAAGGGGTCAGCGTCGCGTGCGTCGGGGGGAAGAAACAGATGGGACACGTGTATTCGGAAAGTGGCTCGGCTTCTGGCACCGCTGGAGCAGGCATTGGCACTGGAACCGATGTCACGTCTGCAGAAGCAGACGGCGAGGAAGGCCCAGAATCTGCAGACGTATACGTCGCGTCAGCCTCCATCGTAGAAGATGACGTGGGGCTATCAGAGTCACGGTGCAATTCTATGTTCCGCGGATGAAGAATTTTGGCGAGGCTGGGGCTGCTGACGAGGTGATTCTGCGAGGACGATTCATCGGGAGAGATGGAGCCAGATGATTCTACGGATTGGTGCTCTGTATTGTTCTGAACAGAGATTGAATGCGAGCTGGAGGAGGTTTCAGACGGTCCCGCAATAGGTTCTCCGATTGCTGCACTGTCGCCAAGAGGGCTAGGACGCTGATTTGTCTTGCCTCTCCTATTGCGACGTGATCCCCTTGATCCCCTCCTCTTCGACGGTCTCAAAAGGGCCATCTCGTCTTCGGAAGATCTATGTTGAGGATTCAACGGCATGGTGGCTTCCTAACGTGTTTTCGATAGAGCGCGCGACGAATCTAGGAATGGAAAGTGAGATGATGGGTTCCGTTACAACCGATTTTGTTGACCCTTGGACTGAGAGAAAATGGTGATGGGTAATCGGAAGTTCGAACCCCAGGCCACTGCCAATCACATGTCACATGCACTCGCGACTCGGCGTCGGCTGTCAATACATTCCATTCCATTCTCAGGCTTTATGTATCACCATCTACAACTCAATCCATACAAATGTACATGTACATCGTCTGATACCACTACAAATCCATCACCGCTCTCCTCTTCAAACAAAGTACATGGAATGTTTCAACTGGTCGTTTATGTCTTGGAAATGTTCCTTGAAAAAGTTAAGGCGCCCGTCCTCATCCTGGGAATGGGCAGATCGGGCATCAAAGTCCTCGTATCCAATGTCTTCATCGAAATGAAACTTGGCACGGCGGCACACAAGCTAGCAAGGGAGAGGCCCTCAATCAAACTTTGCTGGCGAAAGGTGTGGGGCACATACATCTGCATCTGAAGACGGCTTTATAACGTGAACTGAATGAAGACTGGATAAGAGACTCACAATAAACTGGTGCGGGAATCTTTACGGATCTTGTGGAGCGCGAATAACAATAACATAAAGCGTATCTTGGAGGTGTAAGATTCAGGACGAATAAAATGGAATGTGCGGCGAGCCACGTACATTATTCGTTGGAGACTGTATGTCAACAGAAATCAGTATGGTACACCAGGGATGAAATGACAAAGAATCACTCACCGCTCCGGCGTGGCCTTGAAGTCCAACGCCTGATCCTCATTCTCCAATATGGTATAATGGCTAGGGCGACTGGCTAGATTTCATGTGCGATCACGACGATCCAAACGTTACGGCGGGAGGGAATCGACTCACTTCCTTTCAATCCAGGCTGAGACTGCAGGTAGAAGTCGTCATAAACCGGATGCGTAATCACTGAAAGACAACTCAAGCAGAGTATTGAACAACCTGTGGCTTCTTACCCTTATCAATGATCAAACCCGCCGGGAGATTACCGTTGCCTTTAGGATCGTCCGGACGCGCTCCATCCATGGGAAAGAACCTGAAGTGATGGCGCTTCCCGACAACGACCCAGATCAACATGGGGGGTTTGTTGCTCAGACCATACGTTTCCTTGATCGCCTCTTCAAAGCGCTGTCAGCCGCCGAGAAGCGCCAGCGAAACGGGCCGCAAACCTCTGAGCTGCGCGATTTCCAACTCCTTGACGGCCAAGAATTCACCTTCGGATACCCCATCTCGTAACATCAAGATACGTCGCGGTAAACATCCCTGGATCCTTCTGAATGTCTCCAAAGCACCCTGGGCAAAACAATGTCAATACTCCGATAGATCAAAGAAGAAAAGGAATCCAACTTTGGACATCTCCTTCAAATTGACGATCATTTCGGTGCGTTTTTCTTGAATCCTCACAAAGGCCACATATCTCAGGTACTCCATATCTGCGGAAGCGACCAGGGCTGAGACGGACGGAAGCTGACTGCCAGGCCCTGGGTGGCTGACATCAGCACCTGTTTTGGTCGAGACGATGGCTGTTAAGTGGTGCGCATCACGATCTGACGTGATTCCTTACCCAAGACCATCGTTGGGATTTTGCTCATCTGCCTGAGATCATCAGCGAATGGGACGCCGTTCGTTCCACCTAGTCTGGCGTTAATTCTAGTGAGTATATATCATCAGCAAGAACCCTGCTTCGTCATTGAAAAGGAATACTTGAGGATCAGATTATTGTAATATTGATCGACCGAGCGGCTACCACTCGTGATATCCCTCGTTAATTTTCCGCTCATTTTCTGGACGATTCTCAGACACGAAATTTTGCTTATGAGGATATAAAAAAACTTACCACACACTGCGTCATCACACCGCGCGTAATGTCACCCCATCGTTTCACGCCGGAATACAAACCTGCAGCAGATTCCGGTAAAATTACGAGGATCATTTTTGCGCCGCCCCTGACAGCCTCCTCGAGTGTCTACAAAGAGCCCTTTCAGCGCGAACGCGAAAGGTCAGAGGGAAGACACTACGTCTGAGACTACATGACCATTACCCCGGAGAACGTCATGAGATGTAAGCCTATAAATGCCTGGCCAGCGTTAGTAAAAATTGTTTTTGCCACATCGTCAAGGTACTTACTCATGCCTAAGAAGTTGAGGTAAAAGTGATCCACCGTTCAATTCGCGTTTCGGTTTTTCCGTGATAAGATACTCACCCCGATTCCTCATAGCTTCCTGTAAACCATCAACGAACCTGCCGACGACAGACATATCACACGGAGAGAAGTTCACGACAGCCCAGCGTTCGGGAAACTGAGCTGGTCGAAGGAGGCGTTTATTCATGATATCCCAAACACCGGGCCTCTGAAGGAAAAGGAAATCAGATCGAGAGAACTTCAGGATAAAGGCGGCTCTTACATCCAATGCGATTTTTTGACCGCCGCCAAACCCAACGTTGGGGGCCGGAAGCAAACGGCCCTCGATCTTGAGTGGCTCCCTCTCAACAGTAATGCCTGCGCCAAGGAGGAACTCGGAGCCCTGGTATTGAAGCTGTGACCACCCGCCTGTGATCGCCTGCAATCGTGCTGTCGGATTCGGTGGGGTAAACTCGAGAATCTCTCTGATAAGATCAGGGGATAAGCCTGCTTTGTTCTTGGGAACGTTCAATATCTCGTGGAAAGGCAGACAGATAATCATTAAATCCGACCTTGTAAAGTTGTTGAACAGTTCGGCAAACGGTGATGGGGAAACAACCATCGCCTCCAAACTTGACCCCAGGGCAGCCTCGAGGGATTTCATGGTTGTGTGTTCGACGAAAGTAGTCCTGCGGTTGTTGAGAAGCCTGTCAGTCTTAAGGGAATGGTACCAACCTTGACGGTAATAGTCTGACCATCCTTCTCGAAAGTCATGGCATCGATGCTACCCACGATGTCCCTGATTTTCTTCGGTTTCTTCCCCGCGTGGGCAGGAAGTGCTATCTCGACCTTTATGTCTCGCAGGTACAGTCGCAACTTCCCAATCTGCGTCCTGTCTAGTTGAGAGAGATCGCGCAGATTTCGCAACTTTAAATAATCTAGGCAAACGTCTTCGAGTCTCTTCGCAGGCATACTGTCACACAAAGGTGAGAAACGAGCTCTGTCTCCCATGGATGCGGCGAAACGTACATGACACCGGTAGTACAATCGATATTCACGATGATCTTCTCGATCCCGGGCCTCACGCTCCTGGAAGGGGAATGAAAAACATGAGACGCGCGCAACAGTTAGACACAAAAAACGTGCTGAAAATATCCGCGCCATAGCTCGAAAGGCCGGACTCTGTCAAGTGCGCCTGGAGGGAATGATCATTCACAGACGAATCGTAGCAATAACATCTTCTTACGCCTCTTCTGATTCGAAAAAAAGCTTCTGGCGTTATGTAGGGTATCCTGGCTGAAAGCAAGATAATATCAGACGAAGGATGATGAGGTGGGAAGTACTGAAAGGCTAACGTTCGTGGGGCTGATTGGAGGAACAGATTGAGCATGTTTAGCGCGATGCCCCCGAGCTCTAAGGCTCTGGTATTGCCCCTTGTCAATTCCTTCAAGACACTGTAACGAGGAAAGGACATGTATGATCTTCGTTTCGGAAAGAGAGTCGCGGAAGGGACGAACCTGACATCAATCTCTCTTACCAGGGTGACGATGATAGATGCTTTCCTTGGCTCTCTCCCACGCATGGGCGGACGGGTATCCCATGGGACCTCATACGACTGGAGATTCTGAGCAGAAGATCATGCGGAGGATGCGAGGCCATGCTGACCATGGCGGCAAAATTGTATTTTCTGTACGAAAAGAGATTTTTCTTTCCGTCGTATGCTGTGGCGATTTTCTAAACAGTCTGATGCCGTTTGATTGCACAACACTTGCCTCCAAGAGGATTGAAGGTCCTCGGATCGACTTCCGTCTGGAGTCTCATCATGAGCTCCGTCCCTTTGTTATGTCCGATTTTCGAGTCGCCCTTCGTTTGGAACAAACGATTGATCACTAAAGTTAAATCAGCAGTGCCCCGATCCAATAGCCAGCGAGATTCACGGACCAACTGAACGAAATCCGAGTCATGATGAAACTGATGAATACAAAAGAGAAATCAAAATATACCATCGTAGTGATAGACCTTCTTGGTTGCATTCCACTTGAGCTCGAAAGCGTTTGTTTGGACGATACGCGTCCGAGTCTGTTGTGCGCCTGACATCTAAACCCCAGAGAGATTGAAAGCGTTACGAGGTGGATTATAGGTACACTGATAGGGCCTTGCGATCGTGCAACTCCGGGGTATAATACTGTTGGACGAACGCAAGTCCTGCGGCACGTGGATTCCGAGGGCTCTTTAAAGTCACGCGGAAATCGCGGATGAGTCATGACCTAAATACTAAGCTTCACGCGAATTGGAGCGACGGCAGCAGTAATTATGCCTTCTGCGATTCGATTTGTCACAATTTTCTAACCCGAGCATGAATAATTGTAATTGACCAAAACACAACCCAGTCGAAAAAAAAACCGCAAAAAGATCATATTGGAGACGAATACAGCAAAGATCTCCCGCTAAAGAGCAAGTATTACAATGAAAGCCATCCCACAATACTCAAACCCAATGAAGCATATCTCCATCGACTCAGGATCGCACTTGTCAGAGCGGCGTTCTTAACTCCCGCCCCCGTATTTCCCACTGGGACGGCAGTCGGCACACTCGTGATAGGTGTCAGAGGAGAGCCTTGCTCAGGCTGCGTCTGAGTTTGAGAGGGAGGTGTCGTATGTCTAGAGTCCAAAATTGACGAGAGTGAATACAACAATATGGTTGAATCGCACCTTGCACCCGGGTCAGACGGTTGGATCGCACATGTAGGGCCGAAGAGAGAGGTGGAATCGAACAAGGAAAAGCGATCCATGAATTTCAATTGGTTCGACATGCAATCCGAGGACCATCCGTCCGGAAGGGTCTTGTTATGGGAAAGAGAATATGTCTTGAGCACACCCACTTGAGCGAAATCCTGTGGAAACCGGGTTGAGTACCAAATCCCATCAGATGGAGAAACAATCATACTTCGATGGCACTAGAAGCTGCATACGTGTCCGGAACGCATGTATCACTCTTGATAGCATCCATCCAATCCGTGGTGTGAGATATTGGCGCCCCCGAAGCCCAATCAAAGGCATGAAAAGACTACGATGATCCCGTTATTGAGAGGCATATTGAGAGACATGCGAGAGATGAAAAACAGGCTGACCTCATGTATCCACGTATTCTCCGCCATATCGCCAAACATATGAATATCCCCCGTCGTCAAAGTATAGCCATGATTTGTGTTATCCGGTAACACAACCACAGTGGCGACATAGCGTCTCAGTCCAACTGGGACGCGGCCCAGCCTATCCGCAACCGTATCCATCGTCATGTTGGCAGGGTTACACCTGCACACCGTCCACGCATCCCCACAGTCGCCATACGTCACATCAAACGCTTCAAAAGCGGTCGGACACTCGCTGTGGAGGGCGTTGTACGTCTCACAGTTGGAAGGTATGGTGCTGACGGGCGTCACAGTGTACGAAGGGGCGTTCAACGAAGACCCCAGGTCGAAGCCAAAGCTCTCGTGCTGAGCCTGAATTGTGAGAGGAACTGACCAAGGGGACGGGGAGGTTTCTGGTGCCGGTTCTGTCTGGCGCCGCCGTAGAGCGCGAAGAGGTGCAGCAGACCCGAGAGAGAGAAGGGCCGAGAGGAAGACCAGCTTCGTGAAAGACGCCATCAAGTCCAACCAGTGGATTCACGAGAAAGATTCAAAGAGGAAGAGCACAGGGGAGGACCACAGGCCGCTCAGGGATCATTGGAACCTGGAGACTCTTTTATATCTTTTTTTGATGTGATGGCCGAGACGGTAACCAACGGAACCAGCTGGACCTTCAAGCTTCAAATTTCAATGTTGTGGGCTGCAAGTGGGAAAAGCGATCCAAATTTCCTCCATCTTGAACGACGGATATGTTAGGAGGGCTTGCTCTGAAACAAAAAACAAGCGGCTCTGCGCAGTGGCAAGCCCCCAACCATGAGGTGGGTGTACACAGCATCAGCACAGCATGATTGCCGGGATTCAATATTCAATCGTATGAAGAAGGACCAAATTTACACAGGATTATGTCGAAATTTACGGTTCCCAAGTCCGAGTTTGGGCTACAATCAGAACACTCTGGAACATTCCCGTGCAGAGTTCGTCCTTATCCACCACCAAAGTTTTGCCGCTTTTGCTTCAAAACTATACCCCGACTTTTGAAGTACTTGCAACCCAAGGAAGTCGAGGAAGAATTTTCCACTGGCTTGATCCCCTCCGGCTGCGGCGTGCGTTAAGACCCTTGAATGCGTAAAAGATGACATGCAGGCTTCCTCGTGTTGCTCGTTATAAAGTTCTCATCAGAAGGGAACAATGCTTCATATCACGGAGTCTCCGGACACGTGTAGTTCGCCCTAAATACTCTTCCCAACGGTCGACCATCTCCATCGATATCTTTTTTCCCCCATCTCATCCTCCGCTTTAGTCCTGCCTTCCCTTGGACAACAAGCAACCACCCTCATGGCTACTACAGGCAATGCAGGCGCCTTTCCTTCTCTGGCACGACACGAAGAGTACTATATCAATGGAGGCGATATTTACTTCATCGTAAGTCCGCAAGAGGAAATGCTACCCGATTTCATATCTCAAGCTCTGGTTTATATAGGTTGAGCATGTCACTTTCAGAGTGCACAGACATTTTTTCGAACGGGAATCCCCACGCTTCAAGGGTCAACTGACGATCCCGGCGTCACCTGGCGCCATCCGTCAAGGCACTTCGGATTCGAATGCCATCATCCTGGAAGGAGTGCGCGCTGCCGATTTCGCCAAATTCCTCTGGGTCTTCTACAATCCGTAAGTCACCGACCGGCGAACGATCACCTGATAACTGATAAAAACAATGTCAACAGATTATACTCCCTCTACAAAACATCCGTCCAAGACTGGATCATCATTCTCGAACTCGCACAACGCTGGCAGTTCCCGGAAGTAAAAGCCCTCTGTGTCCGCGAGCTCGAAAAGCTCGAGATGCCAGACGTCGAGCGTGTCGCGGTCTACAACAAGTATGCTGTCGATAGGAACCTGCTCGTGCCGCGGTACGCGGCGCTGTGCGAACGCGAATCTCCGTTGACGCTGCAGGAGGGTCTGCATCTGGGTATGGAGGTTGCCATCAGGATCGCAAGCGCCCGTGAACATGCAAGGGCTAACCCTGCGTCGCCGACGGGCGCTAGGAGCCCAACGGTCGCCAGGCTCCAAGAAGGTGAAATGCACGGCCTCATCCGCCTCATGTTCGAAATTCCGGCACCCGCTGAAGCTGCCTCCGTCCCGCCGACAAGTGAGTGATGTGATGTGTTCAACCCAACCTAGGCTAAAGAACTCGACACCATGCCTATAGGTTCGACGACAACGACCCAGCCGCTGATACCGGCGCCTGCGTCGGGGTCAGGATCAGGATCGGCAGTAGCAGGGAAGCCGACTCCTCGGCCGGTTCCGATCTTGAACCCTCCTCCGAAGCCAACAGGTGCCCACAACCCTGCTGCCGATGGGTCTAAGAATGGTGACCACTCCACCACCCCATCGAACGGCAACGCATCTACTGGCTCCGCCACCGGTGCCGGCGATTCTCAGGCAACTAATGGCGAGGTTATCATCGGCAACGGAAGTCTCCCTGATGTGAAGACCACCCCCGACGAAAGCCGTGCAGGAACTCCAACTAGTACTACTGGGAAAGGTCGGGGAGGACCTGGATCAAACCGCGCGCGTAATGTCAAGTGATGATACGTCGTAGATGTACGGAGACATAATGGTGTTTATGAGGGGCAGAGCGGGTTACGCATTGACAGTTTTCTGTACCGCATGTATCATGTTGTAAAGGTTGTCGTTCCTCGTATACATATTTACCAGAATTGTTGTTGTCCTTCGGGGCTAAAGTTCAATTCATATTTTAGCTCCCACGAGGTTGGTGCTAATTGTGGATTACAGGATGCTCCTCTGCATCCACGATCCATGGCATCAGTACATTTGAAGACCCCAGTGCAATCCCATCCCCTACTATCCGAAGACATCCCATCATCCTCCAGAGGTCGTCGAAGTCGACCCAGCACCGGCTCTGGCCCGCCCCCACGAAACACCAACAACTACTTTGCACTACGCGCCCAGCTCGAACGCGACGGCGGTGATGGTTCAAGCTGGGAAGGGAGCGTACGAGGACACGAGCAAAGATCTACGGATGGTGTCCAGACGGCGTCCTCGTCGTCCTCGTTGGCTGGGATGTCCACACAAGCACCGCTGTTCGTTGTCAGTTCCTCACGCGACTCTGCTTCAATACACGCTGCACCGGAACTCATTGTAACAAGCGAGTCAGATACCAACGTTTTTGGGACAAGGTCCGCCGTCGCGACTCAGGTCCTCGCCGCAAAATGGCACGAGTATTCTGACGAAGCCATTCAAACGACCATCTCCAACCTTGGCGCTTCTGCCGACGTCCATGGCCATCCATATCATACCGCCATCCGTGTGCTCTCATCTGCTCTCCACAACCTGTCGCGGGTTAGGGCCGAATTAGAGGAGGAGAGAAGGGTGTTGAAGGAAAAGGAGGGCGCAAGGCGTGAGAGGGCAGATGCGTTGCTGAAGGAGCTGTTGCCCTCCGAGCAGGACATCGCGAAACGCGTGGTACAGTCGATATTCGCCGACGCTGATGAAGCCCGTCACCAGGTCCCTCGAAAACAGAGTTTTATGGCAAGTGGTTCCAATAGTCCTATTTAAACCTTTGCACTAATCTTATGAACAGTCTCTTACCGAGTCGCTGAGCGAAGCCCTGGCGGACGACGTGTCATTGTTTGAACACCCTCAATTGACAGTTATGCCCGAAGAATCCGAGTCCGAAACCATCCCAACCACACCCTTACATGCCCCAGGTGACAACACTCCTAGATTATCCATTGGAGAAACCTTTCCCCCCTCAGACGAACCTCCCGACCGTGACGATCCCACCATTGTGCCCGTCCGACAACGCCCTGAGCGCCCCTCCATGGGTGTGTGGATGGGCTCCTGGTGGGGAGTCAAGGGAAAGTCTCGGTCTCGTGCATCCTCCAAGGCAGCCGATGAAGGGGCAACCAAGGGCCCAGTTCCGAATGGAGTAGTGCACCAACGCTCCGCTAGGCGCAAGACTGCCAAGAGTGTCTTCGGGACCATCGGTATCTCCTTGCTTGGCCCTGTACCGCCAACAACATCACCTGTCAACCCTGACGACCCCGCCGTCCCGGCCGAACCCCGTGTTTCATCCGATGTGGACTCTGTTCGATCCACATATACGACTCAATCGACACATACGACCGCGCACAGTGTCACTGCCGGAACATCCACTATATCTTCCCCAATTCAGTCCACCTTTGCGGCCTCTCCTGCCGCTCCACGCCTCACCACTTCTTTAGACGTTTCGGATGCCCTGGAAGGAGCTGGTTCGGTCTCTATCAACGTTTTCTCGCCTCTTGTTCAAGGCTCGTCATTGCGTGCTATAGCCCATGCCACACGGGTGATGACAGCCGGGCCTGGCAGTATCCTCGCGGACCAGGGCCGGGAAACCGGACCCTTGGTCTCTCAACTTGCGTTTGACCTTATCAAGAACGCACGAGATAGAGGCGTCACTTTCCACGAGCGAGTGAAGGATCGGAGGGATGTCAAGCAGGAGACCGGGGCAACATTGACCGCTGTTGTTGTCGACAAACAAGGTCCGACACCGATCATCACCCCGTCCAAGGGCCTAGACGCAACGACCACACTCAATCGTGCACTGTCGGGTGACGGGCTGAAAAAGAGCAAGTTCAGCAACCAGGGATCCTCGATTGCGCAGGTCGCATCGCCTCTATTTGGTTCGCTTTTGAGGCAGCAGCAACGAAAATCTCCGCATACCGACAACTTGAAGCCCGCAGGCGACTCCTCCTCCTCCTCACCTTCTTCCAAACTCCTCCGTCCCAGCAATGCACCACCCACTGCGACCCTCCCGCCCTCATCTTCGTCATCCTCGACCCTCGGCCGCAAACCCACCTCAGTCCCGCTCGAATCCATCATCCCAGCCACGGCCAAGCCTCCGACAGAGTACCTCTCCCGGACATACACCCCTCTCACATCCAAGTCCTTCCGCTTCTCCATGCCGCTCCCGCAGGCCGCCGCCCGGTTCACGATGTACCACGACGACAAGAAGCCGCTGACGGACCGTTACGGGTTCATGTATGATGTTGCGCAGTATGATGTTCTGCTGCTCATGCGGGCGAGGGAGTGCGGGAACACGGCGCCTGCGTGCTTGACGGGGGTGAAGATTGCGGATAGGCAGGAGGACGATGGATGGCCTGATGAGGATGAGGAGGAGGGTGGTGGTGTGGGTGGGGAGGAAGGAGGCGGTGGTGGAGGTGTTGTGGGCAATGTGGGTGTGGGGATGGAGATTGTGAAGGGGAGTTGCCCGTGTGATGGGGACCTGGGATACGTGCCCCCGACTCTTCCGCAGCAGGAATCCCCTTTGGATGGGGTAGCGCCTGCTGTTGCGGGCGGGTGGGATGCACGGTCTCTGAACGTGAGCATTACCTCCCGCTCGTCGTCGTCAAAGAGCAGACACCGCTCCTCCACGCTCGTCTCCTCCCCTGCGGGCATGTCGACATCTGCCACGTCGATTCTTTCCGTCAATGCGGACACGCCACGGCATGCGTGTGCCAACACTGTCCGAGCTCTGTTGGCGCAGTTGACGGAAATACATGATCAGCGGCAGCGCACGCAGAGGAGGGAGTGGGATGTGTTTGTGAAGCAGCGGAGTCGAGTGAGGTTGCCCAAGTCGTCTTCGTCTGCGATGTTGGCCCCGGGGAGGGACACCCAGGCTGCTGCTGCTGTCCTTGGGCTTGGGATCGGGGCTGGTGCAGGGGGGGATGAGGAGGATGAGGATGAACTGGCGCATAGTGAGGGGTTGATTGGGTTTGCACAGCTGGGGCTGGCAGTGAATAGGGATGAGAGGAGGGAGTTTGACCGGCTTGTGAGGAGTGGGATTCCGCTTGTGTATCGGTCTAAGGTGTGGTTGGAGTGTAGTGGCGGATTGGAGATGCGGGAGCCGGGGGTGTTTCGGGATTTGTTAATGGAGGCTGGGGGTGGAGCGGGGGTGGAGGCGGAGATCGAGAAGGACGTTGGGAGGACTATGCCGTTGAATGTGTTCTTTGGGGGTGATGGGGCTGGGGTGGATAAATTGCGGAGGGTGTTGGTCGCTTATAGTCGGTGGGTTATCTTTTGGACTTTCTGCAGATGGAATCTTAAACCATTTTCAATCTCCAGACGCAACCCAGCTGTCGGCTATTGCCAGGGGATGAACCTCATCACGTCGACTTTGTTGCTTGTCCATGCCGATGAGGAGGAAGCGTTTTGGACACTTTGTGCCATTGTGGAGCGCATATTGCCAGAAGACTTCTTTTCGCCGTCCTTACTCCCATCTAGGGCATGTCCCCTCGTGCTGCTGGACTATGTGCAGGAATATGCACCTAAGCTGCATGCACATCTGAAGGCGCTCGAGATTGACCTCGCTGCGATCTGCTTCTCCTGGTTTCTGTCCCTTTTCACGGATTGCTTACCTGTCGAGGTCTGTGCGCTTTCCTCCATTATGAATGCGTCTGTTGATGGCTGCCCCAGACCCTCTTTAGAGTCTGGGACGTGTTTCTTGTAGATGGATTAGACATTCTCTTCCGTGTCGCACTGGCCATTTTACGGAGCAACGAGCAGGAACTGTTGAGGTGTGAATCGGTGCCAGCGGTTTATGTTGCGTTGGAGAATCTGCCGACGAGGATGTGGGAGGCTGATAAACTTATGCAGGTATGTTGGAGGAGGATAAGTCTATGTGTTTATTGACTCTCTTTTTCCCAGTTGGAGCTGGAACTCCGGAGTTCGGTGGGACATACGGACCTTGTGAACAGACGTAGGGCACATGTAGCTATTCTCAGCCAGCTAATAACTTAAAAATGGTCTGGACGATCGGCTGCGAGTGGCTTCGTGAGGTGTGAAATCTTTGCACCTTCATATCTTCTTTGATCAAGTGTCTTCCAAACTTTGCCAGTGTTGTCGAGCGCTGGTGATTCAAAGGGAATTAGACGTTGATCGCTAAAGGATGTCTTCTCTTCATATTGATTAACCCAAGTGACAATCGGTGGCTGGGGTTTCTGGATATATCGGTCCTGGCCATCGTCTGGCCAGGAGATGCCAGCTCATGCTCGCATCATCCCCTTTTTAGATTGTTCTCGTTTTGTACTAAGACTCAAACCGTCCTCGTCATTTTATCGCTTCCCAGGCTGGATACTTTGGCTGACATGCTTTCATTAGTAAGGTTATATCGATACACTAATTGTTTTCAAACTTCAGAAATGCCAGCTATCCTTTCGAGACTGCGCGATCATTTCTAAATGACTCATGTGCATCACTCCGACACTCTCGAATCATGTCGCCAGGGTTCTCCCGCCGTAATGTATCGGTTTTGCATGGCTGTGTTGGGCTGCAGTGCAGTGGATTACTTTGCACTAGACCCAAGTATCACACTTGGGTCTAGTAGGCACCAACCTCCATCATCCAAATCAAATATATAAAGTTGATCAACTTATTCTAACCGGGCGTCAGTATTCAAAAATGCGCGTACGTAGTGCGGTGCATATGGATATCTGGTGCATTTGTATGCATCCCTGGAAAGTTCCGTCCTAATGTCTGCCCTCAAAACGACCTGGCCGCTCAGCCGTGTTCCTGGGCCAGTCACCACTCTCCACCCATACCATGTCTGTGCGATGCCCCAGCATCGCGTCCAGCCCGACGAGATCGTTGACCCGATCTCCATACAATCCTCAACCAGTGTCCGTGCAGACCGTCGTCAAGCCCGACAACGACTCCGAGTCGCACCCGTTGCTCTCAGCACCCAAACCAACACCGCTCCCCATCTACCAGCTGCTCATCATCTACTTGATCGAGTTCACGGAACCACTCACGACGTCCGTCGTATCTCCTTTCATCAACCAGTTCGTGCGAGACACGGGCATCATTGGAGGGGATGAGCGCAAGACGGGGTATTACGCCGGGATCATCGTGGGTGTCGTTGTCGCTCCCTGTTGTCGTTCTGAACGTGACCGGTGATAACATTGATGTATTTGGCACAGGGTTCAGCTTTCTTTTTCTCGCAGGCTCTCACCGCGTTCCACTGGGGTGCCGCCTCGGACCGGTTGGGCAGGAGATTTATTCTGGTACTCGGGCCGTTTGGGCTTGGGTTAGGCATGCTGGGTGTTGGTCTAGCAAGCGAATTTTGGTCTTTGGTCTTCTTTCGCTGTGTTCAAGGAGTGTTTGATGGTAACATCGGTACGTGGTTGTTCTGACAAGTCTACCACCCGCGAAACCTCTTCGCTTAGGAGTCTCCAAGAGTGTCATCGCCGAGGTCAGCTGCGATGAGGTCCTATAAGTTCGAAATGAAGGTTGATTTGTATTTGCATTTGCAGATAACGGATGATACGAATATCGGCGATGCGTTCGCATGGATGCCAATGACTTGGGGATTTGGTACGACTATCGGGCACGTGGATTCTATCTTGGACTCTTTTGGTTTCTGATCTTTCGCGGTCTAGACCATTCCTTGGAGGGGTTCTATCGGAGCCAGCAAAGAGGTGGCCGGACACGTTTGGAAAATTCGAGTTCTTCCGTCTGCACCCATACTTTCTTCCGTGTACGGCGGCGGCGGCTATTACGTTTTTGGCGGGCGTCATCACCTTCCTGGGTCTGAGAGAGGTAGGCAGGGTGTTTTCGGCCTATAAGAATGACTTGATTTCATCCTTCTATTACCTAGACGTTGCCATCTGCACTCGCGCGACAGCGGGAGAACGAGCGCAAAAAGGATGGAGATTTAGGGTCTCGTTTGCTAGATCAGTCGGATGGGCCTGACTACGGTTCGCGAGGGAACACAGAGGGATGTATACCATTCACAGAACTTGGAGAGCGTGAAGAGGCGCCGCCCCCTCCATTCAGCGCCTTGCTTGTCCCTCGGGCGCTGCTACCGATCGTGGTCTACATGTTCCAGGCGTTAATCGACATGAGCTGCCAGGTCATCCTGCCGCTCATGTATTCCACATCAATTCCGCTCGGCGGGTTGGGGTTCGATGCATACCGGATCGGCCTGCTATTGACCATTTCGGGCGTGGTGAATTCGGTTGTGATGTTGTTCGTGCTAGGGAGGGCGGTGAGGACGTTTGGTGCGAGGGCGGTGCATATTTTTTCGTATTCAACGTATTTTCTGCATATCGTGCTTTACCCTGTTGTGAGTTCACTGGCTCAGCGATCGGGTGGGGTTGATAGGACGGCCTGGGCGGTTATTACTGTTCAGCTGATGTGCCGGTTGATGAATGGGATGTCGTACGGTATGTGGTTTTGTTTTCTGACATGTGAACGTAACTGAGGCCGCCAGGCTCCATTCTCATCCTGATTGCGCAAAGTGCACCTTCACGGTCGGCTCTGGGTGTTACAAACGGTCTGGCGCAGGCGCTGGGTTCTGTCGCGAGGGCTCTGGCACCGTCCGTGGCATCCTCGCTGTTTTCGCTGTCGTTGCAGTGGCAGACGATGGGAGGAAACATGGTGTATCTTGTCCTGGCAGGACTGACGCTGTTTGGGATGAGTTTGGCGTTTACGTTGTCCAAGGACGCACATTTGGCGAAATGATGAGCACAATTCCACGTCCATCTGTCTCTTTGCATGACGGCCCGGGGGTTATCTGTTTCGTAATAGAATGACTTTAGCGGTGTTGATATAATGTCGTACTAGGTCATACCCATTCTGGCAGATCAAACCTTGAACTTGAAGTTTGACGTTTGAGAAGGCGGTCCAAAACTCGTGGCGCGTTATTTACCAAGGACCTTTGGGAATAATAACTCGGTCACATGATGTTGGTTCAATTAATTTAAAATTTGTTACTCAGGTCCTCCCTCCTCCCACTCCCCCCCCCCCCCCGCGCACCCACCCTATTCTACCGTGATAAACGAATCTTACCGCTCGTAGGTGACCGTATGATCTAAATCACTCTCAGCTGATGAAATGACCTAGAAACCCACGCTCACTACTGACGACATTATTCTAACCAATATTGTAACGCGACTTGCAGAAAAAAAAGAAACAAAAATAACGATAACGATATGGCTGCACCAACCCAGCAGTATCCCCCTTGGCTCACACCCGTTCCCTCTGTATTCACCGATCCGAATGGTGTACTGACAACGATAACGGAGGTTAAATACTTGCCGTTGACATACTATGGCCCCAGTGTTCGTATTTGAGTGGCCTGGACCCTTTGCGAGATGCTCATTTGCGCTTGGCAGATACCACTGGATTCAGACTGGACATACGGTGGTCTGACCCCGCCTGCGTCTACTACTAGTCCCGCAGAAACCACATCGTCTACCCCTACACAGACAGTCACAGAACCCACCTCCGTCACGACCTCACCTGCGATACCTTCTACTGCGATAACCTCTACTGCGATAACCTCTTCCTCTACTCCGCTCCCAATACCTTCCACATCCGCTGCGACACCTACTTCATCATCTTCTACTATATCATTATCACCTTCATTTACTTCTTCCCCCTCACCTTCTTCATCTAGTTCTACATCTATTGTCCCCACCCCAACATCAAAGGGTACGTTGAGCCACACCCAACGGGACGGCATTATCGTGGGTAGCGTCCTTGGACTGGTTTTCATCGTCCTATTTGCTCTCCTCATCTGTTTGTGCCGCAAAGGACCTCGCACGGCTCGGGACGAAGCGTCCCGGAATCACACACCCCGCTCTGGTTTCGACAACGGTTTCGTCATGGTCGATTACCCCGAGGAAGGTGCTCCCCGGCCAAGTGGCGGGGAAACAGATCCCTTCTTGCAAAGGAACGCACCCCGACAACGTGCGGACCCGGAGATGGGGGGCCGACCCCAAGGGTCCCGTGCTGGATCTCGTGTTCCCGCACCCGTCCCGGGAAATACCAGCTTGTCGTCTTCTGGTTCTTCGACCAACGTCTCTGGCTATGGGACAGTCATCGAGCGCCCCACACTTAATCTGCTACCAAGCACGAGGGAAGAGCTCGCGTCTCGACGTGGCCATATCCTCTCACAGGATGAGCTGAACCAACTCGAAGAGGAAGAATTCTCGGAGAAGCGGGAAGAGATGGTCCTCGTTCCCCCTCCTCGGATTGTTGAACCCAATGCTCCATCCTCTCTCTCCGTGCCACCTGCATTTAAACATCAATCGTCCCAGTACTCTTTTAATCCCGATCTCGATGGTGATGAACCCGCCAGGGTGTTCACTGCCCGTCGTGTTCGCGTGGACGAACTTGCTACCCAGTCCACACCTTGGCTCCCTCTTGGCGTCCGCCGCCCGTCCATGGGCAGTGGTGGGTTTTTTGACAGCTTGCGCCGCCTGAGTTGGTTCAAGCATACTGATTCGGGAAGAAACTCGTGGCCTCTTTCGTTGTCCAGGGATGAAGACGTTGAAGCCGGCAAATCCTTGTTAGGCCACCCCGAGATGCCCGGACATCTCAGGTCCGGGAAGGGACTGACTTTAAACTCTGATCGTCCCATCTCGGCCGTCAGTGCACATAGTGGGACAACGATTTTCTTCGACGCTATATCTTCCCTGCCTTCTACGCCTACCAGCCTTATGGGTACACCCCCCACACCCCTACCACGTGCACTTACTCCCTCTGGTCCTGGTGCCGGACATGTTTCTTCCGCGTGGCAGGCCAACATTCCAGCGGCCCCTCATTCTCCGCCTGCGTATAGCATTGGTTTTCTTGATGACTCGACGGACATCCCGGACATCCCGAATCTGAATCATGGTCTGCCTACTGGTTATGACGTGCTTGATATGCCGGCACCCCCTGCTGTGACGCATTTTACTTCCCATCCGTCGATGCCGTCCTTGGAGCACATGAAATCGGTGACGAGCGCGAGCGCAAGCGTCGCGACGTATCCGGCCCCGCCCGGCCTTGCGGATGTGCCGTCGAAGATTTGGACGGACACCTCACACTTGGGTGGTTGTGACGTGAACAATAGTGTTTCCGTTGATGTTCTGGAGCAGGACCCCCCCGCTCCCGGGGAGTCTTGGAGACACCTGGCGGAGGGCGTCGCTATTGTGAAGCGCACGACGTTTGGACAGCCACAGAGGCCGGGTCAAGTAAGTCTCCATTCTCTCATCCTGGTACTAAATCTCACCTTGTCCATCACGCCAGCTGGTGAGCGTCCCATCGGAAGACGAATCGCTTGCCTCAATGCGGTCCCCATTTTCGGGGCACACACGCTCCACAGGCTCAGCACCTGCGTCGCGACACGCCCCCTCTAGTGGCTCTTCCTCGCCGCGGGCGGGAAGCGGTGGTGGTGGTGGCCCGGGGGGCAGCTACCTGTCGCTGGTGCACTCGAGCAGCATATCCTCAGACGCACGGAGACGACGCGCAGCGTCGCCGATGCTCTCTGTATTTGGTGGCGCAAGTCCTCCGATGAGCTCGGTGTTGCTCGCTGCGCCGACCGCGGCACATTTCGAGGCGGAAAGGGCTCCAGCGCAGAGGCTTGGCGGTGGCGGGGATCTACTCTGGGAGTTTGTATCTGAAGACTCGGCCGAGTCGAGGAGTCCTCCCGGGAGCCCGACAAGTGCGCCGTGGGCGGCGGGGTTGGGTGAGAATTGGATGGCTTTGTAAGGTTTTTATGTCCCTTGTGCGATTGGATCAGCCTTGCATTCCGTCGGTCCAACTTCCTCACCGCGGCTTCGTATGTACGTGTGCCCATTGCGTGGTGGAGTGCCTCGATCTAGGTTGGACACGATTGGAAGGAGAGCTTTGGAGTGATTTTGGAGTGTCAGTCATTATTTCTGACTCGTGTATTTGTTGAGATCATTTCTTGTTCACGAGTACCTACGGCAGGACATCGCAATGATATCGATGTATGATATGTTTTTCTTGGAGTGGTCAGTTCACCGGTGGGCAGCTTTGAGTGGGTCCTGACTGCCACAACCATGTAGGCTTAGATAACATGTTCCCCGTACGTACGAAGAAGCATCCAAGTATCGCCCGAGTCATCTCGGCGATTCCAGATGTAGACACTGTCGTCTTCGTGGCTAAAAGTCACACTGAGCCTTGACTGAGTAGTACGGCATAACTTCTGAAAACCCTCGGGCGTCCTAGTATCGGGGTACAGCGTACGCACAGGGAATCTTCCTCGACTGCAGGGCCTCCCTGCCGTACCCCTTGGTCGTAGGGCGGTACTTCAAGTTGGTTGCAATTGGTACACTGAAACTCATTTGAACTCGCAGAGAGGGAACGTCCAACCAACGTGCGTGCAGCTGTCCAGCTTGAGTAGACTGTAGTTCATTATACCACTCATTAACGGTATTGAGTCTCTTTCCACATTCGCTCAGGTTCTCTGACACACAACCATTTTTAGGGCGAAAGCGGGGTCTGCGGAGCCTGCAGCTGGAGTTAGACTGTCTAACAACAAGACATGTCCACACCATGCGCGCTGGTAACGATTGTTATGTAGAGGGATTGAGGAAGATTTGAAACGTCGTTACTAACACTGGAGCGTGCCATCGTTGCTGCGGCTGTCGAGCCGTCGTCCTCATCGTACAATAAATATCAAAAGGAAATACCTGAGACTGGATTGAATGAGGTACAAGAAATAACAGACGAAGATGTGTTTTCCC
>Ga0307516_10002979_pt1 | contig 22111 bp, 28 predicted proteins | sample 19_EM_MG_FD_203310 | JGI IMG/M metagenome (GOLD analysis project Ga0307516, IMG submission 203310) | Populus trichocarpa ectomycorrhiza microbial communities from riparian zone in the Pacific Northwest, United States - 19_EM | ecosystem: Host-associated > Plants > Roots > Unclassified | place... | reverse complement strand
GGAATAACGGGCGCCGTTGCTTTCCTAGTCACCGAACTCTGCCTTGCTCGCGAACCCGTCCTGGCTCCTTTCATGCTGAAGCAAAAGATCCCGGTTCTCGTCGGACTGTCCGGTTTTTTGATATCGCTTTGCACGTTTAATATCATCTATTTCTTTCCGCTGTGGTTCCAGACGGTCATGATGACGAGCGCTTCGACAGCCGGTAAGGATCGGTTGTCTCGTTTGGATAAAATATATGACATACCTTGATCGTCATGATGATACAGGCTGGCACTTGGCTCCGAACAGCGCGGCTGTGCCTTTGGGTTCCTTGTTTGCTGGATATATGATGCACAAGACAGGGAGGTACAAGGTGATGAACCTGACTCTCGGATGGCTCCCTTTCTTTAGCGCGATGATAATTTCGTCGCTGCGGACTGATTCGCCACCCCTTCTTACTTGGGTTTGCATTGTATGTGTGAATGTCGTGATCTGAACGGGACGGATTCTGACTGCCTATTCTTGACTTGGTAGGTACCACTTGGGTTTGGCAATGCTGTTGTCATGCAGACCGTGCTTAGTATGTCTCTTCTCACATCTTTTTCTTTCTTTTTTATTGATCATCCGTTCTCGCAGTTGCTCTTCTCGTCCGACTACCTTGTAAGCGGCATACTAGATTCTGAAATATCGCTACTCTGTCATGAATGATTCTGGACACAGCGTCAAAGGTAGGCGTCGGCACAGGTTTCGATGCCCTGTTCAGGGGTTTAGGTACATGCCCGTCCAACCATTGTGCCGTTTTCGCCATGATTAACCATCGAGGTTGACCCACTCAGGACAAGTATGTGGAGTAGCCGTGTCTTCTGCTTTGTTCCAGTCGAGATTGTATGCAGAGCTGCATAGAAGTATCACTGGGCCCGGTGCTGAAGAAGTTTGTTGGAGCCGAGACTCTTTTTATCGCCATCTCTCTCGATATGTGAGACTGATGAGGACCATAGCTGATATCGAAAATACGACACTCCTTGACGGTGGTGACGACGCTCCCTCCGGATCTGCAAGCGGCAGCGCGGGCCGCGTATGGTGTGAGTTTGCATGGGGTGTTTGTCCTCGCGGCAAGTTCGGCCCTTTTGGCGTTTATTGTGCAGTTACCGGTATGTGTGGTTTTTTGGATGTCCCCAGTCCAAGTTGATCTGTTCTATACTTATCACCAACCCCAGATACCGGATAAAGATTTGGATTCAACATAAGAAAACTGTCGGCGTGGCTTCTTGCAGCTGCTGGCGAGGAATAGAGGATGTTGGCTGACGAGGAACATATGCCATCTGGTTTTGACTGGCCACTCGTCTTGGGATTAGATAGAATGTATTGCCAGTGGATCGGGAATTGGAAAGTCCGGCATCAATTGGCACAGCGACTGGGTCGGTGACGGCATCACGGCATGGGGTTATTTCGAACTCCGAGGCATCACGACATAACAGGTCTCCTTGTTTTCGCCACCATGCCCACCGCAACTGCTCTCACACCACCCCCAACGCCAGCCCTTAGGAACACCCAAGTCCCCTCAGAAGTGTCATGTCAGCCCTGGTCTCGCCCCCTGGTGTTGCGGTGTGAGCGATGATGTAGACACAGAAGGTAAATCCATCACTTCCCTGCTCCTCCCGGCGAATTCCTCGTCGGCCGCATTGGTGGCCCAGCGCGCCAGGTACAATGAGAATGGATCCAGCCATAACCTCGCTGTCAGTTTTAACAGACCCAAGGGTCTTCTCACCTGACCTCCCTCATGCGACTCTCCCTCTCATACACCCTCCCGGACGTCTCTGCTCTTGCCATAGGCCCGATGGCACGCACGAATAAGGCAAGTCCCCTCCCCTGCTAATCTCCCTCTAACAAAACCTGCAGGGCTAGCACGTGCATGCGAAACAGCAACGATACGAAGCGGCAGGCGTGGGCAGGAGTCGGGAGGAGAGGCCGGCACAAGATGGCACCACGTCAGGCGCGAATGAACTGCGTTAGCAGCGGAAAGGCGAGATAACTCCTCCCCTCCCCTCCTACCAATGAAACACCTGAAGGGACATGGTACTGGACACGAGCAGAGGAGGGTGCGGAAAACATGGTGGAGAGGAAGAGAAGGGTGGGGAATGGCATGGAGCTTGGTAGAGGGGCCAGTGGCAGCAGGGGTGGCTAGCAGAGCTGCCAGAGCGAGGCGAGCGGTCGTCACAGTGTGCGTGTGTTAGCCAGATTTATATTTGCCCTTCCGCTCCCTTGCGTACCGTAGATTTTAATGTTATGTATTTTATTGCAACTTCAAGTTGTATCTCTGAGCATCGAGTGAATTATATAGCAACTTGAGAGCTAGGGAGAATGAGGTATGTGCACGCGGGTGCTCGAGAATGGTATCTTTATTTGCACGCTGTTTGGTATCATGCCGCAGTGCCTCCATCCTGGTCGCCGGTCCTCTGTCGCCGGACTTTCCAATTCCCATACTTTCTGTAACGTCCGTGTCATTCTCGCCCCCTCACCTCGATGAACATTTGTTTTCGTGTTTGACACTGGTGGAGGTTTTCAAGGATGTATGTATTCCATTTATATGACCTGGGAGGCTTTCCATCCAATTCTCTGCAGAGTGATGAGTCACGCCCAAACCCCTGTCGCCGCATTTCCACCTTCGCCGTAAGTAACTCAGTCAGGCCTGGGAGCCACACCCTAGTAAGCGCTAAGCGACTTGTAAGCGACTGCATATCACACGCATCAAGTGATGAATGTGATGAACTTTTCGAACTGAACTCTCTGAACTTAATAATTGAGCACCCCTAATATGTTCACAACGTTTTTTTGTTGCCCAAAGTTGATCCGGCCTGTCGTTTTCTGTTTGGAAACTTTGGATGTGTCATTGATGGAGGGAAGACCGGCTACGTGGCCCCATTCCAGCTATTGCTATGTACTCACATCTTATCTTTATATAAAACTTATCGCGTTTTGATGTCCCAGGGGCCAGAATCCTTTTCGTCGCTTCTCTCCCTTGCAATCTCCTAATGCCACCCCCCTCGTCGGAGCGTGATGCCTTGCTGCCACGAACATTCAGCGGGACTGAAAACGAGGACTCCGAGGACCCATCGAAGCCCCAGCTCTCTCGTGTCGGTCCCACCGAAATCTCTCAATCGACGCGATGGGGAATTCTGGCGGGGGTATGGTCGGCTACATTTCTTTCAGTGAGGAGGCTTAACGTGCTTTCATCCTCCATTGCGTGGCTCATCCTGACTTTGCCAGGCCTTAAACCGTAACGTGCTATCCTCTCATAACCCGATCGTGTCCTGAACTTAAAATACAACAGACACGCTTGTCCCGACGAGTACGCATTAACATCTTCGATCAGTGTTCATTTTACATCGTTAACTTAGCTCCTGATATCAGTGGTGCCTTCGATATCCTCCGAATTCAAAAAGTTCAACCAGGGAAGCTGGATAGGGACCGCGTACGTTCCACCAGAATCTCCTGCACAGCCATTTTTGATTCGATGTGGGAGACAGTTACCTGCTTTCGGCGTGCACCTTCACACCACTCTATGGTCGCCTCTGCGATGTCCTGGGACGAAAATGCGCCAACCACCTTGCGCTGTTCTTTGCAGCAGCGGGCGTAATAGGCTGCGGTATGTCCACGACTATGGAGATGCTCATATTATCACGATTCGTGCGTTATTTTTCAAGTTCTGTCCAAGTATGAAAGGACGGAGGTGAACTCGCAAATTATAATTAGATAGCTGGAATTGGGGGCGGCGGACTGTGGACGACCTCGTCGTGAGTGCCAGTTTACACCTTGCTTGTTCACCCAAGGTTTGATAGCGGAAAATTGGCAGGGTGATTGTGAGCGACATGTACAGCATACGGGTAAGATCATGATCTTGTCGTGCGAAGGAAGAAAAGATTCGACTTTTTTCTTTTTCTAGGAAAGGGGACTCACGCAGGGCATCGCGAGTGTATTTAATGCGGTTAGTGTTTCTCACACCGTCGTCCAAGGACGAACGCCTTATTATTCCTAGGTGGGAACGGGTCTCGGTGGGCCATTTGGTGGCTTCATCACGGATCGGTGAGATAGATCATCACCTATGTCAAAGCAACTCCACAGTGAAACTTGGGCTTCTTAGGTTTGGTTGGCGATGGGCTTTCCTGATCCAGATCCCGCTATTTCTTGCGTCCTTCTTTATGACATCGTATAACCTGCAATACGTCACACCTGTAAGATTTTTCTCTTGGTCTTTCGGAAGAGCACAACTAGATTTCTGACTATACTCTTTTTAGGGAAAAGGGAAGAGTACACGAGAGATCTTAGGAAGGGTTGATTGGGGAGGACTTGTGACCCTTCTCCTGAGTGTACGGCCGTTTTTGATTTTTATCTGCTGATAGAGTTCTGAATCGCTCGAACTGGTTAGGTCGGCTCGTTTCTGCTCTTTCTTAGCTTGCGGTACAATGAGGGATTACCGGTACGTCCCTTTCAGACTACGTCCTTCCCCCTGAGCCTTGACGCTATATCGAAGTGGTCCGACAACACCGTCATCGCGTCTCTCTGTCTGGGCATAACGGGAGCCATTGCATTCCTAGTCACCGAACTCTGTCTTGCTCGTGAACCCGTCTTGGCTCCTTTTCTGCTGAAGCAAAAGATCCCGGTTCTCGTTGGATTGTCGGGTTTTTTGGTATCGCTTTGCACGTTTGCTATCATCTATTTCTTTCCGCTGTGGTTCCAGACGGTCATGATGACGAGCGCTTCGACGGCTGGTAAGGATCGGTTGTTCATTTCGATAATATACGGGATGACATACCTTGATGATATAGGCTGGCACTTGGTGCCGAACAGTGTGGCTATACCCTTGGGTTCTCTGTTTGCTGGATACATGATGCACAAGACGGGGAGGTACAAGATGATGAATCTGACCCTCGGACTGCTTCCTTTCATTGGCGCGGTGATGATTTCTTCGTTGCGGACTGATTCGGCGCCTCTTTTCACTTGGGTCTGCATCGTATGTTTGAATGTCGCGATTTGAACTGGAGAGTTTTTGACTGTTTGTTTCTTTTTACTTGGTAGGTGCCACTCGGATTCGGCAATGCTGTTGTCCTGCAGACGATGCTTAGTATGTCTCTTATGTTTTCACTTGCTTTTTTATTGATCGTCCGTTCTCGCAGTTGCTCTTCTCGTCCTACTACCTTGTAAGCAGCATACCTGATTCTGAAAAATCGTTACTGAATGACTCTGGTTACAGCGTCGCACATAGGTGTCGGCATAGGCTTCGATGCCCTGTTCAGGGGTATAGGTATGTGCCCGTCCGACCATCGTGCCGTTTCGCCATGATTAACCCCGCTCAGGACAAGTAGGTGGAGTGGCCGTGTCTTCCGCTTTGTTCCAGTCGAGACTGGACGCAGAACTGCGTAGGAGTATCACTGGACCTGGTGCTGAAGAGGTTCGTTGGAGCGGAGACTCTTTCTTTTCGCTCACTCTCTCGAGACTGACGAAGACCCATAGCTGATATTGAAAATACGACACTCCTCGACGGTGGTGGCGACGCTCCCTCCGGATCTGCAAGCGGCAGCGCGGGAGGCGTACGCTGTGAGTTTGCACGGGGTGTTTATCCTCGCGGCGTGTTCGACGCTTTTGGCGTTTGTTGTGCGGTTACCGGTATGTATGGTTTTTTGGATGTGCACTGTCTTTGATCACTTGTTACCAACCTCCAGATACCGGATAAGGATTTGGATGAACATAATAAGAGTGTGGACGTTGCTTCTTCTGGAGGTTCGGAAGAGAGGGATCGGATACGGGGCTCCAGAGGACAATAGGGGAGGGTATTTTACCCGTTCCTTTCCACATTTTGGACGTTCAGGGAACTCTGTCAATTCTATTTTGGAGAGGTATTTATCTAGCATGATATCTGGCTGTCCCCGTGGAGCGTTCGCCAGACCTGATTAAGTTGATTTTATATTACATTAATTTTATTACCTTTCCTTCAACTCCAAGTTCTCCGAAGTCTCGATCAAATGCCGTAGCGCAGCGTTGACTCTCTTCACCATCGGTTTCGTTCCACCCCAAGCCCACAAGAGTTCGCCCACCTTGGGCATCGGCACATAACCATCATAGTGTGGTATAGCGCACTCGACCGGCTTCACGACCTCCACGAAGCGGTACACGAGGTGAGAGTTTCTCTTATGTTCCGGCAAGGTCGACACCTCAAAGCGAACCTTGATGATGCCCGTGTACGGCGGCCGTGAGGCATGTCCCCGAGCATTATGTATCTTCATCCTCGTCGCGTGAATTTCCCCCTGGACCATGGTATACACGTTCATCGTTCCGACCGCCAAATCGACCGCAAATGGCTCGTCAAGGGTGCGCAGGACCTGGCCGGTCTGGAAGTACCGCCCTGGGGAGGAGGGATCGGCGGAGGACGTGGAGAGGGTATGGAGCTCGTGGAGGATGTGGGGGTTGATGGTGCCGTCGCAGAGGAGGATTTGGCGGAGGCCACGACATGCTGGGCGGGTGGCGATGCTTAGGAAGGGGATGGACCAGGGGTGGGTGCGGTCTTTGTTGAGGAGGTCGGTGCCGAGGGGGAAGGAGGCGAGTCGAGGTGGGCGTCTTTTCAGCCGTTTGGAGATGGACTCTGAACAGCGCACTTCAGCCAGATGGTACTCTGATGATGTTCAAACGTAACGCGTGGCGTAAGCTTAAGGTAGCCCATGTGGAGGAAGACATGACCGCGCTCCCATCAGAGTCGGGAGTGCTTCGCGTCCCTGCATCAACGTGCCAACTGGATCGGGTTGCCCTACCATTTATGTCGAAATCAGATAAATTGCGTGCCCCAAACCGAATTCAACTCAAAGGCTGGCCTTTCGAATTCCCCGCTGGCAGGCATCCGAAAACAGCTCCCCCTCACTTCACTCCAACTCACATCAGCCAACAATTGTACCTTGAACCGAGTTCGACTCAAAGGCTGGCCCTGAATTCTCCGCTTAAGTATCCGAAAAACATTCTCTACTCCAGAACACACCATGCATGTTCCCTCTACATCTATTCTCATTCTCGTCGCACCCATCCTCTGGTCCGCCGCTTACCCAGTCGCATCGCAACCAGGCGACGGGAACATCTTCCTTCGCGGCCTCCCTTTGCATCCCGGGTATGTCAGATCTAGTTCTCCAACTCATCTCAAGTCGACCCCAACTCACCTCACTCTAGGTGCAATAAGGGCACTCGGATTCAAATAACCGAGGGTGAATGCCATGCACTCGGCGACGAAGAAGCATATGGATTTCGGCCGCTGGAAGGAGGTTGCAAATATCCCTCACCCGGTGGCAACCGCCACGGGAACTGTTGGGTGCGTGATCCCCACAAGGCCCCGCCTCCCACGTATGTCTAGATCTCCAACTCATCTCAAGTCGACCCTACCTCACGTCACTTTAGGTGCAATAAGGGCACTGTTTCCCCGGTAATGTCTGCGGCTGCATGCAATGCAAACGCGATCCAATATGGCTTTGTGCCGATCGGAAGACTTTGCCAACACCCCATTGTACCCACTTATTATGGGTACTGTTACGTGGGCTAGATTGATGCATAATTTCCTGTAATCACAAGTGTTAGGTCTCGCAAATTTTATTTTCGCTGCAAGGCCGTCCAAAAATAATGCTGCATCACCATCTCATCAACCCCTTGGCATCAACCTGCGATCAAACCAACCTCGTTGCCATTTTGGCTTCCCATATCCATACCTTGATGCATGAGAATGGGTTTTTCGATGTGACCGAAACCATCGCCGCGGGGTCGACGGGTTCGTAAAGAAGAAGTGAACACGACTGAAACCCACATCGTTACACCAAACCCGCACGATACCTCCTTGAAGTTCGAGGCCGCCGTTGTCTTCCAGGATGTGATGGTCCGTATCCATGTCGTGCTCACCACCCAGAATTATACAAATAGGACAATTCAAGGACACTTGTATATTGATCATGATTACACCAAGTTTACGACGCAGGAGTAATCGGATACCACTTATTGAAAATGTTCGTTGGGTCATAACGCTTCTTGACCTCCTGAAGCCTCGGATAGTTCTCTGCATACACCAGCTTAATTTTTTCCTCCCTACCCCTTGAAGCACCAAGAATATCCTCTTCCGTATCTAAAGGTACGAGGTGACATCACCTTACCGGCGACAGGCGCGATCAGGAGAACGGACGCACCATAGTTGGCATATCCCACACTTTTTTCGTTGTCTTCTTGATTAGTGCTCACCAGAATTCCGGCAATGGCGTTTGCATATCCTCTCGCCTTGTCAACGCTGTCTTTGTCATCGTTCGTCCATACGACGACAATCACCACATTGGGTCCCAGTTCACGCCTGAACGCCGTCGCACTTCGTGGCACGCTGGTGACCTTGCCCGAAGGAATGTATTCGAAGATAAAACTGATCGCAAATCCCTCAGGGGTGGGATTTTTGCTAATTTCTGCAACGAGAGACTGGGCTTGAGCCATGGACGTATAATGAGGGGTACGCGGCGAGACGCCTTTCATGAATCGACCACGACCGTGACCAGAAAAAGCATTCTGGGAAGAAAGTTGGTGCCTCAATTTCGAATTCACTTCGGCAGTCCTATAGATGTCATACCTGAAGCGCATTCAATTCTTCATAGGGTATTTCACGCGTCATGTCCATAATTGGACCTGTAACAGAGAGGATCAGAACGGCGTCAACGGATTCAATTATGGACATGCCAATGTCGAAGAAGGCCTTGAAGTTTGTCCGTCCTTCACTTTCCGAACCGTTGTAGAACAACGAAAGTACCAAAGCGGGCTAGAAAAGACGATGAGTGGTACTGCTGGAAACTTTGCATTCATCACGTACATTTCCATCGGGTAGGATCGTGGATATTTGGAATACTCCTTCTTTCTCCCCGGCTTTCGGCCACCATTCAGTCGTAACGGAGACAATTTGTTCCAGGCAGTTCGGCGCAAATATGACCACTCCTGCGAACACCGTGCGACGTTGGGGATATAATTTGAGAACGAACTCGGTAACGACGCCAAAGTTTGAACCTCCTCCTCTGATACCCCAAAAGAGATCAGGATTGTCAACTTCGCTGGCGGTCAAGATCGATCCGTCGGCGGTAACGACTGTCGCCTAGTAAAGGAGATTCCATGTGAGGTCTATCGGGTAAGCCACGGGGATACACACCTGAACAAGGTTGTCGATCGTTAATCCGTGTGCTGGAGTGAGCCAACCAAAACCCCCTCCGAGAGTCAATCTAAAGGACTTTGTAAGAGTGGCTTATCGGCTGAGCATAGTATGAACCAACCCTCCTACTCCAGTCTGATGACAAACTGTGAGTGAAATAACAGACATCGTTGGGGACCATACACTTACATGGTTGACCGTACCACCAACCGTCGCCATTCCAAACTTGATCGCTTCTTGATCCACGGTACTCCAAAGCGCGCCTCCACCAACGTGTACCACCTTCTTTTCCTCATCGACCCTAACCACCTTGATGTACCTCGAAAGATCGATGACGAGGCCATTTTCGCTGGAGGACGCCCCAGATGAGTTGTGACCACCACCGCGGATCGCAATCGGTAGCGCGTTGTCCTGGGCATACTTGATGGCGAGGACGACGTCAGCCTCATCTTTGACGAATGCAACGATGCTGGCTCGACGCTGCGCGTTGATTGCCCATCGTGCGATCGCGGTCTCGTATTCGGGGTGAGTCTGGGTGACGAGGTCACCTCCAAAGGCTTTCTCGAAGGTGGTGAAGTGGGGGGTTTGTGCAGCCATGCTGGTTAGAAGCAAGTAGGGCGGAGATTATAAACGAAAGAGGTTTATCTGGGCCCATCGCCAGCCCAAAATACGAGTAGGACTGTGAGGGCCGGCGCCCGGGTAAGAATCTAAGATGTCGTAAACGCCGAGATGTGCGGTTCATGGATCAATGTTATCTTGAGTTGACAATCAGATAATGCTGGTACATCGATCGTGAAGATACAGGGGGAGTGCCTTCATATCCCTTCCGCGAAACAAGCATTAAACCAAGCTACCAATGCAGCTGACAGGCACTTGTGGGGCTTCGTCAGAGTTTGTCTCCCAGCAGGCCGTCATAATGTTCCAGACATTGCCTGATATTGAAGGGCCGAGGGGCGGGGTCGAATACCCCTTACAGTATACGACCCTGAGTACAACGAACGACAGTGCCGTTGGTGACTGTAAGGTGATGACTTTCCAGTGATGACTTCCAATATTGTTGTTCCAATTTCCAAATGCGTATCGAAAGGCCATGCGACCCTGGCAGAAACCGTGAATTCTTCACAGTCCATAAGGAGTGGCGTACGTTCTTGCATCAAGATGCTAGCCTGGAAGGTAAGGAACTGGCAAAGTGTATTATTCAACAAAGAATGTGCGTACCCTTCGAATATCTGCATGAGCCTGAGCGATGCCCGAAGAATGTAGATAACTGACTGCAGACACAACTTTTTCAGGGATAAAATGAGAGAGAATTCGAGCTCGAGTTTGAATCACGGATAAATACCAAATCGAGAGTGTCATGGGGTACTCTATATTGGTGCCGTTGCACATTGGCAGCACAAATATGTCCCCAGTTTTGAAAATTGACACTTCCCGTAGCACTCCATGATGTTTGGATGAGATAGCTCCTGCCATCGTGTGATAAGCTCGACGAGTCTTGGGATTCATAACAGAGGCTGCTTGCCCGATGTGTCATGACAGGAAACTGGGGTGCGCGCTGGGTGACGTTTTTACAAACCCCGCACTTTCATAGGGGACGTAGGCCCGTGATGGTCTGCTTACTCGTATCCAGTGCTCCTCCTCACAATTCAAGGACACTCGTATAGTAATGAGGTTTCCACCAAGTTTACGATACAGGAGTAATCGGAAACCACTTGTTGAAAATGTTCGTTGGGTCATAACGCTTCTTGATCTCCTGAAGCCTCGGATAGTTCTCTGCAAACATCAGCTTGGATTTTTCTTCCCTACCCTCTGGAGCAAGATCTAGAGTCGCCCCTTCCGGATCTAAAGGCGAGGTGCCATCACCTTACCGGCGACGGCGATCAAAATTACGGACGCACCATAGTTGGAATATCCCACACTCTCCTCCTTGTCCACTTGATTACTCACCAAAATTTCTGCAATAGCGTTTGCATAGTCTCTCGCCTTGTCGACGCTGTCTTTGCCGTCGTTGACCCATATGATCATGACCAAAACATTGGGTGTCGGATCGCGCCTGAACGCCATCGCACTTCGTGGCACGCTAGCAACTTTGCGCAAGGGAACGTACTCGAATCCAACGTTGACCCTAAACCCCTCAGGGGAGGGGCTTTTGGTAATTTCCGCGGCGAGAGACTGGGCTTGAGCTATGGATGTATAACTAAGTCCACGGGGCGCGACGCCTTTCAAGAATCGACCAAGACCAGGAACAGCAACAGCATTCTGGGAAGAAAGATGGTGCTCTCAATTCTGAATCCACTTCGGAAGCCCTATAGATGTTGTACCTGAAGCGCATTCAATTCTTCATAGGGCATTTCACGCGTCATGTCCCTAATTGGACCTGTAAACGGTAGGATCGGCGATCAGAACAGCGTCAGGCCGCAGTGATTATGGACATGCCAATGTTGAAGAAGGCCTTGAAGTTCGTTCGTCCTTCGCTTTCTGAACCGTTATAGAACAAAGAAAGAATTAAAGCAGGCTAGAAAAGACGTTCGTTGGTACCACTGGGAACGGAGTTTTTATGAATTGCACGACGTACATTTCCATCGGGTAGGACCGTGGCTATTTGGAACATTGCTTCTTTCTCCCCAGCTTTCGGCCACCATTCGGATGTAACAGAGAAAATTTGTTCCAGGCAGTGCGGCGCAAATATGAGCGCTCCTGCAAACACCGTGCGACGTTGGGGATATAATTTGAGGACAAACTCGGTGACGACACCAAAGTTTGAACCTCCACCTCTGATACCCCAAAATAGATCAGGATGTTCAACTTCGTTAGCGGTCAAAATCGATCCGTCTGCGGTAATGACTGTCGCCTGGTAATGAGATTGCATGAGATCTATCGGATAGGCCACGGCAACACACACCTGAACAAGGTTGTCGATCGTCAATCCGTGCTCTGGAGTAAGCCAACCAAAACCCCCTCCGAGAATCAATCTAGATGACATTGTAAGAGTGGCTTATCGGCTGAGCATAGCATGAACCAACCCTCCTACTCCAGTCTGATGATCAACATTGAGTGCAATAAAGGACATCGTTACCATACACTCACATGGTTGACTGTACCACCAACCGTCGCCATTCCAAACTTCATAGCTTCTCGATCGACGTCTCCCCAAACAGCGCCTCCACCAACGTGTACCACCTTCTTTTCCTCATCAACCCTAACTGTCGTGATATGCCTCGAAAGATCGATGACGAGGCCATTTTCGCTGGAGGACGCCCCAGATGAGTTGTGACCACCACCGCAGATAGCAATCGGTAGTGCATTGTCCTGGGCATACTTGATAGCGAGGACGACGTCAGGCTCATCTTTTACAAATGCAACGATGCTGGCCCGACGCTGTGCGTTGATCGCCCACCGTGCGATCGCGGTCTCGTATTCGGGGTGAGTCTGGGTGACGAGGTCACCTCCAAAGGCTTTCTCGAAGGTGGTGAAGTGGGGGGTTTGTGCAGCCATGCTGGTTGGAAGCAAGTTGATCCAGACAGCCCAGGAGACTGACAGCGCCTGTCTGCCATCATGGGGACTTTCTCCTTTCGTTCCCTGCCATCCGGGTGCTTGCACTGCGGTTCTGTGTAGCTGCTGAGGATGCAGAGGGTTGGAGAGTAAAAAAGGTTGATGAAGTATGGCGTGGGCAGCATGACTCGCCGTTTTAATTTTTTCCCCTCCGGGTCAAGCTTATATTATGCACATGAACACGACACTATATGTACAAATGTCTGTCCAGCTTTCGAGTCAGCCTTCCTGAAGTTTTGATCCAGTTCTCAAATCCCTCTCCACTCGAAACCCTTCGCAATCGTGAACCCAGCTTGGACCTCCAAGTTTGCACTGCTCGTCCCAGCCCTCAATCCATACTCTCCCTGTTCCACAATCCAAGCCTCGACCTCCTCCGCCCAATACGACACCGCATACTTGTCCAAATTCATATGAACATCCTGGCTTTGTCCCGGGTGGAGGTCGTAGACCTTGGCGAACGCCTTCAGTTGAAGCGGAGGGTGCGTGAGGCCAGAGGTAGACGGCAGGCTGACATAGAGCTGCACGACTTCTGAACCCGTCACGTTGCCGGTATTGGTGACTCTGGCCGATGCGGTGAGAGTAAAGGCATCATTGGAGACTATGGGTTCTGATATCTGGAAACGTGAGAGCGAGAATGTGGTGTAGGACAGGCCGAAACTGCAATGGGGGAAGGGGCAGCTCAAGCTTTCATACCAGCCGAAGGAAGAGAACGTGATACGTACCCAAATGGAAAGAGAGGTGCGATTTTTCGGTGCAGATAGTGTTTATAACCCTACGCAACGAAATTGTGAGATACCAAGGCATTCTCTGAGGTGAATAAATATGTTCTTACTACGAAAAGATCTTCAGCATAGGTTAACTTCCCGTTCTCCGAGTGGAAATGCCCAAAGGCGGGGACATCCTCCTCCCTCCTGGGGAACGTGATAGGCAGCTTTCCAGACGGGTTGTGCTTCCCGAAAAGCACGTCGGCGATAGCGTCACCTGTAGCATTTCCCAAATACCAGGCTTGGACGAGAGCGGGGGCTGAATCCACCCAGGGCATGGTGACGGGGGCTCCCTAACAATATCAAGCAGGCCGTCAGTCGCGGGAACAAGTTTCCAAGGGCAAAAAACACACAGCTTGCACCACAACAATCGTCCTTGGATTCGCAGCAGCGACCTTCGCCACGAGTTCATCCGTCCGCCCCCGCAACGCTAACGTCGTCCTGTCATGACTCTCCGTCTCCCATTCTGCGCTTAGACCCACGACGGCAATGACAACGTCAGCTTCCTTTGCAAGCTCGACGGCGTTTCCCATCAATGCGTCTGGGTCGACGACTTCTGCGCCGCCGAGACGTACACCAGGGTTACTATTGGAGGCTCTGTAAGGTTTCTGAAGGAATGAAGAGGAGGGAATGCAAAAAGACTGACGTGTCCAACACAATCTCATCCTCATCCCCGTCCGCAGGTCCACGGACGTTGCAGAATTCGACGAATATGGAGTGTGTGGTGTTCGATTTGAGGGGGTACACGCCCTTCTCCTCTGGAGACCCGGACCCGAAGAACGAGTCGCCGCGGCGCTGGCGCGTCCAGTTGTCAATTACAAGCTTGCCGTCTACGAAGAGCTGACAGTGCACGAGAGTTCAGTGGTTCTCCCAAAGGCTTCGGATGACGAAGGCCCGCTTACCTTGGCACGACCAGCGGCTGTCAGTCCGAACTCGAAATCCATATCGCGAGGGCGGGGTTTGAGCTGGCCCCGTAGCCGGAACGTCCATCTGCGTGTGATGTTTGCCGGTGTGGAGATGTTGATGAAGATGTTGGTCTCGTCGATGAGGCGGTGTCCAAGAGGTTCTTCGACCGGCGTCATGCTCTCGTCACTCTCGTGCTTGTGCCACGTCCCGATCCACCCTGGTTCACCGCCGGATTCGGTGACGAGGTCGTATTCAAGCGTCGGGAGGGTCTTAAAGGCTGTGGAATGCCAGAGGTGGGTGTTGCTTCAGAACGAGCACAGCAAGGCCGTTATTTCACCACTCACCTCGAGCTCCTTCGCAGTAGGTGACGTCGACCTTTTCTCCTTCTGAGAGCGCGTCAAGTATGCCTTGGTAGGGAGAAACGAAGTAAGAAGACTTGAGCGCTGCGGAGCCACCGCCGGAGAGGACGGCAGCTTTGGCGTTTCCACCTACAATGGCGACCTTTATCGGTCCCGTAGGTTTTAAGGGGAGGATTCCGTGCTCGTTCTTGAGGAGAACGATGGATTCAGCCGCGACCTTCCGCATGAGCGCTCTGTCCTCCTCGCTCTCTACCGTTCGCTCTTCGCCATCGCCATCAAGGACCTTTCAAGGTTGAGATGCTTACGTTTGAAGAAAGGGAACGGGGGCGAACGAACGAACCTCTGGCGCGCCTTTGGCACATTTTTGGACTAGTTCCAAGACTTTCCGAGCGCGAGCACGGATGGCCTTGGTTGTTGTCTTGTGGGCTATGATGGTGCGATTGACAAAGTCGAGCGTGCGCCATTTTCCGATGCCGGGCATCTCCAGGTCCAGACCAGCGTTGAGGGCGACATCCACGCTGTACGTCCCAAACCAGTCGCTCATTATCTGTATAACGATGCTCAGGAGACTTACAGTAGGGTCCCTTGAAAGGTGGAAAGGAGTTGCTTACGAGGCCGTTAAAGTTCCATTCTTGGCGAAGGATTTTTTTGAGGAAGAAAGGATTCTCGGATACGTGAGGCCCGTTTACGCGGTTGTAACTGGAAGAGAGAATGAGTGAGGTAGACGATGAAGAGATGTGGCCATACGCGGTCATTAGGGCCCAGGGCTCGGCGTGTTTCATGGCGAGCATGAAGGGCATCAAGTATATTTCGCGAAGCGCCCGGGGACTGATGACGCTGTCATAACCCATCCTGTCGTCCTCCTTCTCGTTTCCGCTACAAGTTATAAGTCTATGTTCATCCGTTTCTACAGGAAAAAGAGAGCATACACAAAGTGTTTCATCGTTGTTCCAATACCACCGCTTTGGATTCCTTTCACGTACGCTGACGCAATCAGTCCGGAGAGCGTGGGGTCTTCTGAAAAACTTTCGAAACTCTGAGAGAAGATGAGAAATAGGGTCAGCTTTAGTTTTGAGAACACAATCGATTGGCGTACTCGGCCTCCCAACGGGCTCTGTGAGCGTGTAAATTCATAGTTTCCAACGTAGAACAGAACATACGCACGCGCTGGATGTTGACGGTAGGTGCGAGGATGAGAGATACAGCTCTCAGCTTTGCTTCCTTTGCCATAAGTCTCAAGCCGACTTGCTCGATGAGTTTGGTGTCCCAGGTGGCACCCAGCGCCGTGGCAGACTGCACCGCGGGGTACGGATGAGATTTCTGAATATGTCAACGGCAGAAATGGGCATACCGGGAGACATTTAGCAGGTGTTCCCATGAAGAAATGGCCGCCTCGTATACCGTTCGGGCCATCGCTGACCTGGATTTGAGATGTGGATCTGACTGAGACAAAAAAAAAGAGAGAGAGAGATAATACCTTCACAGGAGGAATTTTCAACCTCTCGATGGCATGTGTGTGCCAGAATCCGACACCAGCAGTTAATGATATGGCTTCATCCGTCGTGAGACTATCCATGATTTCATCGATGTTGGCATCTGCAAAGTCAGAAGGCGCCATGGTGGAGCTGGTACGGTGGTAAGTGCGAATGGGTGGCCCGTCGGCTTTTATTCGGACAGAGTGGTCCAAGGAGTGGTCGCCGTCGTTTACCACGATCAAGCTCTGTGTAATGCGTATTACCGAGGATTTTCCGCGATTTCTATCAAATTGTTGACACCGCTGGCAGGAGACGTTACAAGACGGACTTGTAGCTTAAACCATAGCCAAACATATGATCAGATCGTGTGATTTTTGGCGGTGTATCCATGACGACCGCAGGTGATCAGATTATGGTTATCTATACAGGTATGTGTACAAGTCTGACTTGTAATGTTTCCTCCCAGCGGTGTGATGCCTTAACTTTTAAGGAGACAATCATACCGGATATAACGAGCTAATCCAGGAGTGGGACTGAGCCTTATCCTCGCAAGCCCGCGCTTGGGCACCGGGCGTTACGCATTTCGTGACTGGGGCCGGTGACCTAGGCTACTTGGTTCGGCGGGTTAAGCGCACTTCTCGGAAAATGAGTAAAGGTGAAGGTCCATGTTGGTTTCAAAGATTCCGTGAACTTTTGGGGTGTATCAAACATCACTCATGCATATCGCGTGGCCGAGTATCCAAGGAATACTCCCAGGGATAGGGGGTTCCATCCTGGGGCAAAACGAGGAGATCCGAGACTACGCATCAAGGCGAGGCAAGCCATTCAACATGGCGATCTAGATCGTGCGTGGGCATTTTCTCAGAGCTAGCGGTGCGGCTGAGGTCCGCAATTAATATTGGATGATGCTTTCACTTTCATCACCGCATGATCATCGAAGTTAGATAACGGACGGATTCATCTTACTCTTTGCCTCAGGGCCTGGTGGATTGATTATCACCCAGCGACGATCGTCTGCATATGGTCCGAAGTAGGAGCTCAACCAAACTTTGGGGTTCGATACTGTGCCGCAGTCGGAATCTGTCCAACGCTGGCTTCCAAATCCACATATTTGAAACTTGTGAAGATTGAAATCTACGTATCAGTCCAAGGTCTCGCAGGGCGGGAGCCCAGTGGAATACAATATGGTGGTTTGACATCCTAGACTGTGGGTATTGCTTAATGGGTCGACGGTATTCCGTACCTTCGGGCCCATAGTTAATCGTGGCCTTGGCCGCAGCACCTGGATCAAATTAAAGGGCTACGCATTGCGCAAGAGTGTGGTGCAGGTACTGCGGCGAAGCATGATTGTGTGGGCGCATGTGGACGCCTGTGGATGCCATTCATAGGTCACGTGTAATTCAAACACGAGGATAAACAAGGTCAAAAGACTGACATCCAAGACTGTTCGGTGTGAGACTGATCTCCCACTTTCCATATTGTCCTAGGCTTTAAAGTCCAAAATATGCCCCCACGAATCGCACCAGGTAATCGCGGCGGTCAGCGTGGAGGAGGAGCTCGGGGTGGTCCTCCTCAGCGTGGCGGCCGTGGAGGCGCAGGTGCGGGACGTGGTGGCCTTACCGTTGGCCTTCCGAGCGTAGGAGGTGAGTCTCGTACGATCTCGTATGATTGCATTCCGATCACAATAAATCGCCTTGTAAAGCAAACGTGCGGACAGTTGGCGTGAGGAGACCCGACTTTGGGACCGCTGGACGGGCTCTAACCGTCTACACGAACAACTATGCCGTGAATATCCCAGAAAAAATAATCAGGCATTACGATGGTGCAATCCATCTCTTCAGAACCAGTCTGCTTGCTGATGATTGAACCTATCCATTTATAGTTGGTGCGTTGTAACATGGACCGCGATTCTGTCGTTGTATTCACAGAACCTTTAGCTATCACGCCGTCAACTCTTCCAAGCCGCCTCAATGCCCTCCTGATCAAGAAACTCCAGTGCGAAGTGGCAAAGGACATATTCACCCCAAAAGCCGTGTACGATGGTCGGAAGAATTTGTTTGCAACTCATGAGCTGGCGTTGGGGCCAAACAACTCTCGAGAAGTATAGTACTCTGAACAATTGTGTCAGCCGGACTCTCATCGTCTTGTCAACTTCAGTTCGATGTGACCTTTGTCACAAATCCCACCAGCGAACGCCCACCCAAAATCTACAAGGTCAAGGTTACCAGAGTCGCGGAAATCAACCCAGAGTGAGATTGTGCTCTTTCCCTGGTGGTATACACATTGATCGATCTCAGAGTGCTTAACCGCTTTGTCAAAGGTGGGTATGGGCAAGATAGTGAAGTCCTCACCGCTATCATGGTTTGTTTATCGTCCGCCTCGCTTCCGATAAGTTCCTACGTTATTATAGGCACTCAATGTGGTCATCCGCATGGAACCCAATTCAAGGTACCCGTTCAACGTGCGCTCCTTCTTCACGAATCAAGAGGTCAAAAACATCGGCGGCGGCATCGAGCTCTGGCGTGGTTACTTCCAGTCCATCCGCCCAGGCATGGGCCGCATGCTCTTAAATATCGACATATCGACTGGGATGATGTACAAGTCCGGACCCCTCATCGGTCTCGCGCTCGACTTTTTCGGCAGAAACGACCCCGGAATTCTGTCTCCGGCAAGTGGGCTTCCCGACAGGGAAAGACTGCGGCTCCAGCGCTTCTTGGCCGGAGTCAGGGTTACGACCCCGCATACGAATGGGACGCGGCCCGCTCATGCGCGTGTAGTCAAGAAGTTGAGCACGGCTGGGGCTGACTCAACCAGCTTCACGATATCTAGCACGAACCAGATTTCGACTGTTGCGCAATATTTCCACAATCTGTTCAATAGGCCGCTCCGATATCCGAAACTTTTGTGCGTCGAGGTAAGTCCTTGCTACATGAGACCACGTTCGTTCAGAAAATCATTTCTCCCCAAAGCTGGGATCCGGAGCATTAGTACCTTTCGAACTCTGCGTGGTTCCAGAAGGCCAGATCATGAAGAAACAGCTCCCGTCCGACAAAACCAAAGACATGGTCGAATTCGCTACGAAGAGGCCCCAGGAGCGATTCAACAGTATCCGCGACGGGCTCGGTGTAAATATTGTCAAGTCTCTAGCATGATGCCCGGAGCTCAATCTTTCTTAGATCCTTGCTTACGGTCAATCTGACTATGTCCGCGAGTTCGGCCTGAGCGTCGACACGGCCGGAGGTCTGCTTTCCATTAATGCACGCGTGTTGAACCCACCCAAGCTTCAATATGGCCGCGACAGCAAGCAAGCAACCATCGTGAGTTCTCGATTGATTCCACTCTTGTTCGTTCATTAAGTTCAAAAGACGCCTCGTGATGGGTCATGGAACATGTATGTCTCTTCTTTTCTCTGCGCGTCACCGCTTCCTCATGTTTCATGTTTTTAGGATTGACAAGCGATTCTTCCGAGCGGCTCTCATCAACAGATGGCTTGTCGTAAGCTTTGCGGATAAGAGAACGTTCCCTGAGGGTGCCGCTCAAGACATGGTTAGGGGCTTCTTGCAAGGCTGTCGTAGTGTCGGTAAGTGCTTGACAAGAGTTTCTCGGGTGTGAATCGGCCCTTAAAGAATCTAAGGTATGGCGGTCAACGATGAGAATCCACTCATCAAATATCTCAACGGTCAAGGACGGATCGGAGAAGTGAGTAATTTTCTCTTCCCTCCTCTATTTGAGTCGAATTGAGCGCGTAATGAAGCAATTGCGGGCTGCCGGCTCGGAGGTTGCCCAGAAAAAGGGAACGCCACCAGATCTTGTGGTGGTCGTTCTTCCCGAAGGCGGGAACGATATCTATACCGCCGTGAAACAGTGAGTACTTTTCACGTTCGTAGGGGTCTTACTGATAACTCTGTTGTCACGCAGTTTCGGGGATATCCAGGTGGGAAAATTGTCGCCTCCTGTGGCTTGACTGGCTGATCAGTTCTCCAGGTGGGCGTCGCCACCCAGTGTCTCAAAGCCATCAAATGCAGGAATGCCAAGCCCCAGTATTGGGCGAATGTTTGTCTGAAGTGAGTCTCCGAGCCTGTCGATATCTCGGCAGAAAAAACTTAGATACGTCTTTGCTCAGGATGAACGTCAAACTGGGAGGTATCAACTTGATCCCCGACCCGCAGTCTGTCTCGGTCCTCACGGACCCGCACAACCCCACAGTGGTGATGGGTAAGTCTTGACTTCTGCCCCGACAACGGCGTGAACTCAAGTCTCTGGAAGGTGCGGATGTTATCCATCCTGCCCCCGGATCCGACGGCCGACCATCCTTTACCGCGGTCGTGGGCAATGTCGACTCGCACACTGCGAAGTACATCGCGAGGACCTGTGTTCAGACCTCTAGACAGGAGATGATTGACGATCTCAAGACGATGTGTACCGTCCGTGATGTCTCCTTCTGCATCACTCCTATACAGCGACTCATGTGCGTACCAATGCAGGACATCATCAAGATGTACATAGGCTACCGGTCAAGCCAGGAGAAGCAAGCAAATCCGAACCCCAAGCGCCTGATTTTTTACCGAGGTATGACCTTCGTTATATTTGCTCAGCTCCGACTCACGCGTTACCTAGATGGTGTTTCCGAGGGACAATTCCAACAGGTCCTGGACATCGGTGTGTGTCCAGATAGCTTCGTTACACACGACAGCTCATACGTTCCCGATTTCTAGAGCTGCCCATGATCAAGGGTCTGTACCTCGTTTCGCAATATTGTACCTGCGCCTCGGCTAATGGCGTTGCAACTCCAGCTGCTTGTCAGGAGTTGAAGATTTCTCCAAAGATCACGCTCATTGTCGTCGGCAAGCGTCACCACGTCAGGTATAATCGTTCGCTTTGTTTTAGCTGCGCGACATTTACCGGTGGATTATCTTGCGACAGATTCCTTCCGCGGAATCCGGGGGACGCTGACAGAAGCGGCAATTGTCCCGCTGGATTGGTGGTCGACAAGGATATCTGTCATCCAACCGAGTTCGATTTCTTTCTGCAGAGCCATGGAGGTCTGATTGGAACCAGTCGCCCAGCTCATTATACGGTCCGTGTCTGATACCATTTCTTCGTTGTTAAATTTTTCATTTATTCTTCATTTACTCTTTAGGTCTTGTACGACGTGAGACGCATGTTTCCCTGTCTCTCCATCTGCTGACTCTTATTTCGTGCCGTCTCATAGGAGAATCAATTCAAGTAAGCTGTTACTTTCCCGTTTGAACGCCGACACATATTGACTACGCAACCTTCTTTTTATAGCGCTGATTCTTTGCAAGCCCTTTCGTTTGCACTGTGCCACGTTTATGCCCGATCGACGCGGTCGGTTTCCATTCCTGCTCCAGTATATTGTAAGCCCCCGTTTTTGCCGCCCTTGGCGAGGACGCACCAGTTGAATCCTTCTGCTTCCAGACGCCGACATAGTTTGTTCACGCGCAAAACATCACTACAACCCCGACGGCGGTCTCGATTTCTCTGAGACGGGTACGCAGGTGACCGGAGCTACCTCGACGCTCGAGGCATTTAAGAGGGAGTATAAGCCGCTTCATCAGACGCAAGCCCGGCGCATGTACTTCTCTGTGAGTTCTGATCCTCTTTGGAGTACGGGTTTTTGACGTGCGTTTAGTGAATGAACGAAAATTATAAGATGAAGTGGTCGTTTTATGCTGAACATTGTTGCTTTCGTCGTCTCGTAGTATCCTTGTGTTCCGGGCTCCGCTATGTTTTCTCCTCGTTGTCGTCGTGCCGCCTGTAGTTCCGGGTGTGTGTACATGTCAGGTCTCGTAACCTGAAATTTTCGATAGGTATTCCGCCTCAACTGTACGTACTTAGTGGTAAATCCATGTATTC
>Ga0307516_10002978_pt1 | contig 22125 bp, 22 predicted proteins | sample 19_EM_MG_FD_203310 | JGI IMG/M metagenome (GOLD analysis project Ga0307516, IMG submission 203310) | Populus trichocarpa ectomycorrhiza microbial communities from riparian zone in the Pacific Northwest, United States - 19_EM | ecosystem: Host-associated > Plants > Roots > Unclassified | place... | reverse complement strand
AACTACCCGACGCTGTCGTTCGCGGACGTCGGCGTCATCGGCTGGCTGGTCGACGGTGCCGCGATCTGCAACCAGGTGCCGCTGTGCCGCAGCTCGTACGGCCCGTACGGCCGCGCGATGATCCGCATCTGCAAGGAGGAGTCCTTCCACCAGCGGCAGGGCTACGAGTTGCTGATGACGATGATGCGCGGCACCCCGGCGCAGCGCGACATGGTGCGGGACGCCGTCAACCGCTGGTGGTGGCCGTCGCTGATGATGTTCGGCCCGCCCGACGACCAGTCGCCGAACTCCGCGCAGTCGATGGCCTGGAAGATCAAGCGGCACAGCAACGACGAGCTGCGGCAGCGCTATGTGGACATGAGCGTGCCGCAGGCCGAGGCCCTCGGCGTCACCCTGCCCGACCCGGAGCTGCGGTGGAACGCCGAGCGCGGGCACTGGGACTTCGGGCCCATCGACTGGTCCGAGCTCAAGCGCGTGATCTCCGGCGACGGCCCGTGCAACGCGTTGCGGATCGAGAACAGGCGTCGCGCCGATGAGGAAGGCGCCTGGGTCCGCGAGGCGGCCGCCGCACACGCCAGGCGCCGTCAGGAGGCCCTGGCATGAGCGAGCGCACCGAGCGGCAGGCGCCGGCGGTCGACAAGCCTTCAGTCCGGCTTCGGGTGGCGGGCGGGGCGGTTGGATGGCTCGCAGGCGAGAGCCACGAGAGCCACGAGGGCCACGAGGGCCACGAGGGCCACGAGGGCATGCCAAAGGCAGGTACCGCATGAGTGAGGACATCAAGCACGAGTGGCCCTTGTTCGAGGTGTTCGTGCGGGCCAAGCGCGGCCTCAACCACGTGCACGTCGGCTCGTTGCGGGCCGCCGACCACCAGATGGCGCTGCATCACGCCCGGGACCTCTACACGAGGCGCAACGAGGGCGTGAGCATCTGGGTGGTGCGCTCCGACGACGTGGCCGCGTCCACTCCGGACGAGAAGGAAGCCTTCTTCTCGCCCAGTGGCGACAAGGTCTACCGGCACCCGACGTACTACTCGATCCCCGACTCCGTACCGCACATCTGAGGCGATCCCATGTCCTTCGACGCCGCCTACGAGGCGCTCACCGACCACGACGACGATGCGCGGTGGGCCTACGGCACCGGCTTCACCGACCCGCTCGCCGGCGTGGAGTCCGCCGTGCCGCAGGGGGTCGACCGGGGTGACCTGACGGCATACTGCCTCGCGCTCGGCGACGACGCGCTCATCATGTCGCACCGGCTGCAGCAGTGGGTGACCCGCGCGCCCGAGCTGGAGGACGAGCTGGCGCTGGCCAACATCGCTCTCGACCTGCTCGGGCAGGCCCGGTTGCTGCTGAGCCGGGCCGCCGAGGTGGAGGACGCGGGGCGCGACGAGGACGCACTCGCGTATCTGCGGGATGCCGCCGAATTCCGCAACGTGCGGCTCGTCGAGCGGGCGGACGCCGATTTCGCGCATCTGGTGGCCCGGCTGCTGGTGTTCGCGACGTGGCGGCTCGCGCTGCTGGACGGGCTGAGCGCGTCGGCCGACCCGGTGCTGGCGGCGATCGGCGCGAAGGGTGTCAAGGAGGTCACCTACCACCGCGACTACGCGGCGCAGTGGGTGGTCCGGCTCGGCGACGGCACGGAGATCTCGCACGCCCGGATGCAGTCGGCGATCGACGCGGTGACCCCGCTCATCGACGAGCTGTTCCGGCCAGACCAGACCGAGCTACGCCTGGCCGCGGGCCCGGTCGCGGGCGGGGCCGCCGGTTCAGCCGTGGGTCCGATCGCTGGTTCAGCCGCTGGTAGAGCCGCTGGTTCAGCCGCGGGTCCGGTAGCGGGCCCAGTCGCGGTGGATCCGTCGACGTTGCGGTCCGAATTCGACGCCGTGTGGTCCCAGGTGCTTGAGGCCGCGACCTTGCATGCGGCGCCCCCGGAGGACGCGCCTAGCGCGGTGCCGGCGCAGGCCGCGGGTTCGGCGGGTCCGGCGCCAGGCGGCGCTGGGCACGACCCTGCTGGCCGTGCCGCGCTCGCGGGCAGCGGCCGGGACGGCCTGCACACCGCCGAGCTGACCGGCATTCTCGCCGAGCTGCAGAGTGTTGCCCGGTCCCTGCCCGGGGGTGTGTGGTGACCGCCGCCGCGGTGGCCGCCCGGGTGGCCGATCCCGAGCTGCCGATGCTCACCCTCGCCGACCTCGGGATCCTGCGGGGCGTCGACGAGTCCGGCGACGGTGTCGTCGTCACCATCACACCCACGTACTCGGGCTGTCCCGCCATGCAGACCATCCAGGACGACCTCACCGACGCTCTGCACGGCGCCGGTTACGCCCGGGTCGAGGTGCGTACCGTGCTCACCCCGGCCTGGACCACCGACTGGATCACCGCGGCCGGGCGGGACAAGCTCGTCGCCGCCGGGATCTCGCCGCCCGGGGCCGCCCCGCGCCGGGCTTCCGGGCCGGTGCCACTCACCCTCGTGCCCCGCCGGCGGGCCATCGCCTGCCCCCAGTGCGGGAGCCCCGACACCGAGGAGATCGCCGCGTTCAGCGCCACCGCCTGCCGCTCCCTGCGCCGCTGCCCGGTCTGCCGCGAGCCGTTCGAGCACGTGAAGGAGATCTGACGTGTCGGTCCGCGAGTTCCACCCGCTGCGGGTGGCCGCCGTCGAGCGGCTCTGCGACGACGCGGTGGCCGTCACCTTCGACGTGCCCGCGGAGCTGGTCAGCCGGTACACCTTCCGGCCCGGGCAGTCGCTCACCGTGCGCCGTGCCGGTGACGGGGCCGACGAGCGCCGTACCTATTCGATCTGCGCGCCGGCCGGGGCGCGGCCGCGGATCGGCGTGCGTGAGGTTCCCGGTGGCCTGGTGTCGTCCTGGCTCGTGCACGGCCTGCGGGCCGGCGACGAGGTCGAGGTCGCGCCGCCTTCCGGCTCCTTCACCCCCGACCTCGAAACCGGCGGCCGGCACGTGCTGATCGCCGCGGGCTCCGGCATCACCCCGGTGCTGTCGATCACGGCCTCGCTGCTGCGGCACCCGGAAGCCCAGGTCAGCATCCTGTACGGCAACCGGCGCGCCGACACCGTCATGTTCGCCGAGGAACTCGCCGACCTGAAGGACACCCACCCGGCCCGCCTGGAGCTGGTGCACCTGCTCTCCCGTGAGCCCCGCGAGGTCGACCTGCTGACCGGGCGGCTCGACGCCGACAAGCTGCGCACCCTGCTGCCGCTGCTGATCGATGTCGGCGCGGTGGACCACTGGTGGCTGTGCGGGCCGTTCGGCATGGTCACCGCGGCGACCGAGGTGCTCGGCGAGCACGGCGTGCCGGCCGAGCGGGTGCACCGCGAGCTGTTCTGGGTGGACGAGGCGCCGCCGGAACCGGTCCGCGAGGAACGCCTGCCGCAGGGGCCGAGCAGCGAGGTCACCGTGATGCTCGACGGCCGCTCGACCACGGTCACCGTGCCGGAGGGGGAGACCGTCCTCGAAGGCGCGCAGCGTTCCCGTCCGGACCTTCCGTTCGCCTGCAAGGGCGGGGTGTGCGGCACCTGCCGGGCGCGGTTGGTTGAGGGTGAGGTCGTGATGCGGCGCAACTTCGCGCTGGAGCCGGCCGAGGTGGCGGCGGGCTTCGTCCTGACATGCCAGTCGACGCCCACCTCGGGGAAGGTCATCGTCGACTTCGACGACTGAGGGCCACGCGGTCGACGGATGTGACGCGGACCACTAGGCTCACTGGCTGGCGCGCAGGTCCACAGGAGAGGAAACACTGAAGTGGTCGAGCACGAGGTGGCGCCGCGGGGTGTCGACGTCACCAAGCCCAGCATCGCCAGGGTCTACGACTTCATGGTCGGCGGTAAGGACAATTTCGCGATCGACCGGATCGCCGCGGAGCGCGCGCTGGCCATCGTTCCGGACGCGCCGGAGGCAGGTCGTGCCTGCCGTGCGTTCCTGAACCGGGTGGTCCGGTATCTGGCGGCGGAGGTGGGCATCCGGCAGTTCCTCGACATCGGCTCGGGTCTGCCCACCGAGACCAACGTGCACCAGGTCGCGCACGAGGTGGACCCGGCGGCCAGGGTCGTCTACGTGGACAACGACCCGATGGTGCTCGTGCATGGTCGCGCGCTGCTCGCCGACAACGACAGCACCACGGTCATCGAGGCTGACATCCGCGCGCCCGAGGCGATCCTCGACCACGAGGTCGTGCGCCAGTACCTGGATTTCACCGAGCCGGTCGGCCTGCTGCTGCTGTCGATCCTGCACCATCTGCACGACGCGGAGGAACCGGGCAAGATCGCGGCGACCCTGCGCGATGCGCTGCCGTCGGGCAGCCATCTGGCGATCATCCACTTCTGGGATCCGGCCGACGAGCACCCGGACATCTCGGCCAAGGTGCACGACGCCGAGCGGGTGTTCAACGAGACTCTGGGCACCGGCCGCTGGCGGCACCGCGCCGAGATCGAGGCTTACTTCGGCGACTTCGAGATGGTCGAGCCCGGTCTCGTGCCGTTGGCCGAGTGGCGGCCCGGCACCGAGGCCGTGGCCGAGCAGAAGGTCAGCTACTACACCATGATCGGTGGGGTGGCCCGCAAGCGCTGATGGCCGGGATCAGGTCGTGGGGAGGACGGCGTCCGTGGTCCGGACCGGCGCTGACAGCCGGACGCCGGCGGCGGCGATGAGGGCGACGGCGCCGAGGACCAGCAGCGCGGAGTTCAGGCCGCTGATCGCGCCGCCGAGCCCGAGTACCGCCAGTGGGCAGATGAACTGGCCGATGAACAGCGCGGATGTCCAGATGCCGGTGCCGCGGCCGCGTTGTTCGAAGGTCAGCGAGCCCAGCGCCCACGTCAGCATCGCGGGCAGCAGCAGGCCGTTGCCGAAGCCGGTCACGACCGCGCAGACGACGACCACCGGTACGGCCGGTGCGAGGGCCAGGCCGGCCAGCCCGATCCCGGACAGCGCGAACGCCAGCGGAACTGTCACCGCGGCACCCAGCCGGGCGAGCCGGCCGAACAGGAACGCCCCGGCCGCGGTGCCCAGCGACGCCACGGCGCTGGCGGCGCCGATCGTCGCGGTGGACGTCACGCCGATGTCGTCGAGCTTGAAGGAGAGCTCGACGATGAGGATGTAGAAGATCAGTCCGCCGAGCAGCGTGACACCCACCGGCGCGACCAGTTGCCGGCGGGGCAGTGGGGGCAGCTTCCTCGCCGGTGCGTGGGCGTGGGGCGCCGGCTGCCAGATGTAGCGGGCCGCGAGCGCCGCCAGCGGCAGGCTGACGGCGTAGAGCCAGAACGGCGCCCGCCAGTTCTGCGCGCCCAGCGTGCCGCCGACGGCGAAGAACACGGTGGCGGCGACGGTGGTGTAGACGACCTGCAGGCCGAAGTAGCGGTCCCGTTGGTGGCCGTGGAAGTAGTCGGCCAGCAGGGTGGTGCAGCACGTCATGATCGCCGCTTCGGTGAGGCCGACGAGGATCCGGCTGGCGACGATGAGCTGCAGCGAGGGCAGCCACAGCGGCGCGGTGCCGACGAACGCGTAGGTGACCAGCGCGCCGACCAGCAGCCGCTTGCGGCCCAGCCGATCGACGATCCGGCCGGCGATCATGGCGGTGAGCCCGATGATCAGCGCGGGTGCGGTCAGCACGACCGGGGTGAGCGTCTCGACGCCGGCGGTGCCGGCGAAGGCGTCCTGGATGCGCGGCAGCACCGGCGCGAGCAGCACGGCGCCCAGGACGGACAGGCAGCTGGACAGCAGCAGGATCACTGCCTCGACGCGCCCGGCGGGGCGTCCGGTGGCCGGGTCGATGGCGACCTCACCGAGAGGGCTAGCGCTCATGGGACTCTCCGGGGTCAGGCAGCCGATCGGGGTGACCGGCATCACTGCTTCAGGAGTGTCGGGACCGGCACGCCGGAGGGGAAATCACTTCTCCTGAGGCGGGTTATCAGCGAGGCTGATGCCGACCGCGCGGACGACGACGTCGCGGAGATACTCGTGCTCCGGGTCGGCGTCGTACATCGGGTGCCACCACATCGCCTCGATGAGCGGGGTCGCCCCGAACGGTGGCGGCAGCGCGCGGATGCCGCTGTCGGGCGGCAGCAGGTCGACCAGGCGACGCTGCATCAGGGCGATCCGATCGGTTCCGGCGATGAGCCGGGGCACGGTCAGGAAGCTCTCGGTGACGACCTGGACGCGTGGTTCGATGCCGAGCATCCGCATCTGCCGGCCGGCCGGCGTCGACGCCGTCGGCCCGTCGTAGGTGACCAGCCAGGGCAGTGATTCGAGGTGGTCGACGGTCAGCTGCTCCCCGACGGCGGCGTTGTCCGCGGAGACCACGCAGACCCAGTCGTCATGGTGCAGGTCGCGGTGCGACAGGTCGGTGACGAAGCCGTGCGGCAGCACCATCAGATCGGTGCTCAGCAGCACCTGGGCGGCCCGGTCGACCCGCTCCGGGGTGTTGGCCAGGAACCGCAGCCTGCTGTGCGGCGCCTCGCCGGCGAGCAGCCGGGCGACGGCGTCGCCGACGACCGCGACCATGTAGTCGCTGACCAGCAGGGAGAACTCCCGGGTCGAGGACGCCGGGTCGAAGTCGGGCTGGGCGGTGAACACCCGCTCCACCCCGGACAGCGCCAGCCGGGTGCGCTCCTTGAGCTGCACCGCCAGCGGGGTGAGCCGGTACTCGTTGCCGGCCCGGGTGAGCAACTCGTCGTCGAAGTGGCGGCGCAGCCGGGCCAGCGCCGCCGACAGGGCCGGCTGGCTCAGCCCCATCTGCGCCGCGGCGCGGGTGACACTGCGCTGCTGCAGCAGCGCGTCCAGGGCCACGAGCAGGTTCAGGTCCAGGCTCGCGAGGTTCACGCGGCCCAGGGTATCCACCGCGGTGATGACCCACATACGAAATCTCGTCTTCCCCGATGCGTCATCTGTGGCCGACCGTGAGGCGAGCCACAGCGGAGGAGAACTCACATGCGGGAACTGGACCGTGCCGACCCGGCGGGCGCCATCTCGGCGGCCGCGAAGCGGTGCTCGAACTGGGGCCGCTGGGGTGCCGACGACGTGCTGGGCACCCTGAACTTCCTCGACGGCGCCAAGCGCCGGGAGGGCGCGGCACTGGTCCGCCGGGGTGCCAGCCTGTCCCTCGCGCAGTCCTTCGACGCGAACGGCCCGCAGCGCGGCTGGCGGCGGCGCACCAACCCGGTGCACACGATGCTCGACACCGGGGTGGACGCCGAGCGGGGCGTCCAGGGATTCCCGCACGGCCTCGGCGGCGCCGACGACGTGATCTTCATGCCGCTGCAGGCCTCGACCCAGTGGGACGGCCTCGGCCACATCTTCGACCACGGCATGGCCTGGAACGGCCGCCGGGCCGGCGACGTCGTCACCAGCCTGGGCGACTCGGTCACCGGCATCGAGACCGCCGCCGCGCCCATCGCCGGTCGCGGCGTCCTGCTCGACGTGGGCCGCGTGCTCGGCGCCGGCGGCGAGCTGCCCGACGGCTTCCCGATCACCGCCGAGCACCTCGGCGCGACGATCGCGGCGCAGGGCGATTCCGCCCGGGTCGGCCGCGGTGACCTGGTGTGCGTGCGCACCGGCCGGCTGGCGCGGGCCCGGCGGGAGGGCTGGGGCGAGTACGCCGGCGGGCCGTCGCCGGGGCTGTCGTTCACCACGGCCGACTGGCTGCACGGCACCGAGATCGCCGGCATCGCCACCGACACCTGGGGCTTCGAGGTCCGGCCCAACGAGTTCGACGAGGCGTTCCAGCCGCTGCATCAGGTGGCGATCCCGCACATCGGCCTGTTCATCGGCGAGATGTGGGATTTCGACGCGCTCGCGGCCGACTGCGCCGCCGACGGTGTCTGGGACTTCTTCCTCACCGCCGCCCCGCTGCCCGTCACCGGCGCCGTCGGCGCGCCGGTCAACCCCATCGCCGTCAAGTGACGAAGGACGTCCCGCCATGCCTGCCGTGAACAACGTCCTGGTCGTGGGTAGCGGCCTGGCCGGGATGGCCACCGCCGTCCACCTGGCCTCGCGCGGCGTCGCCGTCGACCTGGTCGAGATCAGGCCCGACGTCGCCGCCCGCGGCTCCGGGATCACCCTGCAGGGCAACGCCCTGCGCGAATTGCGGGCGCTCGGCGTCTGGGACCAGGTACGGGAGAAGGGGTACGCCTTCGACGTCACCGGCATCCGCGTACCCGATGCGGCCGGCACCGTGGTGGCGGAGATCCCCGACGCCAGGACCGGCGGCCCCGACCTGCCCGCGGTCATGGGCATGCCCCGCCCGGACCTGGCCCGGATCCTGGCCGGCCGCGCCGCCGAGGCCGGCGCCGAGGTGAGATTCGGTACGACCGCCGCCGGGCTGACCCAGGACGCCGCCGGGGTCGACGTCACCTTCTCCGACGGCTCCACCGGCCGGTACGACGTGGTCGTCGGCGCCGACGGCATCCGCTCCTGGACGCGGCGCGCCCTGGGCATCGACCTGGAGACCAGGCCGGTCGGCATGGGCATCTGGCGCGCGTTCGGCCCCCGGCCGGCCGGTGTCACCCGGACCGACCTGTACTACGGCGGCCCCTGCTACATCGCCGGGTACTGCCCGACCGGCGAGGACTCGCTCTACGCGTACATCGTGGAGCCCGCGCAGGACCGCGGCGGCCTGTCCCCGCACCAGCAACTCGCCACGATGAAGCGTTTGTCCGAGGCGTACCACGGACCGTGGGACGCGATCCGCGAGACGCTCACCGACCCGTCACGGATCAACTACACCCACTTCCAGACCCACCTGCTCGACGCCCCGTGGAACCGCGGTCGGGTCGTGCTCATCGGCGACGCCGCGCACACCTGCCCGCCCACCCTGGCCCAGGGCGGCGCCATGGCCCTCGAGGACGCCGCCGTCCTGGCCGAGTTGCTGATCGGGCACGACGCGGTCGACCAGCGGCTGTGGGACGCCTTCACCGCCCGCCGCCATGACCGCACGAAGGCCGTCGTCGACGCCTCCAACCAGCTCGCCCAGTGGCAGCTCGACCACGAGCGCGGCGACGTCCCGAGCCTCGTGCGGCGCATCGCCGCGCTCGTCAGCCGGCCCGCCTGACCCCGACCGGAGGAACGCCATGACCCAGCGCCTGATCACCCACCTGCGGCACATCGACCTGGCCGTGCCCGACTACGCCAGGCAGCTCGACTTCTACACCGGCACCTGGGGCCTCAGGCCCGAGCACACCGACGGCGGCCTGGCGTTCCTGGCCGCCGAGGGCTCACCCGAGCAGTACATCGTGCGGCTGCGCCACGCCCAGGAGAAGCGGATCGACCTGATCGCGTTCGGCGCCGCGACCGCCGCCGATGTCGACACCCTCGCCACCCGGCTCGGCACCGACGGCGTCCGGCTGATCAGCGAACCAGGCTCGCTGGGAACCCCCGGCGGCGGCTACGGGTTCCGGTTCTTCGACAACGAGGGCCGTACCGTCGAGATCAGCGCCGACGTCGCCGTCCGCCGGCACCGGCCGATCGAGGAGGGCGAGTCCATCCCGGTGCGGTTGTCGCACGTCGTCATCAACTCCGCCGACCCGGAGGGCACCCGCGCCTTCTACGAAAAGCACCTCGCGTTCGCGCTGTCGGACACCCTGATGCATCCGCGCATGGGCGAGATGATGTGGTTCATGCGGGTCAACCGCTGGCACCACAGCCTGGCGGTCGCCCGCGGCCCGCACCCCGCGCTGCACCATGCCAGCTTCGAGCTGCGCGGCCTCGACGAGTACCTGCGCGGCACCGGCCGCGTGCTGCGCGCCGGCGTCGAGAAGATCTGGGGCCCCGGCCGGCACCTGGCCGGCAACAACACCTTCAGCTACTTCCTCGACCCGAGCGGCAACACCATGGAATACACCACCGAGCTGGAACAGATCGACGAGGACGCCTGGCACCCGCACCTCTACGACTTCAGCCGGCCCGAGGTCGCCGACCAGTGGGGCACTGCGAACGCGATGAACGAGTTCGTCGCGAAGCAGTCGTTCAACGACCCGGACCGGGGCCTGTTCCAGGCCCCGCCGGTCTGAGCCGGCCGGCGATGAGGTTCGCCACCTGGGAGTCCGCCGGCCGGACGCGGTCGGGGGCCGTCTCCGACACCGGCCTGCATCCCCTGCCGGACAGGCTGACAGTGCTCGACCTCGTGCGCGCCGGCCTGCCTGCCGCGCTGCAGGTGGGGGAGCGGGCGCTGCGCGCCCCGGCGGTGCGGTGGGAGGACGGCGTCCGCCTGCTGCCACCGCTCACACCCCCGACGGTACGGGACTTCGTCGCGTTCGAGGAGCACGTCGAGGGCGTACGCCGCAGCATCGACGGGGCCGGCGGCGTCCCGCCGGAGTGGTACGAGGCACCGACCTTCTACTTCACCAACCCGTACGCGCTGGTCGGCGCCCATGACGACGTCCCGGTGCCGCCGGGGTCGCAGCGGTTCGATTTCGAGCTGGAGGTGGCGGCCGTCGTCGGCCGGGACGGCGCCTCCTTGACCCCCGGGCAGGCCCGCGAATCGATCTTCGGCTACACCGTCCTCAACGACTGGTCGGCGCGGGACCTGCAGGCCCGCGAGATGAGGGTCAACCTCGGCCCGGCGAAGGGCAAGGACTCGGCCAGCACCCTCGGGCCGTGGCTGGTCACCGCCGACGAACTGGAGCCCTACCGGGACGCCGACGGCTTCCTGGCCCTGGCCATGCGGGCGTCGGTCAACGGTACGGAGGTCGGCCGGGACCTGCTGTCCAACATGGGCTGGCCGTTCGAGGAACTCGTCGCCTACGCGTCCCGCGGCACCTGGGTGCGCGCCGGCGACGTCCTCGGCTCGGGCACCTGTGGCAACGGCGGTTGCCTGGCCGAGCTGTGGGGACGCCGTGGCAGTCAGGCGCCGCCGCCGCTGCGGCCCGGCGACGTCGTGGAGCTGACCGTCGAAGGCATCGGCACGATCCGCAACCGGGTGGTGCCGGGCGTCGAGCTGCCGCCTGTCCGGCCGGCCCGCCCCCGGCCACGTCTGCGGAAGCGCGCCCCGTGACCGGGCGGGTGACCGGGAAGGTCGTCGTCGTCACCGGCGCCGGACAGGGCCAGGGCGCGGCCGAGGCGCGGCTGCTCAGCGCCGAGGGCGCCACCGTGATCGGCTGCGACGTCCGGCCGGAACCGGTCGAGGACATCGGCGGCGCGCGGTACCGGCGGCTCGACGTCGCCGACCCGGCCGGGTGGCGGGCGCTCGCCGCGGACCTGCGGCACCGGTACGGCCGGGTCGACGGCCTGGTGGCCAACGCCGGGATCACCTGGCGCGCCCGGCTGGCCGACCTCGGCCCGGCCGACCTGGGCCGGGTGCTGGACGTGAACCTCACCGGCACGCTGCTGGGCACTCAGGCGCTCACCCCGCTGATGACCGGTGGCGGATCGATCGTGGTCATCGGCTCGGTCGCCGCGCTCACCGGGCACTACCCGGTCGCCTACACCGCGAGCAAGTGGGCGCTGCGCGGCCTGGCCAAGGCCGCCTGCCTGGAGCTCGGGCCACGCGGCATCCGGGTCAACACCGTGCACCCCGGCTACATAGACACCCCGATGACCGCCTCCGCGGCAGCGGCGTTCCGGGACGCCAACGTGGCGGAGACCCCGCTGGGCCGTACCGGAACCGTCGACGAGGTCGCGCCGCTCGTGCTGTTCCTGATCAGCGACGAGGCCTCGTTCATCACCGGCGCGGAAATCCCCGTCGACGGCGGGATGACCGCACACGGCGGCGTGAAGTCGATCAGCGACGCCGTCCGCTGAGCAACCAGAGAGGAACCCTCGTGTTCGAGTACTTCCCGGGCGACTACGTCTGGAACCTGGGCGTCGTCGCGGCCCTGAACTCCGGCGGCCTCATCGACGAGATCGACCGCGCCTGCCGGCCGATCCGCCAGGCCGCCACCCGGGGCGAGGACGCCGGCACCCCCGACTTCCTGCGCGCCTGGACCGCGCTGACCGACCAGCTCGCCGGCCAGGCCGAGGAGGCGGAGAAAGCCGGGCACACCCTGACCGCCGCCCAGCTGTACGCGCGTGCCACCAACTACCTGTGCCAGGCCGAGCGGATGCTGTCCAACGCCGACCCCCACCGGATCCCCACCTACCGGCGGGTGCTGGCCCTGCAGCGGAAGGCGTTCGACGCCCGGGTCACCCGCGTGACCATCCCGTACGAGGGCACGACCCTGCCCGCGTACTTCAGCCGGGCACCCGCCGCCGACCACGGACCCGCCCCGGTCATCGTGCTGGTCAACGGCCTGGACTCCACCAAGGAACATCAGTACTCCTCGGGCCACTGGGCGGAACTGGCCGCCCGCGGCATCTCCTGCCTGATGCTCGACCAGCCCGGCAGCGGCGAGGCGCTCCGCCTGCAGGGCCTGACCGCCCGGGCCGACACCGAGGCCTGGGCCGCCGCCGCCGTCGACTGGCTGGAGACGCGAGAGGACGTCGACACCTCCCGGATCGGCATCGTCGGCTGGTCACTCGGCGGCTACTACGCCCCACGCGCGGCCGCCTTCGAGAAGCGGCTGGCGCTCTGCGTGGCCTGGGGCGCCAACCACAACTGGGGCGCGGTCCAGCGCCGCCGCCTCGACCGCGAGGGCGAGCGGCCGGTGCCGCACTACTGGGAACACGTCCTCTGGGTCTGGGGCCACACCGACCTGCCGGAGTTCATCGCCTTCGCCGACACCGTCCACCTCGACGGCATCGTCGAGAAGATCACCGTGCCGTTCCTCATCGCGCACGGGGCCGGCGACCGGCAGATTCCCCTGGAGTACGCGCACCGCTCCTACCGGCAGGCGGTCAACAGCCCGAAACGTGAGCTGCGGGTCTTCACGCGGGAGGAGGGCGGGGCCGAACACATCGGCCTGGACCACCTGCCCCACGTGAGCACCTTCATCGCCGACTGGGTCGCCGACACCTTCGCCGAGCTCGACGCGCGGCACCCGGGACACCGCGGCCGTTGAGCGCCACCGGACGGACGGTGCCCGGGTCATTCCACTGTAGAGATCCGGGACCCGCTCTCGTACGAGCTGATGACCGCCTCGGCGAGCAGCAGCGCCCGCCGGCCGGCGCTGACCGGTACGGGCGGGGGGCCGCCCGCCCGCAGCGCGGCGAGCAGTTCGTCGACGTGCCGGTCGAAGGTGGCGTGGAAGCTGCGGTCGGTGTCGTTGAAGTACCCGGCCTGCCAGACATGGGCGGTCTCGTTCTCGGCGCGCTGGAAGCTGTAGCGGCGCACGGTGTCGTCGATGAGGATCCGCCCCGCGGTGCCGTTGAGCTCGACCCGGTGGGTGTCCTGGTAGGCATAGGACGAGTCGTACGAGCCGACCAGGCTGCCGACCGCGCCGTTGCCGAACCGGGCCGCCACCACGAGCGTCGACCAGCCGTGCCCGCTCGGGTCGGCCAGCTGCGCCACCACCGACTCGATCGGGCCGCAGAGGTATTCCAGCAGGTCCAGGCCGTGGCACTGGGTCTCGATGAGGTTCGCGTGCGGGTGCCGGCTGGTGCCGGGCTCGCCGCCGAAGCGCCAGGTCGCGAAGGTGAGCCGGCCGAGGTCGCCCCGGTTGACGGCGGCGAGGGCGAGACGGACGGGCTTGGCGTACCGGTGGTTGAAGTTGATCCCGACGAACAGGTCCCTCCGGGCCGCCTCGGCGATCAGGGTGTCGGCCTCGGCCAGCGCGAACACGAGCGGCTTCTCCAGCAGCAGGGGCACCCCGGCGCGGATCAGTTTCAGCGTCGGTTCGTAGTGCCCCTCGTTCGGCAGGCAGACCGAGACCAGGTCGGGCCGGCTGCGTTCGAGCATCTCGTCGAGGTCGACGTAGGGTGCCGTACCGAACTCGGCGGCCCGGGCCGCGGTCCGGGCCGGATCCCGGCCCACGACGGCGACCAGGGCGGTGTCGGCCCGGCCGGCGAAGACCTCCGCGTGCTGCCGGCCCCACCAGTCGCCGGTGCCGACGACGGCGACCCGCACCGGCACGGTGTCCGGGGACAAGCGGGGCCGGACGACCCCTGGTGCGTATCGTGCCGCGGCGATCATCGTATCCTCCGGCGGGTGAGACGGGACTGGATCAGCACCACGACGACGAGGAACGTGCCGCTGACGACCTGTTGGTAGTAGGCGGTGAGGGTGCCGACCTGGTTGATCAGGTTCTGAATGACCTTGAGCAGCAGGACCCCGGCGAGAGTCCCGCCGAGCGAGCCGGCGCCACCGGTGAGCAGGGTGCCGCCGATCACCACGGCGGCAATCGCCTCCAGCTCGCGGCCCTCGCCGATGGTCGGCAGGCCGGACTGGGTCTGCGCGGCCACCAGCGTCCCGGCGAGGCTGGTGAGCAGCGCGCTCAGCACGTAGACCAGCACCCGGACCCGGGCCACCGGCAACCCCATCAGCTCGGCTGCCTCCTGGCTGTCGCCGATGGCGAAGGTGGCCTGGCCGAACCGGGTCCGGTTGAGGACCACGAGCCCGGCGGCGAACGCCACCAGCGCGAACCAGACCGGCGCGCTGAGCCCGAGCCACCGGGCCTGGCCGAGCCGGGTGAGGGTCAGCCCGGCCGGGATGATGTACACCCTGTTGCCCTCGTCGGCGACGGCGAACGCCAGGCCGCGGGCGAAGAGCAGGGTGGCGAGCGTGACGATGAAGGGCGCGATCCGGGCCCGGCCGATCAGCAGCCCGTTGACCAGTCCGATGGCGCCGCACACGGCGAGGGGCAGCAGCACCGCGGTCAGCGTGCCCCACCGGGAGCCGTACGCGGTGAGCACCCCGCTGAGCGCGAGCAGCGACCCGACCGAGAGGTCGATGCCGCCGCTGAGGATGACGAACGTCATGCCGGTCGCGATGAGCAGCAGGTAGGAGCTGTCCAGGGCGATGTTGCCGAGGTTGCGGCCGCTGGCGAAGCTGTCACCGAAGATGAGCGAACCGGCGAGCAGCACCAGGGCGAGCACGATCGGCGGGCCGGCCCGGTCGGGACGCCACCGCAGCAGTCGGGCGGCGCTCCTCGGCTCGACCCCGGTCGCCGCGGTGTCCTCGACGGCGGTCACGGCGTGCCCTCCTTTGGCATGCCCTTCTGGCCCTCGCCTGCGAGGCCCCATCCAACCGCCCCGCCCGCCACCCGAAGCCGGACTGAAGGCTTGTCGAGTGCGGCTGGCTGCCGCTCGGTGCAGGCGGTCATGCCCTGCTCCGTCCACGCTGGACGTACACGGCAGCGACGATGATGGCGGCCTGGAGCATGCGGGCCGTGGAGTCCGGCAGGTCGTGCTGGATCACGGTGGCGGTGATCAGCTGCATCAACAGGGCTCCCATCAGCGTGCCCAGGATGCGCACCCGGCCGCCGGACAGGGGCGTGCCGCCGACGACGACGGCGGTGATCGCGCTGAGCTCGATGAGCGACCCGACGAACGAGGGGTCGCTGGCGCCCTGCCGGGCGGTGCTGATCACCCCGGCGGCGGCGGCCAGCACCCCGCTGACGACGTAGACGGTGACCAGGGTGCGCTTGACCGGCAGGCCGGCCAGGGTGGCCGCGGCGCGGTTGCCGCCGACGGCCAGCAGCCGCCGCCCGAACGCGGCCCGGTGCACCGCGACCGCCGCCGCGCCGGTCACCACCAGCACCAGGAGCACGCTGATCGGGATGCCGAGGACCGAGCCGCTGCCCAGCGCGCCGAGGACGGGGTCGAACATCTCGGTCAGCCTGCCGTCGGCGAGCACCAGCGCCAGGCCGCGGCAGGCGACCAGGGTGCCGAGGGTGGCGATGATGGGCTGCATGCGGGCGAACGCGACGAGCGAACCGTTGACGCTCCCGACGGCGGCCCCGGCCAGCAGGGCGACCGCGATCGCGGGCCAGGTGCCGTAGCCGAGGTACAGCGGCAGCAGGGCGGCGCTGATCGCCATGGTGGAGCCGACCGAGAGATCGATGCCCTCGGTGGCGATGACCAGCGCCATCCCGACAGCGACGATCGCCACCGGCACGACCTGCACCACCTGCAGCCGCAGGTTGGCCACGGTGGCGAAGTGCGGCGTGAAGGCGAGGTTGAAGAGCAGCAGCAGGGCGATCGCGAGATACCCGCCGCCCGCCTGGAGCAGACCCACGACGTCCGGGCGACCCCGCCGGACGGTGGCGGTGTCAGCCATCGGCGTGCTCCTCCGGCGCCCCGGAAGCCTGGGCGATCGCCTGCATGATGCTGTCCTCGTTGACGTCGTCGCCGTGCAACGTGCCGACGACGGCGCCGTCGCGCAGCACGAGCACCCGGCCGGCGCCCTCGACGACCTCCTCCAGCTCCGAGGAGATGAGCAGGACACCCAGGCCGAGCGCGGCGAGTTCGCTGATCAGTGACTGGATCTCGGCCTTGGCGCCGACGTCGATACCGCGGGTCGGCTCGTCGAGAATGAGCACCCTGGGATGCAGGCAGAGCATCCGGGCCAGCAGCACCTTCTGCTGGTTGCCGCCGGACAGCTCACGGACCCGCTGATCGGGGCTCGACGCCCTGATCCGCAGCCGCTTGATGAACGTGTCCACGATCTCGTCCTGCCGGCGCCGGGAGACGAACCCGGCGGTCGTGAGCCTCGGCAGCGCGGCCAGCACGATGTTGTCGCGAACGCTGAGTTCCCCGACGATCCCGGAGGACTTGCGGTCCTCGGGCACCATCCCGATTCCGCTGCGGATGGCGGCGGCCGGGTTCCAGCGCCGGGCGGAGGCGCCGTCGACGCTGACGGTTCCGGCGTCCAGCCGGTCGAGGCCGACGATGGCCTCGGCGGTCTCGGTGCGGCCGGAGCCGAGCAGCCCGGCCAGGCCCACGACCTCACCGGCGTGCACCTCGACGCTGACGCCGTCGAGCACCGGCCGGCGGGTGAGCCCCTCGGCCCGCAGCACCGGCGTGCCGGTGACCTCGCGCTGGTGGTCGTCGAAGGTCGTCGCGCCGTGCCGGCGGATCTGGTCGACGTCACGGCCCAGCATCGTGGCGACCAGCCGCAGCCTGGTGGTTCCGGCGACCGGCCCGGTATGCACCAGGCGTCCGTCGCGCAGGACGGTCACCCGGTCACAGATCTGGAAGACCTCGTCGAGCTTGTGCGTCACGTAGAGCACCGCGACCTGCCGGCGGCGCAACAGCCCGACCACGTCGAGCAGGAGATCCACCTCGCGGGGCTCCAGCGACGAGGTCGGCTCGTCCATGATGACCACCCGGGCGTCGGTGGACAGGGCCCGCGCGACGGCGATCATCTGCTGCCCGCCGAGGCCGAGTTCGCCCAGCTTGCGCCGTACGTCGACGGCGATCCCGTAGCCCGCCAGGATGGTCCTGGCGTCGCGGTGCATGCGGCGGAAGTCGATGAGGCCGAACCGGTTGGTGGGTTCCCGGCCCAGGTACAGGTTGCCGGCGACGCTGCGCATGGGCACCAGGTTGACCTCCTGGTAGATGGTGCTGATGCCGGCCGCCTGGGCGTCACGGGGGTGCGCGAAGGTGGCCGGCTCGCCGAGATAGCGCACCTCGCCGTCGTCCGGCCGGTACACCCCGGTGATGAGCTTGATCAGCGTGGACTTGCCCGCGCCGTTCTCGCCGACCAGCGCGTGCACCTCGCCGGGGTGCAGTTCGAGGGAGACGCCGGCCAGGGCCCGGACGCCGGCGAAGTGCTTGCCGACCGAGCGCACGTCGATGGCGGGGACAGTCATCGGCGTCAGTACGCGTTGGCGAGTTCGGCCTTGGCGTTGTCCTTCGTGTACTCCTTGTCGGAGATGATGGTCTTCTCCACGACGCCCTTGCCGCTGTAGAAGTCCTCGAGCGCCTGGAAGGCGAGCGGGCCGAAGCGCGGGTTGGATTCGATGACGCCGGCGACCCAGCCGTCGAGAATGCCCTGCACGGCACCCTTCGTGCCGTCGATGGTGATGATCTTGACGGCGCCGGGCTTCTTGTTGGCGCCCTTGAGCGCCGCGACCGCGCCGAGCGCCATCTCGTCGTTCTCCGCGTAGATGGCGCTGATCCCGGGATGGGCCGAGATGAGCTGTTCGGTGACCTTCTGACCCTTCTCCCGGGTGAAGTCGCCGGTCTGCTCCGCGACGACCTTCAGCTGGGAGTTCTTGGCGGCCAGCTGGTCCTTGAAGCCCTTGGTGCGGTCGACCGTCACGTTGACCCCGGACGCGCCGAGCAGGATCGCGACCTCTCCCTTGTCGCCGGTCGCCGCGATCAGGGCGTCCGCGGCGCGCTGACCCTGGACGACGAAGTCGGAGCCGATCCAGCCGAGGTAGTCCTGGCAGGCCGTCTTGGTGGTGAGCAGCCGGTCGATGGTCATCACCGGCACCTTGGCGTCCTGGGCCGCCTTGAGCGCGGGATCCAGGCCCTCGGAGTTGAGCGGCGAGATGATCAGTGCCTGGGCGCCCTGGGCGATCATGCCCTGGATGTCGGCGATCTCCTTGTTGAGGTCGGACTGCGCGTTGGTGGTGATCAGCTTGATGCCGCGCTTGGCCGCCTCGTCCTTGATGGACCGCGTCTCGGTGATCCGGAACGGATTGGCTTCCTTCTCCGACTGGGCGAAACCCACGGTGATGGTCTTCAGGTCGAGTTTCGGGACACCGCCGTGGTACCGCTCCGGCGTGCACCCGGTGGCCCCCGAGGTGGCCTGGACCTGTTGTGCCGCCGAGCCGTTCGCGCTTGGGGTTTCGCCGCTGTCGGCGGCCTTGGTGCAGCCGGCGGCGAGCACGAGCGCGGCCGACGTGGCGCCGGCGGCGGCGCTGCGGATGAGCTGTCTGGGGCGAGGCATCGCTGGCGTCCCTTCACATCGGGGGCCCTGCGCGGGGTGGAAAACCGGTACGCAGGTGACAGAAGTTGAAAGGCTTTGACTCGAACGTGGGCAGATCGTAGCCACGTTGTGGCAACTGCTGTCAATACCCGGGCCGAAATGACCATCGAAGGCGACAGGGGGAAGCGCGTCGGCGTGCGGCCGTTACGCGATCTGCACGTCGATGCCCTCGGCGCGCAGCCGGCGTACCACCTCGGGGTCGGCCGCGTCGTCGGTGACCAGCACGTCGATGCGCTCGCTCGGCACGGTCTGGCACATCGTGTCGTGGCCGAGCTTCGTGTGGTCGGCGAGCACGACGACCTGCCGGCCGGCGGCCGTCAGGGCCTGGTCGGTGGCGGCCGCGAAGACGTTGGGCGTGGTGAGGCCGCGCTCGGTGGTGACGCCGTCGCCGGAGAGGAACACCTGAGCGCCCCGCAGGCCCTGCAGCACCTGCTCGGTGATCGGGCCGACCAGCGCGCCGATCGAGCGGCGGAGCGCGCCGCCGACGAGTACGACGTCGATCTGCGGCGAGCCGATGAGCTCCTGGGTGACCGGAATCGAGTTGGTCACCACGGTCAGGTGACTGATCCGGGTGAGCCGCCGGGCCAGGGCGGTGGTGGTGCGGCCCGGACCGAGCAGCACGGCGCTGCCCGGCACGACGAGCCCGGCGGCGTGCGCCGCGATGGCCTCCCGCTCGGCGCGGGCCGGATCGGGCGACGCACCGTCGGGGGAGGCCGGCGGGAGGCTCCGGGCCGGCTCGGCGGGTGTGCTCGACGGCGCCGCCGGTGTCTCGGCGGGCAGCGGGCCGACGCCGCCTCGCGTCGCCGCGAGCAGGCCGTCCGCCACCATCGAGCGCAGATCCCGGCGCACCGTGGACTCGGAGATCTCCAGCGCCTCGGCGAGCTCCCGGAACGAGGCATAGCCCCGGTCGCGAACCTGCTCCAGCAGCCGTCGACGCCGCTCGGCGATCAGCACCGAGACACCTCCCCGCCCGTACGTGGTCGATGCAGAATATGTCAGATCCTGTCATCGCTGTCGAGCAGGGTCAGGAAGCGAGCGTACGCGGCGTCGGTGGCGGCCGACGATCGAGGCTCGAACCGCCGCGGTGGCAGCGAGGCACGGACGACCTCCCGCACCTCGGCCAGCGAGGACAGCTCACCGGCCGCCCGCGCCTGGACCAGCAGATTGCCGACGGCGGTGGCCTCCACCGGCCCGGCCAGCACCTGCCGGCCGGTCAGGTCGGCGGTCAGCTGGCACAACAACGGGTTCGCCGCCCCGCCGCCGACGATGTGCACGACATCGGCACGGCCGCCGGCCAGCGCCTCGGCGCGCTCCAGGGTCCACCGGTGCTTGCAGGCGAGGCTGTCCAGCACGCAGCGCACCATCGCGGCCCGGTCCGCCGGGACCGGCTCGGCGTTCGCCCGGCAGAGCTCGGCCAGCCGCGCCGGCATGTCGTCCGGCGCGATGAGGCAGGGCGCGTCCGGGTCGATCAGGGACCGGAACGCCGGTGCGGTGCCCGCGGCGGCGACGAGATCGCCGTACGGTGGCGAGCCCCACGCCGCCCGGCAGCGCTGGAGCAGCCACAGGCCCGTCCCGTTGCGCAGGAACCGGATGGTTCCGTCGACCCCGGCCTCGTTGGAGAAGCCGGCCAGCCTCGCGGCCTCGGTCAGCACCGGCGCCGCGAGCTCCAGGCCGGCCAGCGACCAGGTCCCCGAGGAGATGTACCCGAAGCTGCCCGCCCCGGCCGGAACCGCGGCGACGGCGGAGGCGGTGTCGTGCCCGGCGACCGCCCACAACGGAACCCGCCGGTCCGCCAGCAACGAACCGACCCGGGTGCCGGGCGGCACGACCTCGGCGTCGAAGAGCCGGCCGGGTATGCCGAGCGCCTCGATGACGCCGGTCGCCCAGCGCCGGGTGCCGACGTCGAGCAGCTGGCTGGTGCTCGCGATCGTCTGCTCGGTGACGAGCCGGCCGCTCAGCCAGTACCCGAACAGGTCGGGCAGCATGGCCAGCCGGGCGGCGACGTCCAGCTGCGGCGAGCCCTCCATCGCCACGAGCTGGCTGGTCGTGTTGATCGGCAAGGTCGCCGTGCCGGTGGTGCGGTAGAGCAGCGCGGGATCGACCCGCTCGGCGACCAGCCTGGTGCTGGACTCGGTCCGCCGGTCACGGTAGTGCCACGGGTTGCCGATCAGCCGGCCGTCGCGGTCCAGCAGCGCGAAGTCGTTGCCCCACGCGTCGATGCCGACCCCGGCGACCCTGTCCCGGCCCCGCTCGGCCAGCGCCGCCGTCAGCCCCGCCGACAGGTCCGCGAACAGCGCCAGCACGTCCCAGTGCAGCCCCTCGGGCAACGCCACCGGCCGGTTGGCGAACCGGTGCACCTCACGCACGTCCAGCCGGCCCCCGTCGAGCGCGCCGCGAAGCACGCGGCCGGTCTCGGCACCGAGGTCGACCGCCAGGAACACAGGCATCGCAAGAGCCTAGCCGTGGACGGCGGCAGCCGTGGTCCTCGATTGATCCCATGAATACCTCCGAGAGCGCGACGGTCGCTCGCTCCAGAGACCCTTCAAATAGCCATATACGTGGCGAATAGGACGACAAGCGTTTCCGGCTCGTTGCATTTCGTGTCACGTTCGGCTCTAGACATTGGGTTAATCCGCGGATAGATTCCGCCTACCAACACGTCACATCACGTCATCGCACGTCACGGTACGTCACTCACCTGCTCGCCAGCCTGATCTGGCCATGGTGGAGGTTCGTATGACATCTGACGCCACCAAGCGCGACACCTATCCGGCCCCGGCCGGTGGGCCGCCACCACCCGCTCCACCCGTCGCCGGCTCGCGCCGCGACGCCGCCGGTCTGGGCCTCGCTGCCCTGCGCGTCGGCCCGGCGCTGATGTTGCTGGTCGTCGTGCTCGCGGCGGGCGCGCTGTCGCCGGTGTTCTTCACGACCCGCAACCTCGGCAACGTGCTGAGCCAGACGGCGGTGATCGCGATCCTGGCGCTGGCGCAACTACTGGTGATCGTGACCCGGGGCATCGACCTGTCCGTCGGGTCGACGCTGGCACTGTCCGCGGTGGTGGGCGCCATGATGTTCGGGTCGATGGGATCCGGCCCCCTGGTCATCCTGGCCATGCTCGCCACCGGTACGGCGGTCGGCGCGGTCAACGGGGCGATCCTGGTCTGGGGCCGGCTACCGCATCCGTTCATCATGACCCTGGCCATGCTGAGCATCGCCCGCGGGCTGGCGCTGTGGCTGTCCGGCGGGCAACCCGTCAGCGGCATGCCGGCGGCGGTCCAGCAGCTCGGCGGCGGCTCGATCGGCTGGTTTCCCTACTCGGCGTTCCTGGTCATCGGGCTGGCCCTGGTGACGTTGCTGCTGACCCGGGCGATGGTCTGGG
>Ga0307516_10002977_pt1 | contig 22128 bp, 11 predicted proteins | sample 19_EM_MG_FD_203310 | JGI IMG/M metagenome (GOLD analysis project Ga0307516, IMG submission 203310) | Populus trichocarpa ectomycorrhiza microbial communities from riparian zone in the Pacific Northwest, United States - 19_EM | ecosystem: Host-associated > Plants > Roots > Unclassified | place... | reverse complement strand
CCGGTCCGGTGTCCTGGAGGCGAAGGATGCCAAGGGCCGGGCGCTGTTCCGCACGCCGCCGGCGCAGATGTGGGACGCCGCCGCCAAGCCCCGCCGGGCGGCGGTGGGCGTGGCCGTGGCCCCCGGCACCCTCACCCTGACGCCCGACCGTGCCCTGCTCACCGGCCCGAAGACCGAGTACCCGGTGGTGGTGGACCCGGACTGGCGCACGTACTGGAACGTCGGCTGGACGAAGGTCTTCTCCGGCGCGGCCGGCAGCACGCACTGGGGCGGGAGCAACGACGTCGACGGCTGGGCCAAGGTCGGCTACTGCGGCTGGGCGGGTTGCAACGGCATCGGTACGGCGCGCTCGTACTTCATGTTCGACACCGGCTTCCTGAACGGGAAGCAGATCATCTCGGCGGGCCTCAACGCGACCATCGTGTACGGGCCGAGCTGCAATACCCGCAACCACCAGCTTTTCATGGCCAACGCCGGGGTCGGCGGCGGTACCTCGTGGAACAACGCGCCGCAGGGTTGGCACGTGGGCACCGCCGAGGCGGGGAGCAACTACAGCGGGTGCGGAGGAAACAAGGGCATCGGCTTCAACGTGCTGGGCAACGTGAACACCGCCGGGATCTCCACGTACTTCCTCAAGGCGGAGAACGAGGGGGACGCGTACGCCTGGCGCAAGTACGACGCGTACGCCACGCACGTCGTGGTGAACTACAACACCCGGCCGAACGCCCCGTACGACCTGGGCACCGACCCGCCGCTGGGTGCCTGCCGGTGGTGCGACGGCACGCCGTACGTGGGTAGCGGGAGTATCCGGCTGCAGACGCGGCTGTCCGATCCGGACAACGATCAGGTGAGGCCGATCTGGGACATCTACGGTGGCGGTTCGAGCGAGCATCGCGACGGGGGGCCGTGGCAGGGCTCGGGGGCGTTCTTCAGCACCGATCTGGATCTGCGGGAGCGGCACGGCCAGCACGTCACCTGGACGGCGTGGGCCAGCGACGGCCACGACGGCGGCCCGTGGGCCAGCGGTCCGGGCTTCATCGTCGACCGGGTCGGTGTGGACAAGCCGCCGACTGTCTCGGCGCCGCTCTACCAGGATGACAACCGCTGGCACGGCGGCGTCGACGTCCCGGACACGTTCACGTTCACCGCGGACGGCGTGCAGGACATCGACCACTACCGGTACGGCTGGCAGGATCCGCCGTCCACTAAAGTGGACGCTTCCGCACTGGGCGGTCCGGCGAGCGTCACCCTCACCCCGCCCGGTGACGGGCCGCGCAACCTGTACGTGCAGAGCGTCGACCGGGCAGGGAACGCCAGCCCGACGAAGGCGTACCGGATCTATGTGCGGGCCGGCAGCGGACCGCTGGCGCAGTGGTCGCTGGACGGCAACACCCGGGACACCGCGTTCCTGGGCGACCGGGACGGCACGCTGGCCGGCGGCACCAGCTATCAGGCCGGCGCGGCCGGGATGGGGCTGCGGGTCGCCGCCGCCACCGGCGGCCAGATGACCGCGCCCGCCACCGTGCGCACCGACACGAGCTTCTCCGTCACCGCCTGGGTAAAGCTGGACAAGGTCGACGACAAGTGGCAGGGCGTGGTCCGGCAGGAGGGTGTCAACCAGTGCGCCTTCTGTCTGCACTACGAGGGATCAAACAAGCGCTTCGTCTTCGTCATGCCGCAGGAGGACTCGACGGGCACGCACGGGCACGACTTCGTGGTCGCCCCGGCGGAGCCGGTGGCTGGGCAGTGGACGCACCTGGCCGGCGTGTACGACGCGGCTGCCAAGAAGGTCCGGTTGTACGTCGACGGTGTGCTGGCCGGCAGCGCCACGCGCGACAGGTCCTGGCACGGCGCCGGTTCGCTGACGATCGGCAAGGCGCTGACCGGCATGGTCGACGAGGTGCGGATGTACGACCGGGTGCTGTCGGACAACGAGGTCCGCGCCGCGGTGAGTCAGGAGAACGTCCAGGTCGGACACTGGAAGCTCGACGACCAGGAGGGCACCACCGCCGCGAACGCGGCGCCGGGCGGCGAGGCGGCGGTGCTGCAGCCGGGCGCCGCGTTCGTCCGCGAGGGCCTCGTCAACGGCGCGGCGAAATTCGACGGGATCAAGGGGTTCGCGGCCACCAGCGGCCCCGCCGTACGCACCGACCGAAGCTTCTCGGTGGCCGCGTGGGTGCGGGCCGACCGGCTCGCCGCCGAGGGGGCCGCGACCACGTTCGTGAGCCAGGACGGCTGGTCGAACAGTGGCTTCCTGTTGCAGCAACGCGGCACCTCCTGGCAGTTCTCCATGCCGAACGAGGAGCTGGCGAAGGCGCCGTGGCCGGGTTGGGCGGCGTCGCCGGCCGGGACCGCCCAGAAGGACGTGCCCACGCACGTGGCGGGGGTCTACGACGCGGCCGCGAAGAAGATCCGCGTCTACGTCAACGGCGCGCTCGCGGGCGAGGGCGACGTCGCCGGTGCCTGGAACGCGACCGGGCCGCTGGTGATCGGCCGCGGGCTGATCTCGGGTGCCCAGGTGGATCGCTGGCCGGGGTTGGTCGACGAGGTCCGGGTGTACAGCCGGGCCCTCGCCGGCGACGAGATCGAAGGCATCGTGGGCCGCGACGGCGTCCCGGCCGCAACCTGGCGGTTCGACGGCACGGCACAGGACGCCTCGGCGCGCGGGCTGCACGGCACGCTGCAGGGCGGGCCCGCGTGGGCGGCCGGCCAGTCCACGTATCCGGACGCCGGTGACCTCGCGGTGCAGCTCGACGGCGCTGATGACCACGTCAGCGCGCCGGGCGTGCTGGACACCAGCCAGAGCTTCTCGGTGGCGGCGTGGGCCCGGCTCGACAAGACGGGCAAGTTCTCCACCGTGGTGTCGCAGGACGGCAGTCACGCGAGCGCGTTCTTCCTCCAGGTGATGGAGGACGGCCATTGGTGCTTCTTCGGGTCCACCGCGGACGAACCGCTGGCTCCGGGAGACCGGGCGAAGAGTTCGGGCCTGGCCCAGCTCGGAGTGTGGACCCACCTGGTGGGTGTCTACCGCAAGCAGAGCAAGCAGCTGGAAATCTACGTCAACGGCGTGCTCGCCGGCACCGCCGCGCACCAGGCGAACATCAAGGCCGGCGGTGGCCTGCAGATCGGGCGGGCCCGGTACAACGACAGCAGTGTCGACTTCTTCCCCGGAGCGGTCGACGACGTGACCGTCTACAGCCGGCCGCTGTTCGCCGACGAGATCAAGGTGATGGCCGGCCGCGACCTGTCCCTGGCGCACAACTGGCGGCTGGACGAGTCCAGCGGCAGCAACGTGTCGGACGCCACCGGCGCGCGCACCGCGAAACTCGCCGGCGGGGCGGCGTTCGCGCCGGGCCGGGTCGGCAACGGCATCGAGCTGGACGGCGTCGACGACGCGGCCGTCGCGACCGGGGTCGACGTCCGCACCGACCAGAACTTCACGGTGTCGGCCTGGGTGTACCTGCCGGACCGCAACTGCGATCTCGACACGGTGGAGCGGTGCCGGATGGACGCCGTGGCCCTGGAGGGCGGCGGCGACGTCAGCTTCAGCAAGTTCCGGCTCGGGCACCTGGTGGACGACATCCAGCGCCCGGACGGCGCCTGGGTGTTCGAGATGCCGGAGCCGGTGACCGGCCGGGTGACCAAGGCGGCGGTGACCACCGAGCCGACCGACGTCAACACCTGGGTGCACCTGACCGGCGTGTACAACGCCGACACCCGCAAGCTCTGGCTCTACGTGAACGGCTCCCGGATCGGCGACGGCACGCTGAACGCACCGTGGAACGGGGCCGGCCCGCTGCAGATCGGCCGGGGCAAGGTAGGGGGCGCGCTCACCGCGTACTGGAAGGGCCGGGTCGACGACGTCCGGGTCTACGCCGGTGCCCTCGACGACGGCCGGGTGAAGGGACTGCACGGCTCGTATCCGGCGCTGATCGGGCCGGACAAACTGCCGACCGCCGACGCGGGACACTGGAAGCTCGACGAGGGCTCGGGCACCACGGTCGCCGACGCCAGCAGCCGCGGGCTCCCGGCCACGCTCAAGGGCGGCACCGGCTGGATCGGCGGGCGCACCGGCGGCGGCGCTTGGCTGGACGGCAGCACCGGATACGCGGAGACCGCCGGGCCGGCACTGGACACCGGGCGCAGCTTCTCGGTCACCGCATGGGCCTACCTGACCCAGACCGGCAATGGCAACCGCGCGGTGGTCGCCCAGGACGGTGCCCACGTCAGCTCGTTCATGCTCCACTACAACGCGGGCGCCAACAAATGGGCGGTGTGGATCCCGGAGGCGGACACCGGCACGCCCGGCGGCACGCTGCTCACCTCGGCCCAGGCCGCGTCGCCACACGGGTGGACGCACCTCGCCGCGGTCTACGACGCCGGCCTGCGGCAGCTCCGGCTGTACGTCAACGGGGTGCTGTCCGCGGCGCAGGTGGGTGTCACGGCGTGGAAGAGCACCGGGCCGCTGACCATCGGCCGGTCCAAGTGGGACACCCAGCCCGCGGACTTCTTCCCCCGCGGCATCGACGACGTGCGGGCCTATTCGCGGGCGCTGAGCGACGGCGAAGTGCGCAAGGTGCACGACGACGCGGCGTCGGTGGGCCTCGCCCTGTGGCGGTTCGACGACGGGACCGGCCGCAACTCCGAATGGACCGACAACCACCTGACCCTGTCCAGCGGGGCATCGCTCGGGTCCGGTGTCACCGGGAAGGCGGTGCGGCTCGACGGCGTGAGCGGCGCGGCCACCGCCGGGCACCCCGCGGTCAACACCCGCGACAGCTTCACGGTGTCCGCGTGGGCCAAGCTGTCCCGCACCGACCAGGTCGCCACGGTGGCGGCCCAGGAGGGCATGCGGATGAGCGCCGTCTCCCTGCAGTATCGGCCGGCCCTGAAACGCTGGGTGTTCGGCGCCCGGGCCCAGGACGCCGACGGCGCAGACCTGGTCTACGCGGCGTCGCCGCTGCCGGCGAAGGCCGGTGAGTGGACGCACCTCGCGGGCGTGTACGACTACGCGGCGCGCCAGCTCCGCCTGTACGTCGACGGCGAGCTGGCCGGGGTGCGGGACGGCGTGGCGCTGTGGGTCAGCGACGGGGTCTTCACCGTCGGGCGGGGCAGGGTGGACGGCGCACCGGCCGAGTTCTTCCCCGGTGAGATCGACGAGGTGCACACCGACCTCGGCATGGTCACCGACCAGAAGATCGCGCAGCGGGCGACCTGGGGCAAGCCGGTCGGCCATCAGCTGGGCAGCTACGTCAACGGCGCGGGCGACCACTACACCGGGTTCACCAGCAAGGAGCCACCGGCCGGATACCGCTTCGAGTCGACGCTCGGCACGCTGGTGCCCTCCGAACAGCCACACACCCGGGTCCTGCACGCGTGCCTCTTCGGCGCCGACGCGTTCACCTCGGTGGACCCGCAGTGTGAGGGCCAGACCGTGGTGGGCGAGATCGGTCGGGTGTACACCCGGCCGCCGACGAACGTGCCCACGGTGGCCGTGTACCGCTGCAACAACGGCCCGGACCACTTCGAGTCGTTGCAGCCCGGCTGCGGCGGCGCGAAGCAGGAGGGCGTGCTCGGCTACACGCTCGGGTACGCGTCCCTGGCGCGCTACTACGGCCAGGCGTGGGACCACGTCACCACGTTCGACGGCAGCACCGCGGTGCCGCCCGGGCACTGGGCGGAAGGCCCGAGCGGCTGGGTGGCGCTGACCGCCCGGCCCGGCACCCAGCCGCTGACCAGCTGCGTGGACGGTGAGGACCAGTTCGTGTCGCTGGACGCCGCCTGCGGTGGAAAGACCGTGCAGTCGGCGCTCGGGCACATCTGGACGGAACCACCGGACGGTGTGGCGAGCCGGGCGCTCTACGCCTGCCGCATCAACGGCGAGGGCTACACGTCGCTGCGGAACGACTGCGAGGGCTATCAGGTGGAGCAACGCCTCGGGTACGTGCTCATCGGGTTCCCGAACGAAGAGCCGGTCTTCGAATGAGCTGGGGGATGAGTCTCGTGAGAACACGTATGTCGATGCGCCGCGTCCTGGCGGCGATGCTGGCGGCGGCCCTGATCGTCACGGCCGACCTGGCGGTGGAACAGACCGTCGCGCGCGCCGCCGCCGGGCCGTCCGTCCCGCTGCCGGACACCCGGTCGACACCGGTCGAGCGGCAGGACATGACGTCCCGGCCCGCGGATCAGGCCAGCGCGAACGCGCTGTCCGGCAACCAGCCGGCCGGCGCGTCCGCCCCGGAAGGCGGCGGCACCCCCACGGCGACGTCGCTGGCACCCTCGTCTACCTGGCAGGTGTCCACCCAGTCGGGGGACTTCAGCTGGTCGTATCCGATGCGGGTGCCGCCGGCGCCGGGCGGGCTGGAGCCGGACCTGGCAATGTCGTACGCCTCGTCGACCGTGGACGGGCGCACCAGCGCCACCAACAACCAGGCATCCTGGGTCGGCGAGGGCTGGGACCTGTCACCGGGGTTCATCGAGCGCGTCTACGGCGGGTGCGCCGAGGACGCCGGCAACGGCCGGGGTGACCTGTGCTGGCGCAGCGACAATGCGATGGCCGCCTACCCCGGTGGCGGCGGCCTGCTGATCTGTTGCGACGGCGACGGCAAGTGGCGGACGAAGAACGACGACGGGTCGCGGATCGAGCGGCTGACCGGCGCCGGCAACGGCGACAACGACGGCGAGCACTGGAAGATCACCAAGACCGACGGCACCCAGTACTTCTTCGGCTCGCGGCCGGAGGCGAAGTCGACCTGGACCGTGCCGGTGTTCGGTGACGACGCGGGCGAGCCGTGTCACGGCGGCACCTTCGACTCCTCGCATTGCGTGCAGGCGTGGCGGTGGGTCCTCGACAAGGTGGTGGACCGGCACGGGAACCAGATGCTCTACACGTACGAGCCGGAGGGCAACTCGTACGGCATGAACCTCAAGGACACCGCCGTGCCCTACGTGCGCGGCGGCCAACTGCGGCGCGTCGATTACGGAATCCGGGACGGCCAGCCGGCGACCGGGCGGGTCGAGTTCACCGTGGCCGACCGGTGTGTGCCCGGCAGCGACTGCGCGCCGAGCAAGAAGGACAACTGGCCGGATGTGCCGCTCGACGCCGGTTGCGAGGCCGCGACCTGCAAGGACCACTACTCGCCGACCTTCTGGAGCACCAAGCGGCTGGCCAGGGTCACCACCCAGGTCCGCGGCGCCGACGGCGCCTTCACCGACGTCGACTCGTGGGCCCTGGACCATCAGTACCCCGACCCGGGCGACGGGGAGAAGGCCGGCCTCTGGCTCGCCGGCATCACCCACACCGGGCATGTGGGCGGCACGGCGGCCCTGCCCGCGGTGCGGTTCGAGGGCACCAAGTTCCCGAACCGGGTGTACAAGGTGGACGGCTACGCGCCGCTCAACCGGTACCGGATCACGGGTGTGGTGTCGGAGTCCGGCGGGGTGCTGTCGGTCCGCTACGCCGCCCCCGACTGCGTCGCGGGCAGTTCGATGCCGGCCAAACCGGAGTCGAACACGCTGCGGTGCTTCCCCGCGACCTGGGCCAAGAAGGACCATGCGGAACGCACCGACCACTTCCACAAGTACGTGGTGGAGAGCGTGACCCAGTCGGACCGGTTGAGCACGTCCAGTGAGCAGGTGACCAGCTACGAATACCTCGACGGCGCGGCCTGGCACCACGACACGTCGGAGTTCACCAAGGACGACAAGCGCACCTGGAACGAGTACCGCGGTTTCGGCAGGGTGGTGGTGCGCACCGGCAAGCCGGGCGATCCGAGCGGCCCGGTCGGCAAGACCGAGCAGCGGTTCCACCGCGGCATGCACGGCGACAAACTACCGTCGGGCACCCGGTCGGTGACCGTCCAGCCGAGCGAGGGACCGGCCCGCACCGACGAGGGCTGGCTGCACGGCGTCCAGGTCGAGTCGATCACGTACGACGGGGACACCGACCGGGTGGTGAGCAAGACGATCGAGGAACCGTCGTGGCAGGGCCCCACGGCCACCCGTGGATCGTTGCGGGCGTACCTGGTGCGCGACGGCGCGAGCCAGTCGTACACGGCGCTCGCCGCCGGTGGCTGGCGCACCACCCGCACCGAGTCCACCTACGACGACCGGGGCCTGCTGACGCGCACCAACGACCTCGGCGACACCACGACCGCGGCGGACGACCGGTGCACCCGCGTCTGGTACGCCCGCAACACCGACCGGTGGCTGCTGAGCTTCCCCTACCGGACGGAGACGGTCGGGGTCGACTGCGGCACGGAGGCGTCGTTCCCGAAGGACGCCATCAGTGACGTCCGGGTCGCCTACGACGGCCAGGACCTCGAGGCGGCACCGGTCACCGGAAACGCGACCCGGACGGAAACCCTCTCCTCGTCCTCTTCCGAGGCCCGGAAGTATGTCACGACGTCCACGGCGAAATATGACATGCATGGACGCGTCGTAGAGGCGGCCGACGCGCTCGGCCGCGCCTCGAAGTCGGCGTACACGCCGACGACCGGCGGCCCGGTTACTCAGCTGGTCACCACCAACGCGGTGGGCCACGCCACGACCACGACCCTGCAGCCCGCGTGGGGGCAGCCGACCACCGTGCTCGACGCGAACAAGCGCAGGACGGAAACCGCCTACGACGCGCTCGGCCGGATCGTGGAGGTGTGGCTGCCGACCCGTCCGCGCGTCGTCGACGACGTCGACTACGAGGGCAGCGCGAAGTTCGCGTACCTGATCCGCGACGACGCGCCGTCCGTGGTCACCACCACCCGGCTCGGGCCGAACGGCACCTACGCCACCAGCAAGGAGGTCTACGACGGTTGGCTGCGGCCGCGGCAGACGCAACAGCCGGCGAGCGGTGGTGGCCGGCTGCTGACCGACACCCGTTACGACTCACAGGGCCGGGCCTACCGGACCACGCAGCCGTACTTCAACGACGCCGCCCTCGACGACAAGCTCTGGGTGGCGAGCGAGACCGAGGTGCCCGGCCTGGCCACGACACGGTTCGACGGCGCGGGCCGCACGGTGGCCCAGACCTTCCAGAGCGGTGGGTCCGAACGGTGGCGCACCACCACCGCGTACGACGGCGACCGCGTGCACGTCACCCCACCGGCCGGCGGCACGGCCTCCACCACGATCACCGACGCCCGCGGCCAGACCGTCGAGCAGCGCCAGTATCACGGTGGCACGCCGTCGGGCGGGTACGACACCACGAGGTACGCGTACACCGCGGTCGGCCGGCTCGCCTCGGTCACCGACCCGGGCGGCAACATCTGGCGCTACGGGTACGACCTGCGCAGCAACCGGATCCGGGTGGACGACCCGGACAAGGGCGTGTCCACGATGGAGTACGACGTGGCGGGTCAGCTCGTCGCGACGACCGACGCCCGGGACGTCAAGCTCACCTACGGGCACGACGTCCTCGGTCGGCGCACCTCCGTCAAGCGGGGCGAGACGACGCTCGCCGGCTGGACCTACGACACGGCGACCAAGGGCAAGGGCCGGCTCGCCTCGTCGGTCCGTTACCTGGACGGTGCCGCCTACGCCCGCCAAGTGGCCGGCTACACCGCGCTCTACCAGCCCACCGCGACGACCGTGGCGATCCCCGAGGAGGAGCAGACGCTGTCCGGCTCCTACACCACGCACTACAGCTACAACCCGGACGGCAGCCCGAACGGCGTCACCCTGCCGGCGCTCGGCGACCTGCCCAAGGAGACCGTCAGCTTCGAATACGACGACCTGGGCGCGATGCGAACCATGTCCGGCGGGCTCGACCAGGCCGGCACCGACCGGTACGTGACGGGCACGGAGTACACCCGGTACGGCGAACTGGCGCGCCTCCAGCTCGGCGACGACGGCAAGCGGGTGTGGCAGTCGTACTACTACGAGGACAGTACCCGCCGGCTGAGCCGGACCGTCCTGGACGCCGAACTGCCCAAGCCGATGCAGAGCGACGTGCACTACACGTACGACCCGTCCGGCAACGTGCTGTCCATCGCGGACACCCCGAAGGACGGTCCGGCCGACTGGCAGTGCTTCCGGTACGACCACGTGCGGCGCCTCAGCCAGGCGTGGACACCGGAGGGAGGCTGCGACGCCGATCCGGCGGCCGGCGACCTCGGCGGACCGGCACGGTACTGGCAGTCGTTCAGCTACGACGCGGTCGGCAACCGGCTCACCGAGACCCAGCACGCCGCGAGCGGCGACACGGTCCGGCGGTACGCGTACTCGGCGGCCGGCGCGCACGACCTCAGCGCGGTCACCGCCGCCGGTCCCGCCGGTACGAAGACCGACGAGTACGCGTACGACGCCACCGGCAACACCGTCAAGCGCCCCGGCCAGAGCCTGGCCTGGGACGCCGAGGGCGAGCTGGCGAAGGTCACCGAGGGCGACAAGGTGACCGAGTACTCGTACGACGCGGACGGCAACCGCCTCGTCCGCCGCGACCCCGCCGCCAGGACGCTCTACCTGGACGGCCAGGAGCTGCGGCTGGGCGCGACGAACGGCAAGAAGACGGCGACCCGCTACTACCGGTACGGCGACACCACCGTGGCGATGCGCACCGGCTCGGGCGTGACCTGGCTGGCCAACGACCACCAGGGCACGTCTCAGCTGGCCGTGGACGGCACCACCCAGAAGGTGGTCCAACGCCGGCAGACACCCTTCGGGGCGCCCCGGGGCATCGCGACGGCCTGGCCCGGCGAGAAGGGCTTCGTCGGCGGCATCGTCGACACCTCCACCGGGCTCACCCAGCTCGGCGCCCGCGCCTACGACGCCGACACCGGCCGGTTCATCTCGGTGGACCCGATCCAGGACCCGACCGATCCCCAGCAGATGCACGGGTACACCTACAGCAACAACAACCCCGTGACCTTCACCGACCCCACCGGCATGCTGTGGAGCTGGAGTGATGTCTGGAAGGGAGTCTCGGAGTTCAGCAAGCACGCGGCCCCGGTCCTCGGCGTCGCGGCCCTGTTCGTCAGCGCGGCGACGCCGTTGGGCTTGGCCTTCGTGGTCGGTGCGGCGGTTTTCGGGGCCATCAACGCGGTCAACAACTGCAGCGGCGGCGGCAGCTGGCTGGACTGCACGATGGACATCGCCGGGGCCGTGCCCGTGGTCGGCAAGATCGGGGTCGGCGCGGTGAAGACCGCCAGGATCGCTTCGGAACAACAGATCCTCCTGCAGGGCGTGGCCAGGAACGCCCCGAACCGGCTCCCCGGCATCACCCGGCAACAGGCCCACCGCAAGGTCATCGACGGGGACCTCGAGCGGGGTGCGATCGGCATCGGCCCGCACGGCTGGCTGGCCAACGGCGACATCGCGGGCGCGCCGGGCGTGTTCGCGGATCGGGCGACGCTCGCCACAGGCACCGAGCACTGGCTGGCCTGTGACGTGATCAAGTTCTCCCGCTGCCCGAAGCCGGCGGAACCCGGACGGGCCGTGCCGTCGTTCTTCGTCGGGCCGCTTCAGCCCAACGTGACCCGGCTGCCGCAACCGGCGGTGGCGCACAACTACATCGGACCGCTCCAGCCCGGCGTGAAACGGGCGCAGCCGCCGACAGTGCCGCACGGCTTCATCGGACCGATCACCTCCGACACCGTCCGGCAGCCGGCACCGGACCAGGGCCGGAACTACAGCACGAAGGACGGCCGTCTCTGCAACACGCGTGGCGGCAGCTGTGCCTCCTGATCACGAAGGGCCAGCCTGGCTGAGGAGGTCCTCGGCCTTGGCCCTCAGCAGCGGGACGGAGGCCATGTCCGACGTGGACAACATGTCGCGGAGGAGGGCGGCGGCGCCGGTAGAGTCGCCGTCCGACAAGAGCACCTCGGCGAGTCGTAGGTTGGCGAGGAACACCCCCCGGGCATCGCCGGCCTCCACCATGATCCGGAGTCCTTCGCGGGCGTCGGCGGTGGCAGCCGGCAGGTCGCCGTACGCGCGCTGCAACCGGCTGTGGTGGATGAGCAGCCAGCCGAAGCCGTGCGCGTCGCTGGCCGCGCTGGTCACCTCCAGGGCCCGCGTGTACGTCGACTCGGCCAGGTCCAGCTTGTCCAGCGTGATCGCGCAGTCCAGGGTACGCAGCAGCAGGGCGCGCTGGCTGTCGGTGCTCGACAGCGTCCGGGCATGGCCCAGGGCTCCCTCCAGCAACGGCAGTGCGTCGGCCGGGCGACCGCCGAGGAGCAGCGTCTCGGCGTGCGTGCGCAGCGCCAGCACCATGTCGGCCGGATCGCCGGTCGCCAGGGCGATCGCGGTCGCCTCCTCGGCGTACCGGAGCGCCGGCCGCCCCTGGAACATCCGGGCGAAGGCGAGCCCGGTGAGGCTGTGCACGAGTTCGTGGTCCAGTCCCAGGCCGCGGAACGCGGTCACGGACTCTTCGAACTCCGTGGCGGCCTCGTCGAGGCTGAGGGAGAGCAGGACGTCGGCCCGGCTGCTCGCCTGCCGGCTGGCGACCCGCTGGTCGCCGGCGGCGCGGGCGGCGTCCCGGACAGCCGCGCGGACCCGGACGATCTGCTCGTACCCGCCCCGGCTGGACAACGGCGGGATCACCATGTCCGCCAGCAGCGCCGCCTTGTCGTGGCAGCCCAGGTGGCACGCCTGCGCGATGGCGTACAGGAGTTGGTTCTGCTCGGTGTGCAGCCACGCGCTCGGGTCGGCGGTGAGGCCGGCGATGTCGACCGGCCCGGCCGTGATGCCGTCCGGCAGCGGGTCGGGCGGAAGCCCGTCCTTGCGAACCACCCGCAGGTGCACGCTGTGCGCGAGGACCAGGAACGTGTCCAGCAGCCGCTGGTACGCGGCCCGCACGACCTCCTGGTCCTCGCGGGCGGCCAGCTCGCGGGCGAACAGCGCGACCAGGTCGTGCGGCCGGTACCGCAGCTGGCCGGTCAGATCGATGCCGACCGGCTCCAGCAGCCCCGCGGCCATGAGCTGCTCGACGGCGCGTTCGCCGTCGCCGCCGTCGGTGATGGCACCGAGCGTCCAGGCGGCGAAGGACTCAGCCGGCAGCAGACCCATCCGGCGCAGCGCCAGCTGGATGGGGGCGGCCAGTCCGCCGTAGCCGACCGCCAACTCGGAGCGGACCGCCAGGTCGCCCACGGCCAGCTCGTCGAGGCGCCGGTGCTCGTCGTGCAGCCGATCCGCCATCGCGCGCAGCCGCACCGTCGGCCGGGGCTGGAGCCGCGCGCCGATGATGCGTACGGCGAGCGGGAGGCCGCCGCACAAGTCCACCAGTTCCTCCGCGACCGGTCGTTCACCCGCGATCCGGTTCGGGTCGAGGATTCGGCTGAGCAGCGAGATCCCCTCTACGACCGAGAACGGCTGCAGACGGTGGCGATCGGCCGCCGGAAGCTCGGCCAGCGACCGCCTGCTGGTGATGAGGACGGCCGAGCCGGCCGTGCCGGGCAGCAGCGGTGCCACCTGCCTGGCGTCGGCGGCGTCGTCGAGCACGATCAGGATCCGGCGGTCGGCCACCCGCGCGCGGAACGCCGCCGCCCGCGCCTCCGCGGAGTGCGGCTGAGTGGCCGGGAGCACCCCGAGCGCGTACAGCAGCTCACTGAGCACCTCCGAGACGTCCCGCGGCGCCGGGCCGCCACCGCCCAGATTGACGTAGAGTTGGCCGCCCGGGAACCGGTGCCGCACGTGGTGCGCGACGTGCACGGCGAGCGCGGACTTGCCCACGCCGGCCACCCCGGACACCACGACGATGGGCACGGTGGCCTGATCACCCTCGGCGGCCAGCGAGCGCGCGATCTCCGCCACCTGACCGGTCCGGCCGACGAAGTCGCCGATCGCCGGCGGCAGCTGGCACAACGCGGGCAGGCTCGGTGGCGCGCCGTCGCGGGTGTCCTCGTCCACCGCCTCACCGAGCAGGATCGCCTGGTGCACGCCGCGCAGCTCCGGCCCGGGGTCGACGCCCAGCTCGGTGCGCAGCAGCGCCGCGACGTCGCGGTAGACCTCGAGCGCCTCGGCTTGCCGTCCCGACCGGTAGAGCGCGCGCATCAGGTGCGTCCGCAACCCTTCCCGGAACGGGAACGCTGTGGCGAGCGCGCGCAGCTCCTCGACCACCGCCCGGTGGTGCCCGAGCGCCAGTTCCAGGGCGAACCGGCGCTCGGCCGCCTCGATGCACCGCTCCTGCAGTTGCGGCACCTCGTCGCGATGCAGTGCCGCCGAATCCACGTCGAACAGGATCGGACCGCGCCAGAGTGCGGTGGCGGCCCGCAACGACTCCAGCGCGGCCGCCCGGTCGCCGCGGCCCAGGCCCACCCGCGCGGTCTCCAGCAGCTCATCGAATTCCCGCAGGTCGCAGGAGTCGGGCGGCTCGATGACGTACCCGCCGGCGCGGGTATGGACGGCGGCGTCGGTGCCCAGCAAACGGCGCAGCCGTGCGACGTACGTCTGGACCGCCGCTCGCGCGTCAGCGGGTGGGTCGTGCTCCCACAGCCGGTCAACGAGGATACTCACGGGCACGGCGCGGCCCGCGCGCAGCAGCAATGAGGCGAGGATGATCCGGACCTTGGCCGCGGAGATGGCGACGAGCGCGCCGTCCCGCTGAACTTCCAGATCCCCCAGAATCCGGAAACGGATGACAGCCGCCACTGGCCGTCAGGCCATCGCGGCGAAGAACTGGCGGATGTCCTCGACGAGCAGGTCGGGTGCGTCGTGCGTGGCCCAGTGCCCGCCGCGGTCGTAGGTGTGCCAGGCGACGATGTTGCGGTGGTCGCGTTCGGCGAACCTGCGTACAGCATGGAAGTCCGAGGCGAAGGCAGCCAGGCCGACAGGCACCGAGGTGGGCTCGGCGGGGCCGGCGGCCTGGGCGGCACGGTGATTCTCGTAGTAGAACCGTGCGGCCGACGCGGCGGTGTTGGTGAACCAATACAGCGCCGCGTTGGTCAGGATGTCATCGGGGCTGAGCGCGGTACCGAACAGTTGCCCGCTCCAGGCCAGTTGGCCGGCCGGCGAGTCCGCCAGGGCGTGCGCGAGGGTCTGTGGCTGGGCCTGCTGGGACCGGTCGTGGATGGCGTGCTCGGCGAAGGACTGCCCGAAACGCAGCGCCCCCAACTCCTCGCCGGTGAGGCCGTCGAACTCGCCGGCGTCGCCGCGGGGGAAGGAGAAGATCTGCGTCACGTGCACCCCGATGACGTGCTCCCGGTCCAACTCGCCGAGCAGCGGCGAGACGATGGCCCCGGCGTCGTTGCCGTGGGCTCCGTAGCGCTCGTAGCCCAGGCGGCGCATCAATTCGGCCCAGGCGGCCGCGGTCCGGCCGGCGTTCCAGCCGTGCTCCCGGGTGGGACCGGAGAAGGTGAAGCCGGGCAGCGAGGGGATGACCACGTGGAAGGCGGGAGCACCCGGGCGGCCGTGCGCGGCCGGATCGGTGAGCGGCCCCACCAGCCCCAGGTACTCGATGAAGCTGTTGGGCCACCCGTGCGTCAGGACAAGAGGGACGGCGTCCGGCTGAGCGGAGCGCACGTGCACGAAGTGGATGGTTTGTCCATCGATGTCGGTGGTGAACTGTGGGTATTCGTTCAGCTTGGCCTCCTGCGCCCGCCAGTCGAACGACGTCTGCCAGCGCTCGACCAGATCCCGGACGTAGGAGACCGGAACGCCGTACTCCCACCCGGGCGGGGCGGGCACGCCGGCGCCGCCGGCGACGACGTCCTTCTCCGGCAGCTCATCGGCCCAACGGGTACGGACCAGCCGGTGGGCCAGGTCGTCGAGGTCCGCTTGCGGTATCACGATGCGAAACGGGGTGATGGCGACATCATGCATGGTGGGTGCCTCCCGGCCAGAGTGTTTGACCTGCGTAAACATTCAGAAGGACGAACGCTGTGGGGGTGGCGTCCGGCGCTCGGTCCGATGCCTGGGGTGCGGGGTCTCCGCGGCGATACCAACGCGCGCGCAGCATATGTGCGCCCGCTTTCACTCCGCTGACGACTTGCTTTCACTCTCGCCAGGTCCCGTTTCCGGGGGCTTCGAGACGGCTGGATGCACCCCGCGGGAGCCGAAGACCTGCCCGCCCTGCTAACCGGGCTGTGCCGCAACGAGGGCGCGGTCACCGCTGGACTCGCCCACATCGCCACCGTGCCGGTCTCCGGCATCGACCCGTGCCAGGTCGTCGTCGCGATCCGCCGCGACGAGCAGGATCCTCTGGTCAGCGACTTCGTCGAGGCGGCCCAGGCCAGTCTGCGACGGTGACCACCCCGAGTTCCGGCGGATGTCGGCCAGGTGCGCGAGGGTGTGCGGGACCTCCGGCGATGAGCTGCACAAGCGTCATGATCACGTGCGCTCTTCTGGCTACCATGGTCGGGTGGATCATCCCGATCAGGCACAGTTTGTTCGTGAGACAAGATCGACTGCATGGTGGGACGCCGCGATCATGATGGGATAGGTTCGCCGGTATGTCGGACGACACCCTGCGCTCTGTGACCCTGCAGCGCACGAGCCTTGGCCAGTACGAGGTACACAACGCCCGCGGCGGCACGATGACCGTCGGTGTCGGGGACGGTGCCGACTTCACCCCGGTGGAGCTGTTGCTCGCCGCTCTCGGTGGCTGCACGGGCGCCGACGTTGACTACATCACCAGTAAGCGTGCGGAGCCGGACAGCTTCTCCGTGCATGTCACCGGGGACAAAGTCCGGGACGAGACTGGCGGCAACCGGCTGGTCAACCTGGCCATCGAGCTGCGTGTCACTTTTCCGGAGGGCACCGCCGGCGACGCCGCACGGGAGGCGCTGCCGCGCGCGGCGCGGATGTCGCACGACCGGCTCTGCACCGTCTCGCGGACCGTTGAGCTCGGCACGCCGGTCGACACCCGCACCGCGCCGCCGCCAGCCGGCTAAGCCGTGTCCTCCAAGGCGCACTCGTCGATCCAGCGCGCCAGCAGGCTCAGCGCGGCGAGTTGTTCGAGCGCGATCGATAAGGCGCACTGCAACCCCTACGTCGCGACCTGGTGACAGGTGAAACGCCTCGTCGGTGACAACAAGCGCGCCTGCCCTGGACCGATCCTCCAGCTCAAGCGGTCTCTGCGGTGTCAACTACCGTGCTTCGACACTCACGGCCGCCCTGATCGCCCACGACGACGAACGCGGCAACGCAAGCTCCGACGGCCAGATCCTGCGCTACCGAGACGGCCGTCCCGTCGGCCGCCGCCGCTACGACCACCTGTGGCAACGCATCGGCAAACACCTGCCGTGGGTCACCGTCCAACAGATCAGCGCCCACTGGCTGCGCCACACCACTCAGCGAGGGCACCAGACGCAACGAGTAAGGGACCATCCGGAACCCGACGAGCTCGCGGTGACCTCGAGGCGCGTGGCGGTCCCGGCAGGTCGAGCATCACACCGTCGTGGCCGTCGTGGCCGTCGTGGCCGTCGTGGCCTGTGAAGCGGATGATCTCGGGCAGGCCGAGGCGGTCGCGGTAGAACGCCATGACGGTGTCCAGTTGCGCGGTCTGGCGGGCGATGCGAACCTGCATGCGTCCCACGTCAACGGCTGGATCCGTCGCCGAGACCGCCGATCGTCCGCACATCCGGCGACGGTGCGTCGCTGCGGCGCTCGCCCGGGCGGGGACCGATGATGCGACGTTCCGCCTGATCGATGCGGACGTCGTTGATGCTGGCCTCCCGGCGGCTCATGAGCCCTTCCTCGGTGAACTCCCACAGTTCGTTGCCGTAGCTACGCCACCACTGGCCGGTGTGGTCGTGGGCTTCGTACTGGAACCGTACGGCGATCCGGTCGCCGTGGAAGCTCCACAACTCCTTGCGCAGGGCGTAGTCGAGTTCACGCGCCCACTTGGCACGCAGGAACTCGACGATCGCGGTCCGGCCGGTGAGAAACTGGTCGCGGTTGCGCCACTGCGAATCCTCGGTGTAGGCGAGTGCGACCCGTTCGGGGTCACGGGTGTTCCAGGCATCCTCGGCGGCCTGAACCTTGGCCAGGGCGGTGTCCAGGGTGAACGGTGGCAGTGGCGGTCTGGCGTTCATGGTTGCTCCGGTTGGTCATCGGGGTCGGGATCGCACTCCAGCGCGACGGTACCCGCCATCAGGGTGATCGGATCGCCGAGTTGGGCGGAGGCCGGGCCGGATGACCCAGCAGCCGAGCCGAGTCGTTGGTCGAAGAGGCGGCGGACGTGCCGCAGCACATCGAGGTCCTGAGCGCCGGCGTCCGCGTCGATGGTGACCATGCACCGCTGCCGGACGGCGTAGACGCCGATGACAGCGTCACCGACGGCGAGTGCCGGGGCCGGGCCAGCCGGTCTCGGCATCGGCCGATACGCCGCCGACAAGCAGGTTGGGCCACAGCCGGCGGCGGTCGTGGCCGACAGCGGCGACCGCGCGATCTTCGAGCCACCGCAGTCCACTCCCATACTCGTGCACGAGCGTGGAGTATGGATTGTCGGCCGGGTCCATCTCCTGGCCGCCCGACGTTGGCGTCCGCCTGAGTCGCGGCTGACAGGGTCCCGCTCGTCGCTGCGATCGCCGCGCGCCTCCGCACGACCTGGCTGGCCACGGTTCAAGGCCTGCCGAAGGGGAGACTGCCGCTGGGTCTTCATCGACAACTCCCGCAACACCTCGCGCCGCTGGTGCGACATGGCCGGCTGCGGCAACCGCGCCAAGAGCGCCTCTTTCCGCCGCCGTCGCACCGCCGCCCTGTAACGGGTCCGAGCCAGCCGCCAGATGTGGTGATCCGCGCCGACAACGGTCGCGTCATCGCGTGTGGGTCTCCACCGGCCATCCGTCCCTGGGGTGCCCCGCTGCTGGATCGGGCACCCCAGGCGGGGCCTTGCGGTCTACATGGAGCCCATCTGGCGTTCGAACGCCGCGGGGTCCTCGCGCCACGCCCGGTGACCCTGCTGCGCCATCGGGTCGGGGAAGATGTTCTCCTCGCCCGCCTCGACCCCGTCGAGGATCGCGGCGGCGACGGCGGCCGCGCTGGTCTTCGGGATCGGGAAGTCCCGGATCATGTCGGTGTCCACGGCGCCCGGGAAGACGCCATGGACGGTGATCTTCTTATCGGCGAGCTGGGCGCGCAGCGCCTGGGTCACCGACGCCGCCGCAGCCTTGGACGCGGAGTATCCGCCCATCGCCGGGACCGCACCGAAGACGACCAGGCTGAGCAGGTTGACGATCGCCCCGCCGCCGTTGCCCGCCAGCACCGGTACGAACGCCCGGGCCATCGCCAGGGTGCCGACGAAATTGGTACGCAGGTCCACGTCGATCGCGGCCAGGTCGCCGCCCAACGGGTCGGCGAAGGTCAGCGACCCGCCGTTGTTGATCAGCAGCGTCGTATCGCCGGCCTCCATTGCCGCCCGCTCGACCTGCTCCAGGTCGGTCAGGTCGAGCGCGAGCGGTACCACGCGCCGATTGGCGGCGGCCAGGTCCTTCACGGTCTCGACCCGGCGAGCGGCCGCGTAGACCTTTGCGGTGCCGCGGGCCAGCAGTGCCTCTACCGTGGCACGGCCGAGACCGCGGTTGGCCCCGGTAACCAGCGCGATGGTGCCATTGACCTGCATTCGAGTCTCCTGAGTCCATGTGGGTGGTTGCTACGAGACCCACATTGGCCCCGTCGACGATCGCCACCCAGGCCTCTCTTGGACCCCGGTCGTCCGCGAACGTAGGTCTGGCAGAACCAGGCAGCGGCCAGACAGCCGCGGCCATACTGGCAGCATGGATCGACGAACCGAGCTGGCCGAGTTCCTGCGCTCGCGCCGAGCCAGGATCAGCCCCGACACCGCCGGGGTCGCGCCATACCACGGCCGCCGTCGCGTCGAGGGACTCCGGCGCGAAGAAGTAGCGCAGCTCGCCGGCGTCAGCGTTGACTACTACGTACGCCTCGAACAGGGCCGCACCGCTAACGTCTCCGAAGCCGTCCTCGACGCGGTCGCCCGCGCGCTGGAACTTGACGCACAGGAGCGCGCACACCTGCGTCGGCTGACAAGTCCCACCCGCGGCGTGCGCCGCCAGGCATCACCCCAGCGGGTACGACCCCAGGTACGGCACCTGCTGGACGCCATGACCGACGCCGCCGCCTACGTCGTCGGGCGTCGCACCGACGTGCTGGCCTGGAACCGGCTCGGCGCCGCCCTCATTGCCGACTTCGACACCCTGCCAGAGCGGCAACGCAACTTCGCCCGGCTGATGTTCGGCGAAGAGACCACCGCGCAGGTCCTGTTCGTCGACTGGCCGGCCAAGGCCCGCGACCTGGTCGCGTTCCTGCACGTCGACGCCGGCCGCCACCCCGACGACCCCGCACTGGCCGAACTGGTTGGCGAGTTGTCTGTGCACAGCGGCCTGTTCCGGCGGCTCTGGGCCGACCACCCGGTTCACGACAAAGGCCACACCACCGCCACGCTCCAGCATCCCGTCGTTGGAACCATCGAGCTGGCATACGAAGCGCTGCGGTTACCCCACGACCCCGAACAGATGCTCGTCACCTACAGCGCACCACCGAACTCCGATGCTGCCGCAGCACTGCGCCTGCTTGCCTCGTGGCGCGCCGACCCGGCGGCGGGCGGCACCGAACGACGCAACCAGACCAAGCGCAGCTGACACTCCCTGTCGCCGGTAAGCGATTGGTAATACCTCGATGGTCATCGCGATCGGCAACTACGCTCACGCCGGACTGCGGCCGGGGAGGGCCAGACGATCGTGACTGAATCGGCGACGCCGGCGCGACAGCGGGGCAACCGTCGGCGGTTGACAGGGTTGCTGCTGGCCGAGGTGGTGTCGACGCTCGGCTCGGAGATGACCGCCGTGGCGCTGCCGTGGCTGGTGCTGATCACGACGGGGTCGGCGACGCGAACCAGCGCCGTGCTCGCGGCGCAATTCGCCGGCATGGCACTGCTGGGCCTGTGGGGCGGCCAACTGGCGACTCGGCTCGGTGCGCGCACCATGATGCTGGTGTCCGACCTGGCCCGGGCCGGACTGACGGCGCTGATTCCGCTGCTGCTGTGGGCGCAGGTCTGGTCGTTCCCGGCAATTCTCGTGGTTGGCCTGGTCGTCGGGGCGTTCTTTCCCGGGTACTCCTCGGCGCAGCGGCTCGTGCTCGCGGACATCGTCGGCGACGACGAGGTGCGGCTCACCCGTGCCGGCGGCCTGATGGGCTCGCTCAACGAGGCGGCGAGCTTCGCCGGACCGGCGCTGGGTGGTGCGCTCGTCGCGCTTGCCGGTGCGGCCGACGTACTGCTGGTCGACGCCGCCTCGTACCTGTGTGCGTTCCTGCTCGTGGCGCTGCTGGTCGGTGCCCGAGGAACCAAGACCGGCGCCCACGAAGCCGACGCCGAGCATGACACCGGGGTGTTGGCCGGCCTGCGGTACGTCATCGGTAGCCGTCCGCTGCGCCGCCAGATGCTCGGCATCGGCTTCGTGGAGGTCGGCTGGACCGCGATGATGGCGACGCTGCCGCTGCTAGCCCTGCACGATGGCGGCGGTGCCACGACCGCCGGTTGGCTGCTGGCGGCCTACGGCGGCGGCTCGGTCATGGGCGGGCTGCTCGCGACGCGGACCCGCCGGGTCGACGGGCGCACCACGTCGTGGGCGCTGGTCGGCCTCGCCGCCTCGACCTGGGTGCTGGTGGTACCGGCGCCGATCTGGGTGCGCGCGGCGGCGATCGCCGCCAACGGCGTGTGCGCCGGGGTGTTCTTTCCACGCTTCTTTGCCTCGCTGACGACCCGCACGCCTGCGCAGCTCCGCGCCCGGGTCATGACCGCGGTCACGATCGGCATCTCCGCGCCCGCACCGCTCGGGTTCCTCGGCGCGGGACTGCTCGTCCAGCAGTCCGGCTCCATCACGCCGAGCCTGGGCCTGGTCTGCGCGACGGTGACGCTCGGCGCAGTGCTCCTGATCCGGCAGCAGATGCGTTGAGGTGCGCGCACGCGACGCCATTGACGACACGTCCAGCGGCCGCCGGCCAAGCAGTCGGCGGCGTTTCCGTCGTTGGAGCCTGCGTTACATCTGATCGGTAAGGTGGTACTCGTGGCGCGGCGGGTGCTCGCTGCACTGCCTGCGCTCGATGACTCCGGCGGCCTCTAGCTTGGCCTAGTGTCCCGTGATGCTGGTTGCGTTATGTGGCTGGTTCGTTGATCCTGGTGTGATGCTGGACGAGGAGCGGACCGCGGAGTTGCGGGCTGTGCTGAACAGCCGGGACGTGCCG
>Ga0307516_10002975_pt1 | contig 22144 bp, 21 predicted proteins | sample 19_EM_MG_FD_203310 | JGI IMG/M metagenome (GOLD analysis project Ga0307516, IMG submission 203310) | Populus trichocarpa ectomycorrhiza microbial communities from riparian zone in the Pacific Northwest, United States - 19_EM | ecosystem: Host-associated > Plants > Roots > Unclassified | place... | reverse complement strand
GAAGGGCGGCCAGGACGCGCCGCGGGTCGACGGCCCGCTCGGCCTGCTCGTGCTGCACCGCGCGGACGAGGTCTTCGAGGGACTGGCTCATGACTTCTCCCCGATCAGGATCGGCGCGGACGGCAACTGCTCACGGAGGGTGAGCAAAGCCCGGGAGACATGGGAACGCGCGGTGACCGCCCGGCAGCCGAGGGCGTCGGCGATCTCCTCGTACGACAGATCCTCGTAGAAGCGCAGCGCGACAGCGGCGCGTTGCTTGGCGGGCAGGGTGGCGATCAGGCGCCACATGGCGTCGCGCTCACCCCAGGCCACGCCGTGGTCGGGCACGCTACCCGCGGCTGCTTCCAGGGACTCCCGGGTCACCAGCCGCGCGGCCCGGCGCCGCCGCCACGACAGGAACTCGTTGACGACCATGCGCTTGACGTAGGCCTCGGGCGAGTCGAGCCCGGCGATGCGGGCCCACCGCTGCTGAGCCCGGACGAGCACCTCCTGGGTGACGTCCTCCGCCAGATGCGGATCCCAGGTCACCACGGTGGCGTAGCGCAACAGGGCGCCGAGCCGCAGAGCGACGAACTCCTCGAATGTCACAACCCCTCAACGCATCGACGGAGCCGAAACGTTGAGGGGTCGCCGGACGTATTCAGGAATCCGCGCCGACGGTGTGCGGCAGGAAGTTGCAGTCGTCGCGGGTTACCAGGCCGGAGGTGCCGAGGCCCTCGCGGATGCCCATGCCCGCCGGCTCGCCGTCGATCAGCCAGGCGCCCACCACCGGGTGCACGGTGCCCTCCAGGCCGTCGAAGGACGGGAGCTCCAGCAGCTCCTGCACCACGAAGCGGCCGTCGGAGCCGTACTCGGAGGGATTTTCCACCAGGGTGACGCCGTCCTTGACCAGCTTGACCGAGCCGCCCTCGCGACCCCAGACCGGCTTCTTCGCGTACGAGGTCAGCGTCGCCGCCTTCGTCGACTCCGCGAAGTACGCCGGGAGGAGGTATTTCCCGCGTTCCGGGTCGTCGCCGAAGAGCTTCCACAGCACCGGCAGCAGCGCCTTGTTGCCCAGCAGCGCCGCCTTGTAGGGCGGCTCCATCCAGACCGTGCCGCGCTTGCCGGGGTCGGCCATGTTGCGGAAGAAGGCCTTGCCGCCCTCCTCGTTCCAGAACCACTCCCACGGATAGAGCATGAAGATCAGGTCGATCGGCTGCGCCTGGTGCTCCTGGCCGGGGGCGGGCACGAAGAGCACCCGGTCACCGGCCACGTCCCAGCCGATCTGGCTCATCGCGATCAGCTCGACCGGATAGCCGGCCTCCTCGGCCGTCGCCATCAGGTAGGCCACGTTCATCCGGTCCTCACCGGACGTCTCGCTGGTCTCGTACGCGAAGTAGATCTTGGGTTTCTCGGGCAGCCAGGGGCGTGCCTCGCGCAGCTTGCCGATGTTGCGCCGCCAGGCGCCGGGGTTGGCCGGCTCGCCGTCGGCCGCTTCCCAGCCGACCAGCCGGTCGTGGATGGAATTCCACTGCCGCCACGGGTGCTCGGTCACGCCGGTCTGGTCGACCCAGTGCCACTGGATGACTGCGGCCTCGACCAGCGAGGTCGGCGTCTGCGCGTTGTATTCCAGCAGGCGCGGCGTGCTGCCGGCGCCGTTGTACCAGAGGTCGAAGCGGCCGTAGATGGACGGCGAGTAGTCCGGCGTCTGCAACGGGAGCCGGCCCTCGGGGTCCTTGTCCTGGTGCGTCCAGGTCTCGGCGTCACCGTCGAACCAGGTGCGGATGATCTGCTCGTGGGTGTACTCCGGGATGCCGATCTTCGCGAGGAAGCAGGTCTCCGGGCCGCAGACCGAGGCGAAGTAGCCGTCGCGGCGGCCCTGCGCGGTGTGCCGGGGGCACTGCCGCACCATCCAGTCACCGGCATCGAGGCACATGCTGTTGAGCGCGGTCGTCGCCGCCTCCAGCTCCTCGATCTCGGCCTGGCTGAAGTCGTAGTACGGCCCCTCCTGCCAGTACGACATCATCGTGCCGTCCGGCAACTCGGTGTCGTTGTAGGTCAGCCCGAGGCTGAAGTTGGTCAGCCGCCAGCCGTCGCGGACCGGGCCGTACGGAATGCGGCGCAAGGCTCAGCCGCCCGACTTGCCGGACGTGCCACTGCCACCCTTGCCGACGACGCTGGTCTTGACCGTGCCGTTGCTGATCCGGCCGGCCGACGGCAGCCCGAAGGACGACCGCGCGGCCTTGTCGTTGTAGGCGAACTTGCTGCCGCCGGCGGGCAGCCGCTGCCCGACGGGATAGCCCGAGCGGTAGCCGGACGAATGCCAGATGAAGAAGCCGCCGCCCCCGCCGCCGCCGTCATCGTCGTCGCAGTTGTCCTCGTCCACGACGACGCCGTTGGCGTCGGCGCAGTAGAAGCCCTCGTCCTGATAGTCGTCGCCGTTGTCGCAGGCGGCCGCGCCGCCCGCGGCCAGCAACAAGAACGTGCTGGTCAACGACACGCTACGAGAGCTCATCCGTCGATTCACAGTCGGCTTCCCCACCCTTTCGACCCGCCCGGCCCGCACCTTCATGTGTAGCGCGCCGGTTCAAGCCACGACGGCTAGTCCTTCGGCCCGCCCGCGACGTAGACGACCTGGCCGGAGACGAAGCCGGCTCCTTCACTGACCAGGAAGGATACGGTGTTCGCCACGTCTTCGGGGCGGCCCGCCCGGCCGACCGGGATCTGACCGATCGCCGCCTTCTGGAAGTCCGCGAAGTCGACACCGACCCGGGCCGCGGTGGCAGCGGTCATGTCGGTCACGATGAAGCCCGGCGCGACCGCGTTCGCGGTGATGCCGAAACGGCCCAGCTCGATCGCCAGGGTCTTGGTGAAGCCCTGCAGGCCGGCCTTGGCGGCGGCGTAGTTGGCCTGCCCCCGGTTGCCGAGCGCGGAGGTGCTGGACAGGCACACGATCCGGCCCCAGCCGGCGTCGACCATGTGCTTCTGCACGGCCCGGCTGAACAGGAATGCGCCGCGCAGGTGGACCGCCATCACGGTCTCCCAGTCGTCGTCGCTCATCTTGAACAGCAGGTTGTCGCGCAGCACGCCGGCGTTGTTGACCAGCACCGTGGGCGCGCCCAGCTCGGCGTTCACCCGCTCGACGGCGGCCGCGACCTGGACCGCGTCGGAGACGTCGGCGCCGACGGCGAGGGCGGTGCCGCCGGCGTCGTGGATCGCGGTAACCGTGTTCGCGCAGGCGCCCTCGTCGAGGTCGACGACCGCCACGGACATCCCGTCGGCGGCGAGCTTGCGCGCGGTCGCCTCGCCGATGCCACGCGCGGCACCGGTCACGATCGCTACCCGACTCGGCTGGGTCATTGCTGGCCTCCCGCTTGATCTGTTACGCAGTCGGCCGACTCTAACCCAGCTGTTACCCGCGGGTTACCGGGCGGGGATTTATCACGGCTTGCGGCACAGCCGGAGCCAGCGGTATCCGTAGCCGGCCACCGCGAGCTGGTCGAGCTTGCCGGGCTCCGGATACTCCTGATCGGCGAGCACGTCGTTGGGGAAGTCGGCCTCCGGGTAGAGGCTGCTCAGGTCCACCACACCGGCTTCCCGGGCCAGGTTGTGCAGGAAGACCATGGTGCCGGTGGCGTCGTCGGCGCGGTGCACGAGCAGCCCGGTGGGCGCGGGGACGTCGACGTGGGTGCAGGTGCCGCTGCCGACTTCGGGCGCCTCCTTCAGGGTGCGAATCATCCGTTCGAACCACGACAGCAGCGACCCGGGGTCGTGCCGCTGCAGGGTGGCGTTGACCTTGGCGTAGCCGTACTCGCCGTCGCTGATGACCGGGCGCACCAGCTTGCCGGCCGGGGCGGTCGAGAAGCCGCCGTTGGCGGCCAGGGACCACTGCATCGGGGTACGGATCGCGTTGCGCCCGTCCTGGCTGAGGTCGTCACCCATGCCGATCTCCTCGCCGTACCGCAGCACCGGGGTGCCGCGCAGGCTGAACTGCAGCGCGTAGGCCAGCTCGATGCGCCGGCGGTCGCCGCCCAGCATCGGGGCCAGCCGGCGGCGGATGCCGCGGCCGTAGAGCTGCATGTTCTCGTCCGGGCCGAACTGCGCGAACACCTCGGCGCGCTGCTCGGCGGTGAGCCGGGAGAGATCAACCTCGTCGTGGTTGCGCAGGAACGTGGCCCACTGCCCGCCGACCGGCAGCTTGGGCGTGTCGCGCAGCGCGTCGATGATCGCTTCCGGGTTGCGGCGGGCGAGCGCGAGCATCAGCCGGCCGTTGAGCATGAAGTCGAAGAGCATGTGGATCCGGTTGGCCGACCCGCCCGCGTCCCCGAAGAAGTCCTTGAGCTGCTCGGGCTCGACGTTGGCCTCGGCCAGCAGCACGGCGTCACCCTGGCGCCACTGCACGTGCTGGCGCAACTCGCTGAGGAAGGCCAGGTCCTTGGGCGAGTTCGGGTTGCCCGGCTCGGTCTCCTCGATGATGAACGGCACCGCGTCCATCCGGAAGCCGGAGACGCCGAGCTGCAGCCAGAACGAGCAGATCTTCTTGATCTCCTCGCGGACCTCGGGGTTGGCGATGTTGAGGTCCGGCTGGAACTTGTAGAACCGGTGGTAATACCAGAGCTTGGCGGTGCGGTCGTAGGTCCACGTCTCGGCCTGCTCGCCGGGGAAGACCATGCCCTGGTGCCGGTCCTCCGGCTGGGTCTCGGACCAGACATACCAGTCCCGGTACGGCGAATCCGGCGACGAGCGTGCCGACTGGAACCACGGATGCTGATCGGAAGTGTGGTTCACGACCAGGTCGATGATGACCCGGATGCCCCGGTCACGGGCCAGGTGCAGCAGGTCGGCGAAGTCACCGAGGCTGCCGAAGCGCGGGTCGATGTTGTAGAAGTCCGACACGTCGTATCCGTCGTCGCGGTCCGGCGTCGGGTGGATCGGGTTGAGCCACAGGCAGGTGACGCCCAGCCGGGCCAGATAGTCCAGCCGCCCGATCAGCCCCTTGAGGTCGCCGACGCCGTCGCCGTTGGAGTCGGCGAACGTGTCGATGTCCGCGCAGTAGATGACGGCCTTCTCATACCACCGGTCGCTCATGCCCCTTTACTTCTCCCCGGTTCCGGCCCAGGAAACCACGGGCCCAGACCAGCGGCCGCACCTTCTCCAGCGCCAGGAAGGCGGTGATCGCGGCGAGGTGCGGCGCGAACGAGATGGTGATGGTGGCGAACGTGACCAGGTGGAACGAGTAGAAGAAGGCCACCGCGTAGTTGCGCCACCGCGGCCGCAGGAAGAAGATCACCGGGCTGGCCAGCTCGAACGCCACGATGCCGAACTGCGCGAGGATCAACAGGTACGGCACCCCGGCGATGAGGTCCGCGAAGTCGGTGCCGCGCCGGATGATCGCCCGGGCCAGCACCGAGCTGGTCACCCAATCCAGCCCGCCGAAGCGCAGCTTGGCCCAGGCGGCGAGGAAGTACGTGCACACGACGGCTATCTGGGTGACCCGCAGCGCCCAGCCGCCGGCCTCCGTTCTCCTCGGATCGCCGTGCCGGGCCCGGCCGACGGTCGGCAGCACGGCCAGCGCGACCAGCAGACCGACCCGGTCGTGGTCGACCTTGCCGTAGCTCATCGCGATGACCATCCACTCGAAGTAGAGCGCGAAGACGGTCCAGCCGAGCAGCCGCGGCGCCCGCCCGGTGGCCGCGGCGAGCGCGACGACGAGCAGCGACCAGAAGATGCCGTGCACCAGCAGCGGGGTCGGGATGGGCAGGTGCAGCAGCCGGCCGACCAGCAGCGGTTTGTACAGGTCGCCGGGGGTGCTGGCGTGATGGCGCACCCAGGGCGTGAAGATGACCAGGTCGGCCGCGACGAAGAGATAGATCAGGGTGCGGAACGCGGCGACCCGGCCGAGCGGCACCGGCTCGGTCAGCCAGCCGACGACCTTCTTCACGGCGCGGTCCAGGTGGCGATGACCTCGTCGCGGCTGGTGCCGGTCGGCCGGGAGTGCTCGATGCCCTCCCAGCGGATGACGATCCGCACGGTCCGCAACGGCGCCGCCTCCGGGCTCTTCTCCGCGTAGGCGATGGCCACCTGCCGCAGCCGGCCCGGGTCATCGATGTAGGCCCGCTGCTGACCCTCGATCTCGGCCCGCCGCAGCCCGCTGTTGGCCTCGGTCAGCACCACTGTGCGGCCGGTGGCGTCGACGCCCTCGACCCTGGTGTCCGGAGCGTCGGCGTTCGGGTCGGGCGCGGTCGAATACATCCGGAACGGCCCGAACGGGAAGTCGTCGTCCTGACCCCAGAGGGTGCCGAGCAACAGCAGCACCACGCCGGCCACCGTCACCGCGACCCGGGCCACGCGCCCCCGCGTACTCAACGTTTCCATCGCGCCGGGACACTACCGTCGCCGCGCCACCCCGGACCATCGCGCCACCCCGATCCCGATGAGCCAAGCGGTTCGTAGGCTGGATATCGGGTACTGATCGTCGACCGATTCGGAGGAGCGTGGGATGAGCGTGCCGTATTTCCTGGCGGCGGAGACCGCGCCCAGTTCGCTGGGCGGCCTGACCGGCTGGGTGGCATCGGTCATCGAGTCGCTCGGCGAGCTGGGCGTCGGCCTGCTGGTGGCGCTGGAAAACCTGATCCCGCCGATCCCCAGCGAGGTCGTCCTGTCCATGGCCGGCTACCTGGCCAGCGCCGGCCGGGTCAACGTCGTGCTGGTCGCCGTCGCGGCCACGGCCGGCTCGGTGCTGGGCGCGCTGGCGCTCTACTGGCTCGGCTACGCCCTCGGCGAGGATCGGCTGCGCCGCTGGCTGGACCGCATCCCGCTGGTCGACGCCGACGACCTCAACCTCGCCGACCGCTGGTTCGAGCGGCACGAGAAGGGCGCGGTGTTCCTCGGCCGGATGGCACCGGTGGTCCGCAGCCTGGTGTCCATCCCGGCCGGCGCCAACCACATGAGGCTGGGCACGTTCACGCTGCTCACCACGATCGGCAGCGGCATCTGGAACTGCCTTTTCATCGGCGGCGGCTATGCGCTGGGTTCCCGCTGGCAGCAGCTTGAGCAGTACAGCAGCTACTTCGACTACGCGATCATGGCGTTCTTCGTGATCGCGATCGGCAGCTGGGTGGCCAAGAAGGTCCGCAAACGGCGGCGCGCGACCGCGGATCGATGATCCACGGCCGCGCGCCGGCGGAGCCTGATCAGAAGCCCGCGCTGATCCTGGTGAAGGCCCAGTCGGCCTGCGCGATGCCGCTGCAGTTGGAGACCACACCGCCACCGGGGCAGCCGCGGTCCCGGTTGACCGCCCAGAAGGTGAACCGGGCGAAGTTGTTGTTCCTCGCGTAGTCGCGGATCCGTGTCCACGTGTCGGTGCTGGTCAGCTCCTGCTGGTCGGACAGCCCGTTCATGCCGGAGATGCCCATGTGCGAGTACGCCTGCGCGTCGGTGTAGCCGAAGGCCGTCTTGAGCTGGTTCTTCAGCCCCTCGGAGGCGCCGACCGTGCTGCCGTACATGTCCGCGCCACCGCCGAAGTCGAACGGCATCTGCGCGAAGATGTCGATGTTGGCACCGAGCGCCCTGGCCTGCGTGATCAGCCGGATGCCGTAGTAGTTCGGGCCGGTCGGCGAGGTGCCGAAGGTGAGGATGGTCTTCACCGACGGGTTCCGCTGCTTGACGATCTTGAGGGCGCCGAGGATGCGGTCCTGCACCACGGTGTTCTCGAACTCGTCGGAGTTCTCGATGTCGATGTCGATCGCCTTGAGGCCGAACGCGTCGATCACCTTCTGGTACGCCCCGGCGAGCAGGTCCGCGGTGGCGCAGTTCGGGCCGAGCTTGTTGCCGCTCCAGCCGCCGATCGACGGGACGACGTCGCCGCCGGCCGCCTTGATCGCCGCGATGGTGCTGGCGTGCACGCCGCCGGTCAGGCCGCCCTCGCCGTCCCAAACCGGGTTGCAGCCGTTGGCCAGGACGAAGGCCATGGTGAACGCCTTGATGCCGGTCGCGTTCATGACCGTCGACGGCGCGGGCGGGTTGCCCCAGCCCGGGTAGATGTACGGCGCGGCCGCCATCTTGCTGCCGGTGGGCGGCGTCGTCGGGCCCGTGGGTGGCGGGGTGGTCGGGTCCGTGGTGCCACCGCAGGCGCCCTTGTCGGCCCAGACGCCCCACTCACCGCTGGCGGTCGGGACCTCGCCCTGTGTCCACCACTTCGCGGTGTAGTTCTTGGACTGGTACGACACGGAGTTGTCCTTGACGTAGACCGCCGAGGAACTCCAGGCCGGGGCGCAGGCGACGGCCGCCGAGGCGCCCGGCGCGAGCGCGACGGTAATGCCGGCACCGGCCGTGGCCAGGACCATCGAGAGGAGAGCGGCGTACTTCTTCTTCAGTCTCATGGGGATCTCTCCAGTGGGGGCTGGTGATCAGGGCAGGGTGGACAGGTGGGGCTTGATCGTGTTGGCCCAGCCGTTGCCGGCGGTGACGTCCCAGTTGATCGACCAGGTCATCGCGCCGCGGATGCCGGGATAGGTGTGCGGCGGCCGGAAGGAGCCGCAGTTGGTGCCGCGGGCCAGGCAGTCGAGGGCCTGGTTGACCACGGCCGGCGCGACGTAGCCGCCGCCGGCCGCGCTGGTGGTGGCCGGCAGGCCGAGCGCGACCTGGTCGGGGCGCAGCCCGAATTCGAGCTGGATGCAGGCGAGCGCGACCAGGAAGTTGACCGTGCCCTGGCCGTACGCCGCGTTCTGGTCGCAGCCGAGCATCGCGCCGGAGTTGTAGTACTGGGTGTGGACGACCGTGAGGATGTCCTTGATGTCGAGCGCGAGCTTGAAGTAGGACCCGGCCGGATTCTGCATGTCGATGGTCTGCGGTGCCATCGTGATGATCAGGCCGGCGCCGGCCTTGCCGCGCAGGCTGCGCAGCGCCTGGGCCATGAACGCCGGGTTCAGCCCGTTCTCGAGGTCGATGTCGACGCCGTCGAAGCCGTACGTCTGCATCAGCGACCAGACCGAGTTGGCGAAGTTCGTCGCGGCGGCCGCGTCGTTGACACCGACCGCGCCCCGCTCCCCGCCCACCGAGATGACGACCTTCTTGCCCCGCGCGTGCAGCGTCGCGACGTCGGCCTTGAACTGCTCGTTGGTGTAGCCGCCGACCGAGGCCGAGAGCCCGGCGTCGATGCTGAAGGAGACCGCGCCGGGCGTACCCGTGGCGTCCGCGAACGCCACCGCGACCAGGTCGTACGTGCTCGGCACGGCGGCGAGCTTCAGCTCGTTCGCCGGGTTGTCGAAGTTCTGCCAGTACCCGGTGATGAAGTGCGCCGGCAGCGTCCCGTTGCCCGGCGGCGTCGTGGGCGGGGTGGTCGGCGGAGTCGTCGGCGGGGTGGTGGTCGGCGGGATGGTGGTCGGCGGGGTGGTCGGGTCCGTGTCGCCGCCGCAGGCGCCCTTGTCGGCCCAGACGCCCCACTGTCCGCTGGCGGTCGGGACCTCGCCCTGCGTCCACCACTTGGCGGTGTAGTTCTTGGACTGGTACGAGACGGGGTTGTCCTTGACGTAGATCGTCGAGGCGCTCCACGCCGGGGCACAGGCGACGGCGGCGCTCGCGGACGAGGCTATGTAGACGGCGGAGCCGGCTACCGCGAGCGCGGCGCACACAGCCAGGACAGGGGATCGGCGCATGGGGGTGGGCCTTCCACGTCGAACAGTGAGGTTCATTGATTATTAGGACTGTTAACAGAACTAGTCCAGACCCCGGCGCCTTAAAGTTCTTTAAGGTGAAACGGGGCCGAAGGCGCTGGTAGCGCCCCCGACCCCGGCCCGCACGTATCGAAGAAGGCCGCTACCTGCGGAACTGGATCCAGTTCACGTTCACGAAGTCCGCCGGCTGTCCACTGGTGAAGGTCAGGAAGACGGTGTGCCGGCCCGACACGTTCGCGACGTTGGCCGGCACCGACCGCCAGGTCTGCCAGCCGCCCGTGCTGGCGAGCGCGAAGCTGCCGATCGGCGCGTTGCTGCGGCTGTCGATCCGGACCTCGACGAGGCCGCTGACGCTGGCCGCCGCCCCCGAGGCGACTCGGCCGACGAAGTCGAGCACGCCACCGGTGCCGAATTCGACGTTGTTGAACTGCAACCAGTCACCGTTGCTGATGTACCCGACGTCCTGGCCGCCCTCGGACGCCGTCTCCTTGGTGACCGCCGACGCCGCGTCGTACGACTCGGCCTCGATCTGCGCGTACGCGTCCCGCACGCCGCCGGCCGGCGGCGTGGTGGGCGGGGTGGTCGGCGGCGTCGTGGTGCCGCCCGAGGAATACACGGCCACGTAGTCGACCAGCATCGGCACGCCGGACTGGGTCGCCGCGGTGGGGCCGCCACCGAACGCGTCCGGGAAGCCGCCGCCCATGGCCACGTTCAGGATGATGAACACGCCGCGGTGGGTGGCGTTGTTCCAGGTCGTCGCGTCCACCTGGGCCGAGTTGACCTGGTGGTACTGCACGCCGTCGAGGTAGAAGCGCAGTTGCTCCGGCGAGACGCTGCGGTCGTATTCGACCGCGTAGGTGTGGAAGGTGCTCCCGCAGGTGGCGCAGGCGTGCTCGCCACTGGTGAGGCCGGTGGTCTCGTTGCAGGGGCCGCCCGGGTTGGTGCCACAGTGCAGCGCCGAGAACACCGAGGCCCGACCGTTGATCGACTCCATGATGTCCCACTCGCCGATGCTCGGCCAGTTCGTCGCGCCCACCGGCCGGGCCGCGTCACCCAGCGTCCAGAACGCCGGCCAATAGCCGGCCGCCGCCGCCCCGGTGACGTTGGGCTGCTGCAGGCGGCCCTCGATGCGCAGCTTGCCGCCGGCGGGCGCGGCGAAGTCGGTGCGCTGGGTCTCCACCCGGCCGGAGGTCCAGTTGCCGGCGGAGTCCCGGATCGGCTTGATCACCAGGTTGCCGCCGCCGTCCTGGTAGACGTTCTGCGTCGAGTCGGTCATCCGCTCGATCTCGCCGGTGCCCCAGTTGGCCGCCCCGCCGGCATAGCCCGTGCCGGTGCTGTAGATCCAGTTGCTCCGGTTCAGCCCGGTGCCGGCGGCGCCGGTGAAGTCGTCGCTGAACACCAGCGACATGCCCGACGGCGCTGGCGGCACGGCCGCGTCGGCCTGCCCCACGAAAACGGCGGAGGCGGCACCGGCAATGAGGACGGCGGCGGCAGCGAGCCACCGCCGCCGCCCCTTGGGTCCGGAACTTCTCATGGCAACGACCTTTCGGGGGAGGGGGATCGCTGAGAGCGCTCTCACGAAGTTTCCAGGTTGTTACAGACTCTTGTCAATATGCATCACTACCGATTGGCCGCGGCCGGCGGACGACGCCATATCGCCTGTTCAAGCGCGGTCCAGGCGGCCGACGTGACCAGGTAGAGGCCGCCGGCCAGCGGCAGCCAGGCCACCATCACGACCGTCAGGAACGGCAGCGCCGCCATGATCCGGGGCAGCAGGCTCGCGCCGGGCTGGGCCGGATCGGCCGGCGTGCCGGTGGCGGCGAGCAACAGCCGGGTACGGCGCGAGGACCACCACGCCAGCGCCAGCGCCACCGCGAGCAGCACGGCGAACACCGGCAGGCCGGCGGCGAGATGAGCGGTCAGCGGCACCCCGCCGAGCTGACCGCCCAGCACCCCGGCCGGCGTGCCCGGGCCGGGCTGCACGAGGTGGTACATGAGCATGAAGAACGGCGCCTGGGCCAGCGCCGGCAGCATCGCGGCGAACGGTCCGGCCCCGTTGGCGCGTTGCAGCGCGAGCGTCTCGGTGGCCAGCAGCACCGGATCGTCGCGATGCCGCTCCCGTAGCGCCGCCAGCTGCGGCGCCAGCGCGGCCCCGCGCTTGGCGGACCGGGCCTGCAACCAGGTGAGCGGGCTGATCAGCAGCCGGACGGCGACGGTGAGGACGACGATGGCCAGGGCGGCGGCGAGCCCGCCGGCGACCGGGGTCAGGAGGGTGGCGAGACCCTCGAGGGCGGAGTGCGCGACACCGACGACGGCATCGAGCGCAGCGGAAATGGACATGGGCGTACCCCTGCGGTCCGAGAGGGAGAAAGGACGCTGAGACGGCCAGTCTCGGCGCGCGTCAGCGCGCGGGGAGACCGACCGCCGGGCACGCCGACGGGGCTCGCGGACGCGGCCGACCGGCCGCGTCCGGATCCAGCAGGCGGGGCAGCCGCCGCTTGAGGGCACGCGTGGCGAGGCCCACGCCGGCCGAGGCCGGGCGCAGGGCCGGCAGCGGAACGACAGCGGCGGCGGCCAGCAGCACCAGCAGCACCGCACCGACCACGGCCAGGCCCAGCATGAGCTGGGCGGAGGGACCCACCGCAGGGCTCTGCAGGGCGGCGAAGACCCAGCACCCCAGCAGCAGCATGGCTACGACGCTACGCCGGCAGCGCAACGCTCGTTTTCCCGCGCCCGCCACCGGGTAATTTGCGGCCATGGCAACCTCGGAGAGCGCGGGAACGGCAACGACGATCTCCGAGGAGATGGCCGGCGAGGCTCGGGCGCAGGGCTTGCTGACGCTCGGGGTGGAGGAGGAGTACCTGCTCGTCGACGCCACCGGGCCGCACGCGGTCGAGCTGGTCGAGGAGGTCTTCGACCAGCTCGACGACGACATCCGCGACTCGGTGCAGCACGAGTTCCTGCGCAGCCAGATCGAGACGGCCGGCCCGCCGCAGCTCGACCTGGGCGACCTCGCCGCCGCCATGGCCCGGCTCCGGGCCGGGCTGGCCGACGCCGCCGGGCGCGCCGGTGCCCGCCTGGTCGCGGTCGGGGCGAGCCCCGCTCCCGGTACGCATTCCCGGGTCGTCGACACGCCTCGCTACCACCGGATGCGTGAGCGCTACGGCGACCTCTCCCCCGGCGGCGGCCTCAACGGCATGCACGTGCACGTCAGCGTCCCGGACCCGGAGACGGGCGTGCAGTTGCTCAACCACCTGCGGCCCTGGCTGCCGATCCTGCAGGCCGCGACCGCCAACTCGCCGTTCTCCGCCGGCCGCGACACCGGGTACGCGAGCTGGCGCTCGATGCTCTGGGAGCGCTGGCCCACGGTCGGCCCGACGCCGTACCTGGAGTCACACGAGCAGTACGAGACGATGATCGCGGACCTGATCGCAAGCGGCGCGATGTTCGACGAGGGGATGCTCTACTGGTATGCGCGGCTGTCGGCCAGCTACCCGACCGTCGAGATCCGGATGGGTGACGTCTGCCCGACGCCGGACGACGCGATGCTGCTGGCCGCGCTGGCTCGCGGGCTGGTCGCGACCCTGCTGCGGGCGGTCGAGGACGGCCAGCCCGCGCCGAACGTCCCGCACCCGCTGCTGATGGCCGCGCACTGGCGGGCCGCACACGACGGACTGGAAGGCCTGAACATCGACATGGCGACCCGCGAACCACGGCCGGCCTGGAAGCTGATGCGCCAGCTCTTCGACTACGTGAGCCCCGAGCTCGAACGCCACGGCGACCTCGAGATGGCCACCGTCCTGATGGGCCGGCTGCGGTCGCACGGCACCGGCGCCGCCCGGCAGCGGGCGACGCTGGCGCAGCGGGGCTCGGTCGGTGCCGTCGTGGACTGGCTGGCGGCGACCACCCGGGGCGTGCGGTGAAGCTCGTGATCGTCGGCGGCGACGCGGCCGGGATGTCCGCGGCGTCGCAGGCCCGCAAGCGGCAGGGCCCCGAGCAGCTGGAGATCGTCGCGTTCGAGCGGGGGAACTTCACCTCGTACTCGGCGTGCGGGATCCCGTACTGGATCGGCGGAGCCGTCAAGGACCGCGACACGCTGATCGCCCGCACGCCGCAGGAGTTCCGCGACGCCGGCATCACCGTGCACACGCGGCACGAGGTGACCGCCATCGACCCGGCCGCGCGCGAGGTGGTCGTGCGGGATCTCGACGGCGGCGGCGAGCGGCGGGAGGGCTTCGACCACCTGGTGTACGCGACCGGCGCGCTGCCGGTGACGCCGGACTGGGCGCGCATCGACGGCGAGGGCGTCTTCGGCGTGCAGACCCTCGACGACGGCACGGCCATCCACGCCTGGCTGGAGCGTGATCCGCAGCCGCGCCGGGCGGTCGTGATCGGCGGCGGCTACATCGGCGTCGAGATGGCCGAGGCGATGGTCCGGCGCGGCCTGGCGGTGACCCTGCTGGAGAAGTCGGCGCAGCCGATGGCGACCATGGACCCGGACATGGGCGAGCGGGTCCGGGAGGCGATCTGCGGGCTCGGCATCGAGGTGCGCACGAACACCCACGTGCGGGGCCTGGAGACCAGCGACGGCCGGATCTCCGCGGTGGTCACCCCGGAGGGCGCGGTGCCGGCCGACATCGTGGTGCTGGGTCTGGGGGTACGCCCGAACACGGCGCTCGCCGTCCGCTCGGGCATCCCGGTCGGGGTGACCGGCGGGCTGCGCACCGACCTGCGGATGCGGGTGGTGGGACCGCAGGGGCACCTGGACGGGATCTGGGCGGCCGGCGACTGCGTGCAGACCGTGCACCGGGTCAGCGGCCAGCCGGTACACATTCCGCTGGGCACCCACGCCAACAAGCAGGGCCGGGTCGCGGGCATCAACATCGGCGGCGGCTACGCGACGTTCCCGGGCGTGATCGGCACCGGGGTGACCAAGGTCTGCGAGCTGGAGGTGGCCCGGACCGGGCTGACGGAGAAGGAGGCGGCCCGGGCCGGCTTCGCGTTCGTCACCGCGGCCGTCGAGTCGACCAGCCGGGCCGGCTACTACCCCGGCGCGAGCACGATGGTGGTGAAGCTGATCGCCGAGAAGCGGACCGGGATGCTGCTCGGCGCGCAGATCGTGGGTCGCGAGGAGGCCGCCAAGCGGATCGACTCGCTGGCGATCGCGGTCTGGAACAGGATGACCGTGGAGGAGATGACGGCCCTGGATCTCAGCTACGCGCCGCCGTTCTCCCCGGTCTGGGATCCGGTGCTGATCGCGGCGCGCAAGGCGACGGACGCGGTACACGCGGCGGGCTGATGCTTATCGTCCGATGTGTTGTCATCAATCCGCTCTGCGCACAACGCCGCGAGCAGGGCATATCACTTCCGGTCACATGATGATCACGAAAGCGGTATCGTCTTCGATCTTGTAAACCGGTAGGCATGACGAATGCCGTCGCTCCCCATCCCCCGAACGGCGCCGGAGAACGGGCCGCGACACGCGGCCCGGCCGGCGACGCGCGCCAGCATCAGCGGCGCGCTGACCGCGACGACCGGCGGATTTCCGCACGTCCAGGTGCTCGAAGGCGAGACCACCAACGGACGGCACCGGCGTCCCGAATCGCTGGCGGACGCCACGGTGCTGCGCCCGCCCACGGTCACCCGGGTGGCCGGTGGCCGCCGCAGCTCCCTCGACCTGGCCCCGCGCCGGTCCCGGCTGGACGGCAAGCGCCGCGCCGGCGGCACGGCCCGCCGGTCGGCCGGCACCACTGCCGGCGCCGCCGCCCGCGGCCGGCACGCGAGGTCCACCGACCCGCTCGCCATCACCGTGCGCCCGCTGCCCGTCGTCCGCGACGCGGCCGAGGCGGTCCGCGGCTGGGCGCTGTCCGGCAGCGCCCGCCCGCCCGTCACCGGCAGCCACCGCGCGCCCGGCACCCTGCCGATCGAGTCCTGGCTGCTCATCGGCCGGCGCCGGCAGCAGGCGCTGCTCGCCGCGCTGGTCGCGGTCGGCCTCCTGCTGGTCGTCCCGCCCATGCGACAGAGCGACACCGACGTCAATCCGGTGAACGCGGCCGGCAACGCGCTCGCCACCGCGCCCGCGGCGCCCGCGAAGAAGCCGGGCAAGACCCCGCAACAGGCCGCCGGGGAGCCCGCCGTGGTCACGAAGCCTCCGTCTGCGGCGCCGGCCAGGCCCGTGGCCAAGCCCTCCGGGCCGGCGCAGCCCTCGGCGTCCGCGCCGCAGGAGGCCGCCGGGATCAGCGTGCCGGAGGGCACCGGTCCCGCCCAGTCGCTGCGCACGACCGGCTCGGCCACCGTCGCGCTCACCTTCGACGACGGTCCCGACCCGGTGCAGACCCCGAAGATCCTCGAGCTGCTCGCCGAGCACCAGATCAAAGCGACGTTCTGCCTGGTCGGCGACCAGGTGCGGCGGCATCCGGAGATCGTCCGGCAGATCGTCGCGGCCGGTCACACGCTGTGCAACCACACCTGGAACCACAGCCTGACCATCGGCAAGACCAAGCCGGCGAAGATCCAGGCCGACCTGCGCCGCACCAACGACGCGATCCGGGCCGCGGTGCCGGGCGCGCAGATCCCGTTCTTCCGCGCGCCGGGCGGCAACTTCACCGACGCGCTGGTGCAGACGGCGTACGCCGACGGCATGACCTCGCTCTACTGGGAGGTCGACCCGCGCGACTGGGAGCACGCCGACGGCGAGACCGACGCCGGCCACATCGAGAAGATCGTCAAGGGCGTACAGAAGGACACCCGGCCGGGCGCGATCGTGCTGTCCCACGACTTCAACCAGCCGGACACCATCCTCGCCTACGAGCAGCTGCTGCCCTGGCTGAAGGAGCGGTTCGAGCTGGGCATCCCGGAGCAGCCGCAGCCCGCGGCGACGGATCCGGCGGGCGCCCCGGCCGCGAAGGCGGCTGAGGCGGGCGCTCCCGGGGCAGGCGCGCCCAAGGCGGCGACCGAAGCTTCGACCAAGGCGGACAGCCCGGCCTCAGCGCTCTGAGCCCGCCCCGGGCGGGCTCACGGCTGGCAGGCCGGGCACCAGTAGAGATTGCGGCCGGCCATCGGGCCCCTGGTGATCGCCGTGCCACAGATCAGGCACGGCTGGTCGGTGCGGCGGTAGACGTAGACCTCGCCGCCGTGCCGGTCCACCCGCGGGGCCCGCTGCATCGCCTCGGGGGTGTGGGCGCTGTGGACGGTGTCGATCCGGCCGCGGGCGACGCCCTCCTTCATCAGGGCGCGCAGGTCGTCCCAGAGCTCGTCCCAGCGCCGCGGGCTGATGGCGCGTCCCGGCGTGGCCGGCGCGAGGCCGGCCCGGAACAGCACCTCGTTGGCGTAGATCAGCCCGCACCCGGCCACGACCGTCTGGTCCAGCAGCAGCGCGAAGACCGGCTTGCCGCTGGCCACCACCCGGGCGTACGCCAGCCGCGGCTCGGCGTCGTCGCGCAGCGGGTCCTGGCCCAGCCGGGCCCGCAGCGCCGCGACCAGCACGGGGTCGAGCACCTCACAGGCGGTCGGCCCGCGCAGCTCCAGCCAGTGCCGCGCACCGGAGAGCAGCAGGCGCACCTGCCCGACCGGCGCCGGGGCGGGCAGCTCACCGTCGGCGAACTTGCCGTAGAGCCCCAGGTGAATGTGCAACGTCGACTCGTCGTCGAAGTGGTGCAGCAGATGCTTGCCGTACGCCTCGGTGTCGGCCAGCGTGCGGCCGTCGAGCAGCGCGGCCCCGGCGGTGAACCGCCCCTGCGGGCTGGTCACCCGGACGGCCTGACCGGCGAAGAGCGCCCGGTGCCGGGCGGCAAGGCGGTGGATGGTGTGTCCCTCTGGCACGGGGGAACCCTAGCCGGGGAATATCCGCCGCCGGCTTTCGCCCTGAGGAGAATCGCTGGGCTCCACGGCCGTTACCGGGGAAGGTGGTAGAGGTCGAATGCCGGGTGGGTGCGAAACGCTCCCGGCTCGTGCGAGAGGGTGGGTCCATGAGAGTTGACGAGATCGCGATGCGGGCGGGTGGCGCATCCTTTGACGACCAGGTCTTCGAGCGGCTGCTCCGGGAGCGCATCATCTTCCTCGGCAGCGAGGTCAACGACGAGGTGACCAACCGCATCTGCGCGCAGTTGCTGGTGCTCGCCTCCGCCGACAGCGAGAAGGACATCGCCCTGTACATCAACTCACCGGGTGGTTCCATCAGCGCGGGCATGGCCGTCTACGACACGATGCAGTACATCAAGAACGACGTGGCCACGATCGCGATGGGCATGGCGGCCTCGATGGGGCAGTTCCTGCTCTGCGCCGGCGCCCCCGGCAAGCGATACGCGCTGCCGCACGCCCGGGTGATGATGCACCAGCTCTCCGGCGGCATCGGCGGCACCGCGGCCGACATCGCCATCCAGGCCGAGAGCATGCTGCACATCAAGAAGGTCATGAACGAGCGGATCGCCTTCCACACCGGGCACACCCCGGAGGAGATCGGGCGCGACTCCGACCGGGACCGCTGGTTCACCGCCCAGGAGGCGAAGGACTACGGGATCGTCGACCACGTGATCGCCAAGGCAGCCGACGTCACCGCGGCGTCCGCCCTGGTCTGACGCGTTCTCCGGCGGCGGGTGGCGGCTCTGCCGGCGCCCGCCGCCGTCGCGTTTGTGTCGCCGTCCGGTCATCGGGGTATAGCGAGGGCATCCCCGAAGGCAGAAGGAGGTGCTGACGATGAGACTCCCGACGTTCTCGCGCCAGTCCGACACCAACGCTGAGACCGAAGAGCGTCCGGCCACCGCCACCGGCGCGACGAGCCCGGTGCGTCCCCGCAGCGATGCCACCGTGGCACCGCCGCCGGCCGCACCGCAGGTCGTCGAGCGCCGCCGGCCCGCCGACGAGGACACGCTGGTCAACCAGCGCGCCGTCGACAACGGCCCGAAGACCCGCGACGACCTGAAGAGCCGCGACCTGCGGGCGCCCCGGCCGGCCGACCGCCGCACCGTCGACGAGAAGACGATCGAGCAGCCGCCGGTCCTCGCCGGGCCGAAGCCGCGCGCCAGCCTGCTCGCCACCCTGGGCCTGATCGTCGGCGTCGGCGCCGCCCTGCTCGTGCTCTCCGGCCCGCTGCTCGGCTACGGCATCGGGCTGGCCGTGCTGGGCCTGATCCTGTCGCTGGGCGGCATCCACGCCACCGGCAAGCGGCACATCGCCGGCAAGACCGACGCCCTGATCGGCATGTTCCTGGCCCTGGGCGCGATCGTGGTCGGCGTGCTCGCCCTCACCGGTTCATTGTCCTGGCTCGGCACCGACATGCAGCCGGTCACGAGCGTCCGCGACTGGCTCGACGCGCAGGTTGTCGACCGCTTCTGACGGGCACCGACCATCGCCGGCGGCGTAGTGCGGGGGCGGCGATTCGCCGCCCCCGGCGCAGGTGCGGCAGATGCGTGCAACGAATCTCCGCGGCACCCTCCGATCACGCAACGATCCTTCGCCGCACGCATGGTTGATCCGGGGCGTACGCCGGCACTTCGCGCATAGCGTTGCCGGCATGACGTCCACCGCCACTCCGCGCCGCTATCTCATGTGCCGGCCCACCCACTTCGCCGTCACGTACCGGATCAACCCGTGGATGGACCCGACGGCGCCGTACGACACCGCCCTGGCCGTCAGCCAGTGGGAGAACCTGCGGCAGACGTTCCTCGACCTCGGCCACACCGTCGAGCTGATCGAGCCGCTGCCCGGCCTGCCCGACATGGTCTTCGCCGCGAACGGTGCCACCGTGGTCGACGGCAAGGTGCTCGCCGTGCAGTTCCGCGACGCCGAGCGGGCCGACGAGGCCCCGGCGTACGCCGCGTGGTTCGCCGAGAACGGCTTCGAGGTCTTCGACGCCAAGCACGCCAACGAGGGCGAGGGCGACATCCTGCTGGCCGGCGAGGTGCTGCTGGCGGGCACCGGCTTCCGGACCGCGCACGCCGCGCACGCGCAGACCCAGGAGGTCTTCGGCCGGCCGGTGATCACCCTGCAGCTGGTCGACCCCGCCTACTACCACCTCGACACCGCGCTGTGCGTGCTGGACGAGAAGAACATCGCCTACCTGCCGTCGGCCTTCTCGCCCGGTTCGCAGGCCGTCCTGCGCCGACTGTTCCCGGACGCGATTCTCGCCACGCCGGCTGACGGCGAGGTGTTGGGGCTCAACGCGGTCAGCGACGGCCGTACCGTGGTGTTGCCGGTGCAGGCCACCGCGCTCACCGCCGCGTTGCGGGCGGCCGGCTACGAGACGGTCGGCGTCGACGTCTCGGAGCTGCGCAAGGCCGGCGGCGGTCCGAAGTGCTGCACCCTGGAGGTACGTACCCGTGACTGATCTCGACCTGCGGACACCCGCCGCCCTGGCCGACGCCGAGCGCTGGACCGCACACAACTACCACCCGCTGCCCGTCGTGATCGCCGATGCCGAGGGCGCCTGGGTCACCGACGTCGACGGCCGCCGCTACCTGGACCTCCTCGCCGGCTACTCGGCGCTGAACTTCGGCCACCGGCACCCCAGCCTGATCGCCGCCGCGCACGCCCAGCTCGACCGCCTGACGCTGACCAGCCGGGCCTTCGTGCACGACCAGTTCGCCGACTTCTGTCACGGGCTGGCCGAGCTCTGCGGCAAGGACCTCGTGCTGCCGATGAACACCGGTGCCGAGGCGGTGGAGACCGGCATCAAGGTCGCCCGCAAGTGGGGTTACCAGGTCAAGGGCGTGCCGGACGGGCAGGCGGAGATCATCGTCGCGGACGGCAACTTCCACGGCCGCACCACGACGATCATCAGCTTCTCCACCGACCCGGAGGCGCGGGACGACTTCGGGCCGTACACCCCGGGCTTCCGGATCGTCGGCTACGGCGACCTCGCGGGGCTGGCCGAGGCGATCACCCCGAACACGGTCGCGGTCCTGCTCGAGCCGATCCAGGGCGAGGCGGGGGTGCTGATCCCGGCCGAGGGCTACTTCGCCGGCGTGCGGGCCCTCTGTGACGAGCACAACGTGCTTCTCATCGCGGATGAGATCCAGTCCGGCCTGGGCCGCACCGGCAAGACCTTCGCGATCGAGCACGAAGGGGTCGTCCCGGACATGTACCTGCTCGGCAAGGCGCTCGGTGGCGGCATCGTGCCGGTCTCCGCCGTGGCGGCGAACCGGGACGTGCTCGGCGTGCTCAGGCCGGGCGAGCACGGCTCGACCTTCGGCGGCAACCCGCTCGCCTGCGCGGTCGGCGCCGAGGTCGTCCGGCTGCTCGCCACCGGCAAGTTCCAGGAGCGCTCCGCGCGGCTGGGCGCGCTGCTGCACGAGCGCCTCGCCAAGCTGGTCGGCGGCGGCGTCCTGGCGGTCCGCAGCCGGGGCCTCTGGGCCGGCGTCGACATCGACCCCGCCCTGATGACCGGGCGGCAGGCCGTCGAACGGCTGGCCGCCCGGGGAATCCTCGCCAAGGACACCCACGGCTCGACGATCCGGCTGGCCCCGCCGCTGGTCATCACCGAGCAGGAGCTGGAGCACGCGGTGGACCAGCTGGCCGCGATCCTGACGTAATCGCTCGGCCGCCGCGCCTTCTCCGGGCGCGGCGGCTCAGCGCTCGAACTTGCGGATCGCCATCGTCGGGGCCTCCGCCATCACCGAGGACGGCTGGGTCACGCCGCCGGTGGCCCAGAGCTTGGCCCGGCCCACGTTCACGCCCCCGTACAGCTCCACCACGTCGTTCGCCGCCAGGACGCGGGTCTCGTCGCGGTTCAGGGTGATCCGGTCGTCGTCGTCCAGGGAGCCGCCCGGGCGGATCCCCGTACCGTTGGTGCTCACGTCCTGGGCCGTGACCTCGCCCGCGTTCAGCGCGAGCCGCACGTGGCCGCGGCTGATCCATTTCCGGGCGTCGTCGGTCAGCCACTGGCCGAGCATCACGCCGCCGCCCTCCGGGGCGCGCCCCACGACCACGGGCTTGTCGGTGGAGACCACAAAGCGCTTGCGCACCACGCCGTCGATGCGGACTGAGAGCACCTCGACCGCCGGGCGCGGGCCTGCGTCCCGCAGCCGGGTGCCGTGCCGGGGGCAGGTCGGCGCGCCGGACCGCAGCGACGGCGGCGGCTGCGCGACCGGGGCGGTGACCTTGCGCATGTCCGCGAACGGGCTGTCCGAGTCGCCGCCGGAGCCGAAGGCGTTGCAGTTCGCGTCGGGGCAGCTCCACACCCGGGCGAGCAGCTTCTCGCCCATCGGCGACGGCTCGCCGACCGCCGGGATCTCCCCGCGGCCGACCCGGGCCACCAGCACCGGGCCGCCGGCGCCGGGCACCGCGGCGAGCAGCCGGCCCGGCTCCTCAACCCACGGGCGGCGGTCGCGGAACTGCTCCGCGCGGGTCCGGGTGAGCACGGGCAGGCCGAGCAGCTCGGCCACCTCGAGCACCCGGTCGTCGAGCTGCGGAACGACCTCGACCACGCCGTCGTCCGCCCAGCGGCGGACCACCATGCGTTCGTTCGAGGTCAGGTCGGCGTCGGAGAGCAGGCC
>Ga0307516_10002974_pt1 | contig 22145 bp, 20 predicted proteins | sample 19_EM_MG_FD_203310 | JGI IMG/M metagenome (GOLD analysis project Ga0307516, IMG submission 203310) | Populus trichocarpa ectomycorrhiza microbial communities from riparian zone in the Pacific Northwest, United States - 19_EM | ecosystem: Host-associated > Plants > Roots > Unclassified | place... | reverse complement strand
GCCGCCCCGCGGGGCGGCACTACCCTTCAGCGGTTCTTTTCTCCTTCCTGTTCATGATTTTGTGGTCTTGCGTTGCACCGTGGTGCGGCGGAAGCGGTAGGAGTCCGTGCCGGTGGTAATGATGTGCGCACGGTCGGTCAGGCGGTCGATTAGCGCTTTGCACAAGCGCGGATTGGGGATGACCTGAGGCCACTTGGAGAAAGGCAGGTTGGTGGTGACGATCAAAGCGGCTCTCTCGGTCCGGTCAACAAAGTAATAACAATGATTTACGTATATTTTTGAACGGAAATACGTGACTAGCCAATGAAAAGAGCGGAGCGCTCGGAATTATGCCCTACGTCAAAGTAGAAATGGAAATTGCACCGAAAGGCTGCGACCGGCCCGTCGATCCGAGGCATCGGGATGACTTGGAACAGTGCCGGCAAATTCGAAAGTAAACGGGACCCTAATCCGTTGCCGCCGGCTTGGCCGCAAATTGCGGGAACATGGCGGCGACGACCGGCCCGTCGGTGCGCCAGGAATGACAGCCGCCGATGAAGAACGGCCGCTCGCCGAGGCGTTGCTGGTTCTCCAGCGTGTCGCGGCCTTCCGGATTCTTGCCGTAGGACATGGTCTGGAACAGCGTGGTCACGGCGGGGCCGAGCAGTTCTGTAAAATGGGTGCAGGTTTCCAGCCGGCCGATCCTGTGCCGGACCAGTTCGCGCCAGCCCAGACCGACGCGTTCGCCGATCAGCCGATGCAGGATCGGCTCTACCCCGATGCAGGTGGGATAGGGCGTTGCGCGCATCATCGCCTCCGCTTCGCGGATGGTCATGCTGTCATCAATCGCCAGCCGCAAACCGATATCGTGAACTGGATCGCCTGGTTTCAGTTCGCCGCGGAAGCGATCGCCGCGCTGCGTGAAGGGCTTTGTATCCCGCAGCCACGCTTCGACTTCCCACAGCCCGTCGTCCCGCAGAAAGCCTTCGCATTCGACCGATCGCGTATGCATGAGGCGGCGTTGCGTTTCATGACCGTCATTTGCTGAAGGCATCAGTTTATCCTGTTTCGGCGCCGAAGGCGCTAACGCGGTATGCGCTCAAGCGAATTTGACGATCATCGTGCCGAGCGCCGATTGCGATTGCATGGTCTTGAAGGCTTCGCGAAAATTCTCGACCGGCACGACCTTTCCGACACGGGCTGCAATTTTCCCGACGCGAGCCAATCGAACAATTGTGCGATCAGGCGCGCATGCGTCGCCGGCTCACGCCTCCGGATCTGGGCGAGGTCGACGCCGAGCAATGCGCCGCCCTTGAGAAAAGGAAGATTGAACGCCAGCGCTGGAATGGTGCCGGAGTCGAAGCCGACCACGAGATGCCGTCCGCGCCAGGCGATCGAGCGAAACGCCTGAAGCGCCGCCCATGGTGCAATAGGGTCCGGCCAATACGCGCGAAAAGTCGAGCACCGTGATGCCTTCGAGCGGCCCCTTTTTCAGCGCCTGAGTAGCCGTGCCCTGCATGATAACTCCTCCCAAGACCTGGCCGTTGCGCTTTAGTACGCAAACAAGCACTGAGAACCCCGGCCCTTTAGCATTCGCGTCGGCCCTCGCCCCTCCCGGCATTGATCGGGTCCGAGAAGCGATCAATCGGTCGCTGTCGTCGAACAGATGGCGTCTCAGCCGAAAGCGGCGAAGGTCGATATTTCAACCCGAAGGCACGGTCGGTGAAGTACCGGTACAAATGAAAGACCTGAGTCCGCCGACACTCCCGGAGCCGAGGCCGGCACCAGCAGATCCGCGGTAACCGGTGCTCAATTCAAACCGGCTGCTGGATCGACGGATGATGGCATTCGGGTAGTCGTGGCGCGTACCGCCGATGCCATCGACCTGCGCGCAGTGCCACGTGGAGTAGCGGCTCCTGGCCGCGCCGCTCCATTCTGGTCAATGACCGGCGCTCTGGCCGCCGTCGACGTGCAGCATCTCGCCGGTGACAAAAGGAGCATTTTCCAGGAACACGATCGCGTCGACGATGTCTTGAATTTCTCCCATACGTCCGACTGGATGCAGCTTCGCGAGGAACTCATGTGTTTCGGGAGCGTGCATCGGCGTCTTCATAACGCCGGGCGCAACAGCGTTAACCCGAACTCCCTTTTTTGGGTACTCGATCGCCAGGGACTTCGTGGCTGCGTTCAGCCCACCTTTGGTCAGCGAGGCGACGCTCTCAACACTGCACCGTCGGTGATTACGCGGCAGATCGCGCTGCTCGAAGCGGAACTGGGCATTACGCCGTTTGAGCGAAGGCCAAGAGGCGTCGCCCCAACCGAGGTCGCAGCCCATGTCCTCGAGTATCTGCGGTTGCCAAGCCCACCACCGGCAGTTGGTCGCAAGATTACAGGCGGTCGAGTCGATGGAGGAAGGCTCCGTCAGGATCGTTGCGAGCGAAGGCTTTATGGACGCGGATGAAGCTGAAGCACAGGGCCATCAGGCCCCGTTCGCCGCGCACCTTCTTGAAGTCTCGCAACACCGGCAAGTTGAATTTGCTGCGCTCAGGCCGCGCGAATGTTGCCGACGAACCGATCGACGTCGTCGCGCAAGGCGTCCGACAGCCGGGCGAGGCCCTTCGCCGAAACGAGCACCTCGCCGGCCGCCGCACCGGTCTCGCTCACGGCCTGGCTCACGCTCGCGATATGCCCGGAGACTTCAGTGGTCCCGGCGGAGGCCTGCTGCACGTTGCGCGCAATCTCCTGGGTCGCCGCCCCCTGTTGCTCGACAGCTGCTGCGATTGCAGCCGCGATCTGATTGACGCGGCCGATGGTGCCTCCGATGGCCTGGATGGCCTGCACCGACGAGCCGGTCGCACCCTGGATGGCCGCCACCTGCGCGGTGATCTCCTCGGTCGCCTTCGCGGTTTGGGTCGCGAGGCTCTTCACCTCCGATGCAACGACCGCAAAGCCCTTGCCCGCCTCGCCGGCGCGTGCCGCCTCGATCGTGGCGTTGAGCGCCAACAGATTGGTTTGTCCGGCGATACCGCTGATCAGCTTGACGACCTCGCCGATCCGCTGCGCCGCATCGGCGAGACCCTGGACCTCGGCGTTGGTGCGTTCGGCCTGTGCGACCGCCTCGCCGGCGATGTTGGTCGATTCGGCGACCTGCCGGCTGATCTCGTTGATGGATGCCGACAGCTGCTCGGTGGCCGCCGCAACCGTCTGGACATTGGTCGAAGCCTCCTCCGAGACCGCAGCGACCGTGGTCGACTTGCTGCTGGTCTGGTCGGCCGTGACCGACATCGAATGCGCCGTGGTCTGCAGTTCGGTTGACGCGGTCGCCAGGGAGCGAAGGGACTCAGTGACCGATTGATCAAACGTCGTGATGAAGCCCTCGATCGCGGCCTGGCGCCGTTCCTTGCGGCCCTGCTCGGTTTGCTGTTCGGCGGCAAGGCGATCGGCCTCGATCATGTTCTGCTTGAACACCTCGACGGCGCGACACATGTCACCGATCTCATCGGCGCGATCGATATATTGCAACTCGGTCGTCAGGTTGTGCTCGGCCAATCGGCGCATGACCTCGGTGAGCCGCCTGATCGGCGAGCTGACACGCCGATGAACGATCAGGAAGCCCGCAATCGTCACCGCCATAGCCACCAGCATCATGGCGCCGTCCAGCGCCAGACTGCGCGCGGCGCCACTCATCTGACGGCCGCTGCGGGCCGCCATTTCGGCCAGAGCGGCCTTGGCGACGTCAGCACTTACTGCGAGGACTGCGGTGTCGAGCTCCTGCAACTCCTCTCCAGAAATATCCGCTTTCTGCCCGTTGCTCAGTGCCTTGACCAACTCCTGCTGATGTGTGACCAGCGCCAGCACGGCCGGCGTCTTCGAACGCGTGACGGCATCGACCAGCGCGGCCGGAGCGTCAGAGCGCGCGGCGGCCTCCTCGACCTGGCTCCAGGCCAGCGTCACACGGCCCCTGTCGTCCGCACTCCCGACGATATCAGCGAGGTTCCAAGATCGACCGGCAGCGGCGGCACTCTCGATCCGAAGAGCCATCAGACCGCCGAAGTTGCGCGCCGTCGATGCAGCTTGCTTGACCATCAACAACTGATCGACCACCGGGTCGACCAGTTTCACCGATGCCTCGAGCGCATCAGTCAGCCCAAGAATGGCATCCAAATGGGCTTTAGCGGCCTTCAGATAGTCTTGCGCAATGCTCGGGACGCGCTCCGACTTCGGCTTGTGCATGGCGGCGGCGGCCAGGGGCCGTTGCGTCGCCAGGGTTTCATGGGCGGCCGTCAAGCGTGCGAGCAGCGGCACCAGGGTGGTATCCGAGGTTCCAGTCAACCGCTCGACGACGGCGCGATAACCGTTTTCCGAGATCTCCCGGCCGGAGGCAACACGCACGTCGGCAGCGCTGTCGGCAGCCGCTTCGCTGATCAGGCCCTGACTCGTGGCGCTCCGCTCGCGGCGGAACCCGATCAGCGTTGCGAACAACTGCTGGTCGGTGCCGGCGAGCGACGCCACGCGCCGTGCCGCCTCATTGCGCTCCACCGCGGAGACCAGCTCCAACGCGCTCAGTGCGATCAGCAGAATTCCAAGCACACCAATGATCTGTCCGAGCACGGCTCGGATCGACATCCTGGCAAACAATCTCATCGCAACACCCCACGCTGAAAACGGGCGATCATTGCGGATTCGTCTTAAAGATAGGTGTCGGTTTCTATTTGAGAAGCCTTCAGGACTGGCCCGCAAACCCATTTTCTATGCTCTCCTCCTGCCAAGCACTTCCTCTTCTCCGCTAGAGAGGACTATGACGCAAAGACCTTCTTCCGCCAACCGGCGAACGATCGCATAGATGTCACCTTGGCGCCGACGTCAACGTCCCTGGTCGGCTCGTCGGGCTAGCCGATGCTGTCGCCGCCACGGCCATCGCTTCTGAATCATCGGGCAGCGGGATGCTCCTCGGCATCACCGGCAGACCGCATGAGATCGTGAGCCTCGACCTTGTTGCCAAGCGTCCTCATGGTCGCCGGCGACCGAGGAACGATCCAATTAACTCGAAGCACTGCGCATCAAAGTTACATGAACCTGATCTATCGGGTCCATACCCGCAATAAGCATCGACCGCGACTTCATTAGCAGACGGCTAGACTAGGCACCACCTTTTGCTATTTCAAGCTCTTGGACAGCACCGGTTCCGGCTCGCTTCAGGTATTTTTTTCGGATTGATGACCCTGACTGATACAAGATGAACACCGCGACTAACGTGAGCAAGATCGCGCTGAAAGTATCGGTGAGAAATACGGTGAAGCTTCCGCGGCTAAGCACCATTGCTCTTCTAAAATACTCCTCCAACATAGGCCCAAGTATGAAGCCGAGCATTAATGGCGCAGGATCGAGATTTAGGCGCATAAAAATATATCCAAGAAGACCAAACAACGTCGTTACAAGGATGTCGTCGAGATTGTTGTTAACACTGAAGGAGCCGATGCAGCAAAAAAACAGAATGCTGGGAAAAAGAACGCTGTACGGAATTTTAAAAACGGAGAGCCAAAACCGAACTAGCGGGACGTTGAGGACTAGCAGAAAGCAGTTCCCTATCCACATGCTGGCCACCAAACCCCAGAAAAGATCTGGGTGCTTGGCAATCATGTTTGGACCTGGTTGTATGCCCTTGAGAATAAAAGCCGCCATCATGAGAGCCATCACTGCGTTCTCGGGGATACCAATGCTCATGAGGGGGATGAAGCTGGTACGCGCGGCTGCTTCGTCTGCGGCTGCCTGACCGGCAACGCCTTCAATCACGCCCGTTCCAATTTCGTAACGGTGCTTGCTCACCTTTTTGTCAAGGGCATAAGCGGCGAATTGCGCGATCGATGGACCGCCCCCAGGAAGAATGCCGAGCAGCGAACCGACTACGCTGCCGCGCAGGGCGCTTGGCAATATCCGCTTAAATTCAGACCACGTAGGCATGAGCTTGATTTTGCCGTTGAATGGCGTCCGCTCTTCGCGAGCGTCGAGGTTCTTCGTGATCTCTGCGATCCCAAAACAACCGAGTGCGACGCTAACGGCGCTTATCCCATCCATAAGCGACGGCAGACCGAACGTGAATCGCTGCGTGCCCGTTTCAATATCGGTTCCGATCTGCCCGAGCAACACGCCGACCAGACACATTGCGAAGCCATTCAGAAGACTACCCGTCGTTACGAAGCTCACGCAGAAGAACCCGGCGAGCATTAGCGCGCAATAATCAGCTGGACTAAAGAGGAGCGCGACCTTGCCTAGAGTGGGAGCCAGGATCGCAAGCACCACGATCGCAACCGTACCGCCGATAAAGCTTGACACACCCGCCGTGAATAGCGCGAGACCGGACTGGCCTTTGAGGGTCATCTTGTAACCATCAATGCAAGCTACGATGCTGCTCGCATGCGGAATGTTCATGGTGATAGCACTAACGCTGTCACCATATTGCGCCCCATAATAGATACCCGCCAGCATTATTAAAGCGCTGTCCGTTGGCATTGAAAAGGTCAAGGGCAAAAGGACACTGATCGTGGCTAGAGGACCCAATCCTGGCAACAGACCAATAAACGTACCGACTACGCAGCCTATTGCGCAGTACATAAGATTTTGCAACGACAGCGCGTGCTCAAAACCGAAAGCCAGATTGTGCAGAATATCCATCAGATTAACCGTAAATTGAAGCCAAGCAGCTTTTCGAAAGCTAGGGCGATTAGTGCCAGCGCTACTGTAATCTGCAAGTTTCGCATCCAAGAGTAAGATTTACTCGCCAGTCCAGCGACAAGAACGAGCCAGATGATTCCGGCGAGCACGTCCAGGCCCTTGGACAACACCGCGAAGCCGCCCAGGCTGACCATGATTACGGCTATATTTTTGAGGTTAAGATAAGGGGTCGGTGAACCGGCGAGAAAAGACTGAGCGATGATCAACAGTGCGATCACCAATAGAAGGCCACTCACCAAGAGCGGAAACAGGCCGGGCCCCACTTGAGAGAAGTCGCCAATCGGTAGCCGCAACGCACTCAAGGCATACGCAAGCGCGATGAACGCAAGGACAACGCCTCGAGAAATATTCTGGTTCGGCATATTTCACCTATTTCACAGACGGCCCGATCGAATTCCAGGTGCTCCCATTGTAGTCCTGTTCCGATCAAGAATAGAAACAGGCGCGCAAACACCGCAAGCTTTTGCTTCGTTTTCATTCAGTCGACGGCCCGCTACCGTCCCTGCACTTAGCCATAGCGTTGTGGACGAGGCTTGAATCGGAGAAGACCGGTTAGTGTTTCGGTAGCTTGTTCAGCGTGTACTGGGTTTTCGGATTCTCTTTGGTGAGGTCACAGCCGATTTCACCCAGCCAGTAAGGCTCGACCATGCCGAAATCCTCGACTTCGTGCACGGAGTGATCGGCACTAACACTGAACAAGCGCATGTGTTGCGTTGTATGCTGGCTCTTCGGGTCGATGCACATCTTGCCGCCCGGTGCATCGATGCACGCATCGCCCTTGGCAATGACCGCGCGCAGATCGACCTTCTTCGTCGACGCTGCTTTCTCGACCAGCATCTTGTACATGTAAACGGCAGCGTAGGCATTGTAACCCATAGCCGAAATGTAGATTTCGTCAGGGTACTTGGCGCGCCAACGCTCCTTGAAGCGTGTCGCTGTGGGGGTGTCCATCTCTTCAACCCAGCTAGCCGCGACGTGCATCTTGGCTAGCAAGGGTGGCGGCAGGCGCTTGTGGTCGTAGGTCAGCATGATCTTGAAGGAGCTAAGCATCGGCGGCAGACTTAGCTGTGCGTCGATCGCCTGCTGGAACAACGCATCCTGCGAGACACCGGCATTCAGACTCACGATCCAGTCCGGCTTCGCTTGCTTAATCCTCTCAACAGTTGAACCGAATTGCGATGAGCCTATCGGGAAGAACTCCTCGCCAACGACCTCGCCGCCTTGCTTTGACACTAGATCACGCGCCCAAGCAGCCGAGCCCTTTCCAAATGGATTCTCGATGGCGATCGTGTAGACCCTCTTGCCAAATCTATCGACCATCCATGGAATTGATGTCATGAGCTGCTGTTCGGGAACGGCGCCAATGCCGATCATGCCAGCGTCGCAGACGCCACCTTCATAAACGTTAGTGTACATGTACAGCGCGTCGGTACGGTTGACGACTGCTCGCACCGTTTCACGCTGTGCGCTGAGGATGCCCCCGATCACCACATCCACCTTCTCCTGTTCCACAAGGCGACGCGCAAGTTCCTGGTACCGAGCGATGTCCATATTTGGGTCGAGATGGATCAGTTCCATTCGGCGTCCCTTGACGCCGCCAGCCACGTTGATCTCTTCGATCGCCAATTGCGTACCGTGAAGCAAGGCGTTACCCACCACGCCAAACTCACCCTGGATATCCGCGAGTAGACCAATCTTGAGCGGGCTATTTTTGGACATCTGTGAAACCAAGGCTGAGATTTCTTGCAAGGATCGTCATCAGAATTTCATGGAGACAGCAGTGAATCAAGTGATCATAACTAACATCTGAGATGAAACTGTCTCACCATGAGCGATGAGCGCGTGTTGGCTTCCAAGAGGGCAAGCCGGCAACTCAGCGTCGTCGTAACGTCGGCTGCATTGTTGAACCTGCCGACGAGCAAAGTGGTGCGATAGTCCCCGCGCGATCATTGTACAGCACTGTACGAGAAAGCGCCGTCGCAAAACGCGTGATGAAAGCGGGTAGTCGATACGCCCATGGGCGTCACCGAGGAATCGAGGGTGACCGGTGCGGGCCAATCCCTGCCGAGTGATCGCTCAAGTCTCCGGGCGACGCTCGACCCGGTGACCCTGTTGGAAATCGACGAAACGCGAGCGCGGCAAAATCGTTCGCGGCAAATAGATATACGGTCAACCTCGACAAAAGGCGTCCGCGGCTTACCGAGAGTAGATTAGGCCCCTCTAATCGTCTTCGGCGGTCTCAGCGCGTGACCGTTACGGTCGCTGGCTTAGGAGTTTTTGGATGTTCAGCAAGTTCGAAGAGGATATTGCCTGTAGCCGACGGATCGATGAACGCAATCCGGCAGTTTCCGTGTCCTAGTACCGGCGTCTCATGTATTAGCTTGACACCCTTCTCCTTGAGTTCAACCAGCGCGCTGTCGATGTCTTCAACTTCGAGGCAGAGGTGGTACAATCCTTGACCCCTTTCCGCCACCCATTTTGCGCTTCGGGTCGTCGGCGCCGTGCCGTGTACCAATTCGATTGCCGAGTCGCCCAACGGAAACATGGCAATGCGTGTATTTTGCGCAGGAAACTCCTCCGTATATTCGAGCTTCAGTCCCAACGTATCCTGTAACAGCTCCGCGACAGATTCGAGGTTTTCTACCGCGATTGCAATATGTTCGACACGCGTGATCTTCATGGGAACCCTTTCAAAGGATCGTTTAATACGGTTTTTCGTTAATTGCGGTGAAAGGCGCAGCCAAGCAGTCTCTGCGTTGTTGGTCCCAGGTTTGCAAGGAAGCGGGATGACTCCCGCCCTGTTGCCTCATATCGACTCACCACCGTCTATTCGAATTATACGACCTGTGATGAACTCACTCCCGCGGCGCAGAAGGAAGTCGATAGCATTCGCTACATCATCAACTGAGGCTATCCGCCTAAGAGGAATCAACCTCGAGCGCTCCGTCTTCGCTGCTCCAATTTTCTCGTCATGCCGAGATCCACGCCGCATCGGACTATCAACAGGTCCCGGCGCAACAGCATTGATCCGGATACCAAATGGACCCTTCTCTCGGGCGAGCGCTTTCGTCAGCCCTATTATTGCATATTTCGCTGAAACGTAGTGCGTTGCCAAGCGCGCATGCGGACTTAGATGACTCGAGCTCATATTAACAATAGCGCCATGCCCGCGACGCTGCATGTACGGAACAGTTGCCCGGCAAACATTGACGGTGCCATTGACGTGGATGTCAAAGACGGCGTCCCAAGCCTCGTCGGATATATTCTTGAACTCACGCACTTGGTGGATTCCCAACAAGTTGACAACAGAGGAAATGGGACCCCACTCGTTTTCGGCCACCTGCACAACATCAGCGACTGCTTTAGCGTCCGCAACATCGACTTTATATCGCCTGACCAAACCATCCTGCCGAATGGTGTCGGGACCTTGTTCATCCCGGCTAATCAGCAAAAGCCTGGTGTTACGCAGCTTTGCAACGACGGCTTGGCCGATCGCCCCTTTACTCCCTGCGATAAGTGCGATCGGTGACGCAGCGTTCATTTCAGATCCGATCGGACGCATCCGTTGGTTCGAACGAACGCATCACACTCACTCCTCGCTATATATGCTATCATCTCGATCAACGCCCCCTGACGCTAATCCTGAGGCTTGACGCCCGCAACCTTTACCATCTCTGCCGTAAGCGCGACGTCATGTTTGATTTCCGTTGCAAATTCGGCAGGCGTGTCCAGGACCGGCTCCACGCCAAAGTTTGCGAAATACTTCTCGATAAAGGCCGGCTTCTGGGCGACGCTGGCTACGTCGCGGTTGATGCGGTCCACCAGCGACGCGTTTGTGCCGGCGGGCGCGAATAGCCCCCACCAGGTTGAAGCATCCATATTTGGAAAGCCCGCCTCCGATATGGTCGGGACATTGGGGAACTTTGTTGATCGCTTGGTACCACCGATGGCGAGCGCTTTAATTGCTCCGGCCTCAAGCTGGGAGCCCGCCGAAGCCGGACTTGCTGTAGAAATCTTCACCTCGCCAGTCATCACCGCCGTTACAATCGGGCTGATCCCCTTGTACGGCACTTGCACAAACTTGACCCCCTCGCGCGCGGCCATCGCCTCGAACAAAAGGTGCGGTTGCGTGCCGACGCCAGTTGATCCATACGTGATTCCGTCTGGAGTGCGTCGGGCGACGTCAACAAGCTCCCTCAGATTGTTCGCCGGAAACGACGGGGTGGCGATTACGAGTTGTCCACTGCGCGCAAGCATCGTGACCGGAAGGAGGCTTTTGTCCGGGTCATAGGGTAGGTTTTTAAAGAGAAACCGATTGTGCACAACGGTGGAATCGACAGTAACAAGCAGCGTGTGTCCGTCGGGCTTCGCTCTAACAACGCGGTTGGTGCCGATGAGAGAATTTGCTCCGCCGACGTTCTCGACCACCACCGATTGCTTCCATAGCTTACTGAGCTCGTCAGCGAGCCCACGCGCGATGACGTCTGTGCCGCCACCCGGCGGAAATGGAACCACGATGGTCACGGTCGACGATGGGAACGTTTGCGAAATCGCCGAAGCTCTTGGAAGACCCCACAACAGTGCGGCCAACATTGCAACATGTAACAACCGGCGCATCATTACGTCCTTTGCCCCAATTTCATTAACTCATACGACCGAACGAAATTCGGCAGGCGAATGGCTTTTAAACTCCCAAGTATAGAGTTACGGGTCAAGTGATCTTTGCTAACGGTCGAGATGAAAATGGCTCACCGAAATGACGAGCACAGACTTTATACATCCGTGCTGTCAGTTAGCGAGGCCCAATAAAGTTATTCTTCTCTAAACTGCGAGTGACGGTGCTGCGCCCGACCGCAATCCCTCTGGCCGCGCTGCTGTGGATGAGACAAAGGGACAGCAGTGCGTTCGTTGTGCGGCCGGTGAAGGGCCTTCATTGAAGCTTGGCTGAAACCACCGGGTCTGCCGGCGGCACGGCTTTGACTACGATGAATTCTAAGCTCAACTTGAAGGTGTCCAAGATCCGTTTGTTAATGGCCTGGTCCCACGCAGGCGGCACGTCGTAGTACAGGCGCCGACTCTCAATCGTGTCCACGATCGTACCTTTCGAGATGCGCCTTGAGTTGGACTTGTTTGGCGTGATTATTTCGTTCTAGCCTACGAAGCGTTCACAACCGTCATCTGATTAGCAAACTAAAATCCAAGCTCAGTCGCGAAGATCGTCAAAAAAAGCCGCCAGTCTCACATGGAAACCGGCGGCTAGGATAGCTGCCTGGGAGGAAGAAAGGCAGCGATGGGATCAGCACTGTTCCTGTCATCGATCGAACATGAAAATCAAAGCCCAAGTTGCGATATTCATGGCTATAACAATCATCCAAATCTGTAATTCTGTAAATTCAGAATTGCTTGCATTCTGCTTTCTAGTTTTGGCGGGGTTTCTCATATTAGATCGCGGGTTTCGTTGAGATCGCGTCGAGGTCTATTGTATGCCGCCCATGCAAATATATTTAACCTCGAGATAGTCATCGATTCCATACTTGGACCCTTCGCGGCCGTTGCCACTTTCCTTGACTCCGCCGAATGGGGCAACTTCGGTAGAGATAATCCCCTCGTTGATACCTACCATTCCGTATTCAAGCGCCTCGGCTACGCGCCAAATTCGACCGATGTCGCGGCCATAAAAATACGCCGCTAAGCCAAATTCAGTATCGTTTGCGAGTTCAATCGCTTCACTTTCGGTCCTGAATCGAAATACCGGAGCGAGAGGTCCAAATGTCTCTTCCTTGAAGACCGACATCTCACGCGTAGCGCCAATCAAAACGGTGGGCTCGAAAAACGTGCCACCAAGAGAATGCCGACGCCCCCCGCTTTTGAGCTCCGCTCCTTTGGCAACCGCATCCGAAATATGCTCCTCGACCCTTTCGATCGCGGCCTCGTTGATTAGCGGTCCAATTGCAACGTCGGAGTCAAACCCATCACCGACCTTCAGAGCTCCCACCGCCTTGGAAAATCGTTCAATGAACGAGTCGTAAACCCCATCCTGCACGAAAATCCGGTTGACGCACACGCATGTTTGCCCGGCATTTCGATATTTTGAGGCCATCGCCCCTTTAACCGCAGCATCAAGGTCGGCATCGTCAAACACAATGAAGGGCGCGTTGCCTCCAAGCTCCATAGACGTCCGCTTCACCGTCGAAGCCGACTGCACGATGAGTTGCTTGCCGATTTCAGTCGATCCAGTAAAGGTCAATTTTCGCACGACGGGATTTGACGTCATCTCACCGCCGATTTGAGATGCCGACCCGGTTACCACCGAGAAAACGCCTTTTGGAAGATCTGCCCGATCTGCAAGGGCAGCCAGCGCAAGGGCTGAAAGCGGCGTCTGGCTCGCTGGCTTGACAACCATGGTGCAGCCTGCCGCCAATGCGGGCCCTGCTTTTCGGGTAATCATCGCGGCCGGAAAGTTCCAAGGCGTGATCGCAGCGCAGACGCCGATTGGTTGTTTCAAAACGATAATACGCCTGTCGGTGCTAAATGATGGAATCGTGTCTCCGTAGACCCTTTTGCCTTCTTCGGCGAACCATTCAATAAAGCCGGCCGCGTACGATATCTCACCACGACTTTCTGCCAGCGGTTTGCCTTGCTCGGCCGTCATAATCGTTGCGAGGTCTTCTTGATTGGCGATGATCAGATCAAACCAACGACGCAAGATTTGAGAACGCTGACCAGCCGTACGCGCCCGCCAGCCCGGTAAGGCTAAATTGGCTTGATCGATCGCCTGTCTGGCTTCCGCTGAGCCCATATTCGGCACGGTGCCGACTACGCTTCCAGTCGATGGGTTGCGTACCGCAAAGGTTTCTCCACTGCGTGCAGCAAGCCAGCCACCCCCAATGTAGCAAGCATCCTGGAGCAGGGACGGATCTTTCAAATTCAATTTTGTAGAAGGCCGTTTCACTGTCACTCACTTTTGGCTTGCCAGAGCTGCCGAACAGACTGATGCCTGGTCCAAAACCGACGTAGAGGCAAGAGCAATCATCCTCCACTTGCTGCCGTTGACATGAAAACAACCGCGATAACTCTCATCGAAGACCGCGTGATCGAAGTTCAATGATCGGTCGTTAAGATGTATCACACTTGCTCAGTACGGAATCGCCAACACTGATCACGCCCCGCTTTCCTTCCAATAGATAACTCCGTGCCTGATAAATCAAATGTTCTTTATTAACCTCCTGGATGAAAAACTTTCACCGCGCTCCAAACGAGAAAACTATATTCTTCGAATTGGAAACTTCAGCTCTGATTGAGGAATTCTCGCTCGGCTAAACGACAGTGCACGGCAGCGGCACGCTCTTCGAATAGAGACGTCATATCGCCACAACTGCGACCGTCGTTTTAGCTTAGATAGTTTCACGCAAGGAGACTCCCGGTGGCCGGCGATCGAGGCAAGGACAATCTAATCGACGTCTTCGTTAAAGCGGTAACGAACGAGGCGCTCGGCATCAATTCGTGGGAGTTTCGACCAGTAGATGGCGGCGAGTTGCCGCCTTTCACTGTAGGTTCGCATATCGACCTTCGGCTCTCTGAGAGGCTCGTGCGAAGCTACTCGCTTTGCAACTCTCAGGACGATCGCCATCGTTATGTCGTCGCAATCAGCAAGGACCCTCAAAGCCGCGGGGGTTCAAAGTTCATCCATGAAAACCTGAAGCCCGGAGACAGAATCAAGATCTCGCCTCCCCTTAATAATTTTGCACTGGTCGAAGACGCGAAATACACCGTATTCTTCGCCGGTGGCATCGGGATTACTCCGATTTGGAGCATGATCCAGCGGCTTGAAAGCCTCGAGCGCTCGTGGGAGATCCACTACTCAGCGCGCCGGCGTGAATCATGTGCGTTCAAAGAACAGCTTGATGCGCTGGAAAAGCAGAAACCCGGTCGCGTGCATTTCAATTTCGACCAGGAGCCAGGTGGCAAGATAAGCGACCTCAAAGCCTTGATCTCTGAGACGCACACCGATACGCATCTATATTGTTGCGGTCCCACAGTGATGTTGAAATCGTTCGAAGACGCTGCCCGCAGCGCCGACCGTTCCGAGGCCCATATTCATGTGGAGTACTTCACGTCAAAGGAAGAGGCGGCCGTCGGCGGCGGCTTTACCGTGGTGCTGCAGCAAAGCAAGAAGAGCTTCGTTATCCCCCCGGGCAAAACGATCCTCGACACCCTGCTCGACAACAATATGGATGTGACGTTTTCCTGCATGCAAGGTGCGTGTAGATCGTGCGAGACCGCCGTATTGGAAGGCGTTCCCGATCACCGCGATGCCATACTCTCCGATGCTGAACGCGCATCCAACAAAACGATGATGATTTGTTGCTCGGGCAGCAAGACCGCAACATTGGTGCTCGATCTCTGACAAGCATCGATTCGAAAGTACGGCAATAAAGGCGTCAAATGCAAACCGGCGACAATACCATTTTGATTACCGGCGGGGGCTCCGGCATTGGCCGCGGGCTTGCGGAATCGTTCCACAGTCTCGGCAACAGGGTCATTATTTCCGGCCGCCGCCGCTCGGTGCTTGACGAAACGACAGCCGCCAATCCCGGAATGGCTTCCCTTCTTCTCGACGTCGAAAACGGAGATGCAATCCGCGCTTTCGCGACAACGGCTTCCACAAGATACCCGGGGTTGAACGTGCTGATCAACAACGCCGGTATCATGCGAGCCGAGGATCTGCGTGAGCAGCCGGGTGATGTCTCCACCGCCGAGGCGACCATTCGTACCAATCTGCTCGGTCCTATTCGCCTGACTGCGGCACTACTACCTCTGTTGATGGCCCAGCCAAGGGCCACGATCATAAATGTTTCTTCCGGCCTGGCTTTTGTGCCGCGGGCAGATAGCCCGACTTACTGTGCGACAAAAGCGGCAATTCACTCGTTACACGCAGTCGCTGCGCTACCAGCTAAAAGAAACGTCCATACAGGTCATAGAAATAATCCCTCCATACGTGCAGACGGACATGGCTGGACCGAAAGTCGATCCCCGAGCCATGCCCATAAGGGATTTCATCGCCGAGACGATGCAAATTCTTAAGAATTCACCTGGCGCGGGCGAAATCTGCGTAGAGCGGGTCAAGACACGGCGTTTTGCCGAAGCGAATGGTGACGACGATTCTCTCTTCAAAGGTTTCAATGACGCACTGACCGCTGCGGCGGTTGCCAGCCAAAGGCGTTACCCGACCCTTTTCACGTCCAGCCTTCCATTTCCGCCGACTGGATTCGGCTAGAGCGACAGATCTATAGGGACGCATCGCGCGTGAATGCGACAGTGAATAGCCACCCCTCCTCTGACGCGGTGCGGCCCTATAGGCATTTCATGGCTGTTGCACTGTCTTGACCCAAGCACTGCTCTTAGACCGATTGCGATTTCAGCCACTCGATCAAAATAGTGTTGAATTGCTGCGGCTGTTCAACGTTCGGGTAATGGCGCGTGCTGGGTATTTCCGCATATCGCGCGCCAGGGATTAGAGAGGCGATCCGCTTGCCCTCGGCAGGCGGCGTCGCGGGATCTCCATCGCCACACACCACGAGAGTAGGGACGCGAACCTTGGGCAAGAGCTCGTTGAAATTAAATTCCTCAATTGCGTGAGCACACTGCGCGAGGCCAAGCGGCTGTGTCCCAAGGATGGTGTTTCGCAGGCCCAACCAGAGAACCGGGTTCTTTTCTTCGAACGCGGGGGTAACCACTCGACTCATGGTCACGTCGGCAAGTGGCGCCAATGAGCCAGCATCTCGAACAAGCTTCAGGCGCTCGCTCCACATATCACGAGCGCCCGGCGGCGAAGCAGCAGCCGTATCCGCCAGAAATAGTGACATAAGCCGGTTGGGATGATGGATCGCCATTGATTGCCCAATGATGCCCCCAACCGATAAGCCGCAATAATGCACTCTCGCAAAACCCAGCTCGTCCAGCAGCGCCGCTACATCATCCGCCAGGTCTCTTGCATTGCTCGGCTTCGAGATCGCCTCGCTTCCACCATGACCTGGAAGGTCCATCCGGAGAACCTGAAACCCTGCCGCCAGCAAGGGCAGCACTTGTTCGCTCCACATGCTGCCATCAGCCATCATTGCGTGCACCATACAAACGACCGGCGTACCATCGCTGCCGATCAGATCATAGTGAACACGACGGTTTTTTATCCGGCACAGCATCGACTACTCCATTGTATTAAATAAAGTTTAATTCGCGAGAAGCTCACCCGCAGGACTCGAAGAAGCCAAGCAGACTTAACCCCGCCGGACCTGCGATTTCTCACAGCTATCAAGCTGCGCCAAGCGAGACCCGAGCGCGATCATTTGCATGCTGCGGTGACACGCTGCTCCTGTTCAATGCGAACTGAACAACTTGTTCACCCAACATTTCGAGTTGCACGCGAAGCCCCTCATCCAAGCATTCGCCTTGAGGTCCGAACGGGTTGGTTCGAGAATTTATGCCAACGCCGAGTGGAGTCGGCCAGCCACGCAATGCGTGTACAATCGAACGTAACGCGATGAGAGTTGTACCGACACCCTGCCATCCAGCGGCGGAAACGATGCAGCCGACGGCGCGTCCGTCGAAATATGGCCGAACGTCATCTCGAAGGTCCTCCACGTAGTCCAGCGCATTCTTGAGCAAACCCGAAACACCGCCGTGATAGGAAGGGCTGGCCAATATGAGGCCATCACACTTTGCGACGAGTTCGACCAGCGTGCGGGCCGCAGGCGTGCGCGTTGCATCTTCCGAGCCGTACATGGGCATCTGACAATCCGCGCCCGAAAGAACCATCACGTCAGCCCCAGCTCGCTTAGCCGCAGCGATGCTGATCTGCATTGCGACCTCGCTTGAGGAGTTGGGGCGCATCGTGCCGCCAATACCAATAATTAGTGGCTTTGACTCCAACTGAAGGCCGACACTATTTGTCATGATGTTTCGTCCTTGATGAGATTTCAATGTAAGCCGTCTTGGCCGACGACATCCTCTGCTTTGAGGCCGCCGAGCCGAGCGTGGAGGCGCCCGCGTGTGGCGGAAGCGAACAACACGACGATTTCATCTGGCAACGGTGCGTCAACCAGCGCCACAGTGATGGTGTCGTAGTGTGAGCGAACATAAAGCGCATTCTTGTGTGCCAGCGGCACATCAATGGTTGTACCGGGACCGCCGATCTTTCCAGTCGAGGGAATCCACGATTTTCCGCCTCCGACGGCATTGCGCACAGGATCGGCAAATGCCGCCGTAACTAGCGCGTTGCCATGCTCATACTCACCCTGGGTACCGACAACACAAGCCTTGCCGTAGCTCACAATCTCGTTCTTGCCGGCGAGATCGACCAACCGCCGACCAAACTCAGCACCCAGCTTGCTTGAGTTCTCCACCAACTTGTCCAGGTTGGCACTGAACTTACCCGCATATGGGTTTTTGACAACGGCACCCAGCAATACTTTTCGGACAGGTTCGCCGTCGGCAAGCTCTCCAGTTTCGTTAGCCAGTGTATCTTCAACGAAGGCTAGCCATTTTCGAACGTGATAACCGTGCAAGTTCGCCTTCATACCGCGCAACTCCTCTAGATGTTAGTGTGCTGCCAAATTGTAATCTTGCATCACGCGATTCTGCGCGACGCGTATGCTTTTCATCGGCGCTGGTGTATTACGGCTGCGCCCAACGAAGCGCGGCACTCCATCGCTCACGACGGCCCCGACGGCTGCGATATCACCGTTCTGCAGTGCCTCAAGGGCCGTCGTTTTTGAACCACCGGCGCAGGCATCGAGAACCAGGACATCCGCATCGTGGCCTGCACGAAGGAACCCCGAGTTGAGCCGATAAACCTTCGCGTTGTTGCCTGTCGCACCGGCGATCGCCCATTCGACGGGCATTTTGTTGCCGAGACTCGCCAGATGAGTGATGGTGTACATCATACCTAACGGCATGATTCCACTGCCGGTCGGTGTATCTGTCGCGATCAGGAAACGATCGAACTCATCCACCTTGCGAACCAGGTCACTCACCAGCAGTGTCGTGCGCAGATTGCCTGCAGTACATACCTGCAATGCAATCTTCGACTCATTCACCATGCGCTCAAAATCTTCGTCCGGCATCGCTACCGGTCCACCGTTCACGTGGAACGATACATGCGGATTCATGGCGATGAGATGCTCGGCCCAGATGCCGGACGAGCCAGGAATGGACGCACCGCCGGTGTGGACCGTGGTGATCATGCCGTGCTTTTTCGCCCAACTAACCATCTCCACGTAATCGAACGGCGTCTTGACGGCGCCAAAGCCGGCCTTGGCAAGCCAGACGCCCTTGCCGGCCATCTCCCTGAGATCTGCTTCGACCAAACCGGGCTCGAGAATGATCGAGCCGCCATGAACGCGCATGCCGCCCGGTCGGTAGTGCTCAAAACACTTGAACGCTGCGACCGCGAGTGCCTTTACCCCGTCCGGATCCTTGGGGCGGCCGGGGACGTGTACTTCACACGCACTAATCGCGGTCGTCGTCCCTCCGTGAACATAGCTTTCAAGGAACCCGACCGTTTTTTGCCTCGGCGTGTAGTCGCCGAAGGTGAGATGCACGTGAGAATCGATGAAGCCTGGCACAGCGACCGCGCCATCGGCGTCGATCACCACGTCAGACGCCTCAACAGCGGCTGCCGACGCGGTTCCGACCGAGACGATTTTGCCGTCTTCCATCACGATGGCATCGCCGACAGCATGCGGCTCGCGCCAATCACCGGTGACGATGGTTTTCAGATTAACGATGGCTGTCTTCATTTGCTCATCTTTGCATCTGCGAGAGTTCGGCGAGCCGTCTATCCAACGACGCGCATGTCATCTTTGAAATGCTCGAGAAGGTTCGGGACGTCGTTGATCTCCGAGACGACATCCAGTGGACGAACGGCGAAGGCACTGCCGTCCCGAACGGTTTGTCTAAAGGCCTCAAGACTGTCAGGCGAAGCGATGACGTCCAGAATTCGGCGACGCGCGGTCATGATCGACCTGTCTGCAGCAACCGGAAATTCCAATGACCGATTCGCGATACGGCTCATGCCTTCCTGCATGCATCGATCTTCATCATTCAGGCCATGCATGCCAGAGAAACTGACGTCTTTCTGCAAGCTGCGATCGATAAGATAGTCGTTATCGAAACGGCGGACCGGGATGAAGGTATCGATGACAGAACCGGTATTCAGCTTATAGGCCTGATACTTCGATTCCGGCGGGAAGCCCAGCCAGTTGTTGACGAAGTCATAGAACGCCTGCGTGAAGTCACGGTCCAGATCGTAGTTGAAGTCCCAATTGTAAGCGTTTTCGTCATCGATCGGCACATATGCGCGGCCGCCGATCGGAAACTCGTAGCTCGGGACGGAACTGAACATCGGAAGCATCCACTGCGTCGCGCGCCAATAAAATTTCTCCTCGGCCTTACGGCGCGCAATCGACAAAAATCCGATCGGCGTGTCGTGGATGAACAACCTGGGCGATTTGTCGAGGCCGGACCATTCCCGATGGACGGCTGAAGTCTGTAAACTGTTCGGCTTGCTGTGCAGAATAGAAACATGCGAGCTGTCGATTTCGCCCTCAGCGCCCTGCAGCCAGTTGCTTTCCTGCAGCCAAACCGACGCGTTGCGCCTTGTCCGAGGCAAATCCATCCAAGGGAACTTCGGCAAAGCCGGCGGCTCGCCCTTACCCATGAAAATCCAAACAACGTCAGCTTTCTCAACAGCCTTATAAGCCTTGATCTTCACCTTGGCGCAGATCGCCTTGTTGGGCTCGTTCATCATTTCAAGGCATTGACCCGTCTCGTCGTAAAGCCAGCCGTGATAGGAACAACGAATGCCCTTCTCTTCGACACGGCCATAATAGAGAGGCGCCAGTCGATGCGCACAGCTCGACTGAACGATGCCGACAGTGCCTGCCCCATCGCGATACGCTACCAGATCTTCACCAAGCAGCCGCAGGCGAACAGGCGCACATCCAGGTTCGGGCAGCTGCTTCGAAAGCAACGCGGGAAGCCACACTGAGCGGAACATCTCGCCTCCGGGAGTTCCTGGGCCCACTCGGCAAAGACGTTCGTTATCGAGTGCCTGTAGCATGATCTTTCGCTCCTTTCTTACTTTACGCGCGGCGTTACCACTGCAGTCGCCTAGTCATTGATCCCGATACGCGAGGTATTTCACTTCAAGGAAATCGACGATGCCTTGCAGCGCGTAGAGCCCCATAATCAGCGTCAGCGTCCATGCAAAGACAAGCGCGATCGAAAACGTTTCCTGGGCCAGCACCAGTCCGTAGCCGATACCGCTCGTCGCTCCGACCAACTCAGCGGTCAGGATGACGCGAATGGACTGGGACAGGTTGATTTTCCAGCTCGTCAGCAGGATCGGAAGAATTGCCGGTATCGTCAGTTTGGTAAATCGCTCTAACCAGGTCGGTTGAAACGACCTGACCATCTGATCGAGATCACGCGGCACTCCCTTCATGCCGTCGAATGTGTCGACGATAAAGATCGGCATGGCGACGACGACCATGACAAAGAAGATTCTGAACTCAACGCCCTTGAACCACAGGATCGAGAACACGACCCAGCAAATCGCTGGCACCGACATCAACATCCGTATTAACGGCGTTACCATTTGCTCGATGTATTTGCTCTGGTTCATGGCCGCGGCGATGGCGAACCCAAGAACGAACGAAGCAACGAGCGAAACCAGCAATCGCGTCAATGTCACTGCGACATAGTCAAATCGCAGACTGAAAAACGCCTTTAGAATCCGTTCCCAACCGGGAATGACAAAGGGCGGAACAAAGTAAGAAGCTATCTGCCAGAGGATGGCGAATACCACGATCGTGCCGACGCTGAACCAGTTCGGCCTAAACTTCGCAGCTTCTCTGGCAGACTTTTCTGCCGAGCGAGCAAGAGGAACTTCGCTACTCATCATTGCGTCCTTTGTCGTCCTACCACCTGCGCAGAGTGCTATTGAGGCTTGGCTGACATCACCGCGTCGGGTGCCGGCATTGCGCTGATGGCCTTGAAATCGACACCCAGCTTGAACACGTCCCAGATTCGCTTGTTAATGGCCGGATCCCATGCGGGCTGCACGTCGTAGTAAAGGCGCTTGCTCTTGATTGCTTCAGCGATCGTGCCTTTTGGAACGTCCTTTGAATTATATTTGTTTGACGAGATGATCTCATCAGCTTCGTCAGGGTGCGAGTTCAACCAGGCTCCGGCCTCCTGAAAGATCGCCACCAACTTGGTTACGACCTCCGGATTCGCCTTGGAAAAATCTGCATTGATGACGTTGAACCCCTGCCAGCCGGATGTGCCGCTCACCGCATTCCACATCTCGTCGCCGGTCAGAATGACACGCGCGTCGGGGTTCGATTTCAGGATCATCGTCGCCGACGGTTCCC
>Ga0307516_10002973_pt1 | contig 22180 bp, 17 predicted proteins | sample 19_EM_MG_FD_203310 | JGI IMG/M metagenome (GOLD analysis project Ga0307516, IMG submission 203310) | Populus trichocarpa ectomycorrhiza microbial communities from riparian zone in the Pacific Northwest, United States - 19_EM | ecosystem: Host-associated > Plants > Roots > Unclassified | place... | reverse complement strand
CTCGCGTGGCGCGCAGCTTGGTCAGGATCCACGGCGCGCTGATGTAGCTGTCGTGCACCTTGTCGTACGGGTTGTAGCTGGTGCTCCACTCGGTGATGTACAGCGGAATGCCGGGGAACGGCGAGGCATCGATCTCCTTGCGATTGCGGCGCACGTCGCCGATGATCGAATTGGGGTCCGGATCCAGGATGCGGTCCGACTTGCCGAATTCGTCGAGGAAGCCTTCCGTGACACCGTAGGTGTGGGTGGTGACGAAGTCGACCGCCACGCCTTCCTGCCTGGCATAGGCCAGCAGCTCCGGCACCCAGGCAGCGCCGGCCGTGGCCGGGCCACCGACCTTCAGTTCGGCGTCCACCTTCTTGAGCGTGCGCGCGGTGTTGGCGTACAGCTCGAAATAGGCTTTCTGGTCGGCCTTCTCCCAGAAGCCGTCGAGGTTGGGCTCGTTCCACACCTCGAACCGCCACTTGCGCACTTCGTCGATGCCATAGCGCTGGATGAGGTGGCGCGCAAAGGCGTCGATCAGCTCGGTCCAGGGCCCCGGCTGAGGGTGCGAGGTGTTGCCCTTCCAGTAGAAGACGGTCAGGTTGGAGGTGGTCATCACCTTGGGCGAGAAGCCCAGCTCGATGAAGGGCTTGACGCCACGGGCCAGCAGGCCGTCGTAGAGGCGGTCGATGCCGGACCAGTCGAACACCAGCTTGTCGCCTTCCTTCTTCACGGTGCCGTAGACGTCGTGGAAGATGTCGTGAAAGCGCACGTAGCGAAAGCCCAGCTCGTCCGCCGCCGTCTTGAGTTGGGCGAGGTTTTCGGGGCGGCCGGTGGTGCCCGGGTAGTCCGCGCCGACCGAGAGATCGAAGAAGCGGTCCATGGGTTGGGTCGCAGCAGCGCGATCCAGCGTCACCACGCGAACGGCGGGAGTGGCCGCAGGGGTCGCGACGCACAGGCCGAGTGAAAGGAGTGTCACCGCGAGGCTGATAACGCCTCGGGACAGGGAAAGGGGTGTGTTCATTGGATGATTTGGGAGGACTTCGGAAGAGAGCGAGCGGCAGGCTTGGCCCCGCCCCGGTCCGGCATCGGACAAGGAATTAAAAAAAGAAGGCCGCCATGCGGCGGGCCTTCGGACACCCTCACAGGGAATTACAGACCCGAAATCGGAGCAATCTCGGAAGTGCCAAGCATGGCGCCAAGCATGTTCCAGTCCAGGACCTCACCAGTCGTCTCGTGGAAGAGGTCGTGTTGGATTACCCAGCCGGTGCCACTGAACCCAAGGCTGGTGATCTTGTTCTGCACGTACTTGTTCCAGTGCGTGCTTGACCGGTAGTTCTGGTCCTTGTATGAGCCGGTCAGGCCGAGGCTCGACGGCTTTACCCCCGCGCGATATTCGCCGATCAGCACAGGGATGCCCAGGTCCGTGAAATACTTCATCTTGGCGAGCTGAATATCAATGAGGCTTTCGTCACTTCCCGCCTTGACATTGCGATTCGTGAACTGGTTGCTCACTTTATAGTTATATCCCCAGAAGGCGCTCCAAGTCCCCCACGACTCATCTGTTTCCATCAAGGTGAAGTCAAAGGGATCATAAAGGTGCACTTCGACCATCCGCTTGTTCGCCGGATCCGAAGGTAGATTCTTTCCCCAGTTGATCGTGTTATCGATATTGGTGTTCGGCCCTTCGACGATCAGCCAGCGAACCGCATTGCCGCCGCCGTTGGTGCGCATCGCGTTGATCCAGTTCTGCTCGTATTGGTAGAGCACATTGGTCTGCGCCTGGGAGGGCGCGTCAGGTTCGTTGGCGACAGCGAAGGCCAATTTGTCGCTGTCGTACCATTTGAAGGTGTTCGCAATCTGGGTCCACATGTTGATCAACTTGGAGTTGATCGCAGGGTCGTAGGAGTTGAAGCCGTTGCGTTCGAACCAGCCAAGGTCATAGTGGTCGTTGATGATGACGTACAGGCCATCGGCGAGGGCCCAGTCGACCGTCTGCTTGACCTGGGCCATGAACGTGGCATTGATCGTTCCGTTGGTGGAATTGAAATCCCACGCAACTGGTATGCGCAGGGTCTTGAACCCCCTATCCCTCATGGAGTCGATGAGCGCCTTGGTCGGCGGCGTATACCCCCAGAAGGAATCAAAGGTGTTTCCCAGGTTGATGCCGGGATTCGGCATGACTTGGGCCTGCGCTGGGGCCGCGCTGGGCACGGTGATCGCGAACGCCTGGGTAGTCTTGGCGCCGCAGGTGTTGGTGTAGGTGGCGGTGGCCGTGCAGCTGGCAGCGGGCGTGATGGTCTGCTGGCGTGCCGAGCCTGATGTGCTGCAGCCGCTCCAGGCCCACGAGCCGCCGGTCGCGGGCTGCGGGCCGAGGATGGCCGAGTTGCCAGCAGTGACGGTGGCAGATGAAGTCTGAATCCAGGAGCCGTTGGCGCTGATGTAGGGCGTGATGGCCGTCGGCGTGCAGGCCGTGCCGCGCGTGGCGCTGGCCGAGCCGGAGTTGTAGCTGCCCGCGTTGGTCGTGAACTTGACCCAGTACCAGTACGGCGTGCCGGTGTTGGCCGAGCCGTCGGCGTAGCTCCGGGCGCTGCTGCCCGGCACGGCGATGCGGGTGCGGCCCGCAGGGTCGGCGTCGATGTCGCGGTAGACCTCCAGTGACGTGACGGTGCCGCTGACGGTCCAACTGAGCTGGTTGTTGTTGGCCGTGCCGCTGGCTGTGAGGCAGACGGTGGCGCCGCCGCCGCTGCCGCAGCTTTGCGCCTGCGCGAGGGTGCCTGCGCTCGCACCGAAGACGAGCAGCAGTGCTGGTATCAAGGTTCTCATGTTCTACCTTTCAAGGTTGAAAGTGCTCGGCCGGTTGTCTCCTCCGGACTCGAGCGTTATGGAAGGACGCAGCTCAGTACATGGGCTTACATCCCGACACTCCGATGGATTGGGGTGGTAGCTCCAGCACCAGGCCTTGCGGGCCGGGCTTCGCGGAGAACGGTGCCGGCACGACGGCCTGCGGCTGCTGGAATGTGTTGTGGGTGAGGCGCACGGCGAAGATCAGCGGGAGTCGCCGGTTGGTCCGATGCGGTAGTAGTCAAAGTCCACACGGCCGCCGGCTGTCTTGGTCGAATAGAAGAAGAGGCCCTAGCGATACATCAGGAGCGAATAAATCGGGCAGTTCATGAGACGGGGGGAGAGACGGCGCACGGCGGCTCAGGTTGCCAGCGTGTTTGTCCATGTCTTTTCCGGAACAATCATTTCGAGTCAAGCATCGGTCAAGGTGACCTGGCGCGGACCTTCACGCAGGATGCGGCGCCGGCCTGCCGCCGCGCGCAAGCGCAACGCGGCCGCAAAGTACTGGCGCCTGCAGCCAGCTCAGCGGACGATGAGTCGTTTGCTGCACTTGTTCATGAGGGTTTGTCGATCTAAGATATTGCGCTATATCAACGGCGCGATGTTAGTTCGATCGTCGAATGAATTGGCAAGGAAAACACCTATTTCTGCGTCGTCCGTGATGCATGGCGCACCGACGGGGCGCGGTGGCCGGGAACTTGGGTCGCCGACGGTGCGCCGCCCTCTGTGGCCGACGAACCGGCCGGCGCACCGCCGCGCGCCGCTCTCTTCTTCGCCGTTCGAACTACAGCAATCCGCCAACCCACGGTGCACGCGCAATCTCGACGCTGCTGCGCGATGCGGCGCTGACGTCGCCGTGGAAGTCGGAACTCGGCGAGGTGCGGGAACGCATCCTGGCCATGCGCGGTGCCATCTTCGAGCAACTGAAGGACGCCGCTGGTGGCAACGACTTGAAGCGCTATGCGCGAAACTCGTGCATGAGCTGCGGGTTCCTTGCCTTTGAAATTACTTGCCCAGGTTGGCCTTGAGTTCTTGCGACGCCTGCGCAATCGCGCTGCGGGGCGCCGGCAGATGGCTGAACGCGTTCGACAGCCCAAAATCGTGAATCATGCCGTTGTAGCGCACCGACTTCACATGCACACCCGCAGCGTCGAGCTTGCGCCCGTAAGCTTCGGCTTCATCGCGCAGGACATCGAATTCGGCGGTCTGGATCAGCGTCGGCGGCAAGCCCTTGAGTTGCTCGGTCGTCGCCTGCAGCGGCGAAGCGTAGATCTGCTTGCGTGCCGTGGCGTCGGTCGTGTAATTGTCCCAGAACCATGCCATCAAGTCCTTCGTCAAGAAGTAGCCGTTGGCAAACTGCTTGTACGACGGCGTGTCGAAGTTTGCATCCGTCACCGGACACAGCAATACCTGCGAACGCAATGCAGGCGCGCCCTTCTCTTTCGCCATCAAGGCAACCACGGCGGCCAGGTTGCCGCCCGCGCTATTGCCAGCGACGGCGAGGCGCTTGCCGTCGACGTTGATCTCCCTGCCATGCTCGGCCACCCATTTTGTCGCTTCATAGGCTTGCTCGATGGCGACGCCGTAGGGTGCCTCGGGCGACAAGGTGTAGTTGACGAAGACCGCCACAGCGCCCGAGCCTGTCACAAGGTCACGCACCAGCCGTTCGTGGGTCGGGAAGTCGCCCAGCACCCAGCCGCCGCCGTGGAAGAACATGAACGCGGGCAGCGTCTTCTGTTGACTGCCGGCCGGGCGCACGATGGTCAGTTTCAAGTCGATGCCATTGACGCGAATCGTCTTCTCGCTGACGTCAGCCGCCGGCAGGGCCACCTTGGGGCCAGCCTGCGCGCCCGCCAGCGCGGCGCGCGCCTCGGCCGGCGTCATGGTCTCGAGCGTCTTGCCGCCTTCAAGAGATTCCAGGAATTTTGCCGTGTTGTGTTCGACGCCGGGCAGGATGGCTGCAAAAGCATTGCCAAGCGACACGGTCAGGACGGAAAGGGTGAGAGCGGAGGTGAGGGTTTTCAGGATGCTTCCTTTTTGTGAGCGTGTGCATCACGAACGGGCTGCCGAAATACTGGTTTCGAGCCCCTAGTCAAACTATCGACGAATGCCCAGCGCGCTCAAGGTGCCACATGGGTCTGAAAGATCTTGCTGACCACCGTCCATTTGCCTTCGACCTTCAGCAGATGGAAGAAGTCGGTGAAGCAGAAGCCGGAGACGTCGTTGGTGTCGATGCGGGCGCTTGCGGCGCTGCCGACGATCTCGATGCGGGCAATGGCACTTTGAGCTTCAGGCGAGGGACGGAAATCCTTGTCGATACCGTCGAACAGATTGTTGATTGAACCGCCTGCCAGCTTGCCGTCGGCGCCCACGCTGAACATGGTCGCCTGGTCGTTGAATGCAGGCTTCATGATGCTGCTATCGGCTTGCTTGCAGCCTTCGTTGTACTTGTTCAGTACCTCTGTAATGGCCCTGTATTCCTGGACGTAGGTCGGTTTGCTCATGGGTTGTTCCTGGTTGGGATTGGGAATTCATGGGTGCCAAAAACGCACCGAATTCAGATCAAGCGTTGCTCGGCTCTTTGGTAGATGCGGGGGGACCAAGACGTTGAAACCATTGCCAGCACGGTTGGATGGAAAGCCTGGCCTTCGTCGCCCGAATTCGAATTTTTATGAACTTGACCAGTCGATGTCCGAGTGCCGACTGTTCAGACCAGAAGTCGCAAGCACGCCCCGACACCTGCAGATCCTAGGCCTTGCTGGTAAATCCTGAAATCAATTTGTATTTGAGCGAATCATCAAATTAATTTGTTCATTCGCGCAAGTTGAAGACGCGCATCACTTGGCGCGTGAAGAAACGGTGAGCGCCGCAGGGAGTGCGCAGGCCTGACGCAAGAGGCGGCCAGTGGTCAGACGCAGCGACCGAACTCCGATCTGGAGTTCTCGCTTCTTGGCCATGTGGGTCGAACCACACGGCTCTCGGTCCTGTTCCCCGAAGTGGCAGGACGGGGTGCGGCATCGTTGCCTCGGCAGCCTGGTTGCCCTCGATCACCGCGGATGACCCTTGCCTGAACGCGAGCGTGGCGCCGCTACCCGACGTCATCGATCATCGAACTGCTCGCGTGCCGCGCTGGCACTGTAGGCGTTGCAGATGAACTGTGCGAGCAATCGTGCAGTCTCGCCGAGACTTCGCCTTGCTCGGTGAACGAGGCCGATGTCGCGGTGGAAGGTGTGATGTCCGAGGTCGATCGCGCGCACCGCCGCGGGCCACCTGCGATGGGTGGCGGTCTGCGGCACCAACGCGACACCCACCCCATTGGCCACCAGCCGCACGATGGCGTCCAGCTCGTCGAGCTCGCAAACCTGCTGCACGCTCAGATGCGCGGCCCGCAGAAAGCGGTCGACCTGGCGGCCGCCAAACGAGGCGCGGTCATATCGGACGAACGGTTCGGTGGATAGCAGCGCGGCCCAGTCGTTGCCGGCGACGTGCCGTGGCACCAGCAAGCGAAACGGCTCATGCGCGAGCGTGCTCCAGCGCAGGTCACCGTGCAGTGAGAACGGCGGCCGGATGATCGCCGCCATGGCGATATCGCCGCAGTCGACGAGGTTCAACAGTTCCATGGACAAGCCTGGAACGACTCTCGTGCGGGAATTCGGAACCTGCTTGTGGAACTTTCCGAGTGCGTCGGGAAGCAGTGACCGTTGGACCGATGCAATGGCGCCGATGCTGAGCAGTGCGGTGCTTGGCTGTCCTGTGTTGCTGGAGCCCAGGTTGCCATAGAGAAGAAGCAGTTCCTGGGCTTGCGCCAGCGTCTGATGCCCCATGGGATTGAGGCGTGCCGAACGTCCAGTCCTGTCGAAGAGCTCGAAGCCGAGCTCTGCCTCCAGCCGCTGCATCTGCGCACTGACGGCAGCCTGTGTGAGGCCAATCCGAGCGCCCGCGGCGGCAAACGTTCCTTCTCGTGCCACGGCCACCAAGGTCTTGAGTTCGCGGATCATCTATAAGCTCCATTTGTGCTTGGAGCAAATATATATTGATTTTCTTTTCCACTGCGCCGCCTACGATTCAAGCACCGAAGCCCTCCGATCAGCCACCAATCACCTGGACCATGAGCATGCGTGCCCCTACGAAGAATCCTGACAGCCTCTCTCCGTTCCACGTCGCATTCCCGGTGCATGACATCGCACTGGCCCGAGAGTTCTATGGAAATCTGCTCGGCTGCCCGGAAGGCCGCAGCGCGGACGACTGGGTCGACTTCAACTTCTACGGCCACCAGATCGTCGCGCATCTCGCCCCCGCAGAAGCCGGTATCGCACAGCGCAATGCTGTCGACGGCCACGGTGTGCCGGTGCGGCACTTCGGCATCGTGCTGCCGATGGCGGACTGGGAAGCGGCCGCCGCGCGCCTGGAAGCGGCCGACGTCGAGTTCGTGATCGAGCCCTATATCCGATTCAAGGGCGAGCCCGGCGAACAGGCAACGATGTTCTTCCTCGACCCGTCCGGCAATGCGCTGGAGTTCAAGGCTTTCGCCGACATCTCGATGCTGTTCGCCAAGTGAAGCGTCGATGAGTCACCGATGAGGAGCAATCAATTGAAGAATCTGGTTCTTGCCATCATTGCCTCGGCCAACGCCTGCGCTGCGCAGGCGGACACGCTGCAGAAGATCAAGACGACGGGATCGGTGACGATGGGTGTGCGCGAGGCGCCGGGCCACGGTTCGTGAACCTGCCTTCGATGCGGGACATGTCGATGCGTCGCTCGATCGTCGCTGACATGAGTGGGAGTCGAGCGCTTGACGAATCTTGCGCATTCGGTTTCTCGACGAAACACCAGTGACTGGATCGAAGCGCTGAATCACTCCCGATCTCTGCACCGCCACACGAGCGGCCGACGCCGCGGTCCCCGCGACGCCTGCGGCCAAGAGGGCGATGGCGGCCGAGGAGGATGGTCGGCGCGCCGGGCAAGCACGCGAGGAATCGGCGCCCGGAAGCGGTGGGACTTCTTTCAAATGGTGTCTGATGGCAGACACCGCGCACCGGCAAGGTGCCTAACATCGACTGCCGTCGCGCTGCTCAGCCAGCACCGCTCACATGTCCGCGTGTTCCCTTCCCGTCCGTCCCCAAAGCCGCTTGAGGTGAGCCGCAAGGACGCACGAGGCCTGCCGCTGCAGGCGCCAGGCGCCGCCGCCGTGGTACCGCAGCCCTCGAATGCCCCCTGATCAGCGCCGCCGCGCCATCCCTTCATGCAACGAGTCCCGTCTACCCTCATGAACAAGTCCAGCAAACAACTCACTGTCCTCTCCATCCTCATGGCGAGCCTGGTGGCTGGCTGTGGCGGCGGTGGTGGCGACACGCCGGCACCTGCACCTGCACCGGGCCCTGCACCTGCACCTGCACCTGCACCTGCACCTGCACCTGCACCTGCACCTGCACCCGCACCTGCACCCGCACCTGTCACTTTCATGGGCAAGAGCACGGTGTTGATCGGAAGAACGTCGATTGATGCTCTTTCGGTTGCCGCACCATTCGACGCTCAGTACCAATACGTCGTCAGTCCGCCGGCACCGTCGAGCGACCTGTACACGGCGACGTCCTGCCCGAGTGGAACGAACTGGTGGGGATGCGTGGGCGGCAGCATCGGGGGGCTCGTCCCCACCGTCGAAGCCCGCGCTGCGCAGGCCACCTACTTGGGTAAATCGTCTCCGCAGACGGTGATGTGGACATGGTTTGAACTCGGCCTCCTGGCGCCCGTGATCAACTGGCAGGACGAGGTGACGGCGGTCAACCAGGTCGACCTCCTCACCCGATACCTGAACGACTACCGTTTCTTCCTCAAGAAGATCGGCACCTCGCACGACATGATCGATCTCGAACCCGATTTTTTTGGTTTCGCGCGAGGGTACGGCCCTCTGGACCAGGACCCGGCGCAGGTAACGGCTGCGAATCCGACCGACTGCGGAAATCAGCCGAATACCGTGGCTGGTCTGTCCCGCTGCCTGATCGCAATGACCCGCAAGTACGCTCCCAACACGGCCGTCGGCCTGCACCTCACCTGCTGGGACTGGCCGGGCAACGTGGACAAATGCGCCAAGGATTACGTGACCCTCGGGGGAAAGGGTGCCGACTTCCTCGTCGGGGAGGTTGAATCCACGGATGCAGGACTCAACGCCAAGCAGGGGAATGGCAACTCATTCTGGAGCGACCAGAAGTGGGCCACGCAACTCGCCTATTGGAAGCAGATGGCCGAGGCGGTCGGTCACCCGATCGTGGTCTGGCAGATCCCGATCGGCAACATGGCACAGAACAACACCGACTACCACTACCAGGATGACAAGGTGGACTGGCTGTTCTCGCACATGGACCAGGTCGCGAGCGGCCATGTCGCTGCTCTGATGTTCGGCCAAGGATCGGACCTGTCGACCACGGCTGAAACCGACGGCGGCAACCTGTTCGCGAAGACGGCCGCCTATCGCAATGCAGGGGGCACGCCGCTCAAATAGCGCGTCCCTGCATGCTGTCGCATAGCCACCCTGGTGCCGGCCTGACAGCCGGCGCTTGAACTCGCCATCGCCGAGTTCCGGCTCACTTGCTTCGCGCCAGTTGCCGTTCATCGCTTCCAGCAGACCTCGAGCCGCACATTCTGTCGCAGCCCTGAGCCATGTTTGCTGTTCGCGCCAGAGTGCGTGCAAGTGCGTGACTCCGAGTCGAAGCGCCTCGATGGTCTCGGCGTTGACTGCGACTCGCACGTCATGCCCGCAGTATCGTGAACGACTTGTGAATCGCCGCACTCGGCGATCCAGCGTTAGCTCCCCGATACCTCGGTCGATCAGCTCGGCGCGACGCTGGCACGCTGGCTCGGCGTGTCGGACACCGATGCGCTGACGGTCTTCCCGAACCTCGCGAACTTCGATGCGAGCGTGCGCAATCCCGGCTTCATGGGCTGATCCAACGACCAGCACGGCGGCTTCGTCCGTCGTACCGTCGGCCGGTACTGTCACATGACCTCCGCAACGCGATTCATGCATGCGCCTGCCTGAAGAGTTCGCAGCGCAATTCACGGACAACTACTCCCTGGACGACAGGCAGATGGATAAGGCCGAGCACGTTGCGTTGCCATGACGGACGCCGGAGCTGCCATACCTCGTTGCATCGGACACCGTTGCGCGGCTTGCGACGCCGATACCCCTAGGGGTTTAGCCTGAGTCCGATTTGGATATCTGTCGCAACGAATATTCGATTGGACTGCTGGTGGCCCGACTCGCTAGCATCCCTGGCAATCGTTCGGGCTAATCAACTCGGCAACGAGAGTTGCCGCGGATTGCGCCGCAATCAGAAGACGGCACTGAATCCGTCAATGAATGGTCGTGTCACGCGTCGAATCCTGTGGGGACGCTGCAGTTGAGCGTTGACTGAACGAATTGCCTCATCCCGTGGAGTCATGCGACCTCCGCTCGATGGGTCGAGCCCCTGGCCGGGATTTTCCAGGGTGATGTCTGGGCGAATCCTCGGCAGTAGACGAATCACTTCAACGACAGGAGACAAAATGGAAACGGTAGCACCGAAGACATTTCTTGCGTCTATGCAGCGGGCTGCTGCGCGACTCTGCAGATCGATGAGGACGGCCGGTGCGGTCGTCCTGATTGCGGCGGGTGCCGGTTCGGCACACGCGGCTGCGCAAGGGCCTTGCGACCTCTACGCCGCCGGTGGCACGCCGTGCGTCGCGGCGCACAGCACGACGCGGGTCCTGCTCTCGACCTATACGGGCCCGCTGTACCAGATCCGCAGGCAATCGGACAATGCGACGCGCGACGTCACCGCGCTGGCCAGCGGCATTGCCAACGCGGCGCTGCAGGACACCTTCTGCACGGGCACGACTTGCGTGATCAGCGTCATCTACGACCAATCGGGGCGCAACAACCACCTCACGCAGGCGCCCCCCGGCGGGTTCCAGGGGCCGGCGGCCGGCGGCTACGACAATCTCTCCGTCGCCACGGCAGCGCCTGTGACGCTCTCGGGCCAGAAGGTCTACGGCGTCTTCATCGCACCGGGAGGCGGCTACCGCAACGACGCCACCCACGGCATCGCGGTGGCCGACCAGCCCGAAGGCATGTACGCGGCCCTCAACGGGTGGCATTTCAACAACCAGTGCTGTTTCGACTACGGCAATGCCGAGACGAGCGCGACCGACACGGGCAACGGGCACATGGAGACGATCTATTTCGGCAACTCCAACTGGTGGGGAACCGGATCGGGCGCGGGCCCCTGGATCATGGCGGACCAGGAGAACGGCCTGTTCTCGGGCAGCGACCCGCACCTCAACGCGAACGACCCCACGATCACCAACCGATTCGTCACGGCCATCGTCAAAGGCGAGCCGAACCACTGGGCCATCCGCGGCGGCAACGCACAGGCCGGTTCGCTGTCGACCTTCTATGACGGCGTGCGCCCGAGCGGCGGGTATTGGCCCATGAGCAAGGAAGGCGCGATCGTGCTGGGCATCGGCGGCGACAACAGCAACGGGGCGCAGGGGACGTTCTACGAGGGCGCGATGACGTCGGGCTATCCGTCGGACGCGACCGAGAACGCCGTCCAGGCCAACCTCGTCGCGGCGAAGTACGCGGTCGCCACCACGACGCAGACGAACCGTGCGATCAAGAATGCGAACAGCAGCCTCTGTCTCGACGACTACAACTTCGCCACCACTGCCGGCTCGCCCGCCGTGCAGTGGACGTGCAACGGGTTGACGGTGCAGCAATGGAACATCGTGCCCACGACCGACGGCTACGTCACGATCGTCAACGTCAACAGCGGCCTGTGCCTCGACGATACCGACTGGAAGACCGCCCCCGGCTCCACCATCCAGCAGTGGACCTGCAACGGCCTGCCCGTCCAGCAGTGGCGCCTCATCGACGCGGGCGGCGGCCAGGTCAGCATCGTCAACCGCAACAGCAACCTCTGCCTGGATGACTACAACTTCCAGACGGCCCCCGGCTCGGAAGTGCGGCAATGGACGTGCACCGGCGGGGTCGTGCAGCGATGGAGCATTCTTTGAGGCTTGTTCGCGGTGATGGCGCCGAAAGAAGATCAAGCTGAGGTTCATAGGCTCACCATTCCGAGGTGGCGCGGCGGGGCGCCGCCCGCCACCTGCATGTGGGGCTCCTTCGCACACAACCTCTGACAGGGAGTGTGTCGATGCGTACACCCCGAACGTAGACATCGACGAGATCAGGCCGCTTGATGAGAATCTCGCTTATCGCGTCCGCGAAGGCAGGATGCCCGGCCTACCCTCGATGCGATCGCTTCGCCCGTACAACATCAAGGTGGCGCCCAGGCCGCAGACCCCCGCGAACGTCATCCACCAGCCCGGCGCCGCCTTGTTTCCGGTGGCCTCGATCAACGCCGTGGCGATGGCCGGCGTGAAGCCGCCGAAGATCGCCGTCGCCAGGCTGTACGCGAGCGAGAACCCCGACGTCCGGACTTCGACCGGCATCACCTCGGTCAGTGCCACCACCATGGCGCCGTTGTAGCTCGCGTAGAGGAACGACAGCCACAGTTCCACGGCAAGCATCCGTCCGAAACTCGGCGCCCCTGTCAACCAGACGAGAGCCGGGTACGCCGTGAGGATCGTCAGCGCGGTGAAAAACAGCAGGAGCGGGCGACGCCCCACGCGGTCGGACAACGCGCCCATCACGGGCAGCCAGAGGAAGTTGGAGACGCCGACGCAGAGCGTGACGACGAGGCTGTCCGTCGTGGACAGGTGCAGCACGCTGCGGCCGAACGTGGGCGTGTAGATCGTGATCAGGTAGAACGAGACCGTGGTCATCGCCACCAACAGCATGCCGGCGACCACGAGGCCCCAGTGCGAACACATCGACCGGAAGATCTCGGGCACGTCCGGGCGATGCGTGCGACGGCTGAACGCCTCGGTCTCCTGCAACGTGCGACGGATCATGAACAGCACCGGCACGATCAAGCAACCAATGAAGAACGGGATGCGCCAGCCCCAGTCGGTCACCTGCTGCGCGTCGAGCGCCAGGTTCAGCGCATAGCCGAGCGCAGCCGCAACCACGATCGCCACCTGCTGGCTCGCGGACTGCCAGGCGACATAGAAGCCCTTGTGCCCTGGCGTGGCCATCTCCGACAGGTAGACCGACACGCCCCCGAGCTCGACGCCGGCCGAGAAGCCCTGCAACAACCGCCCCACGACCACGAGCAAGGGAGCGGCCGCGCCCAGGGTGGCATAGCCAGGAACGAACGCGATCAGCATCGTGCCCGCGGCCATGAGCGCCAGCGTGACGACGAGGCCTTGTCGGCGCCCCACGCGATCGACGTAGGCTCCCAGGAAGATCGCGCCCAGCGGGCGCATCAGGAATCCGGCACCGAAGGTCATGAACGTCAGCATCAGCGCGGCGAATTCGTCTCCCGTCGGGAAGAACGTGCGGGCGATGGGCGTCGCGTAGAAGCCGAACAGGAAGAAGTCGAACATCTCCATGAAGTTGCCGCTGGTCACGCGCAACACGGTGGTCAACTTCGAGTGGCGAGGTGAGGTGTCGGCGGGTGTCATCGTCTGTCTCCTGTTGGTGTGCCGACCGGATGATGAGGGCCGGTTCGAAAGTTGTGAATTGCATGGATCCTATGGATTGATCCAGAATCGGCATCAACACCTGCACGAGGAAGACGCACGCGATGGCCATCAACTTCGATCTCAACGACCTGCTCGCCTTCCGGGCCGTGGCCCAACTCGGCAACTTCCGCAAGGCGGCCGAGGAGGTGCATATCTCGCAGCCCGCTTTCAGCCGGCGCATCGACAAGCTCGAGCAGGCCCTCGGGGTGCGGCTGCTGGAGCGCACCACTCGGCGCGTGGGCCTCACGGCCGTGGGCCGCGACTTCGCGCGCAAGGTCGAACTTTTGCTCGACGACCTCGACAACGCGCTGCTCGGCATCCGCGGCGTGGCCGCCACCCGCATGGGCGAGGTCTCGATCGCCTGCGTGCCGTCCACCGTCTACTACTTTCTGTCGCAAGTGATCCGCCAGTACCACGAGCGGTATCCGAAGGTGCGGGTGAAACTGTTCGATGCGGGCGCGAGCGAGGTGTTGGCCCTGGTCGCGCGCGGCGAAGTGGACTTCGGCCTCGACTTCATCGGTGGCGAGGAGGCCGACATCGAGTTCGAGATGCTGATCGAAGATCGCTTCGTGGCGGCCTGTCCGCGCGATCACCCGCTCGCGCGAAAGCGCCAGGCCACATGGAGCGACCTGGCGCAGTTCGACTACATATCGTCCAGCCGTACCTCTGGCAACCGGCTGCTGCTCGACCAGGCGCTGGCCGGTCTTGCTGGACGACCCCAGAGCATCTATGAGACCCAGCACGTCACCACGATGCTGGGCCTGGTGGAGGCCGGACTGGGCATCGCCGCGGTACCGTCGCTCGCGATGCCCGCCAGCGACCATCCCCTCCTCGTCAGCGTGCCCTTGACGGAACCCGTGGTCACCCGGCGCGTCGGCCTGATCCGCCGCCGGGGCCGCTCGCTGCCGCCCGCGGCGCAGCAGTTCTATGACCTGCTCCTCGAGATGCGCCCCAAGCTGCCCAAGCGTCCACGCGCGCGTCGCGCCGGCTGAATCGGCCGATCCTGGCTCAATGGACCCGCGCTGCCCGCGCGACCGACGGCGCAGCCTTCGCCGGGAACACACCCGATTCCTCGCCCCTGTCGAGCGCGCGCTCGGCCTTGCCGTAGCCCTGCGCCAATTCAAGGGCCAGCACCGTGTCGTCGCACGCCCTCTCCCACTTCGAGACGACGACGCAGGCCACGGCGTTGCTGATCGTGCTGGTCAGGGCGCGGGCCTCGGACATGAACCGATCGACTCCGACGATCAGCGCCACGCCGGCCACGGGCAGGTCGGGCATCACGGTGAGTGTCGCGACCAGCGCCACGAAGCCGCTTCCCGTGACGCCGGCGGCGCCCTTCGACGTCAACAGCATCAGGCCCAGCATCGAGGCGATCTGCAGCCATGACAGATGGATGTCGCAAGCCTGGGCGATGAACATCGACGAGAGCGTCAGGTAGATTGCGGTCCCGTCCAGGTTGAACGAATAGCCGGTGGGCAGCACCAGGCCGACGACGCCCTTTTTGCACCCCAGGCGCTCCAGCTTCATCAGCAGGCGAGGCAGCACGGGCTCGCTGGACGAGGTGCCCAGCACGACGAGCAATTCCTCCCGGATGTAGCGCATCAATTGCCAGAGCTTGAACCGGTGCAAGTGCGCCAACAGGCCCAGCACCACGACGACGAAGACCGTGCACGCCAGATAAAACGTCCCGATCAGCAGGCCCAGCGACCCGATGGACTTGATTCCGTAGCGGCCGACCGTGAAGGCCATGGCGCCGAATGCGCCCAGTGGCGCCAGCCGCATGATGAAGCCGAAGGCGGCGAACAGCATCTGGGCGAACCCGTCGATGCCGGCAAGCACCGCTTCCCCGGCACGGCCGATGCGGGTCAGTCCAAAGCCGCACAGCACGGCGAGCAGCAGCACGGGCAGCACCTCGCCGTCGGCGAACGCACCGAAGAACGACGTCGGTATCACGTGCAGCACAAATTCCACGAAGCCGCGCGGCGGTACCTGGCTGGCGTATTTCGCCGCGACCGCCGCGTCGAGCTGGTGCGGGTCGATGTGCATGCCCGCGCCCGGCTGCATCAAGAAGACTGCGGCCAACCCGGTCAGCAACGCCAGCACCGTGAGTGCGTAGAAGAGCGCCATCGCCTTGAGCAGCGTCTTGCCGATCTCGCGCGAGTCGCCCAGCGACGTGATGCCGCTGACGATGGTGCAGAACACGACCGGTGCGATCATCATCTTGACAAGCTTGACGAAGCCGTCGCCCAGCGGCTTCAGGGCGGCGCCGATGTCGGGCCAGTAGTGGCCTACCGCGATGCCGAGCAGCACGCCTGCGAGTACCTGGACATACAGAGGCTTGAACAGCGTTGAGGCTCGCATGGTTGTCTCCTGCGGGGCATGCATGGACGGGCCGGTCTCTGGCCAGCGCCGTCTGGTGGGGAAGCGGTGACGCGGGGTCAGCGCAGCGTGGCGAGGACGCGATCGACCATCACGCCTGATTGGCCGAGATAGTTGGCCGGATCGCAGAGCGCTGCGAGCGCGTCGCGATCGAGGTGTCGGCTGATCTCGGGGTGCTCGGCCAGCAGGTCGAGGAGTGGGCGTTGTGTCTTCACCGCCACGCGGCAGATGTCGTAGACCAGGTCATGCGCGTATTCGCGGCCGATGTAGGGGCCCAGGCCCATCATCACGGCCTCGCTCATCACCAGGCCGTGGGTCAGGTCGATGTTGCGGCGCATGGCCGCGGCGTCGACTTCCAGGCCTTCCAGCACGAAGCGCGACTGCTTGAGCGCGCCGGCCGTCAGGCAGAAGGCCTCCGGCAGCACGATCCACTCGATCTCCCACGGGCCGGTGCTGCGCTCGTGGTCCGCGATCATCGCGTCCATCAGCGCAGCCGCATGCTGGCGCACCACCGAGACCTGGGCGTGGATGTAGCAGCTCGAAATCGGGTTGCGCTTCTGCGGCATCGTGCTGCTGGAGCCCCGGCCGTGGGCGTAGGGCTCGTACACCTCGCCAACCTCGGTCTGCATCATCAGCTTCACGTCCATGCTGAGCTTGCCCAGCGTGCCGCCGACCAGGCCGAGGAATGCGCCCACCTCGGCGATGTTGTCGCGGATGGTGTGCCACGCGATCACGGGCTGTGCCAGCCCCAGTTCCTCGCACAGCGCAGCCTGCGTTTCCATTGCGCCGGTCTGCAGCGAGGCGAGCGTGCCCGCGGCCCCGGCGAACTCGCCCACCAGCACGCGCGGGCGCAATTGCGCGAGACGCTGGCGGTGCCGCTCGATGGCCGAGAGCAGGCCCGCCATCTTGTAGCCGAAGGTCACGGGGATGGCCTGCTGGAGGTTGCTGCGGCCGATCATGGGCGTGTCACGGTGCGTCCTCGCGTGCCCGGCCATCGCTGCCGAGATCGCCGCCAGCTCGCGGTCGACGATCTCGAGCGATTCGCGGATCTGCAGCACGGTTGCCGTATCGGTGATGTCCTGCGTGGTGGCGCCCCAGTGACAGTACTCGCCGAGCTTGTCGCGGCAAAGCTTGTTCAGCTGCGACACGACGCCGAGGATCGGATAGCCGATTCGCTCGGTCTGCTGGCGCAGCAGCGCCATGTCGACCTGGTCGAGGCGGCAGTGGCTGACGATCTCGTCGGCGGCCTCCTGCGGAATGAGGCCGAGCCGGCCCTGCACCTTGGCGAGGGCGGCCTCGATCTGCAGGTACTTGGCGGTGCGGTTCTCGTCGGACCAGACGGCACGCATGTCGTCGGTGCTGAAGATGCCCTGGAAGATGGATGAATCGATGAGGGTGGATGCCATGGGGCTCTCTCCTGGTGATGGGATGTCGGTTGGGAGTCAGCCGCCGTGGCGCTGCAGCGTGCGCAGCGCCTGGACGACGACGGGGCGGTCGATCATTCGGCCGTCGAGGCGGGCCGCTCCCGGCGAGGCCGCGTCCGCCGCGACCACGCGGCGCGCCCAGTCGACGGCCTGCGCGGTCGGCGCGAGGGCTTCATGGATCGGGGCGACCTGGCGCGGGTGGATGCACAACTTGGCGCCCGCGCCGTGCCAGCGCGCCCACGCCAGGTCGGCGAGAAGCCGGTCGCCGTCGTCGATCTGCGGCGTGACACCGGCCACCGGCGAAGGCAGGCCTGCCACCCGCGATGCGATCGCGAGGCGGCTCGCGGCAAAGGACAGACCGTCCGACTGCTCCGCAATGTCCAGGTCGAGGTCCAGGGCGAAGTCCAGCGTGCCGAAGACCAGGCGCGTCACACCGGGGGTGGCGGCGATCGCGTCGACCTCTGCGATGCCGCGTGCGCTCTCCACGAGGGCCAGCACCTGGGCCTCGGGGAGCCCCTCGCGCACCGACCTGAGCGTTTGCGCCGATTCCACCTTCGGGCACATCACGGTGAACAGGCCAGCTTGGCGCAGCATTCGCAGGTCGTCGACGCACGCGGGCGAGGCCGCCTCGTTGACGCGCACGACCACGCGGGCGCGGTCGCCCACGCTCGCCTCGCGGGTCCAGCGCGCGATCGCGTCACGTGCGCCCGCCTTGTCGTCGATCGCCACCGCGTCTTCCAGGTCGATGACGATGGCGTCCGCGCCGCTCGCCAAGGCCTTGGCGAAACGCTCCGGACGGTTGCCCGGGACGAACAGGTAGGTGCGCGCGTCGCGCAGCGGATCGGTGGCCATCTCAGACCGCTCCGGATTCATGCAACGCACAGATGGCTTCGGCTCCAAGGCCGAGTTCCGCCAGCAGCGCATCCGTGTGTTCGCCCAGCGCAGGCACCGGATCCATGCGCGGCCCGTCGTTCCACGTGCCGGGCGGCAGCAGCGCAGGCAAGGGACCTGCTGGCGAGCCGACCTGGCGCCAGCGGTCGCGGGCCTTCAGCTGAGGATGCGCCCATACATCGTGCATCGTGTTGACGCGCGCGTTGGCAATCTGCGCGGCCTCCAGGCGTTCCAGCACCTGTGCGGTGGTCAGCGGCTGGAAGGTCTCCACGATCAACGCACGCAAGGCACCGCGTTCTGCCACGCGCTTCGCATTGCCGTCGAAGCGCGGGTCCTTGGCCAATGCCGGTTGGCACAGCACGAGCTCGCAGAAGTTCTGCCACTCGCGTTCGTTCTGCAGGCCCATCATCACCGTGCCCCCATCGCCGATGGGAAAGGGGCCGTAGGGATAGATGGTCGCGTGGGACGCGCCCGTGCGCGGCGGCGGCGGTGCGCCATCGAAGGCGTAGTACAGCGGGTAGCTGGTCCACTCGGCCAGCGACTCGAGCATCGAGATGTCGATGTGCTGGCCGCGTCCCGTCTGCGCGCGCTGGAGCAGCGCCGCGAGGATGCTCGTGAACGCGTACATGCCCGCGGCGATGTCCGCGATCGACGGGCCGGCCTTGCAGGGCTCGTCGGCCGTGCCGGTGACGGAGACGAAGCCCGCCTCGCTCTGGATCAGGAGGTCGTAGGCCTTCTTGTCGCGATAGGGGCCGTCGGCACCGTAGCCCGAGATGTCGCAGACGATGAGGCCGGGTTTGCGTGACGAGAGTGCCTCGTAGCCGAGGCCCAGGCGCGCGGCGGCGCCGGGCGCCAGGTTCTGCACGACGATGTCGGCCTTCTCCAGGACCAGGCGCTCGAGGATGCTCGCCGCCTCGGGGTGCTTGACGTCGAGCGTGAGGCTTTCCTTGGACCGGTTCGTCCAGACGAAGTGCGACGCGAGGCCGCGTACGCGGGCGTCGTAGCCGCGTGCGAAATCGCCCGTGCCCGGGCGCTCGATCTTGATGACGCGGGCGCCGAGGTCGGCGAGCTGGCGCGTGGCGAACGGCGCCGCGATCGCGTGCTCGAGCGTGACGACGGTGAGGCCCTTCAGGGGTTGCATGTGTGGCTCCGATCGGCTGGGGTGTCGAGGGCAGTACCCGGTGTCACCGCAGCGTCGCGGTCGCGTCCATCGTCAGCCACCCGTCGCGGTCGGCAGCCTGGAGGGTGACCGTGCGGCCGTCGTCGTGCAGCCGTCCCATGACGCGGAACGGCGCACCGTCGAAGGTCGGCCGCACGGCCTTGAAGGCAAATGTGGCGACGTCGGCCTCGGGGCGATGCCGGCGCAGCAGGTCGAGCAGCAGCGTGGCGATCAGCGGCCCGTGGACGATGAGGCCCGGGTAGCCCTCCACCTCGGTGACGTAGCGGCGGTCGTAGTGGATGCGATGGCCGTTGAAGGTCAAGGCGGAATAGCGGAACAGCAGCACGTCGTCGGGCAGGATCTCCGACTGCCAGGGGCTCCCCGTGGCGGCACGCACCGGGGAAGGCTCGGGGTCGCCCGGTTGGCGCGCCTCGCGGTAGACGATGTCGTGGAACTCGACGAGTGCCGGCTCGCTGGCATCGTTGCACCGCACCTCGTGGCGCACCGTCACGAACACAAGCGGGCCGGTGCGGCCCTGCTTGGTCGTCAGGTCGGCGATCGTCGACGTGCGCGTCACGCGGTCGCCGACGCGGATCGGCGAGCGGAACTCGAAACGGCCGCCGGCCCACATGCGACGCGGCAGCGGCACCGGCGGCAGGAAGCCGCCGCGCCTGGCATGGCCGTCAGCGCCGATCTCGGACTGGCGATGGCGCGGCAGGAAGTACAGCCAGTGCCACAGCGGCGGCAGGACCGTGCCGGCCGGCACATCCTCGGCCGGCCGATCGAGCGTGGCCGCCAGCGCCGCAACCGGGGTCGCGGTGATCGTGTCCGTGATCGTCTCGCTGCGGCCGATCCATTCGGCCAGGTCTGCGTCGTGTGCGCTCATTCCCGTCTCCATCGGTTCGCTGCTCGAAGGGCAGCGCATGGAGCCCAAGTCTGGGTGGCCGAGGGGTCACTGTGAATTGCAAGGTTCGCAAGCATTGATGTTCTCGATGCATCAATCTTGTCTCGGGTCCCCGGTGGCGCACACGTTCCAATCGCGCCTGGTCGCAGGCGCGAGCCGTCAGTTCACAAGGGGCGCCAGCAGGCCAGGCTGCTTCCAGGGCTGTCAGGCCGCCTTGACCCGCTCAGCAACAAACTGCTGATAGGTGCGCAGGGGACGGCCGAGGATCTTCTCCAGTTTCTGGACAGCGCCTTCGGCAGGGATCTGGCCCACTTGCTGGATGCGGGCCATCATGAGGCTCAGGTCGTAGGCCATCCATGCCGGCACATGGTTCTGCGTCAGTTGTGCTTCGAACGCGGCAACGTCGTTGCCGCCGTAGTTGATCGTGCGACCGAGCGCCTGACTCCACACGGCAGCCGCCGACTCGCCGGTGAAGAGTTCCGGTCCGGCGACGTCCAGGGTCACGAGAGGCAGCGCGTCGGCGGCGCGGTCACGGCGCAGCAGTTCCGCCACTGCGATGTCCGCGATGTCACGGGCGTCGACCATGGCCAAGCCCTTGGAGCCGATAGGCATCGGGAAAACGCCATAGCCAGCGATGACAGGCTGAATGGAGATGTCGTTCTGCATGAAGTACGCCGGACGCAGGATCGTTGCCGGCAGCTCCAGTTGTTCGATCATGCGTTCGACCGTGTGCTTGCCGGTGAAGTGGGGAACGTCCGGGTACTTGTCGGCATTGATCACCGACAGGTACACGATGCGCTCGATGCCGGCTTCGCGAGCCACGTTGAGCGCTTGCAGCGACTGCGTGACTTCATCCGGCGCGAGGGCGTTCAGCAGGAACAGCGTGCGAACGCCGGTCATGGCCTTGCGCAGCGACGCGATGTCCGTGAGGTCGGCGACGACGCTGTCGGCGCCGGCCGGCAAAGCCGCCTTGCCGATTTGGCGAACCATCGCGGTCACCTTGGCGCCTTGCTTGGCCAAGCCTTGAACGACGAGGGAACCGATGGTTCCGGTGGAACCGATGACGAGGATGCTCATTTGAAACTCCGCAGGTTTGGTTGAGGGCGAAAGAAAAGATCGTGTTGAAGACAGGAAACAGTCAGGACGAAAAGTCGACAACCGTCTTGCCGTGGCTGGCACGGGTCCGGTTGCGTTCGATGGCCTGGGGGAGATCAGCAAACGGCACGACGTCGCCAATGCGAGCCTGCAGTTCGCCTTCGGTCACCTGGTTCGCCAGGCGCTCCAGGAGATTTGCATCGGGCTTGACCACGAACCAGAGTCCGCGGTGGCCGGCCGGTGTGCGGGTGAGGATGTCGGGCGACGTCGTGCCGACGACCACGCCGGTACCGGACAACACCTTCCAGCTGCGATCGAGTACCTCGCCGCCGACGTAGTCGAGTACCAGGTCGACGTTGTCCACCATGTGCTCGAAGCGCTTCGTCTCATAGTCGAAGACCGCATCGGCGCCGAGTGCGTACACCGCGGCACGGTCACGCTCCGATGCCGTGGCCGCCACGAAGGCACCCAGCTTCTTGGCCATCTGCACCGCAAACGCGCCGACGCCGCCGCCGGCCCCATGAATCAGCACGCGCTTGCCAGCACCCGACGCGCCGCCCATGTCCAGGCTCTGCCAAGCCGCCACGGCCGCAACCGGCATTGCCGCCGCAGTGAGGTCGCTCATCGCGTGCGGAACGTGAGCGAGAAGGACCTCGTCGACGGCGACCAGTTCGGCGTACGCGCCCAAGCCGCCGATATGGCCCATGACCCGGTCGCCAGCCTTGAACCGCGACACGCCGGGCCCCACCGCTTCAACGACACCGGCGAGCTCGATGCCGAGCACCGCAGGCAACGTCAACGGAAAGACGTCGCGGACGTACCCCTGGCGGATCTTCCAGTCCAGTCCATTGACGCCCGCAGCACGCACGCTCACCAGGA
>Ga0307516_10002970_pt1 | contig 22191 bp, 26 predicted proteins | sample 19_EM_MG_FD_203310 | JGI IMG/M metagenome (GOLD analysis project Ga0307516, IMG submission 203310) | Populus trichocarpa ectomycorrhiza microbial communities from riparian zone in the Pacific Northwest, United States - 19_EM | ecosystem: Host-associated > Plants > Roots > Unclassified | place... | reverse complement strand
TTCGACGTATCGATGAAAATGCGGGTAATCTTCTCCACGGACGGCTCCCTTCGATTGAAGTTCAACACGACCTCAATCTGGCACAGCGATGCCGTTCGGGGGCCGTCCACCCCAACATGAACACCGCCTCTGTGGATGAACTTTCACTTCACCGTGCATGGGTCGTCGGGACAAGACGATGACGGTCAGTGAGGAGGAAGGGCCGTGATCATCCGCTAGGCGCCACGCCGCGTCATTAGGCGATCGGCTGCGACGCGACGCGCCGACACCACTGCCTACTCGCCCACACGCCCCCGGCGCCTTCAATCACGTTCCGACGCCACCGCAGAAAAAGGCCCCCGATGACCCGCGTCCAGCTCACCGAGAAGCTCCTCGACATCAAGCGCGAGAAGGACTGGAGCTGGGCCCACATCACCGGCGAGATCGGCGGGATGTCCCCTGTCCTGGTGGTGGGCGCCATCCTGGGCCAGATGAAGCTCACCAAGCCGCAGTGCGCGCGCGCCGCCGCCCTCTTCGGCCTGACCGAAGTCGAGACCCGCATGCTCAACGAGGTCCCCATGCGCGGGAACCCGATGCCGCCGACAGACCCCCTGATCTACCGCCTGTACGAGCTGGTCATGATCAACGGCCCGGCCTGGAAGGCGCTGATCGAGGAGGAGTTCGGCGACGGCATCATGTCGGCCATCGACTTCGACATGGAGATGGAGCGCCTGCCCGACCCCAAGGGCGACCGGGTCAAGATCACCATGTCCGGCAAGTTCCTGCCCTATCGCTACTACGGCGCCGGCGAGAACGAACAGGCCCTGGGCTACAAGGAGGAATAGGGCGCCGACCCGCCCCAGGCTCAGCGCATTTTGGCCATCCGCGCGTGGCGAGGTTCGCCCGTCCTGTTCCAAGGATGGAGTTACCCCATGACCCGCACGCTCTCAGCCGCCCTATGCGCCGCCGCCTTGTCGCTGGGCTTCGCTGGCGTCGCCGCCGCCGAGGAAGGCAAGTTCCTGCACCCGGCCGACCTGAACAAGGACCAGAAGATCAGCAAGGCCGAATGGACCGCCTTCAAGAGCTTCGCGCCCGACCAGTTCGCCAAGGCCGACCTCAACCGGGACGGCCAGGTGGACCGCGAAGAGTTCATCGCCTGGGACGCCGCCGGCCGCGGCGCCAAGCCCGCCGGCTGATCAAGTCCGCTCCCTCAGCGTAGCAGGGTGTAGCCGACCAGTCCGGCTGCCCCCGCTGTCGAGGCGAAGGCGATCAACGACACCACGCCGTCCCGGGCGATCAGGCTCAAGCCGAAAGCCGCGACGGCGAACGCCGGCGCCAGTCCGGCGAAAGGCACGAGTTCCAGGGGCGGCGTCGCCAGCGCCGCCAGGGCGCACCCCACAGCGGCGAGCCGGTCGGCTGGCGGCCGCGTGACGACGGGCAGCCGGGGACGAACCACCCGGCCCATTATGCGGGCTGGTCTGCGGGCGAACTGCGCCGCACGCGCCAGACGCTCGGATTTCACTGAGACCTTCCTGAGGAAGCGGGGAATCCAGACCGTCTGGCGCCCGACTATCAGCTGCACCGACACCGTAAGCGTCACGGCCGCGATGATGCTCGGCGCGGTCGGGATCAGCCCGAGCGGCGACATGCCGAGCAGACCGCCGAGCAGCAGCAGGGGACCGAATGAGCGGCGCCCGACCTTGTCGACCACGTCGCCAATGGAAACCTTCGGCCCATTCCCCTCGGCCGCTTCGCTGAGCTGGTCGACGAGCGTCTCCAGGTCCTGCGTCGCTTCCTGCGCCATGATCCGTCCGCACCGCTTCGTGGCGGTAACGCACAAACCTCTTCCTCGTCGCGAGGCGAAAGCAGCCCGCGCTTGACGGCGGCGCGGGGCTCGCCCATCCCAGCCGCGCATGGCCGTCTACACCGACATCACCGACCTGGAGCTCGAGGAGCTCCTCGCCGCCTACGACCTTGGCGCCCCCGTCTCGTTCAAGGGCGTGGCCGAAGGCGTGGAGAATTCCAACTTCCTCCTGGAGACAGAGGCGGGCCGCTATTTCCTGACCGTCTACGAGCGCCGGACCCGTCCGGAGGACCTGCCCTTCTTCCTGGGCCTGATGCGCTGGCTGGCCGAGCACGGCTATCCTTGCGCCCGCCCCATCGCCGACCGCGCCGGCCATGAGTTGCAGACCGTGCGCGGCAAGCCCTGCGCCATCGTCGAGTTTCTGCCGGGCCTGTCCGTCCGCCGGCCCAGCGTCGCTCACTGCCGCGCGGCCGGCGCGGGCCTGGCGCGCCTGCACCTGGCGGCCGACGGTTTCCCGCAAGCCCGCGAGAACGACCTGGGCGTCGCCGCCTGGGCGCCCCTGTTCGCCCGCGTGCGCGACGCGGCGGAGGCGCTGAAGCCGGGTCTCGCCGCCGTGGTCGAAGCCGACCTCGCCCGCCTGGCCGCCGGCTGGCCGCAAGGGCTTCCGGCCGGGGTCGTCCACGCCGACTATTTCCCGGACAACGTCTTCTTCCACGGGATGGATTTCGCCGGCGCCATCGACTTCTACTTCGCCTGCAACGACGCCCTGGCCTACGACATCGCCGTCGCCCTGAACGCCTGGTGCTTCGAGCCCGACGGCAGCTTCAACATCACCTCCGCCCGCGCCATGGTGGCCGGCTACGAGACCGTCCGCCCGCTCTCGGCGGCCGAGCGGGGCGCCCTGCCGATCCTCGCCCACGGCGCGGCCATGCGCTTCTTCCTGACCCGGCTCGCGGACTGGGGCGCGACGCCCGCCGGCGCCCTGGTGCGCCCCAAGGACCCGCTGGAGTACGAGCGCAAGCTCGCCGTCCACCGCGCCTCGCCCGACCTCGTGCTGTTCGGGGACGCCGGGTGACCCCCAAGGTGGTGATCTATACCGACGGCGCCTGCAGCGGAAACCCTGGTCCGGGCGGCTGGGGCGCGATCCTGATCTATGGCGCCAAGGAGAAGGAGCTGTGCGGCGGCGAGCCGGCCACCACCAACAACCGCATGGAGCTGATGGCGGCGATCCAGGCCCTGGAGGCCCTGACCAAGCCCTGCAGCGTCGAGCTGCACACCGACAGCCGCTACGTCATGGACGGGATCTGCGAGTGGATCGCCGGCTGGAAAGCCCGCGGCTGGAAGACCGCCGCCAAGGCGCCGGTGAAGAACGTCGACCTGTGGAAGCGCCTTGACGAGGCGCGGCTCCGACACCAGGTCGATTGGCGCTGGGTGAAGGGCCATAATGGTCACGAGTTGAACGAACGGGCCGACGCCTTGGCGCGCAAAGGCCTGGTGGAGGCCAAGGGTCGTTAACGATCATACAATCGTCACCGTTGATGATTCGGCCTTGAACGGATATATAGTTCAAGGCTGAATGAGTTTACGAGGGGCGCCATGGCCGGCCCGCAAGACCGTCCCGACATCGCTGTGTTCGACGAGATCGGCGCCGTAGCCCATCTGCTGCGGGCGACCATCAGCGCCCGCCTGCCGCCCGGCATGGCCTATGGGCACTTCGAACTCCTGCTGCACTTCGTGCGCGAGGGGGACGGCCAGACCCCGGCCGAGCTCGCCAGAGCCATGATGATCACCAAGGGGGCGATCACCAACACCCTGCAGCGCATGGAGGCCGTGGGCCACGTGGCCGTGCTCGGCGACGTCTCGGACGGGCGCAAGAAGCGCGTGCGCGTCACCCGCGCCGGGATCCATGCCTATAACGAGGTGCTGAAGGCCCTGCGGACCAACCGGATCTCCATGCGCAGCGCCTTCACCGAGGGCGAGTTCCGCGAGGCCCTGCCGTTCCTCAAGGCGTTGCGGGCGCACCTGGAGGATGGAGACCCGCCGCTCGAACCGTCAGCCGCGAGCCGCTGAAGCCCGTCACTTCGACCTGGGCCCCGACGTCCAGCGCCCCGCCGCCCTCCAGCGTCGCCGGCCATTCCTTGCCGTCGACCAGGGCGCGCCCCTCACCCTGCACGAAGGCGGTCGCGGTCCGGCCCTTCTGCCCCACGAGCCGCGCCTGCGGATCGTTGATGTCCCCGCCGGCGGCCTGCTCGGACCGGGGCATCAGCTTGCGGCCCGCCAGGGTCGTGATGATGGTGAGGACGGCGAAGATGAGCACAGCCAGGGCCGGCGACATGGGGACCAGAGCGGTCAGCACCCCCACGAGGGCGGCTGTCGCCGCCGGCCACAGCAACCAGCCGGTGCCGAGCGCCACCTCCACGGCCAGGATGGCCGCCGAGACGGCGATCCAGAACCAGAGAGGGTGCGTGCCGTGGAACGCAGCGAGCGCCTCCACGCCTTACGCTCCGCCCGGGCGGAACGGCCCGGGCTCCGGCGGCTGCGCCGGACGCGGCGGCCTGGGCGCCGCGGGCCCCGTCGGGCCGCCGGCCTTGCGCACCAGCTCGCCGATCCCCGCGATCGTGCCCACCAGGGCGCCCATCTCCGCCGGCACGATCACCGTGCGCTGCTGCGGGCTGTCCGCCAGCTTGCCGAAGGCCTCGACGTACTTCTGGGCCACGAAATAGTTGATCGCGTTCACGTCGCCGGCGGCGATGGCGTCGGAGACCAGCCGGGTCGCCTCGGCCTCGGCGGCGGCGGCCCGCTCGCGGGCCTCGGCGTCGCGGAAGGCGGCCTCGCGGCGGCCCTCGGCCTGCAGGATCGCCGACTGCTTCTGGCCCTCGGCCACGGTGATGGCGGCCTGCTTCTCGCCGTCGGCCTCGGTGATCACCGCCCGCCGCTCCCGCTCGGCCTTCATCTGCCTGGCCATGGCGTTGGTGATGTCCGGCGGCGGCTGCAGGTCCTTGATCTCGATCCGCGCCACCTTGACGCCCCACGGGCTGGTGGCCTGGTCGATGACGTCCAGCAGGCGGGTGTTGATCTGGTCGCGCTGGCTCAGCACCTCGTCCAGCTCCATGTTGCCCACCACGGTGCGCAGGTTGGTCATGGTCAGCTGGGTGATGGCGAAGTCCAGGTTGGTCACCCGGTAGGCCGCCGCCGCCGCGTCCATCACCTGGATGAAGACGATGGCGTCCACCTTCACGGTGACGTTGTCCTTGGTGATCACCTCCTGCTGGGGCACGTCCAGGACCTGCTCCATCATGTTGATCCGCCGCCCCACGCCTTCCACGAAGGGGGTCAGGAAGCTGATCCCGGGCTTAAGCGTGCGCGTGTAGCGGCCGAACCGCTCCACCGTGAACTCGCGGCCCTGCGGCACGATCTTGATCGCCCCCAGCAGGATCACCAGCGCCAGCACCAGAAAGACGACTGCGACGGTCATGCCCATGGATGTTCCCTCCCCGACAACCTGGCGGCGAGACTACTGTGCGCGCGCGCCGGGCGCTACGGCGTCCGGCCCCGCTTCGCCGGATTCCATCGGCGCCGGCTGCACAGCCCTGGAAAGCTGTACCGAAAGCGCCCGGCCTTTCGCCGCGGCGGCGGCCTCGGCGCGGCGCGCCTGGGGCGTGCAGGCCCGGAACATCGACCGGCGCGAGGCGTAGCCGGAATTGAAGGCCTCGGTCAGCCGCTCGCCAAGGGCGCTGTCCGGCCGCTCCACCTCCATCAGCCGCATCATTCGCGCGCGCCAGTACTGGTCGGCCGGGCCGGCGCAGGCCTGCCGCAGGGCGTGGCTCTGGCCCAGCGTCCCGGCCAGGGCGGTCAGGGTCTCGCGCCGCTCGGTCGGCGACTGCGCGGCGGCGAGCGGCGCCCAAAGGAGCATGGCGGCGAGGAGGGCGGCAGGGCGGGCGAGGCGCATGGGTTTCCTTATCGGCGCCGCCCCGGCCGATGTCACCCCTCGCGCGGCGCGGCGGGCTCTGGTAGCCAGGGGTCATGCGCAGCCTCATCCTGATCGGAGCCCTCCTCCTGGCCCTTCCGGCTGCGGCTCTCGCGGCCAAGGCGCCGGACAAGCCCGCCGTCCAGAAGACCGCCGCCCAGATCACGTCCGCTAAGACCACGTCCGCTAAGACCGCCCCCGCGAAGACCACCGCCGCTAAGACCGCGCCCGCCAAGGCCGTGACGTCCAAGCCTGCGCCCTCCAAGGCTGAGACGCCCAAGCCGCCGACTTCCAAACCCGCCGCGTCCGCGCCGCAGGGCCCCTTCGACGCCCGTGATCCCGCCAGCCTCATCGCGCTCCTCGGCTCGATGGACGCCACGGCCACGGTGGCCGAGCGCACCGACACCGACGTCAAGCTCGCCGTGAAGACCCCCAATTTCAGCTTCGGCGCCCAGTTCGTGGACTGCGCGGCGTCCGGCAAGGGATGCCAGGGCCTGGCCTTCTCCACCGCCTCCCAGGAGCAGCACGCCACGCTGGCCCAGATCAACGCCTTCAACCAGACCTCCGTCACCTGCCGCGCGTTCCAGGACAAGGCGAGCAAGCCGCACGTGGTCTATGCGACCATCCTGTCGCCCACCGACACCCGCGAGGAGATGCGCACCCACCTGGGCGTCTGGCAGGGCTGCCTGGCGAGCTTCGGCGCCTTCCTGCAGGACCCCAACGGCTATCTGGCCGCCGCCCCATGAGCCAGACCATCGAAGACCGGAGCCTGACGCGCGCCGAGGTCCAGGCCCTGGGCCCGGGCTCGACGACCTTGACCAGCGTCGACCTCGAGGGCGTCGACCTTTCCGGCCTGGTCCTTTCCGGCTGGACCTTCGACCGTTGCCGGCTTGGCGGCGCGCGCCTGGCCGAGGCCAAGCTCGAGGGTACGCGCTGGCTCGGCTGCCGGGCGGCCCGGGCCGACTTCACCGGCGCCGACCTTTCCGAGGCCGTCGTGCGCTCCGGCGACTTCAACAATGCGAGCTTCCGGCGCGCCGCGCTGGGCGCCGCGGCCTTCACCGGCTGCAAGCTGACGGGTGCGGATTTCAAGGACGCCCGCACCCTGGGCGCGACCTTCGAGGAGGCGCTGCTCGTCGCCGCCAAGCTGCCCGGAGTCTCCTTCCGCAAAGCCCGCCTGCAGCGCCTGGACTTCAGTCAGGCCGACCTCTGCCGCGCCGACTTCCGCGACGCGGTCCTCGATGAATGCAGCCTGCGGGAAGCCAATCTGGAAGGCGCCCGGTTCGAAGGCGCGGACCTGCGCGGCGCCGACCTCGGCGGCCTGAAGCTCACCAACGCCGGCCCCTTCCGCGGCGCGACCATCTCCCCCCGCCAGGCCGGCCAGCTCCTCTCCGAACTCGGGCTGGTGGTGCGCTAACCCCCCCCCATCGCGGCAGCGATGGCGGGAGGGGACCGCCGAAGGCCCGCTCACGCTGAAAAAGCTTGACAGGCGGGCCTACTGATGTTCTTGTTTTGTTCATGTACTCGCCGCCGGACAGGACCGAAGCGCACGATCGCATGCTGGCGGAGTTCGCCGAGCTGGCCATGGATCTCGCCCGTGACGCCGCCCAGCGCGTGAAGCAAGCCGAGGGCGGCGCCGAGGCCGCCGGCCTGATGCTCGCCTTCGAACGCCTGGGCCGTTCCCTGCGCCTGACCATCTCCCTCCAGCGCCGCCTGGGGCGCGAGGGCCGGGCCGACCGCGCTGAAGCCGTCGAGACCCGCCGTACGCAGGTGCGCTCCATCCTTACGCCTGTAGTGCGCGCCGAGAGCCGCGACACCGGTGAGCGTCTCCGGCGCAAAGAGGAACTGGACGAACGGCTGGCCGAGGAGGCCCTCGACGAGGCCTTCGTCGACGCGCCCCTGGACGTCTGCATCGCCCGCATCCGCAGCCTGCTCGGCCTGGAGCCGGCTGCCGTTCCCTTCCCCCTGGAGGGGGGAAGGGTCAGGGATGGGGGTGGCGCCCTCTCCACACCGCTCCGGCCCGCTGTTCTGAGAACCCCGAACTCCCCGAGCAGGGGGCCAGCCGGCCGGGCGCGCGAGGCCCCCGCCTGACCGGCCCAAGGCCGCTTGCGCCCATAGCGCCTCCGACAATCCGCCGGCTTGGTGGCCTTGGTGGTCCAACACGACGACCACCAAGGAGCTCAAGGACGTGCGCTCGCAAGCGCATCTACCCGTTCGTGTGGTTTGTGTGGTTCGTGGACCAGTTCTTCTTTTCGAACCGTCTCCACCCCCATCCCCCGCCCTTCCCCCCTCCAGGGGCAGGGGAGCAAAGCCCTAAAACAACACCCGCGGGTTCATGATCCGCTTGGGGTCCAAGGCCTTGCGGATGGCGCGCAGGGCGGCCAGCTCCACGGGGCTCTTGTAGCGGGCGCCCTCGGCCGTCTTCATCGAGCCCAGCCCGTGCTCGGCCGAGATCGAACCGCCCAGCGAAACGGCGATGTCGTGCACCATGCGCGATCCCGCGTCCCGCATCGCCGCGTGGGCCGCATCGTCGCCGCCTTCGGGCACCAGGACGTCGAAGTGGATGTTGCCGTCGCCCACATGGCCGAAGGCCGTCACCCGCGCGCCGGGTGCGAACCTGTTCATCGCGGTCGTCGCCTGGTCGATGAAGTCGGCGACCCGGGAGACCGGCGTGGCGATGTCGTGCTTCCAGGTGGCGCCTTCCGGCTTCTGGCCCGGCGACTGGTTCTCGCGCAGCGCCCAGAACTCCTTCGCCTGGGTCTGGCTCTGGGCGATGGCGGCGTCGCGCACCAGCCCGGCCTCGATCCCGGCGGTGAGGAACCGCTCCATCGCCGCCTCGGCCGCGCCGGGCTCGCCCGAGGCGAACTCCACCAGGAGGTACCAGGGATGGCGCTCAGTCAGGGGATCGCGCGAGCCGGCGATGTTGCGCAGCACGAAATCGACGCCGAGCCGGCCCATCAACTCGAAGGCCTCCACCGCCCCGCCGGCCTCGGCCTTGGCGTCGGCCAGCAGCCGCACAGCCGTCTGGGGGCTGTCGATCCCGGCGATCCCCACGGCGTGCGAAGCCAGCACGGGGAAGAGTTTCAGGCTCGCGGCCGTGACCACGCCCAAGGTTCCCTCCGCCCCGATCAGCAGCTGCTTGAGGTCATAGCCGGTGTTGTCCTTGCGAAGCCGCTTCAGGCCCTTCCAGATCTCGCCGTTCGGCAGCACCGCCTCCAGCCCCAACACCAGCTGGCGGGTGGTCCCATAGCGCAGCACCTGGGTGCCGCCGGCGTTGGTCGAGACGATCCCGCCCACCGTGGCGGTGCCCTCGGACGCCAGGCCCACAGGGAACCGCCGTCCGACCTCGGCCGCCGCCGCGTGCACCGCCGCCAGGGTCACGCCGGCCTCGGCGACGATGACGTCGTCAAAGGGCTCGACGGCCCGGATGGCGCGCAGGCGCTCGGTGGACAGCAGAATCTCGCCCTGGGGGATCTGGCCGCCGACCAGGCCGGTGTTGCCGCCCTGCGGGGTGATCGCCACGCCCGCCTCGAAGCAGACGCCGACCACGGCGGCGACGTCGGCGGTGGTCTTCGGCAGGGCCAGGAACGGGGTGGTCCCCACCCAGCGGTCGCGCCATTCCACCAGCTTGGGCGCCAGCCGCTCGGGGTCCTGGCTCCAGCCGTCCTCGCCCAGCACGGCCTTCAGGCGCGACAGCACATCGGCGGGGACGGGAGCGGTCATGTCGTCCCTTTTACGCCCTGGGCGGGGCCGCCGCCACACCGCCCGGCCGCCCGCGTTGCGGCGCCCCGCGATTGGCTTTACTTAGGCGCAAGTAGGCGCGGGCCGATCCGCGTCCATAGTCCTGGACGCGAACCCATGCGCCGCCTGTTGTTTTCCGCACTTCTCGCCGTCTCGGTCGCGAGCGCCCTGGTTCCGCACACGGCCCACGCCCAAATGGGCGGCGGGGGCGGCGGCGATGAGGACGCGGACGCGGCGAAGAAGAAGAAGCAGAAGGAAGAGTGGGATCAGACCCAGGCCCATCTGCCGACCCTCAAGAACGCCGGACCGTGCCCGTTCGTGAAGGTGCTTTACGACGCGGCCCGCTACCAGGAGTTCGAAGGCGGGCGCGAAGCGTCCAACGCTGTCGGCTTCACCGGCGAGATTCAGGGCGTCGCGGCCGGCTGCGAGTACAAGGCCGACGAGCCGATCAAGGTGACGATGGAGGTCCTCTTCGATCTGGGCAAGGGCCCGGCCGCGCAAGGCTCGGCCAAGACCTACCGCTACTGGGTGGCGGTGACGCAGCGGAACGAAGCGGTGCTGGCCAAGCAGTTCTTCGACCTGCCGGTGAAGTTCGAGCCCGGGCAGGATCGCGCCCGGGTCACCGACAAGATCGCCGACGTGATCATCCCCCGGGCCAAGGCCACGACCTCCGGCTCCAATTTCGAGGTGCTGGTGGGCTTCGACGTGACGCCGGAGATGGCCGAGTTCAACCGTGACGGAAAGCGCTTCCGGGTGAACGCGGGCGCGACGACCCCCAAACCATGAGCGACCTGAAGCGGGCCCTGAGCGAAGCGGCCCAGGTCGCCTTCGCCGCCGCCGGCCTGCCCGCCGCCCTGGGCCGGGTGACCGCGTCCGACCGGCCGGACCTGGCCGATTTCCAGTGCAACGGCGCCCTGCCGGCGGCCAAGCAGGCCGGCCGCAATCCGCGCGAGGTCGCCGCCGAGGTCGCCGCCATGCTGACGGGCGATCCGCGCCTGTCCAATGTGGAGGTGGCGGGGCCGGGCTTCATCAATCTGCGGATCGCCGATGCGGCCCTGGCCGCCCGGGCGAATGAGATCGCCGCCGACCCGCGCCGCGGCGCCGAGGCGGCGGAGACGCCGCGCCGGATCGTCCTCGACTACGGCGGACCGAACGTGGCCAAGCCCATGCATGTGGGCCACCTGCGCTCCTCGATCATCGGGGAGTCGCTGAAGCGCATCTATCGGTTCCGCGGCGACGAGGTGGTGGGCGACGCCCACTTCGGCGACTGGGGCTACCAGATGGGCCTGCTGATCGGCGCCGTCATGGACGAGGATGCGGAGATCCGCGACCTCGTGGCCAAGCTGGACGCCGAGGACCATCCCGACGGGCCGATCCCGACCGCCTTCGAGCGGGTGACCCTCGCCGATCTCGACCGGCTCTATCCCCTGGCGGCGGAGAAGGGGAAGACCGACCCCGCCTATCGCGACCGCGCCCGCAAGCTCACCGCCGACCTGCAGGCCCACAAGGCTGGCGGCTACCGGCTGTGGCGTCGGTTCCGGGACGTGACCCATGTGGCGCTCGAGCGGGACTTCCATGCCCTGGGCGTGGATTTCGACTGGTGGAAGGGCGAGAGCGACGTCGACCACCTGATCGAGCCCATGGTGGCCGACCTGGAGGCCAAGGGTCTTCTGGAAGAGGACGAGGGCGCGCGCATCGTCCGTGTGGCGCGCGAGAGCGACAAGAAGAAGCTTCCGCCGCTGCTGGTGGTCTCGTCCGAGGGCTCGGCCATGTACGGGACCACGGACCTGGCGACGATCCTCGACCGCAAGCAGGGCTTTGGGCCCGACGCGATGATCTATTGCGTCGACCAGCGGCAGGCCGACCATTTCGAGATCGTCTTCCGCGCCGCCTATCTGGCCGGCTACGCCGCCGAGGGAACGCTGGAGCACGTGGGCTTCGGGACCATGAACGGGACCGACGGCAAGCCCTTCAAGACCCGCGAAGGCGGGGTGCTGAAGCTCGGCGACCTGATCGAGATGACCCGGGCCAAGGCGCGCGAGCGGCTGGTGGAGGCGGGGCTGGGCGCCGAGCTTGATCCCGACGCCTTCGAGGCCACCGCCCACATGGTCGCCGTGGCGGCCCTGAAGTTCGCCGACCTGCAGAACTTCCGCGGCACCTCCTACGTCTTCGACCTGGATCGCTTCACCAGCTTCGAGGGCAAGACCGGGCCCTACCTGCTCTATCAGGCGGTGCGGGTGAAATCCCTGCTGCGCAAGGCGGCGGAGGAGGGGGCCGCGCCGGGGCCGATCCTGGTGGCCGAGCCGGCGGAGCGCGACCTGGCGCTCACCCTCGACGCCTTCGACCAGGCGGTGGCCGAGGCCTATGACAAGAAGGCGCCGAACGCCGTGGCCGAGCACGCCTGGCGCCTGGCCCAGACGTTCTCGAAATTCTACGCCGCCTGCCCGATCCTGGCCGCGCCGACGCCGGAGGCCCGCGCCTCGCGCCTCGCCCTGGCGACCACTGTGCTCGCCCAATTGGAGACAGCCCTGGGCCTCCTGGGGATCGAGACGCCTGAGCGGATGTAGGAACGCGTCTGCGGCGGGAGAATGGAGGACGACCGATGCTCTACGCCCTGCTCGCCTACCACGTCGAAGCCGAGGTCGCATCGTGGACCCAGGCGCAGGACGCGGCCCTGATGGTCGAGTTGAACAAGGTGCACGACCGGCTGACCGCCGAGGGGCGCCTGGGGCCCGCGGCGCGGCTCGGCGCCACGGGCGACGCCTGCACCCTGCGCGATGGCGTCGTCCTCGACGGCCCCTTCGCTGAGACGAAGGAGCAGCTGCTCGGGTTCTATATTCTCGACTTCCCCGACCGCGAGGCCGCCGTCGCCGCGGTCAAGGCGCTGCAGCAGGTCAATCCCACCGCTGTCTACGAAATCCGCCCCATCATCTTCCACCTGCCGGGCGCGCCGGGCCTGGTCGCCTAGCCGCCGCGCCAGGCGCCGGGGCTCACGCCCATCTCCCGCTTGAAGGCGCGGCTGAAGGCCGCCTCGCTCTCATAACCCACCGTCTCGGCGATGCGGGCGAGGGGGTCACGGCCGGCCTTCAGGCGCTCGGCCGCCAGCTGGATGCGCCAGGCGGTCAGGTATTCAATCGGCGGGCGTCCCACCAGGCGGTGGAAGCGCTCGGCCAGGACCGTGCGCGAGGCGCCGGCCTCGGTGGCGAGATCATCGATGGTCCAGCGCCGCGCCGGCTCCTGGTGCAGGCTCGACAGGGCCCGGGCGACCACCGGGTCGCGCATGGCCGCCAGCATGCCGCCCGCATCCGCCGGCAGCCGGGCCGCGTGCCGGCGCAGCACCTCCACGAACAGCAGCTCCATCAGGCGGCCCAGCAGGAAGGGCGCGCCCGGGGCGGCCTCGTCGACCTGGCGCAGGATCTCGGCGGCCGTTCCGGCCAGCATGCCGGCCATCGCGTCGTCGCCCGTCCGCTCGACGATCAGGTTCGGCAGGCTGCGGAACAGCGGGGCGCCCAGCAGCTCGGCCGATTCGATGTAGCCGCAGACCAGGCGCGTGACCGCCCCGCCGCCCCCGTGGGCGACGAGGTCGACGCCATTGATTGGGCCTTGAACTAGCAGGTCCGGGCCGAAGGCGAAGCTCTCCGGCTCGCCGCTCCAGAACCGGTGCTCGGCGGTGAACGGCAGCAGGATGAGGTCGCCCTTGCGCAGATCGCGCACCACGCCGTCGGCCGTCTTCACCTGGCACTCGCCCTCGGCGATCAGGTGGAAGACGCTCACATGCCGCAGGCGCGCCAACTGATCCTGCTCGTCCCAGCGCGCGGGGCTGATCACCCCGAAGGGCGCCGAGAAGCGGCCATTGAGGAACACCGATCCGGTCAGGCGCACCGCGCGCAGGAGCTCGGAGAGCACGTCCGGTGAATCGGCAATGGATCGCGGCGTCGCAGTCATGGCGATCTCTCGCGTGGTCCCGCAGTTTTCAGTCGAACACTGGCCCATGACTGGGGGCCGCTCGACCGGTGAGGAACGACAATGAACGCTATCACCTCGCACGATAAGCCCAAGGTCCAGGCCGGATGGCGTGACCTCCTGATGGAAGCGGGCCCACAGATCGAGGCCCAAGGCCGCGAGTGCGACCGGACCGGCGCCTTTGCGGCGCAGAATCTCGACCTCCTGGAGCGCCTGGGCTTCTTCGCCCTGGGCGCGCCCGCCGACCTCGGCGGCGGCGGCGCGGACTACAGGGAGATGGCCGCCATGCTGCGCGCGCTCGGCCGTCTGGACGGCTCGACCGCCCTGGCCCTGTCGATGCACAGCCACCAGGTGATGGTGGCGGAGTGGAAGCGCCGGGTTCAGGGCGCGCCGACCGAGGCGCTGCTGAAGCGCGTGGCGACGGAGGGCTTGCGCATCGTCTCCAGCGGCGGCTCGGACTGGCTCCCCGGTTCGGGGCGCGCCGAGAAGGTCGAAGGCGGCTACCGGGTTTTCGGGCGCAAGGTCTTCTCGTCGGGCTCGCCGGACGGCGACGTCATGAACACCTGCGCGATCCATGACGATCCGCAGACGGGTCCGAGCGTGCTGCACTTCGGCGTGCCGATGAGCGCGCCGGGGGTTACGGTGCTGAACACCTGGGACGCGCTCGGCATGCGCGGCACCGGCTCGCACGAGGTGGAGATCGACGGCGCCTTCGTGCCGGACGCGGCCATCGCGGGCGCCCGGCCGCCGGGCCGCTGGCATCCCCTGTTCCACGTGATCAGCATGATCGCCTTCCCGCTGATCTATTCGGTCTATGCCGGCGTGGCGGACGCCACGCGAGACATCGCCCTCGGTATGGCGCGGCGCAGGTCGCAGGACGCCGCCGGCCTGATGGCGGTGGGCGAGCTCGAAAACGCCCACGCGGCCATGGACCTCGCCTACGCCGCCATGGTGACGGCAGGCGCCGAGGGCGAGCCTTCCGTGGAGACCACGCACCGGGTGATGACCCTGCGCGCCCTGGTCGGCCGGGGCGCGCTGGAGGTGGGATCAAAGGCCCTGGACGTCGCCGGCGGCGCGGGCTTCCACCGGGCGGCGGGGCTGGAGCTGCGCTTCCGCGACCTGCAGGCCGCGCGGTACCATCCTCTGCAGGACCGCCAGCAGCAGCTCCTCGCGGCGCGGATCGCGCTTGGGCTGGACGTCGACGGCTAGGGGCGAAGCCTCACCAGAGGGTCTTCGCCGCCCGGTCGGGCCAGGCCTCGTCATAGGGGCGCCCGCCCACCGCACCGTCCGTCATGGCCGCCAGGATCTCGCCCGGGGAAGGCAGGGATTTCGGATCGACCTGGCGGGCAAGGTCCCACAGTCCGGAGCGCACCACCGCACGGGCGCATTGGAAATAGGCGGCCTCGATGGTGATGAGGATGATGGTACGTGGCGCCTTGCCCTGGACGGAGAAGCTCGCCAGCAGGTCGGGGTCGGCCGAGATCACGGCCCGGCCGTTCACCCGGAAGGTCGTTCCCGAGCCCGGAATGAGGAAGAGCAGCGCCACTCTCGGGTCGCGGACGATGTTGCGCAGGCTGTCGATGCGGTTGTTGCCGCGCCGGTCGGGCATGGCGAGCGTCCGGTCGTCGAGCACGCGGACGAAGCCCTGGCCGTCGCCCCGCGGACTGCAGTCCAGGCCTTCGGGCCCGCTGGTGGCCAGCGCCACGAACGGCGAGGCCGCGATCAGGGCGCGGTACTCCGGTGTCAGGCGACCGATATCCTTGACCGTCGAGGCCGGAGCCGGCGGCGTGTCGTAAATCGCGTCGAGCTGGTCCTGGCCGGTGATGATCATCCGGGCAGGATGCAGCCTGGGCGCAAGTCCGTCAAAAAGGCCGGCGGCGCTAGGCTGGCCCGGATTGACGGTGAGAGGGGCTGCGGAACGCCGGGTGGCGGTCCAGGACGCCGGCCATCGCCTGCTCCAGGCCCGCCTTGGTCACGGTGTAGAAGCGCCGGCGCGGGCGGCCGGGCAGGCGCGTGTCGGCGGCCTCCCAGCGGCTTTGCAGCCATCCGGCCCGTTCGAGCTGTCGCAAGGTCACATAGAGGGTGCCGCCCGGGAGGCCGATCTCGCGGATGATGTCGGCGCCGCAGCGCTCGACCTCCGGGTTCTCAGCGAGGGTGACGAGCACCCTGAGCTTATGGTCCGTCAACGCCGGTCGCATGGACATATGCGAATCCTGAGCCGCGGCGCGAAGGGCGCGCGGTCACGCCGACGCGCAGCAGACGCCGGCGAGCGGGCCCGAAGGCCCGCCCGCCTGCTCGCCCGCGGCGCGCGCGGGCGCTGGAACTAGAACGTGGCCTTCAGGGTCGCGACGATGCGGTCGCCGGCGAAGGTCTTAGTGTAGAAGCGGGTCGCCTTGTGCGAGGTGTCCCAGTAGCGCAGGTCGACCGAGAGGTGGTCGGTGATGGGATAGCCCACGCCGGCGTTCCAGGTGGTGTAGCTGCTGATGCCGGCCTTGGACTTCTCCAGGTCCTGGTAGCCCACGGCGCCGGAGAGGGTGGCCTTGCTGCCCAGGGTGTAGGCGGCGTTCACTTCATAATAGAAGGCGTCGCCGGTCTTGCCGAAGAACTCCGGGGAATAATAGAAGGCCGCGCCCAGGGTGGCCGGGCCCATGGCGTGGGTCGCCAGGATCTTGCCTTCCCAGTAGTCGTAGTGCGCCGCCTTCGGCGAGTCCGTGTAGCCGTAGCGGACGACGCCCAAGTCGAGATTGACCGGGCCCAGCACGGGACGGACGCCGGCATAGAGGTCGTATTCGATGCTGGTCTTGTTGCTGGGGTCGTTGGCGGTCGGCCCGAAGTCGACGTTCGACAGCCAGGCGCCGGCATAGAACATGCCCATGGTCACGTCGGCCCCGCCCTGGGCGGCGGCGTCGCCGCTCGTCTGGCTCAGGCCGCGGAACAGGTAGTCGTTGGTGACGGCGGCGTTGAACGTGACCACCGGACCGGTGGGCGCGTCTTCGGCGAGGGCCGGACCGCACGACAGGGCCGCAGCGGCGCAAGCGCCGAGCATCAAGGTACGAATTTTCATAAGATATCCCCTACTTCCCGCATTGTCGGGCTGCGTTCGGGCGTGGTCGCCCGGCGCGCGCGCATGTTGCGATGCAGCATATGGTCGGCAACTTACAACGGCCGTGGACTGACGGCCTGGGCGCCGGCGCCCAGAGTTTGGGCGAACATGCTCATCGATCGCCTCGTGTTTCAGCAGAGCGCACCTAGCGTCCCGTCGGCGGCGCGAATCAGGGCGAATCGAGGCGTCCGGCGACGATCCACAGGCGCGGCGCCATTGCGCGTTGACTCAGGCGAGACGATCCAACAGGTTCCCCTCGACTCTCGCGGGAGAGACCGGGTTTCGAGCCCGGAGCCGAAGGCGCAACCGCCCCGGAAACGCTCAGGCAAACGGACCGCGAAGGGCTGATGAACGCTGGAAAGCAGGCGCCTTAGGGCGGCTCGCCGAAGGAGCAACGGGTCCCAGACCATCGGGACTCTAAATCTCTCAGGCTCAGGGACAGCGGGGGCAGGCGTGTCGGACGAGTTCGTCCGCGCGTTGAATCTCATCAGCCGGAGTCCGCCCGCGTGACCGCCTCATCCGATCTGAAGACCACCCCGCTCACCGACGTCCACATCGCCCTGGGCGCGCGCATGGTGCCGTTCGGTGGTTATTCGATGCCGGTGCAGTACCGCGACGGCGTGCTCAAGGAGCACCTGTGGACCCGCGAGCACGCCGGAGCGTTCGACGTCTCGCACATGGGCCCGGCCTTCCTGACCCTGGACGCCAGGACGGGCGACGGGGAGGCTGACCACCGGGCCGTCGCGGCCCTGATCGAGCCGCTGGTCTGCGGCGACATCGCGGGGCTGAAGCCCGGACAGCTGCGTTACACCCTGCTCCTCAACGCCGAGGGCGGCGTCGTGGACGACCTGATGGTCGGCCGTCCGCCTGGGCCCGCGGACCAGGGAACCCTGCAGATCGTCGTCAACGCCGGGACCAAGGACGGCGACTTCGCGCGAATCGAGGCGGCCGCGGCCGGGCGCGCGAGCCTGCGGCGGGCCGACGACGGCGGCCTGATCGCCGTGCAGGGCCCCAAGGCTGCCGCGGTCGTCGCCGCGTTGCTGCCCGGCGCCGAGCGCCTCGCCTTCATGCAGTTCCAGCCGGTCGAGTTCGCCGGCCGCACGCTCTGGGCCTCCCGCTCCGGCTACACCGGCGAGGACGGCTATGAGATCCTCGTCCCGCGCGATCTGGCCGCGGCCTTCTGGGAGCGGCTGCTCGCCGACGAGGCGGTGCGGCCGATCGGCCTGGGCGCACGCGATTCGCTGCGTCTCGAAGCGGGCCTGCCGCTCTACGGCCATGACCTGGACGAGACCGTCTCGCCGGTCGAGGCGGATCTGACCTTCGCCCTCTCCAAGCGCCGCCGGAAGGCCGCGGACTTTCCGGGCGCCGCGCGGATCCTGCGCGAGCTCACCGACGGCCCGTCGCGCGTCCGTGTCGGTCTGATCGTCGAAGGCGCGCCCGCCCGAGAAGGCGCGGAGATCGCCACGCCCGACGGCGCGGTGGTCGGCGCCGTCACCTCCGGCGGCTTCAGCCCGAGCCTGGGCAAGCCCGTCGCCATGGCCTTCGTCCCGCCCGCCGTGGCGGCGCCGGGAACGCTGCTCAAGGCCCTCGTTCGCGGCCGGGCGCAGGACGCGCGCGTCACGCCCATGCCGTTCGTCCCCCACCGCTACGTCCGCCAGCCCTGAAGGAGCCCCTATGCGTTTCACCAAGGACCATGAATGGGTCGAGCTGGACGGCGACATCGCCACGGTCGGCATCACCGCCTATGCCGCCGAGCAGCTGGGCGACGTGGTGTTCGTGGAGCTGCCCGAGGTCGGCAAGACCGTGAAGGCCAGCGAGAACATGGCGGTGGTGGAGAGCGTCAAAGCCGCCTCCGACGTCTACGCCCCGGTCTCGGGCCAGGTCGTCGAGGCCAACGCCGTCCTTTCGGACGCACCGGAAACCGTCAACGCCGTACCCGAATCCGGCGGCTGGTTCGCCAAGCTCAAGGGCGTGGATAAGGTCGAGTACGAAGCCCTGATGGACCGCGCCGCCTACGAATCCTTCCTGGAAACCCTCTGACCATGCGCTACCTGCCCCTCACTCCCGCCGACCGCGCGCAGATGCTGAGCGTGATCGGCGCGGCCTCCATCGACGAGCTCTTCGTCGACGTGCCGGCGACCGCCCGCCGCCAGGCCCTGTTCGATCTGCCGCTGCACGCCGGCGAGCTGGAGGTGGAGCGTGAGCTCTCCCGCCTGGCCGGCCTGAACCGGGCGGCGGGGGCGGGGCCGTTCTTCTGCGGGGCTGGCGCCTATCGCCACCATGTGCCGGCCAGCGTGGACCACCTCATCCAGCGCTCGGAGTTCCTGACCAGCTACACGCCCTATCAGCCGGAAATCGCGCAGGGCACGCTGCAGGTGCTGTTCGAGTTCCAGACCCAGGTCGCGGCCCTCACCGGCCTGGAGGTGGCCAACGCCTCCATGTACGACGGCTCCACGGCCTGCGCCGAGGCGGTGATGATGGCTCAGCGGGTCACGCGGCGGGAACGGGCGGTGCTCTCGGGCGGCCTGCATCCGCACTATGCGGCCACCACCCAGACCCTCGCCCATGCGGAAGGCATGGAGATCGAGCGCCTGCCGGCGGCCATCGACGCCGAGGCCGCCGTGATCGCGGCGATCAACGCGCAGACGGCCTGTGTGGTGGTGCAGAACCCCAACGTCTTCGGCGCGGTCAGCGACCTGACGAAAATCGCCGAGGCTGCGCATGCGGCCGGCGCCCTGATGATCGTGGTCACCACGGAGGCGATCTCGTTCGGCTTGATCCGCTCGCCGGGCGAGATGGGCGCGGACATCGCCGTGGCTGAGGGCCAGTCGATCGGCAACGGCCTGAACTTCGGCGGCCCCTATGTGGGCCTCTTCGCCACGCGCGAGAAGTTCGTGCGCCAGATGCCCGGACGCCTGGCCGGCGAGACGGTGGACGCCGAGGGTCGGCGCGGCTTTGTCCTGACCCTGTCCACCCGCGAGCAGCATATCCGCCGCGAGAAGGCGACCTCCAACATCTGCACGAACTCCGGCCTCTGCGCCCTGGCGTTCTCCATCCACATGTCGCTGCTGGGCGAGACGGGGCTCCGGCGTCTGGCCGCGCTGAACCACGCCCGGGCGCGGACCCTTCGCGACGCCGTCGCCGCGGCGGGCCTGGAGGTGCTGACCCCGCGCTTCTTCAACGAGATCGCGGTCCGCGTCCCCGGCGACGCCGCCGCCCTGGTGGACGAGCTGGCGGGGCAGGGCGTGCTGGCGGGCGTGCCGTTCTCAAGGCTCGATCCTCACGACGGCTTCAAGGACGTCCTGCTCTTGGCCGCCACCGAAACCACCACCGTCGAAGACATCCAGGCGCTCGTCAGCGCCCTGCAACGGAGGACCACCGCATGAGCCTGCAGTCCGTGGGACGCCCGACCCAGCCGCAGCCGGCCGAACTCGGCGGGGCGCATCGCTCGCTTACCGGGGGGCGTGGCTTGCTCCAGGAAGAGGGGCTGCTGTTCGAGGTGGGCGGCGTCGACCGCACCGGCGTCGATCTGCCGGAGCCGGAGGCCGACGCCTCCGACCTCGGCGACCTCGTTCGTTCCGCGCCGATCGGGCTGGCGGGGCTCTCCGAGCCTGAGGCCGTGCGCCACTATGTGCGCCTCTCGCAGAAGAACCACGCCATCGACCTGGCGCTCTATCCGCTCGGCTCGTGCACCATGAAGCACAACCCGCGCCTGAACGAGAAGGCGGCCCGGCTTGCCGGCTTCGCCGACCTGCACCCCATGCAGCCGACCTCGACGACGCAGGGCGCCCTGCAGCTCATGGACCGGCTGGCGCACTGGCTGAAGACCCTGACCGGCATGCCGGCGGTGGCGCTGTCGCCCAAGGCCGGGGCGCACGGCGAGCTCTGCGGGCTGCTGGCCATCAAGGCGGCGCACGAGGCGAACGGGCAGGGCGCGCGGCGCCGCGTGCTGACCCCCACATCGGCCCACGGCACCAATCCGGCGACGGCGGCCTTCGTGGGCTACGACGTGAGCGAGATCGCCCAGACCGAGGACGGCCGGGTCGATCTTGCGGACCTCGCCGCCAAGCTGGGGCCCGACGTGGCCGCAATCATGGTCACCAACCCCAACACCTGCGGCCTCTTCGAGCGCGACATCCTCGAGATCGCCCGCCTGACCCATGCGGCCGGGGCCTACTTCTATTGCGACGGGGCTAACTTCAACGCCATCGTCGGCCGCGTCCGGCCGGGCGACCTCGGCGTCGACGCCATGCACATCAACCTGCACAAGACCTTCTCCACCCCGCACGGCGGCGGCGGTCCCGGGGCCGGGCCGGTGGTGTTCTCCGCCGCCCTGGCGCCCTTCGCGCCCGCCCCCTGGGTGGTCAGCGACGGCGAGGGCCTGCGTCTCGAGGAGGAGGCGGTGGGCGCGGCGGTCCAGGCGTTCGGGCGGCTCTGCGCCTTCCATGGCCAGATGGGCATGTTCGTCCGCGCTTACGCCTACATGCTCAGCCACGGCGCCGACGGCCTGCGCCAGGTGGCCGAGGACGCCGTGCTCAACGCCAACTACATCAAGGCGCGGCTGTCCGGCGTGATGACGGCGGCCTTCCCGAACGGGCCATGCATGCACGAGGCCCTGTTCGACGACGCCTGGCTGGAGGGCACGGGGGTGACCACGCTCGACTTCGCCAAGGCGATGATCGACGAGGGATTCCACCCCATGACCATGTATTTCCCGTTGGTCGTGCACGGAGCAATGTTGATCGAGCCCACCGAAACCGAGTCGAAACGCGAGCTCGACCGATTCTGCGCCGCCTTGCTGGCCCTGGCCCAGGCGGCCAAGGCGGGCGACGTCGCGCGGTTCAAGGCCGCGCCCTATCTTGCTCCCGCGCGGCGGCTCGACGAGACGCTGGCGGCCCGCAAACCCCGCCTGACCTGGCGCCAGGAGAGCGCAGGTGTGGCGCCGGCGCCTCTGGCGGCGGAATAGAAAAAAAGGCGTGCGATTTAACCCGTCGTTGTCTTTACGTTCCGGGCAGGCGGCCACATATCTGCATGACGTGGTCGCGGCCTGACCTCCCCCTCAGAGGCGCGGACACGCCTTTCAGGTTGTCCCCCGTGTCCCTCACACTGCCAATGCCGCGCGCGCGCAACTACGCTACCGACGACATCGCCCGCGAAGTCGCAGGACGGTTGCTGCGCCCTTTTCTGGTGGTCCTGGGGATACTGATCACCCTGGCCGGCGTGCTGATCGCGCCCCTGCCGGGCCCTGGCGGCCTGCCGGTCATCGTGCTCGGCCTGATGCTGGTGCTGCGCAACTCGTTCAAGGCGCGGCGTCAGTTCGTGAAGTTCCAGCGGGCCCATCCCAAGGTGATTTTCCCGATCCGCCGGCTGCTGCGCCGCGAGCCGGAAGTGGTTGCGGTGGCCTGGCAACAGACCTTGCGGATCGAGCGCATGGTCCTGCCGAATCGCTTCCGGTTCATCGGGCGCACACGCCGCCGCCTTCGCCGGAAGTTCCGGCGGTAAGTCTCGCGCCCTTCTCCCTCGATGGGCCTGTTGCGAAATTGGCGTGGCGTGATTCCCTGGTGTTGAGCAGGGAGTGTGTCGATGGCGGTGAAGCGGACGGGGCAGCCGAGTTTTGTGGAAGCGCTGCTGTCGACC
>Ga0307516_10002969_pt1 | contig 22201 bp, 27 predicted proteins | sample 19_EM_MG_FD_203310 | JGI IMG/M metagenome (GOLD analysis project Ga0307516, IMG submission 203310) | Populus trichocarpa ectomycorrhiza microbial communities from riparian zone in the Pacific Northwest, United States - 19_EM | ecosystem: Host-associated > Plants > Roots > Unclassified | place... | reverse complement strand
GGTGAAAGGTGTTGAGGATTTTTTAGTGGGCTGAGCGGGGTTATAGGGTGGGGCTACAGGCTAAATCACAGCTTACTAAGGTGTCCGGGTAAGGGGTAGTGGCCGGTAAACCCCTACGGTACGTTACCGAATGGTCCGGAAAGTTCGTATCAAATTCTGTAGAGGAGGCTCGGAGGATCGGCACCGAAACTCGAGGAAAAGGGTACTATGTCGTAGATATGTAAATATGATTCCTTGTTTGTAACTATCGCGATCACCTTACATCACTCGCTTTTCCGAGCCTTGGCTCGGATTCTCCTCCCACTACTGCAGCGTTTGTCTCGCCATGATCCGGATAGGTCGCATGCGAGTAATGAGTAAATAATAAAAAAACTACTGCAGCGTTTATCGCAACGATCTAGATAGGTCATATGACAGGAAAACTACTGCAGTGTGTCCATTATTGCCAGTTATTGTTTGGGTAATTGGGCGAGCTGAACTATCGTAACTCCTGATCACACGTGGTCTTTAGCAACCCGGGGCTTCGTGCGCGTAGCAGATTATCATATCATATCCTCGTTTTGGAGTGCTCGGTGGGTTGACTTGAATTTTTTGGCCGATTCTGATACCGTCAGCATGACTAGGCTGTAGAAGCACAGTAAACTGCAACTCCGAAACACAGAAGCCTACAACCCCTGCAGCTTATCCCCCACCTGTAAAGAGGACCAAGCTGCTTTGGTTGGAATCGAAGCCAATGGACCTGAGAGAAAATCCTCTACTTATCAATCCCATGGACTGGCTTACCGGACTGAATGGATGCCAGATAAATCCTATCCCGGTCTCTCAGGACTCCAGGACTCTATGAAATAAAATACAGCCTCTGGGAGAAGTGGAACTTCCAGTAGAAGCTTTAGCTTTCGAGCGGAGGATGGTGAGCCTTCATGAGAGCTCGTTCTCAACAAAGGCATCTCTCGCCCGAATTCCATCTGTGCACGTGGCCCGAGGACTCAGTGGGTCCACGCTGAGCATTCCAGCCAGGCCGAATTACTTCAGATCGCAGTAGGCTGTATGTTCGGCTGGCCACGTCACCCGGCTGGAAAATCAAAAGTCTGACAGTCATTGGCAGCGAATTTCGGATCTGCATGGCTAGCGGCTGGAAGGAATGGTTCCCGCAGAAATTTGCTCATATGTGCTTCTAGACAGTGCGTCGGAGCGAGGTCAACTGCCCGCTCAAACAGTCGCCAGGTCGACCCGAGCCCCGCAATCTAATCAGCTATCATTCTTGTTGTCGTAGTTATTCCCATTGCGTGCACAATCCGCGCAGCACCTTATCTTTTCTACAAGCCGGATGCAATGGCGCCACTGCCTCCTCTGTCAGTCTTTCTGGCGGCGTGATTCGCTCAACGTTCAGTACGGTCTGTCCGGTCCTGTCTTGAGCATGGGCGGGACTGACTGCGAGACCACGGTTCGCGCGAAGGCTCGGACGGGGCTGGACCCGTCAGTCCGCCTTGTCTGGGCCGCCGTCTGGATTGGACTGTGCTGGACGTTGTATCTAGTGGGGTAACGTCAGCGGGCATGCTTTCCGTTCACCGACCGCCTCCTGGATGGGTGCTAGCTGGGCCTGTTGTCCGCGTGTTGAGCTTCCAGTTGTCACGACCCGGGATATCCAAAGCATAGTCCTCAAGTGAACTCAGCTAGAATAATCACAGCTGTCTCTGATTCTCCAAGCAGAGCGAGAGGATCTGCCAAGGACTTATTCGAATTCCGAAGACCCCAAAAATTTTGATCTTGACTTGTGGCACTGGGAAGTCGGTTCCACGACGACGCTGCTTCTACAGCTACTGCTAGTTCGAATTGGGGAAACTACTCTAATGCTTACTGCGGCTGAAATCACAGTTACGGAACCTTTCCGAGCTCATTCAGTTCGGTCAAAATTTTAGAACCGTATTTTCTCACTTAAGAGATCCCCTATAAACGCCCCTACCGCTGGTAGCGGCGCATATGGTTAGCGCAGGGCTTTTTTTGACCGTCAGGTGATCAGCCCGGAGGTATCTCAGCCGCAAGGATCATCAACTACGCGGTATCTATCTTGACAGCTTAAAAGAACAATGCGGTCATCAATCATCGATGGCCAAGCATCAGGCTCTGAGCAGCCAGTAGAACTCCTCACGACGAGTTTCCCCGCAAGTATCCCTAAAGCCAGCTGCCGATACACCTCGAACCCCTTACCTTGCAAGCGTTCATGGGTTAGTGGGAACGGCGGTCGGCCAGCCTTCAGTGTCTGATGCAATTATAGAGGTAAACCCAGGACGCTGGTCATGGTAGGCGGGCTATGTGAGCCGGGGACGTGGCCGTGCGATAACCTAACGCCCGTTCACAGCTAGCACCACCCACCACTCTGGTCATCGACTCACTCCCCATCCGTCCCCACCTCCAGCCGTAGCAGCAGCCGCATGCCGCGACAAACACCAGCATAGGACCGACCGCACCGGCGGCACAACCAGCGGCAGCCGGCCACATCGACCGCACCTCAAGCCGTAGCACTGACTGTACGCAGTGCCGCAGAACCAGCCGCAGAACCAGCCGCACCGGCCTCACCTCAATTGCAAGGGAGTAAAGAATAAAAAAAACCTCAATTGCAAGCCGTACCCCCAGGCGTGTGAACCAGCGGCGACCCGTTCTCAGCCTTTCTCGGCAGCTGCGCACAGAGGTAGCAACTCTTTCGGCGTCAATATCGGCGCGTTCGGCATCAAGGTCTGCAGCCCCACCAGCAAGTGCTAGCTGGTACGGAAACCTCAGCGCTCACAGCCATTTATTTCCCACAAATTACTGACGCTGAGTGTGATGAGGATGGAGATGGAGATGGTCTTGAGTACAACTTCGGCACACAGATGAGTTCTATCAGATTTGTAGATACTGTACACGGGTGTAAGGGTAAGTGGTGTCCACCCTTTTTCGCATACCAAGCACAAATAGGTATTCATAGTTTCTCACTCATTTCGCTGTATTTAGCTTAGCTTATTCCTTATGAAGCTTAGTGCTTGTGCGCGTCTAAGTATAGTGGATTCTATGGAGACCCCAGTGGTCGCGAAAGTTCAGTCCTTGTGCACAAGCGCGATTTGATATTGCGCTAGTGCCGAAGCGCGCTAGTGAGCACTGGGACAAGCAGTGACGTTTATGGGGGACCTCTTACGTGAGATACAGTACCGACGGAAATGGGGACGGGAAGATATCTACTCAATCGAACTCCGAATTGTTTTTGCGCAATGACTAATCAGAACGGTGCCAATAAAATCTGCTCAAACACCTTGCGGATCATCCCACATCCGATGTAGTCCCTTCGGGTTCGAAACACCCACGTGAGCCGACATTTATGGTGGGGGACACCTGGAACCACTGTGCAATCCATTTGTGATACATGACCCGGCCAATACACCGCTATGTAATTTTGAAATAAATCATTTTTGGTGGGTGGTTGAAGAATGTCAGGTCACCATAGATGCCACTTTAGGAAGTCATGTTTACGCCAAGACGCCGACATAATCATGTGGTTGCCATTTTGTCTATTAAAAGCCGACGATGGCTACCATACACAGTTTAAATGGAGCCAGGTAGTCGAGCCCCGCTAGGCTAAAGCGGCTAACGTGGTTTATTAATCACTAGCGTGGCCCCGATTTTTTTAAACGTAGATGCACATAAACCCATTGAACTCAGCCAGTTTTTATCCAATTATGTTGAGTAAAGGCTGTAAATGATCCTTAGATGTAGCCGGTACCGACTGCGTGTTGTTCCGGATTTGTTGCACTCCAAAATATCAGGATCTTGATCCACAGTGGGTTTTGGGGATTCTGGGCGTTCCTCTACACATAAACTCATTGTACGCAACGAGTTTTGCTCCAATTAAGTCAAGTAAGGGCTAGAAATGATCCTCAGATGCAGTCAGTTGCGTGTATATGCGTCCGCTTTAGACCGGACACTGCTCAGATTTCGATCTTCTCCTGCTCCTCCACCCCTGTAATACCATCGTTGTCAGATACATCGGCAAGCTCCCCCCCCCCAACACCCATACATCCGTCAGAAGCTTTTGCAAACGCGCGGCCTCCCACAAGTCATACTTCTGAAGCTTCCCCTGAAAAAAAGAAATATCGTGAAAAAAAAGATATTATGAAACAGCTAAAAGTAGACTAGCGCGGCGGGGCTCGACTACCTGGCACCCACTCTACCCAAAAATCTTCTGGAATTGATAAGAACTGAAGGAGTTGTGGCGGGAACGTGTAGGATCGAGGGGGAGCTCCGGTCGCAGAGGAGAGTTATAAACAAGAACAGCCATCGAGCACGAGTGTGATCCAGCAAACCAAAAACCTTCGGAGTCAGATAGTTAAGAACCAAAAAATTCGTAGCTAGCCAGAAACGTGATTGCGCCCGAAATTGCCAAATCTGACGTAATTAATTTGCCTTTAATTTCCTAATTAGGGTAATTATTACTATTTATTTTTGCTACTGAATGCCCCACATCCTCCGTTTCTAAGTGTCTCCACCGGAGGCCCGGCTATGGGCTGAAGGCCGGGCCTCCAGGATGAATTACAAGATGCCGAGCCGGACGGCACAGCTGCTGGTAGCCCCAAGAGGCTCGCCTTGAGGTTTTACCTGCTAAAGGCAGGTCACTGCCTCACCGGGCAGCACCTACACGGGACAAGGAATCGGCCCACCACTCAGTGCTGGTGAGACTCACACCCGGCGATCACCTCTTCAAGGTATGCCCCGAGTGGAGGGCCCAGCGGGAGATCCTGTGGGCAGAGGTATGGGAGGTGGCCGAGAGGAGGAACAGGCGGTTCAAGATCCGGGACCTCCTTTTCGACGGGAGGTGTAGCCAAGCGGTACTATGTAGACTTCCTCTCCATGAAAAGGCTGGCCCGGCTGAGGAAGACGCAGGGGGTATAGGGGGCGGAGGGTGGAGGCCGAGGAGTTGAATGTCGGGGATGAACTACCGCTGTTTCTCCCCACGCCCTCGTTCGTGGCACCCCGCAGACGAGGAGTGGGGGACGGGCGCGCTTTCCTTTGTTCTTTCTTTTCTTTCACGTGTTTCTTTGTTCTTTCTTTCTTTCACGTGTTTCTTTGTTCTTTCTTTTCTTTCACGTGTTTCTTTGTTCTTTCTTTTCTTTCACGTGTTTCTTTGTTCTTTCTTTTCTTGTGTTCCTCTGTTCTTTCTTTTAGGCCTGGGCGGAGGGTGAAGGGGAGCTTACAACGTGCCACCCTCGCGCGGACTGCGGACGGGAAAACTGGACAGTGTAGCTCGTCATGATCTAGCTAGGTTGCGTACGAGTAACGAATAAATAAAAAAAAATAGAATGTGTCCCCTCTCCACTTGGATCCCATCCTCTGCCGCCGACGCCTGGCCCGTCCGGCTCTGCTGTTACTGTCTCGTCGCCCCGCTTTGGCCCCCGCCGTCCGTAGACAGCCCGGTGAGCCGGATCCAAGCCATTTGTTTGATCATTATTCGCATGCGAGCTAGGTAGATCATGGCGAAGATATGTACAGTCCGCAGTCCGCCCGTCGCGGCTCGTCGCAAGCTCCCCTCCGCCCCCCACCCAGGCCTGCCCCAAGAAGATAACCAACGCGCACCAAAGAGATCACAAAGGAGAGGACATAGGAAATCGTGATCGACGACCAAAGAAAGAACAAATGAATGGCAAACCCGTCCCCTACTCCTCGCCGCAGATGCCATGAAGGATCCAGTCATTGGTCAGATCTACACAGTAGCCCCAGTATAGTGCTTCTAGCGGGTTAAGCGGATTTGCCCATCTTTATCTGTTGGTGATGTGGCCCCTGAGGCAGCAGGCCTAGAAGCACATACGAAGTCAACCTAGAAGCACATACGAAGTCAGCCTAGAAGCACATACGAAGTTTTTCTGGGGGCTCGTCCGGTGGCGGTGGTTGTAGTATCCATAGTATTTCAGCCCTCAGTGCCCGCTGTTCTCCCTATAAATGAAATACAAAGAGATCATCAAAAATTCCACCAATTTCCTCCTGCTACACCGATAATTTCTAGCGAAACCTTTGCGCGAACTACCGAAGAGAAGTCCCACATCAACCCTCATGTGCTCAAGTTGATCATTGCTAATTGTCCTTCACCTGCCTACCTCGGGCTGTTACTATTCGACCCCTTTACTCATGGATCGTTTCTTCGCAACCACATTCATACCATGGACGGATCGCAAATGTTGGTCCAGGTTATCCTTCCGGCTGAAGTCCTTGGTGCAGCCGGGTGCCTCGCAGGGGAACCGGACTGGTCGACTCGGTAGCTCATTGGGATGCCGTGTCGTGATGTGGCGCTTGAGCCGTTGAAAATATTTCTTGCAATGGGGACACTGAGTTGCGGGTCGCGCTTTTCTGGAGCGCACTGTGATCAGCTTCGGGCTAACGAGAGTCGCTCCCAACAAGGCGTCAGCTTACTTGACCGCGGCAGAGACAGTGGCGGGACGACTAGCGTGATAAAAAACCTTACGGGTTGGGCATTCGACAACGGCGTCTCTACGTATTTCTATCGTCAGCTGTCTGGTTCTGACTATTGGGCTCGGCAGGCACACTCACCGGTTGAGGTTCGAATCCGACTCATCCGACATCCCCATCCGACTCTTCCCACTGTGGAAAGATGGAACAGACACCTCCAAGTCCGCGAAATCAGCCGACGATGCCGACGTGCTCAACACTTGATTTGGAGCCAACTCGCCAACATCTTCCGCCGCCGATACCGTGCAAACCCTCTCGTTGTACGATGTTCCGCTGTGCGCCGATGCCCAATAGTCTTCCTTTTCCAAGGTTCCCAAGTTCTTCGAGATACCGTAGGCTGCATCGAGGAGGAGACAACTTTCCGATATAAGGCAGTGGTCCTCCGAGGTTGCAAGGCTTGCCGACGCGCCTGATGCCTCGCCGTGGAACAACTCGCGAGCACCCTCCGCCCCCGATACCACGCAAACCCTCTCGTTGTACGATGTTCCGCTGCGCGCCGATGCCCAGCAATCTCCCTTTTCCGAGGTTCCCAAGTTTGTTGAGATACACAACGCTGCATCGAGGAGGAGACAACGTTCCGATATGAGGCAATGGTCCTCCAAGGTTGCAAGGCTTGCCGACGCGCCTGATGCTTCGCCGTGGAACAACTCGCGACTACCTTCCGCCCCCGATACCATACAAACCGTCTCGTTGTACGACGTGTGCGCCGATACCCGGTAGTCTTCCTTCTTCGAGGTTCCCGAGTTTGTTGAGATACCGGAAGTTGCATCGAGGGGGAGACAACGCTCCGATATGAGACAGTGGTCCTCCGAGGTTGTAAGGCTTAGCGACGCGCCTGATGCTTCGCCGCGGAACAAGTCGCCACAATCCCCCGCCGGTGAAATCACCTGGACCCTCTCGGTGTAGGACATGCCGCCTTGCTCTAGTGTGTAGCAGCCGTCCTCCCCCGAAGCCGCAGCGCTTGCTGACGCGCTCGATACGCCACCGAGGAACCACTCGCGAACATCCTCCGCTGCCGGTGCCATGTGGATGCTTTCGGTGTATGTGGCCCCGCTGCGCGTCGATACCTGGCAGCAATCATCCTCTTCCGAGATTTCCATGCTCGTTGAGAAACTGGACGCTTCATCCAGAAGGATTTGGCGACAAACTTCGACTGTCGGTATAGAACATCCTGATGTTTGAAACGTCGGACCTTTTGCAGTAAAATCGTCCATCTCTGTGCTCTCCCAACAACCTCCACCCTCTTCCAGTGCGACGTCGGATGCAAGATACATAGTCTCTTGCATGATTTTTGTCCGTTCGGGTGTGGTCATTACATTTCTCAATTCGTCCGAGTTGGCATCATACTGCGAGTGTCGCGTCGTTAGAACATGAACCGCTGTAGAGTTTGTTTAATTCTCTTACATTGTAATATGAAGTCCCGGAGCTCATTCTGCTGTGTCGTATATATCTGTTTCGGTTGGGCTACCGGCATTGGCGAAGCAGAGTCAGCGCAACATATATAGCGTAGCCAAATATCGTCAAGAAAACGATGAGGCAGTAATATTTTTGAGCCAGAGAAAGAGCCTCTTAGCTGCGGGGACAGAAAGCAGTAAATGAAAAAGGTTATCGATTCCTGAGTTTTTTGGGGAAGAACGGCTGGCCGAGCAGGTCTACTCAGTTCCGGATTCGTAGATGTGCGGCTCATTCACAGCCCTATTGGCCAATTTTTTCGTGGGCTCAGGTCCTCCTGCCAGGTCCAATTCCTACATAGCCAGCGCATACCCGTTACAACATAGCTGGCCAACAATCTCTACGAGAGGAGTGTATATCTATCGCCTCGTAACGTTAACTGCACAGCGACTATTGGGCGATCCCCCAAGGCTGGCGGGGAAGAGTAGCTAGGCAGCCACGGGTAGCGCAGTTGCTGAAAGAAGGTGCCGTGAGGTGGCAAATCTCCAGCGCGTCAGGCGACCCCAGACTGACCTTACAGATCAACTGGGGGTCAAGTCTTTAGATAATTACACCGCTATCCACTAGGTTCCGTGACTAAGACGTCCGAGATGACCAGCAGCAAATCATGCCTTATCACTCGGCGGATGTGCACGCAAATTGTTGCATATCACTGTTACTACTCCCGCGCGCTGCGCCACCGAGGCCGGGCGAGGGCGAAGAAATATTGGCGGAATAAGGAACAGGCGGGGGCGAGAAGGGTGTGGGAGCAGGGAGAGGGTAGAGGGGTGGCAAGTTATCGTTCATTACTGTAATTTTCCTTCTTCCCTCAGCCGTCACTGTCATTTTCTTCTTCCTTTTTCGGTTTCTTATCTCAATTTTTGGAAGGCCAGGCGGGGCTGGGGAAGTTGCCACGGGCCGTCGGCGCACTGTTCGAGGTCGCGGCGGACGGTGAACAGGAAAGGACTGTACGTATATATCGCCATGATCCAATAGGGTCGCATGCGATCAATGAATCATCATCACCATCATCACTGTTACTACTCTCGCACAGACCTCAACTCCTTTCCTACTTGGGAAAGCCCGAAGAAGCACGATTGGGAGGCAAAAAGGGAGGCCTAGAGCAACCAGAGGAGAGAAGAGGGCCAAGAGGAAATGTTGGAATTCGTTCCTGCAGAAGGCGAAGGAAAGGTAGTGAGGTGTGGGCGGCAACGAGGTATATGACAGCCAGACTAGACAAGACAGGGCTCACGCTACGAAGCGGCGATGGGCCGCCCTGCTGGAAGGGCACGAGGCGCGGGATGAAGGTCTGATTGCGGTCCGCTTCTCGACGGCCCCAGAGGAGAAGGAGAAGGTGGAAGGCCCAAGTAGAGGTGCGGCATTCCGGCAGGTGGAAACAACCTTGGTAGGGCCACTGCCGGAAAAGCGGCGAGCTCAACAGCCTCGGGGAAGACTGAAACAACAGGCATCTTGAAGGTCTTTTGGAAATGGGGACAGAGCACTTTGTCAGACTCGTGAGGGACTGCATTCGACTAGGCTACCGCCCGAACCTGTGGAAAACAGTAAAACGAATGGTGATCCTAAAGATAAACAAGCCTGACTATTCGCAGGTCAGAACCTGCAGGATAACATCACTCCTGAACGCCATAAGCAGATTGGTGGAGAAGACGGCGGCGGATAGCTAGACTCGCGGACAGATATGGGTTGGTGTTGTTGTCGTTCTCCGTAGTCATGGTAGGCTTATAGACGCGAAATAAATTGATGCCCCCCAGTTCGCCCTACACGCGTCATCGGGAACTATCCCTCAAAGTATCACTTACAATCCGACCAACTGCAAGTGAACCAACGGCCATCAAGCAGCATGACGATGTCTGGTGTCGTAAGGGCATCAAGGAGTTGAAATTTATTCTGCGAATCCCTTCGAGGTTCTAGTATGGTATTTGTTATGCTACCGATGCACCTACTCTCGTTCTATATGTCTTTCCTACACCCGATAGATGAATGTTTCAACCTCGCATGGATCAGTACATACAATGTTTGTAGGGGTATATAAGATCTTGCGGCTCTGCACGCAACCCAAACGCGGAAGATCTTATCGATTGATGATCGCCCCTTCACATAGATGAGAAGTGCAGCAGACGGGGATAGAATGTAAACAAAGTAGCTGATTGGCCAGAGAGTCTGCCTAACAAATCTACGGTTTCAAACGAACACACATAAATGACTTGTTACATAATTTTATTGGCTCGCAACTACAAGCCTATTGACCCAACTAACTCACGCGCTATTTCATTAGCTCCCATTATCCGCGATTCGCTTTTCACTCAAAATGTGGGCATTGTAGACCTTTGCTAGCTAGTAGAACAGTAATAAGTGCCTATTCTAGTAGGAGTGTGTTTAGGAGCATTGCCGACTCGAGTGCCGCGACTAGTGGTGTTGTGGGTGCAAGCTGTCGAGCTGCATTGCGGCCACACTGCATGGTCGGAGCCCTACGGCCGTAGGCCTCATCTCAGATCACCGGGCCAGTCCCGATCTCGGCCTGGACTGGCCTACATGAAGTAGTCCAAGCTAGTCCACGGCTCGTGGGCCGGCGGGCTTTTTTGAGGGTGAACTGGACTGGACTCGGTCGGCTGGCGGGCCGAGTAAACGAGAGATATCCTAGTATCCACTAGCGTCCTAGCATATCTTGGGGGTTTTTTTTGTTTATTCACTACTCGCATGCGACCTAACCAGATCATGGCGAGATTATGTACAGTCCGTTTCCTGTCCGCTGTCCGCGCAGTGGCGGCACGTTGCAAGATCCCTTTTGCCCCCCGCCCAGGCCTGTCCCAAGAAGATGTGGTGTGCACCAAGGAAATGACAAAGGGAAGGACAAAAGAAAAGACAAATGAACCCCCCCCCCCTAACCCTCTCCCGCAGACGCCATGGAGTCAGGCGTAGGTAAGGACAGAGGTTGTCCTTCCCCGGCACCTAGCTCCTCGACCCCCTGCCCCTCCTCCCACTCCCGCAGCTCCGTCTCGGACACCTCACTCACCGCATCATCCTCGGCCGGCACCCGCCTTCCCACATCCGTAGTGGAGAGGAAGTCCAGTACCGCCCGCCCGCACCTCTCGTCCGCCAGGAGGTTCCGGATCTTCCACCGGTCCTTCCCCCTCCCAGTCTCCTTCCGTACCTCCGCCAACAAGATCTTCTGCTGGGCCTTCCACTCCGGACACACCTTGAAGAGGTGCTTCCGGGTCTGGTTTGGGTACCGGCACCACCAACACTGCGAGGTGGGCCGATTCTTCGTCCAGTTGAGGTACTGCCCGGTCAGGCAGTGCCCCGTCTTGATCTGGTAGAACCGCGAGGCAAGCTTCTTGGTGCTCCCCGCTACCGAGCTGTCTGGCCTCTGACATTTCGGCATACGGTATTTCATCTTGGAGGTAGCATATCTTGGATGGGGTTCCAGGTTTTGGACTACAGCTCGGCCATTACTGCGAGCTTTCGGCCACCACGAAAACAACAGCCAGAGAATTGTACACACACGGGAGGGCATTGGAAAGAGAAGTGGAAGGCGACTATCTAAAATCCTTTTGGTTGGTGTACGGATGATGGAGCTATAAGCGAAATCTGGTGGGCATTTCTTGGGTTGTGAGTGGGTTCAGGGTTGTGAGCAAGCGGAAGTGAGCAAGCCGCAGATCCCGATCCTGGTTAACGCGGTGTGAGAGAAGGAGATGTCTGTTTGCAGTTTTGGTTGAGCCGACTCCGAAGTATATTGCTGATTGCTGTACGGATATTGGGAACTGAGTCACAGTTAGCCAGCTTCTACACATCAGCAACAGATACAAAAAGATTTACATCTTTTACATCGCCATTTCGTTCTTCCATCCTCCGTGTATCACCTCTTCCTCGTTGATCGGATGCCACACAAAACTCGTCCTATTGCGGCTTGAAGAAACCACCAAATCCCCAAACGAGGGTTCCATCACCGGTGCGGTGTCAGCCAGCGGAAATTCACCTCTAGCTCGAGGAAGGGAGGTAGGTTTTGGAAGGCAGAACCATCTGGGAAAGTGTAATGTAGTCAGGGAGCTCGGGTGGTGCATAGAGATCTTAGCTGGTATCGCAGTCTGGCGTCGTAGGTACGCAGTTGACTGCTTGTTGTGGATGGCAAGCCCGCCAGTTGGCTACTGTGTGGACGGTTGACTTACGGCTCTCGAAGGAGTCGATGGTTGGTTGTCTGTGCGGGCAGTTGGCTTACGATTCTCGGGCACGGTGATGTTCCGAGCCCCCTGCCGAGACCCACCCCTACCCGCCTCTGCCGCACAGCCTGAGTCTTCCCACATGCTCTACTGGACGGATTCCGCGCGCTCCACTGAAAGCGTCCCGATGGCGGCTCTGGTGGAGGAGATATCACGCTGAAGGTGACTAGACAATGCCATTGTGTGACGTTGGGAAGTACGGTGCCCGAGAAAATTAGGATTCTCGAGTGATATATCTGTCGCGCTCACCACCCGCAGCGGGTCCGGCGGCAGCCCGTCGCAACCAATATCTCAAGACGCGAGCCGTTTTTTCTCTTTTATTTCCCGCTCTATCGTTCCAGCGTCCGATCCGTGAAGATCGCGACCGCGTGCGACCGCCGGCCCCCGAGGCAGCCCGCTTCCACCACTCTCGCATCCTCCATCTCCCGCCACAACCCCCACAACCAGCGCTGGGGGCCATCGAACAACGCTGGAAATGGTGGAGATGATTGCACCCTTCTGGGCCCGGCTCGAAATCCGGTCCGGTGTCTCCGAGTCGAATGGTTTTCGCGCCTACTTCTTCACCGGCGAGGTCGGCCTGGGTTGGGGAAGCTGTGGGGAAAATATATAACTACCGCCTCGGTCCGCCGCCACCGCCTAACTTACAACACGTGCTCTTTCCGCTACCCGGTGGCGCCGGCTCAGACCAAGATTGCACCACCACCACACCGGCGTGGAGAATGGACGACAGGGCAGATGCCGTCAACAATGGCCCCAGACCGCGCCTGCGCCTCGGCGGGATGGCATCTATCCCGTTCGGCGACTGGAAGCGAGAAAAGTCTGGAAGTGCCGATTGGGGGGCGGGGATGAATAAGCTTTGGGAAGATTGTCCGGCAAGCTATGGCTTGGCCGCTTGTCCGGACTGGCGGCTATCTTTCTCCGTGTACCAGTCTGCGCGGCAAATTCTGCACACTTACCGCCCCAGCCATTCAACACCAAATGCAGGTAAAATATCTACATATATACGTATCCCTTGGGTTTCACGTGTCTGCCTCCGATCGTCATGCAACTATATCGTGTCCTTTGGTTCCAGATTCTTCGTTCGATTATGTCCAGGGGGCCACGGGCGTTTCAGCACCCCCACTCGGTGAATACTGGGCACGCACAAACTACTATCACTCACCAAGGAGAGCAAAGGAAAACCAAGGGCTTTATTCGTACGCTCTCCAACGCCAGCCGTGTATGTGAAAAAAAACATAAACCCCGACTACCGAAAGGAACAAACTCTCATAGAAGCATATCCCACGGCCAAGTGATATCTGTTGGTAATCGGAAATCGGGAGAAGAAAAAAAGGGGGGGGTCTAAGCAGTCGCGGGCTTTCCGATCTGGATGATCTCGCTGGTCGCTTCGTCGCTTCTAAGCGTAGGCCAACTGGTAGCGTCGGCTGTTGCGGCAGGCGATACGTTAGTCGCACAAAAGCCTCACGCCACGGCAGCAGAACAGCTAACCTTTCTTCAGGATCAGTTCCACCTTCGTTCCCATCACCTTGAAAGTGCAGCCACTGGGATCGATCGGGCCATACAGCGGATACACCACGGTGAACCTCTTGTTGTCGGGCATCGGCAGATCGACGCTCAACTCGCGCTCGGCGAACTGGACGACGGCCTTCTCTTTCTCGACCTTCTTGGCGAAGATCGAGACGATGACGTTTCCGTATGTCTGGTAGAAGTCGTTGCGGCAGTCGATGAGCTGCTGCTCCTTCTCACTCTTCGGCTCGCCCACGTACAGGTGCTTGTTCTTCGAACAGCCGTTGATCTTGAGGAACTGTTCGAACTCCAGCACGCGCCGCTTGCAGCAGCTGTAGCCCTTCGAACCCTCGTGGAAGATCGGAGCGCCCGGGTGGAACACGCACTTCTCCGTGGCGATGTTACGGGGGCCGCCCGGGTAGGTGGCCGAGCAGCCGGAGCGCTTGCACTTGGTGCCAGCAGGGATGGTGGCGGATTCGGGATCCTGCTCGAGCGGCTTGTCGACTTTCGGCGGCGGAGGCGTTCCGGAGACGTTGGGAAGGGGTTTCGGCGCTGGGCTGCCGTAGGATTCCGTGCCGTCCGCGTTCACGGTGGGCGCCGAGACCTCGGAGTGTTTCTGGCCGCCAATGCCGGGACCAGAGGTCTGCGCGGGCGCGAGGGTGGGAGCAGTGGCGCTGTGCTTACCAGTGGTGCACGGCGGAATGGCAAGGAATTCCTCGAAACTGAGAACGCGGGGCTTGCAACACTGCCAACCTGTCATCGGCGGTTAGTCCGGGAAGAGAGCGCCGCCGGAGACTGTGAACGAGCAACGGCACACCTTTCTGTCCTTCGTGGAAGATCGGAGCGCCGGGATGGTAGTAGCAAGTCTCCTCGGGGTCAATGAAGGTCTTCTCGCAGCCCTTGTGGGCGCACTTCAGGGAGGCCATAACGCGCGTCGAGGGGATTGTGTCGGGCGCGGGGGTGATGCGGTGTTGGGAAAGCGGGGAGGATTGTGATGGCGCCAAAACACGAGAGCGGGCTGGAGGTTGGTTTAAGACATGTGCTTCCAGGTTTAAGCTGGAAGGTTCTCGAATTGGCGGGGCACGGACGCACGTCAGCCACAGGGATTGCAAGTAGCGGCCGAAGCGACCGGGTAACAGATGCCAGCAGATGTGTGGCGGATGGTAACGTGGTACATAGCGCGGGAAGTGAATCAAACCTGGAAGCGGTCAGTAGATATTCGCTGACCCTAGGCTAGCCACTTCTGGACCATCGGCACGACTACCCCCATATTGGAGATACGCAACACAACTGTGAACACTTGTTTCCTCCCCGTGTTCCGCGGAATATCTCCAGCTACCCTATACTTTAGCTATCCAAACTATCGTTCTATTGTGAAACGCGTGTCACACAAAATTGGCCCGGCTAACAATGGTCAAAGTGAGTTGATACCAGGTAGCCTCCAAATATATAGCCGTCGCCTTCTACTTTGCCAATCGAGAAATGCCGCTTTCCCGTCTCTACCGAGGCAAATACAACAAGGGAAAGAAATTCACGAACTACGGTTACTCCATTTGACGTGTGGCAAAGATGCATGAGGTTGCCTATTCACAATTGCGGCCGAGTCTCGAAATCAAAACGAACCGGCAATCGCGACTGCCCAATTGCAAAAAAGGGAAATCCAGTGACGGCACAGGTCCTGGTAGTCGAACAGAATCGACTAAAAAAGGATGTCGGGTCCTTACTATCGAGGAAGCCAGGTTGAGGAAGAGGCGGGCCAAGAAAAACTGGAAGCCGGTACTCGGGGGCAGCAGCGCTTGGAGGGGAAACAGCAGGAGAAAGCCTTCGAGCAAGCGATGATCGAGCCTCCATGGGTGGCATTTATGAAGCATAGCCTGCTGCAGAGCCCGGAAAATCTGTTATTTTCAAGACCGTGAACTCTGTCACTGGGAGTTGGGTTCTGGTGGAGTATTTGGTGCATCGGTAGTGGAGGTTCTTAAACCGGGATATTTCACTGTCGTCTGAAAGGAGATCTGAGGATTATCAGCATCCAAATCTTCGTCTGAAGAAGGATAAGGTGAAGGGAGGCTATGCGTATTATGGGAAGCTGGAGAACTTGGGTGTTTGGAGAACTGGTGTGGCGGAGACGAAGAATGAATGAACATTACTTTTCCATCAGAGGATCTTTTAAACTCAGATTTAGATGTAGTACATATAATCTCTCTGCACCCCCCAACGCTAGATAATAATCTCTTTCACTCTCCTCTTGTCAATATCGCCGTATCGAGTACAGTCTCTGTACTAGACTCTCCTCTCTCTCTCTTTCTATCGCTGTGGTTGATCTGAACCTGTTATCTATTGTCAGCGATAAAAATACAGATATGCCATCTTCTTCCAATCCACACAGACTCATTCGCTGCGCGGCTCCTGCGCGACCCGTTTCGTTGCGCGACTCGGTGCGTGATTCTTTTTAGTGTGCGATTCGTTTCCCTCGCCTACATCCTTATCAGCCTAAGCAACTAATTGATTGATCGGAGGTTTCCTCACTTGACTTCTTTCATTTTGCTGGGGGCATTCCATTTCGTTGGACCGGCTTCCACTTCCCACGTTACCACGTTAGTCGCGAACGCGCGTATTACTAATGTCGGTAGCGACTCCGGCTTGGCAGCGAGCTTACTCATGCATTCGCTTATGTACGAGATATCTATCGCGGATTTTACCGTCCCTAGATACGTACGCCAACTGCAGCCCTATGAACTCCCTTCGCTTCCCCCCACGGCCGCGCTGGTCCGCCACCTGCTCAACCATGCAAATGATCGGCGACCGTAATGGAAGAATGTTTGCTCCCCGGAGGAGTCGATGAGACGGAAATAGACTCGGCGAATGCGGCGAGGCAGTACATATGCATGCGTGCTTGTGCGCGAATGGGTCCGCCTATCTATAGGACCGAGTCCTGGGAGCCTTGCCAATGTTTGTTGGGAGTGTGCCTGGGCAGCGGCCACGCCGTGCATGGGAACCACATTTGCGGCCCTCCTCGCCTCGTATGTAGGGATTTCTCTCTCCGTCTCTCTGCCGGCCGGCGCGGCGCGGCGGAGTGTGCTGACGACGAGTGTGGTGCAGGCCCATCCGAAAGGGCGGCTGGGGGCACGTGTCAGGTGCGCATAACAGGTTGCGGTGAAGCAATGCTGCGCCAGAGGCGATGCATGGGGATAGGACCTGCGGGGGCAGCGGCCACGGTCGATAGCGGGCTATAGATGCTGATGTGCAAGTATCGACGCCCAATAGAAGTCTCTGCATGACTCATTCGCCGCCGGGGACAAGTCTCCCCCAAGAAGTGCCCCCTCCCCATTGCCCCCAACCACTCATGACGACATGGAATGGTCGCACAGTGCACCTGCCTGCGGAGTCTCCTGGCACTGTCAGGAAGACCTGCCCCAATCACCGGCCACCGTCGCCACAGCCTCAGTGTGACTTCCCCGTCGCGGGACCAGAAAATTTTTTCACGCTTCCTCGCACTGATCACGACCGAGAACACGTGTGCACAGGCGGTGCCAAGGTCTGGCCCCGCTCCGCACAGATGAGAGAGATGAGCGGTGAAGCTCTGGCTCTCGCACATTTCATACTGAGGTTACCATGCAGTGTGTATAGCTCCGGGGGGGGGGATGTGGTCAATACACGCAAGTTTTTATTTACCGAAGTGAAACCCCAGGAGAAGGGGTGGATCGTCGACTCTCGCTTGAAGTTATAATCAAGGCCCCTTCCCCCCCCCCTCCGCAGTGAGATTAGCGGAATCACGATGGCTTCCAGCAACGATCTCGACCATTGGCTTCAGGAAACCATGTCCAGCTGGCGTCCCAGTCTGATGCCCGCCCACGGACAGTACTTCGCTCTCTCCCCCGGCGAGCACAGCGCCGGTTCCCTGCACAGATACCCGGCCGGTGACGGTGACGGCTTCCCGGTGAGCTAGCCACTGGAGACTGAGCGGCAGGGGCTAGTTATATTGTGTGTGTATAGTGCTCAGACTGACAATCCGCAGGGACATACGTACGAAGGGTACCAGGTGCGTGGAGAACTGTGGAGATGGTGATGAGGATATATTGACAGCCCCTAGGGATACGCGCAGGTCACTGTAGTGCATCCCAACGGCGGTGACGCGCCGCCGCTCGTAAGCACTCCGGCGTGTCCCCAAGCGCCGCCTCAAACTCTCCCGCCTCAAACTCTCCCGCTTTTGCAACCGCAAGCCGAAGGACACGGGTAGGCACCCACCCGCGCCGGGGAAGGAAGGAGGGTTGTTTCGTCCGGCTGATGAACGACCAGGAAGCCCACCGCCGACCACTGTCATTGCTTGCACACCCCTCACGGCCTCCCCGTCGACTGGTACGTCTCCCACCCTTGAAGGCACGGTGATAGGGATAGGTTGATGAGTGCAGTACACTGAACACTGGAACCCCCAACCGGCAGCGGCCATGAAGCCCCGGCCAAACCGCCGATGCCGGCGACAGGCGCAGATCCTCCTCATCCGTCCAACGGCCAGGAGCGAGAACGGTACGTTATGCAAAATCGAAAGAAAAAAAAAAAATTCCCTCCCCACCCGCCATAAGTTCAAAAAGGGGAAATCTCTCACACCCGCGGGGAACCAAAAAAGCAGAAAACGCTCGAAAACGAAGTGTCCCGAATGCGGGAATTCTGTCCACCTCCTGAAACGACACCTGAGCGACAAGCACGGCGTCATTCTCGAGCCGAGCCCGAGCACGCTCAAGTGCACAGTTACCGGGTGTAAGAGGGGCGGACGCCCCTTCAAGCGGAGGGACAATTTGACGCAGCACATGCGCGGGGTCCATGGGCTCTTCATCCCGAAGCGGCAGCGCAAAAAGCCCGAGGGCTTAGTTCAACTGTAGGTTGGGGAGGGGGTCAGGGTGGTGGCGGTATGCGGTCGGAATTAGCACTAGTTTCTTTGCTTCGCGGGGCGTGAATCTTGGGAGAGGGACAATGGGATTATGTTGTTACCTGGTTTGCGTGGACGGTCCGTCCGGTCTAGTGAAACTCGAGCGGATCTCACATCGTGCTGGATGGACGTGCAACTGAGTGGGGGCCGGGAGCGACGCTTCCCGTGTCCATGGGAGCTGTCTTCTTATAATCAGGGACAGCCACTAAAAACAAGCCATGCGCTCTAGTTACCTCTCGGCAGTAGTCCGCCCGCCCCAAAACCGCCCTATCACCCCCAGCGACTCGCACCCCACCAACGTGTTTGCCGCTGCAACAGCTGCCGCTCTCGGGCATCCGAGCTGGCTATATCCGCCTCTGCGGAGGAGCGCATCACTCGACCGGGTCTGTTCGTGCCACGATCAGGCCTGGGACGAACAAACGAGGCGCTCTATCGCTGCCGGGACGGCTCATCGCGTCCTCGTGAACTCCGTCCAACCAGACCGTGCCCAACCAGCGGGATATCTAGCCACTGGCCGCCTCCTTCAGGTCTGTGGCGGTTTCCTGAGAAATGTAACACACTTTCCGACGCGTGCGCCTCATGAGCCAGAGCGTAGAAACAGCTTGGCCAGGTGCATCGTCTCACGGGGCCATCGCCATCGACTGGGTCCTTTCTGACTCGGCTACGGCTCCGGCCCCGCTCCGACGACCGCCCCGGCTCGAAAATGAAAGCGAAACGTAACCGCTGAATCGCCAGGTTGATTCTAGCGAGCGAGAAACGTAAAACGTCCTGGAGTCCCGCACGGCGAGAGAAAGTTTTCGGCATCCCGCGCACAATCCCCCGCCCGCCCACGGCCCCCGACCCCGCAACGCCAGGCAGACCCAGAAGCTGCGGCCAGAAGAGCAAGCCTGGTGCTTCGACGCTTCGCGGACCTGAGGTGTCGGTTTCCCGTCGTCTTTGCGTTGTTTCATGCGTTGGCAGTGCGCAGTCGCATGCAGGTGGCAGTGCGAGGCTGCGTGAGGCTGTGCGGGCCCCTCAGGTTCGCGTGCAGACTCTTCAGCGCGCCCTGTGGTTGCGGAAAGCGTGTGGGTCGCCGTCCGCAGTCGAAGAATGTGCGCAGGAATCATCGCCCCACGAGCCAGGGGAAGGGAGGGGGGCATTCGCGGCGAGACAGAAGCCCCCGCCGATAGCGCGCAGCGGTAGGCTTCGGATTCCGGAGCCTTGTAGGACGCCGAGCTGTGCGCGCCGTAGCACGGCTAGGGATCCCACCGATTTACCCGCTCCAGCCAACCAGACGTGCAGAATCCGCAGCTGCGTCGTCACCGTGCAGACAGCGCTGTCTCAGGCGCTCAATTGGCCGCAGCCAAGTGGCTGCCAGCCCTGAGGTGCGCAGTGCGCACCGCGCATCTTGCGTAGCCGCGCCTGGCGGCGAATCCCGGCGCTGGGCTGCAACTGCGGCCCATGGATGGGGGCCATGGGTGGGCGCGCGGTCCCGATGGGCGCCCATCATTCGGGTGGACCCATCGATCCGAGCCGGAGAAATGACAGAAACAATCATCCGACACACCCCCCGTGTTCCAGCGGGCGAAGGAAACCGCACCCGCGGCCAGCCTCGCAAGGAGAAATACCCCCAAGACCGCAGCGGTGTCAAGCCCTCCTGGGGAGAGCATGTGGGGGGCCGCGTGCTTGCAGAGACGCTGTGTCCGGGCGAAAGTAGCGCCCCACACGACGGCTGTTGCTGAGTGGCGAGCGCGTGCTGAGTGGCTCGAACCAATGCCGTGGGCTGAAGGGGCACGATACAGACGTCAAAATCCGGGTCTTATAAGAAGTGGACCTGCCTCCACCGACTGACCTGCAACCGACACACCGTAAGCAGATCGAACGAGTGCTCCCCTCCCCGCAACGCGCTGACGGTTTGTTTAACTTTGATACTGGGTCTTTTCTGTTCCTTCTCGTTAGCGTGGTTCGCGTCCGCCAACCTGTCCCCACGGCTCATGTCCCCCGCCGACTCCCTCCGCGCCCAAGCCAGCACCGAGGATCGTCGCTGCCGAGGGATGAAGCGCTTCCCCGCGCGCACCCAGCTGGCCATCGCGGCGGAGACTCCGGGGAGGGAGCGGCTCCGCAATGTGGAGCGTCGTTGACCAGAGGTGAGTATGTCCTCGGAGAGAGCGCGAGAGTGGAGAGAAGCGAGCGGAAGGCGCGTGTGCGGGTGGTGATGGTGCTTCATCAATCGCATCGGTGCCAAGGAGCCCGCGAGTGACACCGCATGCCCGACAGCAACTTAGCGTAGAGCAGCGAAACGCTAAACCCAATTATCTCTTATTTCGATTTTGACTTTGATTTTTTGGTTTTATCCCATTTTATCCTTGTTTTCGCCCAGGTTAGCGGTCCCTATCCTCTGAGCTCCTGCGCACCATTCACCCCGCTGACCGCCAAAGTCTGCCTGAGGTTGAATCCGGCCAATGTGCCGGCTGGGCGCAGTACGGAGCGCAACAAAGCACGCACAGCACTGCCAGAAGTCCCAGCCTGGTCACCCAGTTGCGCACTCGTTGGCTCGCTGTGCTGGGCCTGGCGCACAGCGAATGCGAACCCCAGCCGACCAAGAAACGTGGCCGAAGTGTGGACAAATCGACAGACGCGGAACCCATGTCCGCAGAGTAGCGTAGAGTAGGATGGTCCCGTAGGGAGCACGCACACAGCCATGTAGTTGGTGCACAGAGCGATTCAATGAATTATCAGCGGTTATTTATTTATTAGTTTCCTCCTTTTTTCTTTTTTTTCTTTCCTTTCTTTTTTAAAGACGCCGACGCCGCGCTATGTTTGTGCGTGGGCGCAATCCGCAGTGTGCCCACAGAGCGGTCCCAACCGTCATCCGCACGCATTGCCATCCCCTGCGGATGTGCGCGGGGACGGGGCTGCTGCCGCAGCAGCAGCCACGGACCGACCTGAGGAGCACCACTCAACCACCGCGGGGGGACTCAAGGCTGCGGCAGACAACGGACAAGCGGGCAGACGTCCAATTGGAGCCACTGGCGAGGAGTCTCCAAGACAGAGGGGAGGCAGTGCTCGCTCATATGTACATAATCCGACAGTTTTCCCTCCCCGTCCTGGAAGCAGCGTATCTCAATCTGCTGCGGTGTTGCTCCCGTGGGACGCATATAATACTGTTCATCTAGCTCTCACTCGCGAAAAAGGGAACGCACCTGGTCTCTCTTTTCTCACCGCGGGTGAAGAACACTACGACCAACCACAACCCCCTTCCACCCCAGAAATCGAAAAACAGGCTCGCACGACGGGGCACATTGGACCTTGGCCCGTGGTAGAGGTAGGAAAGGGAGCGGCTCCCAAGTAATACATAGGCTCGGGCCGGGAAGACGGGGCGCAGTCGCAGTCCCCGCCTGGTACACTTGCCTCCTCAGGTCGTCACCGGACAGCGATGCTTCGATCTTAGGCGCAACCTGCCCCCCCTCGTCAGAGACGTAGAGTAAGTGACCTTCCCTCGCCCGCCCCGAGCAATAACACAGCAAAAGAGACCCTCCCTATAGCGTATAGCTAGTGTGAGAAGCCCGTGCTCAACCCCGAGGATCAGCAAGGTATGTCACTAGAACGGACCCACGTACCCTTCAGGCTTGCC
>Ga0307516_10002968_pt1 | contig 22205 bp, 13 predicted proteins | sample 19_EM_MG_FD_203310 | JGI IMG/M metagenome (GOLD analysis project Ga0307516, IMG submission 203310) | Populus trichocarpa ectomycorrhiza microbial communities from riparian zone in the Pacific Northwest, United States - 19_EM | ecosystem: Host-associated > Plants > Roots > Unclassified | place... | reverse complement strand
TTTATTTTAGAATAGCTTCTATATCATGTATATAGTTCTCTTTTATGCAAAACTAAGGTGATATTTCTGAGCATACATGATATAGAAGCTATTCTAAAATAAAAACCAACTAGAAATCATCAATCCTAATATACTCTAAGTTGTGTTAAATTAAATCTTTATATATATATATAGTTTCCAAAAGAAACTAGTCGTTTATAACCATTAGAATGTCTCTGATGGCTAAAACGATCGATTAGTTAAAATGACCATATTATTTGGTTGACCAGTTCCTGCAAAATTCACAAGAGTTCATCAAGGATGAATGGCGGTCGACCAATTTAGCTTAAAACCAGTTTTAGCAGTTTTAAACCTGGTAAAACTTAAACAGATTAAATGTATATCAATCATATTTATGTATGCAATGTAAAGTGTGTGAGTTCATTTTAGTTTATTACTGTGTAAGATATAAAAATTTAACAATAAGCTCTAAAATGAATCCTTAATACCTAAGTCTTCACTTGCTTTGCATCTTGGACTTGTTGATAGATATAGTTTAAATGTTTTGATGGGTTCCTAATCAGTAGTTTGTCTATGGCTTAGATAAAGATTTACTCTTATGAATAAATCTGTCATTTTAAATTTATTACGGACTCGTATGCCCAGATAAATTCTTATGGGAAGGGTCCATATAGTTGCCTTGATAAAGTTCACTTATCTTGGAAGGCGAAAGGGTTCTCCATAACTCATATATTATGGTGAAAAATAATCCCGATTAAAATTGATGAATATATAAAATAATTCTTAAAATTTTCTAGTGAACTCCTGGTATTTAAATATCATCCTACTTATAGCTCCAACACTTATACCAGGATGTTTGACCATTAACTTTGATGAATTATAATTTTTTGGGTTACTAAAATATAGGCCAAAATCCTTTGGAATTTTACAAACCTGTTGTAAAATCCATGCAATATCTTTTTAAAAACATGCCAAAGTATTTTAAATTTTTTAAATAAAAAAAACTCAAATACTTTTAAGGATTTTTGGCCATATGCAGGAAAAAAAGTATTATTTTATAATTTTTATTGTGTTTATTTTAAGCTTTGTATGGCAAAAATCTATTTTTGTAATAAAACTCCCCAAAACAAGCCTAAGGGGTGTTTGTCAAACACACCCTTAAAGAAAAAAAAAACCTTTAGCAAAAACATTGCTAGCCAAACAAAGCCTTAGCCATTGATTCAATTTTGACCCGACCAGGTTAACCAAAAATCTTTGGTTCGACCATAAACCAAACTAAAGACATGGGTTTGACCTCAAAATAAGCCCAAAAAAAAAAAAACCAAACCCAAAAAATATTAAACTTGCCAAAACTAAAAACACTTGGTGAAAATGGATCAAAACCCAGAAAAAACAAAGAACACAAATGAACATTCGAAGTGATTCTAGCAACACAAACTCTAAACCAGACCATATTTCATGGGAAAAAAAACGAAACATAAAGGTTGTAAACCTTACAAAGATAAATATTCAAGCAATAAAACTCAACAATTATCACTTAATAATCCCGATTTGACCAAAAAAGTTTATATACCAAAAACAAAACCCTTGGATTAAAACTCATAAAAAACAATTATTGATGCATTAAGACCCTAGATTATTCTCTAATGATGTTATGCGAATGTGAAGATGCAAAGAAATGAAATAAAACAGGTAAAAAAACTTGTAGTTAAGGCAATGTTCTCGGGAAGAACATGAAGAACACCAACCCAGATTTTGCCCAGAAATGCATTAGCCTCCTACCAAACCCAGAAATGCATACCAAGCCTCCAAACTAAATATTTTTGGTTGACACAAACCACATTGTCATATTCATTTCTGTTTGAATCAAAATAAACAACAAAAAATAACAAAACATGGAAAACATGCATGAAATCCCATTTTTCAAAATTGGCAAATAAAAACAGCAAGCTCATCCATGCAATTTGGATTCAAATTTGACTTTCAAAACATATTTTGGTCATGACCAAAGCCTTATAAACCCATGATTAATAACATGGCTTATTAATGCATTAATTGAACTAACAAAACTAAGAAAACAAGCATTGTTGTATCAAAAACTAACTTAACTAGAAGACTTTTAAAGCTTCCAAGCACATTTCCATACTTGTAAACTGACACGATCAATGAATGATGTTTTGTCCCAAGTGCAAAAGTGTCAAAGTAATAAATAACCCGGCAAGACCGGGGTTGATCCACAAAGAGGTCAACTATATAAATCACAAATAAAAGAAAAGATTTGAAGAGAGCTTTGAGATGTGATATTGATGTAAGGATTTAAACAAATATAAAACAATTGTCAAAGTTAAAGGATGTACTAATGGTATTTCAAATAAGTATAATATAAACTCTTTTTATTACTCAATTGGAAACCACACACAAAGGAGGTTCCAATCAGATTATAAATTATTAACATGATTATATTAATTATCTTATTTGAGTAATGTCAATACTTGTAAATGTTGTCAAGTATTCATGATGATAACTTATGTTAACAACAAATCAAGTTTCTTTCATAGCACAGGTGTCGGTTATACCATACAGTTGGCTATGAAAGGATCAAATATTTGTTGTACCAAGAGTTGTTCAACACAAATCTAGATTAACCATTTAACAAGTAAGGTATTATGAGGGAGTAAGATAGCAAATACAAAGCATGTTAGTATCAAACATTAAAGTCCATGTTGAGTTTATACTATACTATACTTATTCTTACATCATTAGTATACTCTTTTCACCTTGACATAATAAACTTAGCTAAACATTATGAAGAAGTGAAACATAAATAAACTAGATAAGAACATAGTTATGATAAAAAAAACATAAGTAAAAGATTAATGAAAGCAAAACTTAAACATTACAAAAATACAAAGAAAGAGAACAAGAACAAGATCTTGATATGAAAATCAAGATGCCCAAATGCATGGTAAATGTCTCCTTTTATAGGCCAAAATTTAGAACTATTGATTTGATGATTAAAAAAAGAGTTGGTGGCCAACCCTTGACTTGGTGGCTAACTCTTGACTTTGTTGGCAGACCAAAATGTTATTACTAACATCATAATTTGAAATGATATTCTTCATGAAAGTTCTGGTAATTTGTCTCAACTTTCCAACAAAACAAGAATGAGCTCATTTGGACTTTTAGAACTTGAGATATGGGCTGAACATTGAATAGTATCTGGGCTGCAGGACAGATTCTGATTTCTCTTTTATTGCTACAATTTGAACTTGAAAACGACCCTTTTGAATCTTGGACTCCTCATGAACGTTTTAGGCCTATGTCTTAGCTTTATATCCATATAAACCAGACCTAAATCTAAGTTCTATAGCTCCAGTTATGATCCAATAACCGAATGGTGTTCCAGTTTGAATTGAACCAGCATCTCTTCCTTAAGCTTAGCCCTCTCTTTGTCTTTTCATTTTCAATAGTTAAACACATCAATCAATCCTTTAAATTATGAGATATGACTACATTTAAAATGAGTATTTACCATAAATTAAAGATATCTTATGTTATCATACTTGCTATTATAAAACATGCTCAAGTTAGGGAATTTAATGATACTTTTAGTGCAATATGATGATATAAAACCTTGATAAAAATGCACTTTTAAGTACTAATCATAAACATAAATACAAACCAAATGACAATCAAAATCAACTCAAACAGACCACATGGACTCCACTTTTAGGTTAAGAAATATACCTTCAACCCCTAGAACATCTATCGCCCTTCTTTGCTTTTCTTTGTAAGGTTTTGTTTCCACAAACTAGCTTCCTTTTGAAAGATGAAGAAACCCTATGCTAGGCTTGTCAACCTTCACAACTAGGGTATTTTCTCCGTATTTCTCACCTTTTTTCCTCCTCCTTTCAGCTCGAGTTTTTACAGGTATTTATAGGGTTTTTCTAGGGTTTTTGATGGATTTCATCAAATGTTGATCAAAGTTAAGCCCTTTGATCAAAATGAGAGAGTTATAGACAAAATTTCACTGTTGTAACCTCTGTCCTTCAATGTTTTTTGCAATGGTGGTTTATGCCTAAGTGGTTTTCCTTTACTTGAAGACAAAGGCATTCATTCTTTACCTTCTGATCTTGGGGGAATGATTTATAGCCCTTAATAAGAACTCTCTAGGAGCTTTGAAGTGTGAACACACAAAAAGATTAGGTGGTTTTGCACCAATAGGTATCCCAGTTAGGGCTGTTCGAGCTAGCCATTTTTTAGGCTTCGTTGAAGCAATTCTAATGTCATCATCATTGAAGACCACATGAACTTAGTAAAGGGGGTGAACATCTTTTGTTTGGATTAAACCTTGCTCAATTTGGAGATCTGTAGCTCTATATTCACTTGCTTGAAGGTGCCAACTTAATCAGCCTATAATCTGAAAATTGAGTTATGGTTGATCAGGGACAAGATGTTGAGCTTTTCTATGGAAGAATTGGGATGTAAACGTCCAATTTCATGGAAATACGATTGTAGAGGGGATGTTGCTCTTTCATTTGCAAAAAACCAAATGTCATTTGGAGGTCTAGAACTCCACAACGAGCTCTTGAAATGTGCCAACTTGATCATTGTGAACTGCCAAAGAAGAAGATGAGCAACTGCTAAATGACGCGTCGTCTGGGTTAAACTCTAGAATTTAGGGTTTTTAATTTAGGATTTGACAAAGTTTCAATTTAATCTATGTTCTTCCAATTGAGGCATACGCACACTTAATTGACATATAAATTTTAATTGCATGTAATTTAACCATCGGCAGACTCAAATATTAGCCTGAAAGTTTAGCATCATTTTCATTTTGGTCCTTGGTTTTTTATTGTTCAATTGGACTCCTAATTAACCATCAAACTTTTAATTTCTTCAATTTTTCCCCTGATTTGTTCAATTTTAGCCTTTGAAATCTTTCGCCTTTTACGATTTGATCCTTGGTTTTGAATTTTTTCAATCAAACCTTTAATTAGCTATCAAACTTTAATTTTTCACAATTAAGCCCCTGATTTGACTAATTAAACTTTACAAAGTCTAATTTCAGTCCCCAAACTTCAATTTCTTCCGATTAACATCCAAATTGACTTTAAAAAAATTGAGTTTCCTTGCAATTAAGTCCTTAATAAAATTAATTAAGCCTTTCAAAATTCTCATTAAGTCCTTACTCATCCAAATTTGTATATCTTTACCCCAAATACAAATATTTTTGCCAAATAGGTCTTTTGTCAATTAGAATTGGGTCGTCAATTTTGCCAATCTTGTACATTCTGATACTTCAACTTTTTACTTGTCATTTTGGTCCTTCGCCACAACTTGGACAATCTTCTAGGCTTTCTTCATGTATATCCTCTTGTATTTTGGATTTTTTTTCTTTTGTTGATTTTTTTATGGTGTAAAAAATGGAAAACAACATGTTTGTTGATGTGATCTTTAAATATAAAACCTGTTTAAACTTAATCTCATCCAAGCATATCATTAGTCCATTTTCCATTTAATTTTTATCATCAAAATACAATATATTATAAATATTAATAAGTGACCCATAGGTCAACAAAAACTACTACTTATTCTTTTCTCATAACCATTAAAAAAAATTCTTAGGTGACAACAAAATTAAACATATTTTTAGATAGTGTTTTGTTACTATATTGCAATAGAAAAAATATAGATAGTTGAGACAAAAAGGATGAAATAGAATTGATAGTGATATATAAGATATCGTAATATATGTCGTTTTTAAAGACATTTCTCTTTTGTACCTTTTATTTTAAAAGTATAGAAATTCATTCCAAAATTATTTTAGAGACAAATTTATTTTTATATCTTCATCTCTATCTCTTAAATTAAACACGTTTGTATCTCTATTATTTTTATTTTTTGATTGTGCAATTGTAATCAAACACTTTCTTATTGACAAAGAACCTATATAATACTTGGAATGTATTACTATGAGAATTATATCTTTTTTTAGTAGAGTAATTTACTTGAAATGGTCTTCCACGTGCTTGTTTAGGTTAATTTGGAATTCTTTAGGCTGGTAGTTTATAGTACTCTTAATCATTAGCATTTTAAATTTTATTTCTCTAGAAATTAACAAAAAAACTAAAAGATAAGGGATTTTTAATGTATCCCTCCTCACAAGCATAATTCATAAGAATAGTGCTTTGTTTTTTTAAAACAAATATTTTATCATTAATATTAAATTTGGTTTTTACGATAACCCTCGTCATAAAGCACTATCCATTGGTATGAATAGTGCTTCTTTTTTTTCATCTTTGATTTTTTATTTTAATTAATTTTTTTTAAATCATCATTTAATATTAAATTTATTTTTTATTAGGTTATTCTACTTTCATGACACAGATTTCAGGTTTGACAAGTTAACCTTGTTGACTCAGGTTTTTTCATTTTTCTCAATTAATGTTTTTCTTAATTTTATCATTTAATATTTGGTTGATTATGAATTAGGCTTCATGATTTACTTTGTTTCTTTCTATGAAGTTATTCTAGTCTCATGGCCTGGGAATAGTGATTAACGAATTAATCCGAGTTGACTCGGGTTGTTTTTTGTGTCTTTTTTTTTAATTGATTTTTTTTCTAATTTTATTATTCAACATTGAGTTGGTTGTGAATTGAACTTCATAATCTATTTTAATTTATTTTCTATAGGGATACCTTTTTCTCATAATTAGGTTCTTAGGTTTTGGCATTTTAACTCTGGTTAAATTGGGTCATTTTTTTATTTTTTTCTAAGAGGTTATCTAAGTCTCATAACCTGGGTCATAAGTCCTTCAACATTGGAATTTTTTTATATTTTTATGTCATTTTTTTAATTAAAATTTTTAATAATTTTATCGTTCAATATTGTGCCAATATGGTTGATTAGAAATTGAGCTTCAAAATTTATTTTGATTTGCTCTCCATTAGATTATATGAGTCTCATGATCAAAGTTACAGATTTGAAAAAAATTGAAATTTTATATTTTTTTTACTTTGCTTCAAATTAATTTTTTTGGTGTTTTTGAATTATTTTGATGTATAGATGTCAAAAATGAATTTTAAAAAATTAAAAAATATATATTATTTCAATACATTTTCAAATAAAAAGTATTTTGAAAAGCTATCACAATACCAAACGGGCTCTAAATGTGAGTGTCGTTGTGAATGAGCCAAGGACAAAACTAACTAGAGTTTATTTTTTAAAAGGTTGTAGCCAATGAAGGCATTGATTGAGCTGCATGTCGTTTTGTAACTTGAAAGGGATGTTTTTGTGTAATGCCAAAAATAAATGAAAATGGAGATTAGACCATTCAATCAATCAATGAATGTCATTAGACAAAAAAACAAAGGAAAATGCAATTTAGAAAGGCTTCGTGCTTGACTTGATAATTATTTAGGTTATGTTTGGTTAGTGTTTTGGGATAGGATGAACATATATAGAAAAGATAGAAATACAGAAATGTGTTAGGTAGAGGAGACAAAAACAACTACATAAAATAAATGTCTTTGAAACATTTTTTGTGAATTTTTATACTTTTGAAACAGAAAATAACATGTTTTCTCTATTGCCACTATCTTTGTCTTTTCTATCTCAAAACAATAACCAAATTTTACTTTAATGATCATGTTTAATATTCTCCCTTACACATGTATACTTAAACCTATATTTATTGAATTTAGCTTTGTACTGTGACTGTTAGAATATGAATTTTTTTAATTATGAGCTTCATGTCTCAAAACCTAAAGTCATCTTCACCTTAAATAAGTATATATAATTTTTGTTTGTTTATGAATGATTTAAAAATCTACAATTTTTTAATGGATATGTTTTAAATATAGCTAGATTGATAAATTTTAAAAAATATAAATTATATATAATGAAAAGCCATGACTCCAATATATTTATGGAACACTCATTTCATTCAATTATAGGGACATATTTTAAAAAAGATATGAAATACAGTGACAGAGATTAATCACTTTTCAGGGATAAAGGATATAGGTTCGAGAAATGACAATGAAATTGCTGATATACGTGCAATTATATCAAAAGAAATTATAGAGGTTTGACAAATGAAAATGAAATTAAAAATAATAAAAAATAATAAAATCTCCAAAGGCAATTCCATCGGGAATTGTTAACGTGGTAATAAGCTAATGAAATTTCCATAAAAAAAAAATCTAGGTTATAACCCAACAGTTCCCCTCTCTCTCCATTTCATCTCATTAAAGCCCAAAAAATCATCGTCACCCTTCTCTCACTACATCGCCCCTAACATTGCTTTTTCTCTCGCTTCGTAACTCTTAGCCCTTTTTTCTCATCGCTGGCCAGCCTCTCACCACCCATTCTCTCTCTCTCTCTAAGAGTAAGTTTCTTAATCCTCATGGAGTTGTTAAGAGGACGAAGGTAGAGCTTGTTTTTTGGTAGATACTAGATTCTGAAATTGAATCTAGTTGGAGAAAGTTCTTATTTTGTGATGTTGTTATGGGAATTTTAATTGATGATGAGTCTAGTGACTTGTTGATTTCCCTTGAATGCGTCGAAGTTGATGTCGTTCACCACTCTTGCCTTAATGCTTTCATAGAGGACAGATGTAGTAACCCTGTCATCCTTAAAAAAAAAAAAAAAAGTGGATCATATATGTTGAAGAATTATTATTATTAGTATTGATATTTTTATTAAAAAAATATAGTTGCAATATGAAATTAATTTCATTGATGAACTATGCATCTTATCTCTTATCAAACTTCTATTATTGTCAAACAATTTTATAATTAATCATTGTTTTTTATTAAGGTGGATCCCAAGTTTATCCTTTTAGTTTTATTTGTATAGATTCCAAGTTTGTCCTTTCATGTTTTTATTTGCATAGATCCCGAGTTAATCATTTTAGTTTTATTTGTATGGATCTTAAGTTGATCATTTTAGTTTTATTTGCTTGCATCCCAAATTAATTCTTTAATTTTTAGTTATACATAGATCTTAAAATGATTTTTTTTTTATTTTGATTTTTTTATTTTTATTTGTGTGAATCCCAAAATAATCTTTTTTATTTTTCAGTGTAATTTTCTCCAAAAACTTACTATACAAAGTTAAAATATAAAAAAAAAATTTCAATATCTTTGCACAAGAGAGAGGAAACTACCATAATCCATTTTAACACTCCATTTTTTAAATATGTTTTTGAAAAGGAAAAAAGCTCAAAAAATAAAATAATAATAATAAGAGTGAAATATTGATTAAAAAAAGAGGACCACGATAAATATAGGAATTTAATTTCTGATAAAGAAGAGATAAAATATTTTATAAAAAAGGGAAAAGATATAGAAAAAAAAGGTAAAGAGAAAGAGAAATAAATTGAGATAAAAAGGTAAGCACAGTGAGTTATAAAATCTTTTATAAACTAGAGGAGAAAACAACTAAGAAATAGTAGAGAGTAGTCTGAGAGAAGCGGGAAAAAAAAAAAACTTGGAAAGAAAACAGAGAGACTAGAAAACACCTAAAACAAAGGCAAAAACAAAAGAAGCTGAGATCAGCCAAAGAAAAATAGGCCACGTCCATTCCTTCATGTCTAATCGTAGATCCCTCTCCCCCCATGTCAGAACCCAACAGCTAAACACCGCCCAGCAGGAAAAACTAACAGCAGACCATTATTAACGTGTATGGTTTTTTATATTAATTATATTTGTTTGTGTTGATGTTGTTATTTTGGTTAATTTGTAATATGTGATCGTTTTTAAATTATACCAGTTTATTAGCTCACGCTATATACAAACTTGATAATTTTTTAAAATATAAAAAAAATATTAAAAATATGAACAATTTTTTAATTGTTTTATTTAACCACTTAATGTATCAATTTTGAAATCTTGCGATCTAACTATTTGTCTAACTCAAGTTTTAAACTAAATTGTGCAGGAGTTGACCCGAATTAAATTGATTGATTTTATAGATTTAAATGCAATCTTGATAATTAGTAAAAACATGACTTAACTTTTAATAAAATTTCAAGATGATAACTTTTTCAACAAAAACTATTGATATAATGACATATTGTATCGATCTCAGTCCCCTAGCGAACCGTGTCATGGACTCTATTGAGTTTACTAATTTGTTTTTTATAAAATATTTTTTAATTATATGATAAAAATGTATGGTAAAAAAATTTAGCACCAACCTAAAAATAAAAAATCATTTGAGACAATGATAACCTTATAAAAAGAAAATAAAATAAAATAAATCATGCAGTTTATTCTCCAAACAATTCAATATTTAAGGATAAAATCAAGAAAAAACAATTAATGAATAAAACACCAACCTAATACCATAGTTATTAGACCCGACCCATTAACCCGATAAACTTGGAAAATTAAAAAAAAATTGGGGTTTTAATTTTCCACATTATAAATTTAAAAAATAATTCCTGTGAATGTAGGTTATACATGTTGTAAATAATAAACTTTAAAAGATTACTTTAAAAGATTTTTTATCTCACATTGAAAAGATATTATCTTCTCCTTTTATGTTGAAGTATTTAAATCAAAATGTTTTCTTATCCCACATTGGAAAAACACAACTTTCTTCTTGAGAACATAGAGTATATATACTAATGGGCTTTCAATCCCACATTGAAAAATTAAAAGCTTCTTCTAGTGCTTATATAGTGAATTTTGATAAGGGCTGATAACCAACAAAAAAAATATGGTAAGCTTGCACGCATAAGATTGGGTCGAGCTAATGAAAAGCCATCAATTATCCCCCATGCTCGAAATAGTGAAAAACCATTGATAATTTATCCTTTTGCCTGTTAATTGATTTATTCCACCTGTTTAGAAAAATTATAACCTTAAAAAATTCATCACAGTCTAATTAAAACATAAACCTAAATTTTATGTTTTTTAAAATAACATATCAAATATGCATTATCATAAAAAAAATCAAAATTATTTAAGAAAAAAAGAGAGAAGGATAAGGCTAGACCAAGTCTAATTAAAACATAAACCCAAATTTTATTTTTTAAAAAATAATATATCAAATATGCATTATCATAAAAAAATCAAAATTATTTAAGAAAAAAAGAGAGAAGGATAAAGCCAGACCAAGCCTCGAGCTTGGCCCATGCCTAAAGGGCCTGTATGCGGGCCTGCGATGTTTGGTCCAGTCATGCAGGCCTTAATTATTTTTTGTTAGATAATGGGGAGGGTGACTTTTTTTATATATAAAAAAAGACATGTCAAACATCGCTCATCATACCTAGATTCCAACCACCATAGTGGCCAGAAAATTAGGGTGGTTGATGTTTTTCTTCTAGAAACCCATTTTCAACCCAGACAACTAGAAATCACCTTATTAACCTTTTTAAACCAATCCTCGACCTCCAAAAGCGCAAAAAACAGTCAAAAACTCAAAATCAACTCAGAAACTAATTTCTTCCAAACCTCAAATCTTGTTTTCTTAGGCACTTTCAAGGTAAAAAAAAACCCAAGTCAAACTTTCCTCATTATATGGAACCATTTGGAACAAAAATCTAACGTTTTGGTGGCCGGTATCGAAAAAATGACATTTTCTCTCTCTAGGTCGGATTCCGGCCATCCTCTCTCTCTCTCTCTCTCTTCTCACCCATTAAGGACTAAAATATGATGAAAATGAACTTTAGTACCGAAATGAAATTGTTAAAATTGCAAAGGACCGATCACCTTATAGTAAAAAAATATAGGGGGAAAAATTTACTTCACAAATAAATTTGAACGCACTATCTATATCACCCTTGTTTTGCACTTCAGTCCCCTGACTTTCAATTCAATCCTTAGCCACAAAAAAGCATTCAATTAGGCTCTAAGTTGGGCTTAATTATGTTAAAACAAAGTTCGAGGACCAAATTGAAAATTTTCAAAAATCTCACTATTACAATCCATAGTGAAATGTGAGATGAAGAACAGTAGAAATATATACAGTAAAACAGCCACGCGTTTTATATTCTAGGTAATATGTACATGCTTGTTTGATTACTACGAGACTTGCATCTCAATGGTGCAATTATATAGGTTTTCTTACGTGATTGACTAATGATCATCGACTTGAGGGTGACATACTTCTTAAAAGAATTTTTTCCTCAAGAAGTTGGGTTTTGTGTTTAAAAAGTGTAATTTCGTTTTTCTTAAAAAAAAATGTAAATATAGATTTGTCTTTTTCATTAAGAAATCAAGTTGAGAATTGCATAATCTTTTAAAAAGTTTTGCTCATGAAAAGTTAAAGCTTTAGTGGTTTTCTTATCAAAGAATAAAACCATAGCTGGTATAATTAAACTAGGGATGTTATCAATCCAAATTCTCAAATCATTGATCGCCTCACTCCATCAAACTACCCTCAATGGTGTGCTCAATTTGACGCCATTCTTATTAGGTATGATCTTCATTGAGATGTTCATGGCATTCTTCCCTACCCATCTCATTATTAAAAAATTGACAAATACAAACGAAAACACCAGTGGATTTTTTCTGTTTGTATTTTGCAGTGATATTTACCGATTGAATTTTTCCGTTACTAACTCCATCGGTAAACACTGATGGAAAAATATTATCGGTAGATACCGAGGGAATTACAGTCGGAATAGAAGGAATAAAAAAACCAAACAATGCGATGACGTGTAAGTTTTTACAGACGTAGTTACCGACGGAATTACAGTGGGATTCAAATAGGCAAACCGTACAATGACGTGGCATTGATACCAACAGAATAGTCGATGTAGTCACCGTCAGAATAATTTCATTGGTAAATCTATCTGTAATATTTAATATATGACCCAACGCTCGACCCTCCTCTCCCCCTCCCTCATTTCTACTTCTTTCCTGTAAAATTTCTCTGTAACAAAACAGCCTCACCCCCCCCTCAATCTCAACACAACTCAACCTCTCACACCTTTTCCAGTCAAAACAACACCCTGTTTGTCAGCATCCGTGTTCTGATTGAAATTTTATTGAGGATTCTCCACCTTAAGTAAGCAAATCTACCATTTTTTAATTTGAACTCAATTTTAAAATGTTACTTTTTTTTGTATATTTTTGTAGTATATGTATTTTGTTTAGATGTTTACTTGTTTTATTGTTTTTTATCTAACAAACTTGTTGAATGGATTTATGATTTGTACATGTTTTGCTTGTTTTATATTTTATAAAATTGTATTTGTTTGTAAATTGTTGAAACTTATGTCGAATTACCGACTTAGGTGTTTTGTGATGAAATAAATAATGACTTGTTTAACGGGTTCATTTTATATTTTGTTGATTTTATTTTCGAGTTGTAATTTCTGTAAATGTGTGTTGTTACCCATTTTTGCGTTCCACAAAAAAATGAAAAAAATATAAAAAATACATATCAAAAAAATATACTCGGAAGGAATAAAAAAAAAAAATAGGAGTGAGAAAAGGATGCTGGAACGCCCATAAAATGGCTAGGAATTGGTTGAGGAGGTTCATAAATACAAGAATTGAAATTTGACATTATATTTTTTTACTGATGAGAGCCCTGTTGACAAAGAAAATTCAAGTTGAGGAAGAAAAGTTTAAAATCAGATGTTTATGGACTCAATTAAATTTTATCTAAGGTTTAATTGAATTATGAAGGGTTGGATTGTAAGAAAAATTGATTTTTAAGTCAATTTAGGCTTTTATTTGAAGAAATTAAAGTTCTGGGGTCCAATTATAATTTTGAAGAGTTGATTTGGTCAAATCAGGAGCTTAATTGCATAATTATTAAAGTTTGATGACCAATTAGAGACTTGATTGAAACAATCCGAAACCAAGGACCAAACCAGAAAAAAGCACTAAAATCAAGGGATCCAATTACAAATTATCTAGGGGGCTTGATTACAAAATTGTAAAACATCCAAGGACCATATCAGAAATATCCATTTTCATAGGAAGACGGTGTCGTTTCAGAGTAATATTTCATCGCCTTTCTTCAAAGCCATTTCAGCGAATAGTGGAGCCATTTCAGCAACAAAAACAACAGATTGCTTCAATTATGGGGAATGTTTCACGGCTACTATTCCTCTACATGCCGTTACCAAGCTGAACGTTGCACCACAGGGCATTCTTTGGCTTATAAAAGCCAGAGAAAGACGATGAAACAGAGGAGCAGAAACACTAGAGGGAGAACGAGACAGTGAGGAGAAAACAGAGGAGAAAAAAACGGGACAGAGAGGGAGAGTGTAAGGAAGATGAGAAGAGAGAAAAGGGCGAGAGAGAGAGGGAACAATACGCAAGAAAAAGGGAGGGGAGCAGAAGAGAGAGGAGACACAAGACAGAGAAGGGGAAGAATTAAAAAGAAAACAGGGGGGAGAGGCTCACGCCTCTGCACAGAGAGGAGAAGAGCCACCATCGCCCCCCACAACAACTCCACCGGTCAGGAACCTCCACCGCACCTTCTGAAAGCCACCAGCAGCTCCGCCTCCACCAGAGACTAAAAGGAGAAGAACCAAACAGAAGCAGACGAGGAAGGAAACAAAAACAGAGGTTGACGCCTCTACACGAGGAAGAAAAAGAAAAATAGCAGCGCCACCGGGCTTCTCAACCACCACCACAGCCGGCTGCCGCGACACCAACGCCACCGTGAGCCACAAGCACCATAAACGACAGCGCCTCCATTCTAGGTAATTCTCTTCCTTTTGTCTTAGTTTCTCACTTCATCTTCTTGCATGCAGAATGTGCACTGTGCACGTTTCTACAAGCAAGAAGAAATAATTACCCTGTTACTGTGCATTAGCACAGTAACGTGTAATTATATTTGGGGATGGTTATTGTGCACGGGCCAGTAACCAGTCCGGGTTGACTCAGCCCAGTCCATGTGGCTGGGCTGAGTCCAACCCAATATGTGTTAGTTTGCATTTTATTGGGCTGATTTCGACCCAGTTTCTTTTTGGGCCGGGTTTGGCCCATTCAAAAAAATTTCTTCAAAAAAATTATTTCAAAAAATCTGTGATTTTTCGCAAATTTGTTACTGCATTTTGATTAATATCGGTTTGTATTTTTATATTGTAAAGATACAAATCCGGTATTCAAATACTCGGTTTTCGTCAAGACATAAAAAAATAAAATAAAAATAAAAAAATAAATCATATTGTATTTTCATACAACAAAGGAAATTTAATATATATATATATATATATTAGCATGCATTTTGGCTTTAATAACCAGTTTATTAAAGTTACGAGAACTAGGCCAATATTTCAAAATTCCAAAAAAATTATTTTATTTTCTTTTAATATCTGGGGTTACGACCTTATACGTAAGACGTATTCCGGATATTAAATTCTTTTGTTGACGTCAGAATTACCAGATAAAATAAGAATCTCATTACCGAGGAAGACTTTTCTTAAACCATACCAACAACTAGAAAACACAACAAGATCTTAGATTTTATCAGACAATAAAACAGTGCAGCTTACCTTAGGTGGGATGTATTTGGGGTGCTAATATCTTTCCTTTACGCAACCAGTCCCCATACTCGATCTCTAAAACCAGTTAGGGTTCCTAGTGACCAAAATACTAGGTGGCGACTCCCATTCTAATTTTTCCACTCATAAAAGACAAGAATTCCTTGTCTCCCTATATTTGCCAGATAGATAGATAAGATAAGATTTTGAGGGTGGATGTTTTCGCCGCGACGCCGTACATGTGCGACAGAATGGCGACTCCGCTGGGGACCTTGTGGACTAAGCTTTTTTTTTTGTCTAATAACTGTGTTTTGTTTGGTTTGCATGTTTTCTGTTTATTTATTTTACATGCTTTAATTTCTGTATATATGTGTTCATGCATTGTATAGAACTGCCTCATGCATCACATTAATTTTTGAAAAAAAGCACACAAGCTTCTAAGTTAGGTGGGGGATTAGCGATCTGCCCTATGACTATTGGTTAGGGTTCAGATGCGTGAAACACCCAACTCATATCTGAGTGCCTACTTGGTAATGGTGGGCATACGTGCTTTAACTATTCCTTGCAACGCCCCCAAACTGTCTTTACGAAGTCGACCATCACTGGGCAGATATGAGACCTTTTTGAGACTAGATGGTCAACCTACACTTTATCTCACTTAATGAATAGAACCTGTTCTTAAAATGTGTGTTTTACCTTTTGTTTTGCATCAAAGTAAACCTTTCTTGAAGCATCTTGAACTCAAGACTTGTGGTTGACACAATGGCCGTTACCCATGAAATTTTTGTTGTAGAGCAAGAATCAAAATTCTTGCATCATCATACAAGGGTACGACCATATGTCAACCCTAGAAGGGCAAACTCATCATATAGGAACATACTCATACATGTTGCCAGTTTGAAACATAGGTCCCCCACCCAAGATTTGCTACACCTGAAAGATGGAAAATGAAGAAAGAGCTCAATTGAAGGCCTATTATCAAAATGAAATTGAGAGCATCAAAGGTGAAGTGGCTAGACTTACAGATCTGCTTAAACAAGTGTTGAGCTCCAAAAATGGAAAAGGGATTTTTGCACAACCTCCTGTGAAAACACCATCAACATCTCAAAACTTGGGGGCAGATTCAACGACAGAACAACATTTTGTGCCTATTGCCCCTATCCCGTCAAGTCAAGCTCCCATCACCATGGATTTAACAGCAGATGGACCCCCTGGCAATAGATCCACTGATTTTATGAACTACGACAAGTTGTTTGCTTTGGAAGAAAGATTAAGAGCAGTTGAGGGTAATGATTGGTTTGATCCCATGCGAGCAGCTGAAGTGTGTTTGGTACCAAACATCTTAGTACCAAAGAACTTTAGGATACTAGAGTTCATCAAATACACTGGATTGGAATGTCCAAACACTCACATTCGATCTTACTGCTATAAAATGGCCGAGGTGATTTATGATGATAGGATGCTGATATACTTTTTTTCAAGATAGTCTCACTGGATCTGCTTTGAGCTGGTACATGAGACTAGACAATATTAAGATCAGGACATGAAAGTACCTGGTAGACGTCTTCTTGAAGCAGTATAAATTTAATCTGAAAATTGCTCCTGACAGAACCATCCTAATGACTATGGAGAAGGAAAACCAAGAGTTTGTGAGGGCATACGCACAAGGATGGCGAGATAAGACAACATATGTTCAACCTCCACTGATAGATACAAAAATGGTGATGTTGTTTGCCAATACCTTTCAATCCCCTTATTATAAGCATTTAATAGAGAGTTTAGCTCAACATTTTCATGAAGTTGTGAGGATTGCTGAAAGAATTGAACAAGCTATGAAGAGAGGAAAGATTGAAGGTTCTGCAATGGATTCCAGAACAATTATGAGAGATGACTCTGAAGGTGGATGAACAAGAGATATTGCTAGAAAAGCTAATCCAAGAATGGCGATGAATTGCCAATCATATTTTGTTTTGGAGATCACATCTCATCCTTTTAACGAAACATGTCTTTTTATTGGTCTTTTTGTTGTTTTGAAATAACAAGATGTTTCTTTCAAAGCTTATTTTGGAAAAATATTTGGATCGAACTCCAATACGCTATTAAGGCTAATCAATTCTGAAAGTTTAAGAGTATTTTGATTGCAGAAATGACTCGATGCTTAGGGTGACCAAACAAATTTTGTGCTTATACATGAAACTGAACCACACATCACATAGCTAAGTTTTAGCAGTATGATAATGACATGTAGTGGATTCAGTAGTTATGGACTCACGAATCAAGATTTTTGCAAGTCCATATCATTACACTGGACGAGGTCAAAATTTATCAATTCATACCGTCCTTGCTTGAAATGAGAAAAGGCCATCTTTGTTTTATCCTTTCACAATACTGGAAATATATCATTTGCAATCCCATTTTGAGCCTGATAGAATATTCTTTTCAAAAGAAACCCTGACCAGGATCACACCCCACACTGGGGGCAAATAAAGGAAGATAAAAGTGAAAGGGAAGGCTTAAAACAAAAGTCCAACTTTTGAGAGAGAGCTAAAAGAAAGAAGACCTAGACTGGGGGCATGTTAGAAAACTGTGAGAAAGGCTATGTGAAAGCCATATATAAAAAAAAATTGCCTACACTTAAAGATAAAGGAAGGAGAATGCCTATTGAGTCTAGGAAAGACAAAAAAAGTTTCAATCAAGGAAAGACACAACAAATATCAAAAGTCGATACCATAAAAAAAACTGAGCTACAAACATGACTTTTGGCATCCATGATAAAAACCCTGATGTTATCAGATGATTGAGATTGGTTATTCATCAAAGAAAACATTGGATTTGCATTATGACCTATGTTAAGAGAATTCTGATATTTGAGGTTATTAAGGTTATATGTCGCTTTCTCTACAAAGACAATAAGATAAAGAGAAATGATGAATAGTTAATGTTGATCCTAGGTTTTTGAAAACCCTCAAACACCTTTTAACCCTGTAAAAATCCTTTCTTTCATAGCCATAAACCATAGCCTACATTACATGCTTTTAAAAGCCCTTTTCGATCAAGTAAACAATTTGAAATGTTAAATGGCACTCTCAAAGCTTGAAGAGTTTTTCCATAAGGGTCGTGACTTCATGGATTAAGCTACTTGTTATTATGCATGTTGATAAAATAAGTGCTATAAAAAAAAAAAAAACAACCTTTCTTGATAAAGCCTGAGTTCTGACTTTAGCATCTTGTTTTTGAAATTCATAAAAAGGTCACCTCATCATAGACTATCAAAAGATATACCCAAGATCAGAGATTAAAATTAACACAAAAAACCATGGAAAAAGCCATTTTAATCTTTCAACGGGTCAAATTCTGTTTTTTAAAATACAAGACAATCAAAGGATTACATTGAATAATATGTGTTGAATCTTTGATCGAAGAAGCTTGATTTTTTTTAAAAAAAGACATCTCTGATTTTATTTCAACAATTAGATTTTGAATAAACATGATCTTTGAAATATAAGAGTTGATTCCCGAACAAGAAAGATTGTCAAACAAGAAGAGCATCGATCGAGTTTGCAAAATCCTTGACAAAAATGACATCAATACTTCTCGACACTTCTTGAAAAAATTGAGTAGCCGGGGGCAATACAGTGGACCTTGAGAAGGAAAAACAAGCAGTATTCAGATCAGTTAGGGGGTAATAAAAGAAAAAAAATGATGAATAAGTGAAACTGAGGATAATGGTGTTCAAAGAAAGATAATCAGATGAACGAGCACATTTAGATCATATTGGAGGCAAGTCAATGGCTGATTAGCAATCTAAGATGAGGACGACACCAGAAAACCTCTTGATGGGTGCTGGTAGGATGTACACAACTAATCAAAGAACGATTCTCGAGAGAATCTAGGAGATGAATGATTTGTTAAGCTCCTTCATGATGAATCAAACAACACCATACTTGGGGGCACGGTCATGCTTGATAAACAGCGAAAACAGTAATCATCAAAGACAGCCTAGGATAGGCACTGCATTTACAGTTGAGTGGATGACTAGCATATGAATGAGCCAGTACATTGAAAGAGCAAAGAATGCTTTGGATAGCAAACAAATGCACCCTATGACGATGGAACATCAAAGAGGGGGGACCTATATTTCAAATCAGGTAAGGATACATGCATGTTATTTAACCTTAAAGCATTGCACATATATGTTTTACAGGAAAATCCTCAAAGAAGTCTAGAAGATTGAAAAAAAGAAAAGAAAAGAATCATGGAGCTGATAATAACAGAGAATCATGGTTGTGACCCTGGAATGGGAAGAAGATGAGATGAACCCTACTGTTAGGAAAATCTCAAAGAAATGAGAAGATCAAACTTATCATCATGAGGAGTCTTCAGGTCAACCTTGCAATCAGGAAGCACCAAGTTCTCCAACTTTGTCATCAAGAAAAAGCCAATTAATTTCAGTCATCAGGAAGGACATATGTCAACCCTGCAACTAGGAAGGACAGATGTCAGTCCTGCAAAATCATAAAAATCAAAAAGAAAGAAAGTATCAAGTGAAAAGTTTGATCAAACCTTATCATCAAGAAGAAAAATGAGAAGAACATTACCATTAGGAAATTCTTAAAACAAAAGAAGAAAGTTCAAACCCTGCCATCAGGAAGAACACACAGATTTTTGTTCTGGTTAAAGGGGATCGCCAGATGGGATCTCAGGTTAGCCCAACCACACAGATTTTGGTTCTGGTTAAAGGGGATCGCCACATGGGATCTCAGGTTAACTCAACCACACACAGACGTTGGTTCTAGTTAAAGGGGATCGCCAAATGGGATCTCATGTTAGCCCAACCATGTATATTTTGGTTCTGGTTAAAGGGGATCGCCGGATGAGATTTCAGGTTAGCCCAACCACGCAGATTTTGGTTCTGGTTAAAGGGGATTCCCGGATGGGATCTTAGGTTAGCCCAACCACATAAAGGATTTTAACTTTAACGTAGTCACAAAGCTTGTCGATGAACTACTCTCATCGATCATCATGTTTTCAATAATGACATCATACTCTATGTTCTTCAAGGCATTGGTTCGGAGTTTCAAGGTATTGCTGGACTGATTCATGCTCAAGAAACTTCCTTGATGTTTGAGGAATTGCACAATCTCCTTGAAAGTCATTAAACTTACCCTCGCCGACTTCTCAGGCTTTGCTTGCCTCAACAAACTATAGCCATAAGAAGAACCACTCCATCTTGGGCTCAAACTAGCAAAGATAGCTCTAATTATTATTTAATCCCTGTTGATCACCACACCAAATATATATATAGCTTTACCCCATGCCTTAAGAATTTGGTGTAAGTTGTATTTTCCCTCAATTTAATAATTTACTGGGAACTTTTTCAAAAGCCCATAAAATGTCTTTATTCTAACAATAGATAGGGGAGAACTTCTAATTCACAATCTCTCTCCTTTGGGCTTTGTTTGGGTGTCAACCAAATTATCATAAACTATAAAACTTTTGATTGTTTATGTTTACCACTTACCGGCCCAACCTTGCACCCCAATCAAGCTAGAGCCAAAATCTATCCCTTATATTTCTTTAGGCTATTCCATGGCCTAAAATGCTTATGTTTATGATGAATCTTTCTCAAATCAACGTGTGTATGAATTTGTTTAGAGGCTCAGGTGGAATCCTCCAATGGACAAACAAGTAACAGGTTCTATTTCTTCCAACCGTAATTTTGCTTTACATATAAGTTTTGGAATTTACTCTTCTCTCTTCCTCTTTTCATCACCTTCGTATTCCTTCACTTCAGTTTTCATTAGTTAGCTTTCCATTGGCTTAACGTTAATCTAGTTGTATCAATAAAATCTCTCTCGATTGTAATAAAAAAGAAGAAGAAGAAGAAGAAGACATGGGAAACATGAACTTTGAATTGGAAAACGAGACACACTAAGTAAGGTCACTGTTGAGTGTTGATAGATAGCAACAGATTACCTTCATTTCTTCCTAGTGGCCCACCATCTATTAGAATCTCAGGATTTAAGGATGTCGTAAAGAAATGAAATTGATGATTTTTTATCGATGAAGAAGGCCGACAGTTAACAAGGATTCATTGCTGTCCCAAGGCAACAAAATTTTGTTTATTGCACTCTTACTTTTCTTTGCATTCGTAAAGCCGTAAAGGCCGGTGAAAATTCTCTGAAACTTGGACAATTGTTTTTTTTTTTTATTATTATTAACATGGGTGTCCGGGTTAACTTGCGTGCACCTCGACTAATCCCACATGCTCTGAAGCTAATGACCATGTAAGCCTCCAGTGATCTTGAGATTTGTGGGACTCGAACTGATGATCTTTATAGAACAAATCTAGAACCTGACCAGTTTAGTTATATTCCACAAGCTTTGTACAATCATTTTAGAACTTTTTGGTAAGTGGCAGCTAGGGTTACCGTATTACAAGGGCGATGGAATCATGGATAGTGAGTCTAGTGACTTGAACAAAAGTGTTCTTACGAATATTGATTTCCCTTGAATGCGTCCATGTGGTTGTTATTTGTGTTTTCACCAGTCTTGCCTTAATGCTTTCCTTTTCTGGCATAGAGAGAGTGAGGTGTGAAAACCAATGAAAAGAGAGAGGAAAATAATGAAACGAAGAAATGATTGTTGGCGCTCCACCGGACCTCTCCTCAGTACACGCGTCGCCCTAATAGAAAGGCATCATTGAGAAGATTTCAACGGCACCCGTGAAGACCCCCTTCAGAG